>Ga0160444_100106_pt1 | contig 97062 bp, 92 predicted proteins | sample HID1972K_E1MG_FD_108232 | JGI IMG/M metagenome (GOLD analysis project Ga0160444, IMG submission 108232) | Enriched pill bug-associated microbial communities from UW Madison campus, WI, USA - HID1972K_E1 MG | ecosystem: Host-associated > Arthropoda: Insects > Digestive system > Unclassified ... | reverse complement strand
GGCGAGAGCACCTTGGTCGCGACCACGGTGGCGATGGAATTGGCGGTGTCGTGGAAGCCGTTGATGAACTCGAAGACGAGCGCGGCCAGGATCACCACCAGGACAAGGGTGAGCATCAGTGCGGCCCGTCAGCTGTTCTTCAACACGATCTGGTACGCCACCACGCCGGCTTCGCGGCAGCGGTCGATGGCCTTTTCCAGGATCTCGAAGAATTCCTTGAGCAGGAACATCTGCACGTGGTCCAGGCGACCGGAGTAAATGTCCCGGTACAGCTCCAGCATCAGCCGGTCGGCCTCGTTCTCCAGCGAACGCACCTTGTCGTTCAGCGCGGTCATCCGGTCCAGGTTCATGTGGCGCAGGTCGGCGACCATTTCCACCACCACCCCGGCGGCCTGCTCCAGCATCGCCGCGCGCGGCGCGAAATCGATGTGTTCCAGGTGGGTGACGGCCAGCGAATAGCGGTCGGCGAACTTTTCGATCTGCTTGGGAATCTTGTACAGCGCCGAGCCCAGCGCTTCGATGTCCTCACGCTCGATCGGGGTCATGAAGCTGTCCACCAGCGCCTGGCTGATCTTGTCCGAAGCGGCGCGCTCGCGCAGGCGGGCCAGCTTGAACGCGTCCAGCGCCGGCTGGCGGTCGGATTCACGCATCATCTCGTGGAGCGCCTTGGCGCTGTCGTACGCCGCGACAGCGGCCTCATCGAGCAGGGTGTAGAACTGTTTGCCGGAGCCAAAAATGGTCTGCAGAGAGAACATGAGAAACCTGTTCGCCGTCGCGGGAAGGACGGCACCAGATGGAATTATGACGGTTGGATGACCGTTACGGGTACTCCCGTGCGTATCGCCCACTCTCCCCGCCCAACCTGAACAGGCAGTTGCCGCCCTCCCGGGATCCTTTGCTAATATGCCAGCGCGCCCTCGGGCGCAGACTATGGAAGACGACCCCTACCCTCCGCCGCCGCGCCGGATCCTGATCCCCAGCGCCTGCCGCGCAAGCACACACCCGCCCTCCCTGCCACCAACCGGGGACGTCGCCCGTGTTTGAACTCCTTGTAGTGCTCGCCCTCGTTCTGTTGAACGGTTTCTTCGCCATGTCCGAGATGTCGGTCATGACCTCGCGCAAGAGCCGGCTCAAGCAGATGGCCTCCTCGTCCAAGCGCGCCGCGCGCGCGCTGGAACTGTCCGAGAAGCCGGAAAACTTCCTTTCCACGGTACAGATCGGCATTACCCTGATCGGCGTGCTGACCGGCCTGTTCGGCGGCGAAGCGATCGGCGAAGCGATCGCAGCGTGGATCCAAGGCCTGGCACCGGGCTTCGCCTATGCCAGCGGCGTCGGCAAGACCATCGCCGTCGCCCTGATCACGTTCCTGACGTTGATATTCGGCGAACTGGTGCCCAAGCGCCTGGCGATCACCCGTTCGGAGGACATCGCCGGGCTGGTCGCGCTGCCGATGGGCTGGTTGGCGAAAGTCGCCGCACCGGGAGTCTGGCTGCTGTCGCACACCACGCGGCTGGTGCTGCGCGTGATCGGCCTGGGCAAGGACGAAGCGGCCAGCGTCAGCGAAGAAGAAATCCGCATGCTGGTGGCTGAAAGCCATGAAGCCGGCGTGATCGACGCCCACGAGCGCGACATGATGAACCGGGTCATGCGGCTTGGCGATCGCACCGCCGACAGCCTGATGACGCCACGCAACCGGATCGCGTGGCTGGATACCCAGGGCGCGCTGGAGAAGAACCTGGGCATCATGAGCGAGAACGAATTCTCGCGTTACCCGGTTTACCGCGACAACGATTCGGACGTGGTCGGCATCCTCGAGGTGAAGTCGCTGGCCACGCGCATGGCGCGCGGCGACCACGCGCTGTTCCAGAACCTGCGCGAGGTGCTGTACGTTTCCGAAAGCACGCACGCGATGAAGCTGCTGGAGATCTTCCGCGAAGAACAGCAGTCGATGGCGCTGGTGGTGGACGAGTACGGCGAAATCCAGGGCCTTGTGACCATCAGCGACCTCATGGGTGCGGTCGTCGGCCGCCTGCAGGCCGTGGAGAACGCCGACGAGGACGCGCTGGTGGTGACCCGCGAGGACGGCTCGCTGCTGGTCGACGGCTCGCTGCCGGTCGATGACCTGCGCGAACTGATCGGCAGCAACGACCTGCCCGACGCCGAGGAAGGCGACTACTACACGCTGGCCGGCATGTGCATCCATTACTTCGGCCGCATCCCGCACGCTGGCGAATACTTCGACTGGGCCGGCTGGCGCTTCGAAGTCATCGACCTCGACGGAGCGCGGGTGGACAAACTGCTGCTGCGCACGCTCACCGACGAGCAGGCCGATGAACTCACCGCCTGATCCCGTTCCGCCGCGCCAGCAACCGCCGGCCTACCGCAACGAAGGCATCCGCACCCTGCTGGCGATGTTCCAGTTCGGCGATCCAGGGCAGCACATGAAGCTCGGGCAGATGCTGCAGGACCTGCAGCAGAGTGCGTTCGGCGTGTTCCTGTTCGTGGCGATCCTGCCGGCCTTCATCCCGATCCCGGGCATCGGTGGTGCAGTCAGCGGTCCGCTGGTGATCCTGATCGGCGTGCAGATGCTGTGCGGGCTGCGCAAACCCTGGGTGCCCGGCTTCATCGCGCGGCGTGGTCCGCGGCGCGGCACCATGCACCGTTTCCTGGACCGCATCGATGGCGCCCTGCGCCGCCTCGACCGGCTGCTCAAGCCACGCCTGCCCCGGCTGCTCGCCCCGCTGGCGGCACATGCCTTCACCGGCCTGCTGCTGGTGCTGCTCGGCCTGCTGCTGTCGTTGCCGATCCCGTTCACCAACTACCTGTTCGGTTTCCAGCTGCTGCTGTTCGCGCTGGCGCTGCTGGAGCGCGATGGTGCGCTGATGCTGCTCAACTGGATCGCCGCGGTGGCCGCGATCGCGTTCTTCGGCTTCAGTTCCGGCCACCTTGTGGGCTACATCGCCGATCTGCTGCAACGCTGGTTCTGAGCGCGCGAAGTATCCCGGTGGCCGCACGCTCCGCGGCCTGGCCGGGCGCCCGCGTCAGCGCAGGTCGACGAATCCGTTGTCGGCCAGGCGGCCGGGCTCGTCCTCCACCGCCGACAACACGAAGCTCAGCGCCTCGCCCAGCAGCGTGCCCGGTCCGTCCCAATATTCGGCCGATTCGGCGCGCACGTGGATCAGCCGCAGCTTCGGATCGTCCTTGCCCTCGGGGAAGAACAGCTTCATCGCCGGCGACCACAGCTGCTCGGCCCTGGCGCGGTCATCGACGATCCGCGCGGTGCCGGCCACCGATACGTAGCTGTTCTTCGACGGCGACGCATACGCGACATTGACCAGCGGATTCAGCGCGATCTCGGCCACTTTCGGGCTGTCGGCCGAGGTGGCGAACCACAGGTCGCCATCGAACTCCACTTCCTGGGTGCCGAGCGGACGGCTGTACAGGCGTCCATCGACGCCGGTGGTGGTGAACATCGCCACCTCGACATCCTTGATCAGGGCGGCAAGCTGGGCGATGCGCTGCTGGCGTTGTTCGTTCATGCGTCACTCCTGGAGTAGAACCCCATCTCACGCGAGCACGCTGCAAAAACGCGTGAGATGGATGTTCAGCGCGCGTGGGCATCCCACCGCCGCCAGGTGGCTCAGGCGTGGCGTGCCTGCCAGGCCTGCATCGCCAGCTCGAACGAACGCAGCCGCGCGCGGTGGTCGAAGATGTTCGCGGTGAGCAGCAGTTCGTCCGGTCGGTGGCGCTCGACGAAGGCGGCGATGCCCTCGCCCACCTGCCGCGCATCGCCCAGCACCGTGCAGGCCAGCGCGCGTTCGACGCCGGCCTTCTCATGCGGTTCCCAGAAGCTTTCGATGTCGTCCAGCGGCGGCGGAATCCGGCCCGGGCGCCCGCGTCGCAGGTTGACGAAACTCTGCTGCTGGCTGGTGAACAGGCGACGCGATTCGGCCTCGCTGTCACTGGCCACCACATTCAAGGCCAGCATCGCATGCGGCCGCTCCAGGCTGGCCGACGGCCGGAACTCGCGCCGGTAGACCGCCAGCGCTTCGTCCATGGCATCCGGCGCGAAGTGCGACGCGAAGGCGTATGGCAGGCCCAGCGCGGCGGCAAGGCGCGCACCGAACAGGCTGGAACCCAGGATCCATACCGGCACCCGCAACCCGGCACCCGGAACCGCCTGCACCGCCTGTCCCGGCTGCGCCGGCTCGAAGTAATGCAGCAGCTCGCGCACATCCTGCGGGAACTGGTCGGCCCCATCGAAATAGCGACGCAGCGCGCGCGCGGTGGCCTGGTCGGTGCCCGGCGCGCGGCCGAGACCGAGATCGATGCGGCCTGGATACAGCGAGGCAAGCGTGCCGAACTGTTCGGCCGCCTGCAGTGGCGCATGGTTGGGCAGCATGATGCCGCCGGCACCGACCCGGATCCGGCGGGTGCCACCGGCGACGTGGCCGATCAGTACCGCGGTGGCGGCGCTGGCGATACCGGGCATGTTGTGGTGTTCGGCCAGCCAGAAGCGCCGGTAACCCAGCGCATCGGCGTGCTGCGCCAGTTCCAGCATGTTGGCGAAGGCAGCAGTGGGGTCGCTGCCTTCACAGACAGGTGCCAGGTCGAGGATCGACAAGGGAATCATCGGGCATGCATTCCATCAGGGGATGTCCTCCGGATGGGGTCGCCGCATCGACATTGCCAGTGGCGGCTGGCGGGATGCTGATTCCCGTCGCCAACCGGCCGCAGCCCGGGCGTGCTCAGAACGCGCTGGGTCGCGGCTCTGGCAAGGGTTCGTCCACCAGCGGCCGCAGTGCCGGATCCAGCGCCACGCGCTCATCGAATACGAAACAGCGCCCTTCGTAGCCCTCTCCGCCCACGTCCTCGAAATAGCCGAGGATGCCGCCGTCGAGCTGCAACACGTTGTCCATGCCGTCGTTGCGCATCCACAGCGCCGCCTTCTCGCAGCGGATGCCGCCGGTGCAGAAGCTGACCACGGTGCTGTCCTTCAGCGCTTCACGGTGGGGCGCCAGCGCGTCGGGCAGCTCGGTGAACCTGTGGATCGGCAGAACCAGTGCGTCCTTGAACGTACCGTACTCGACCTCCTGCAGGTTGCGCGTATCGAGCATCACCACCGGCTTGCCGGCGTCGTCATGGCCCTGCCGCAGCCACCGCTGCACGGTCGCCGGATCCACCGCCGGCGCGCGCGGATGATCCAGCGGCTGGCCTTCATCGAGGCGGAAGCTGATGATTTCCGGCTTCACCCGCGCCTTCAGACGCGCGAACGGCTGGTGGGTACTGAAGCTGGTCTTGACCCGCAACGTAGAGAACCGCGGATCGGCACGCAGCGCGGCGTAGAAACCATCGATCGCGGCTTCCGCTCCGGCCAGGAACAGGTTGATGCCTTCGGCGGCGACCAGGAGGGTACCGCGCAGCGCAGCAGCCTCGGCGCGCGCGTGCAGCGACGCGCACAGCGCATCGGGCGCATCGATGGGGGTGAAATGGTAGGCGGCGGTGTTGGCGATCATCCGCTCATTTTAACCGCCGCCGGGCCCCACGGCCCGGCAACCGCCGCTCCTGTTCATCCGCGCAGCAGCAGGAAGGGCAGCAGCACCAGGGCGGCCACCACCAGCATGCCCAGCAGCATCACCAGCACATACAGCGGCCTGCGCCGGGCCAGGCTGGCGAAGGTCTCGGCGGTCCCATCGCGCAGTTCCCGGGCGCGCTGCGCGCGCATGCGCTCACCACGTTCGGCCTGGTAGACGGCCATCGCTTCCCTCGCGCGCGGATGATCGGCATCGTCGCGCACCCACAGTGCGCCGTGCGAGATCCCCCACGGACTGGGCTCGGTGCGATACCAGGCGATGCGATGCCGGTCCAGCACGGCACAGGTTTCCTGAACTTCGTCATCGCCGACGTGACGCAGGTTGAGCAGAAGTTTCGACATGCTCCCGATGATATCGGCGTCGGGCCTCTTCCGACAGGACAGCGGGCGGATCTCCGATCTTCGTTTCCTGCGGCGGCAGATAACGTAGTTCCTGCCGCAACTGGCGGCGTGAAGACGAAAGAGTGTGTCATGGGCATCTTCAACATTCCGTTCCTCATCACCGGCGCTGCAATGGCCGATTCCCTGCAGCTCAACACGCAGGAACTCGCCCTGCTGGGCTGAGCAGGGCCGACCCGGCGCCGCGCTCCCGGCAGGTCGCTCCTGCCGGGGCCCGCGGCGCCGCCCTCCCTTCCCGGTCCTCCGCTTCCACGGCCGTGCCTGCCGTGCCGCATCCTGGTGAACGCAGATGAATCCTCCCGAAGAACGTCAGTTCAGCCTCGCTGAAGCCGAACGCAGAGCGCTGCAGGACCTGCGCGCCATGGACCTGCGGCCTCGAATCACCCTCATGGGCGAAGGACCCTGCGCGGCATGGACGGCGCTCCATGATGCCGGCGGAGGGTTCGTCACCGGCGGCTGGGGCAAGGGCGAGCGCGACGCCGCCCGCGTCGGCGCCCTCTACGAGGCCCTGGAACACCATTTCACCGCGCGCCACGCCTGCGGTGATGCCAGGGTGCAGCCGGTCGAGGCACTGATCGCCGGCATGACGCCGGAGGCGCTGGATTCACTTCCCGGTGCCATCCTCGCCGACCAGCTGGAAGAAACCATCGCCTGCCGGCCCTATGCCTGCATCGGCGGCGGATCCGGCTTCGACTACCCGCTGGCATTGGTCGCCCCCGACTACGTGGATGCGCCCCTGCCCGGCGACAGCTTCGATTACACCGGCCTGCGCCGCTACGCCAGCAACAGCGGCACCGCGATCGGCGCCAGCGTCGAAGAGGCAACGCTGCATGCACTGAACGAGTGCATCGAGCGCGACGCGATCTCGATGTTCCTGCTCACCCACTTCTTCCACGACCTGGCCGCGCCGCTGCAGGTGGCCTCGCCGGAGACCCTTCCCGACGACGTCGCCGACCTGTACCGGCGCGTGTCGAGCAGCCTTGATGCGGGCATCACCCTGCTGGATATCTCCAACGGCATCGGCAGCACCACCTGCCTGGCCGTGGCCCACCTGCTGTACCCGCATTCGCGCCCCTATGGCGCCGGCGCATCGCTCAACCCGGCCCATGCCGCGCGTCGTGCGCTGTCCGAGCTGCTGCAGTCGCACATGGGGTTGTCCTGTGAAGCCGAGGAGCTGCGTGCCGCGCGCTCGACCGCGCCAGACCTGCTGGCGGGCCTGCAGCCCTGGCCACGGCTGCAGGCCTGCCTGGCGATGGACATCGAACAGCGCCTGGAAACACGGCGCATCGTGCCGGCGACGATCGAAGACATTCCTGCCGGCGACGTGTCCGCGCAGGTCCAGCGCATCGCACGCACGCTGCAGGCCCATGGCCTGCAGGCGGGCTTCAAGGTCGTCCACCAGACGCCAGTGGGGACGGCGCTGGTCAATGTGGTCGTGCCCGACTTCGAACGGTTCTACCTGGTGACGATAGGCAATGTGGTCGTCCCTGGACGACGCGGGAAGGCGCTGGCCGCGGCGGCCTGAGCTTCCCGCCGCGTGTCGCGGCACCGGGCGCACGATGCGATAACCTTGCACCCCCTCGATTCCGGAAGCCGCCATGCACCGCCTGCTCCCCCTGCTGCTGACCCTGCTTGTCCTGCTTGCTGCCGGTTGCGCGCCTGCGGGCCCGCCGCCCGGAGGCACCATTGCCGCGTTCGAAAAGATCGACACCGCCCCCGGTTCCGGTGCCGAGGCTGTTCCCGGCAGCAGGGTCACCGTGCATTACACCGGCTGGATCTACGACGAACGCACGGAAAACCGGCATGGCAAGACCTTCGACAGCTCGGTCGGCCGTGGCGAGCCGTTTTCCTTCGAGCTCGGCGCAGGCCAGGTCATCCGCGGCTGGGACGATGGCGTTGCCGGCATGAAGGTCGGCGGCAAGCGCACGCTGATGATTCCGCCCGACCTGGGTTACGGCGATCGTCGCGTGGGACCGATCCCGGCCGGCTCGTCCCTGGTCTTCGATGTCGAGCTGCTTGATGTACAACCGCGCTGAAACCCGCCCGCGCCAGCGCGTTGCGGTGGTCGGCGGTGGCCCGGCCGGCCTGTTCGCCGCGGAGCGCCTGCGCGCGGCCGGGATGGAGGTGGACCTGTATGAAGCCAAGGGATCGCCGGGCCGGAAGTTCCTGATCGCCGGCAAGGGCGGCCTGAACCTGACCCACTCCGATCCACGGCCGCTGTTCGACAGCCGCTATCGCGAGCAGGCCGTCACGGTGGGCCGATGGCTGGACGGCTTCGACGCCGAAGCACTGCGTGCCTGGGCCGCGGGGCTGGGCGTGGAGACCTATGTCGGAAGTTCCGGCCGCGTGTTCCCCGTGGACCGCAAGGCGGCCCCCCTGCTGCGCGGCTGGGTCCGCCGCCTGAAGGATCAAGGCGTGCGCCTGCATGTGAACCATCGCTGGGCGGGCTGGGACGACGATGGCGCACTGCGCTTTGCCGTGCCCGATGGCGGCGAGACCCGCGTGCATGCCGATGCCACTGTATTGGCGCTGGGCGGCGGCAGCTGGCCGCAGCTCGGCTCGGACGGCGCGTGGGTGCCGTTGCTGCGTGGGCGCGGCGTGGATGTCGCCGACCTGCAGCCGGCCAACTGCGGCTTCGACATCGACTGGACGCCCTGGTTCGTGCAGCGCCACGCCGGTACTCCGCTGAAGGCGGTCGTCGCGCACTGGAAGGACATGCAGGGCAACGAGCGCCAGCTGCAGGGCGAATGCGTGGCCAGCGCTTACGGCATCGAAGGCAGCCTGGTCTATGCGCTGTCGGCGGACCTGCGCGGGTCCCTCCACCGAGATGGCACGGTGACCCTGCGGCTGGACCTGGTGCCGGGACGCGACCCGGCACGGCTGCGGGAGGCCCTGTCGCGCCCACGCAAGGGCCGCAGCTTCGGCGAACACCTGCGACGCCAGGCAGGGCTGGATGCAATCAAGACGGCGCTGCTGTTCGAGGTGCTGGGAAAGGACGCCGGGCAGGACATCGATGCGGTGGTGACCACACTGAAGCAGCTGCCGCTGCACCTGCAGCGCCCGCGGCCGATGGCCGAAGCGATCAGTACCGCCGGTGGCGTACGGCTGTCGGCGCTGGATGCCGGCCTGATGCTGGAGCATCTGCCGGGTGTCTTCTGCGCCGGCGAAATGCTGGACTGGGAAGCCCCGACCGGCGGCTATCTGCTCACCGCCTGCCATGCCAGCGGCGCCCGCGCCGCGGCCGGTGCCATCGCCTGGCTGCAGCACCGGTCCGGCTAGCGCCGCCTATGCTCAGCGCGATTTGCTCGCCCGCAGCGCACGGATGCGCGCCGGCGGCTGGAACGAATCGCTGCGCGCGTCGGCCCAGAAATCATGGAACACCGCATGATCGGGCACCGTGCGCAGCAGCTCGCCCGGTGCCAGGTAACGGTACAGCGAGGCCAGCGAGCGGATTTCCACCGCCGATACGCGCCGCAGGATGTGTTCCGGTCCCAGCTCGGCCGGATCGTTCAGGCCAGCCGCACACAACAGCTCGCGCAACGCGTTCATCGTGTGCCGGTGGTAGTTGTGCACCCGGGCGGCCTTGTCGGCGACATCCAGGTGGCGCCAGCGCGCCGGATCCTGGGTGGCGATGCCGGTCGGACAGGTATCGCTGTGGCAGCTCAACGACTGGATGCAGCCCAGCGCGAACATGAAACCGCGTCCGGCGTTGCACCAGTCCGCGCCGAGCGCGATGGTCCGCGCGATATCGAAGCCGCTGGTGATCTTGCCCGCTGCGCCGATGCGGATGCGATCGCGCAGGTCCAGGCCCACCAGGGTGTTGTGCACCAGCAACAATGCCTCGTGCATCGGCACGCCGACATGATCGACGAATTCGGCCGGGGCGGCGCCGGTGCCCCCTTCGGCACCATCGACGACGATGAAATCCGGCAGCAGGCCGGTCTCGCTCATTGCCTTGGCGATGCCGAACCACTCCCACGGGTGGCCGATGGCCAGTTTGAAACCAACCGGTTTGCCGCCGGACAGGCCACGCAGCCGGGCGACGAACTGCAGCAATTCGATCGGCGTGGAGAACGCGGAATGGCGCGACGGGGAAATGCAGTCCACGCCCATCGGCACCCCGCGGGTGACGGAGATCTCGGCGCTGACCTTGGCCGCCGGCAACACCCCGCCATGCCCGGGCTTGGCGCCCTGCGACAGTTTGATCTCGATCATCCTGACCTGGTCCTGGATGGCGTTGGCGACAAAGCGCTCTTCGCTGAAGCCACCATGCTCATCGCGGCAGCCGAAATAGCCCGAACCGATTTCCCATACCAGGTCGCCGCCCATCTCGCGGTGATAGGGCGAAATCGAGCCTTCGCCGGTGTCGTGGTGGAAACCGCCGCGCCGCGCGCCTTCGTTCAGGGCGCGGATGGCATTGGCCGACAACGAGCCGAAACTCATCGCGGAGATATTGAACACGCTGGCCGAATAGGGCTTTGCGCACCCCGCCCCGATCAACACGCGGAAATCATGGTGCTCGATGCTGGTCGGTGCCAGCGAGTGGTTGATCCACTCGTAATCGACCGCGTAGGCGCTGCGCAGCGTACCGAACGGCACCACATCCATTTCGTTCTTGGAGCGCTGGTAGATCAGCGCGCGCTGCTGGCGCGAGAACGGCACGTCCTCCAGGTCGCTCTGCACGAAATACTGCCGGATCTCCGGGCCGATCGATTCCAGCCCGTAGCGGAAGTGCGCGAGCACCGGATAGTTGCGGCGCAGCGTGCTGCGCGTCTGCAGCAGGTCCCAGGTGCCGAGCACCACCATCGTCGCGGTCAGCGCGACACCCCAGTACCAGGCGGGCCAGAAGGTGGCCAGCCACAGGCAGGCGGGCAGCAGGACGATGGCGAGCACGTAGGCCAGGTAACGGTGCATGGCGTTCCTCGTTGCGTTGCGACGGCCAGTCTACCCCGCGCGCCCTCAACGCCATGCACGCGCCGCCGCGCTACAGGCGATCGTCCACCAGCGCGCGCGGCCATGCCGACTTGACGTCGTAGACCACGCCATCGGGCGCACGCAGCGCCGCGATGTCGGTGGCGGTCATCGCGCGGAACTGCGAATGCGCCACCGCCAGCACCACGGCGTGATAGGCCCCGGCGGCCGGTCGTTCGATCCAGTGCACGCCTGCGCCGTCCAGTGCGGCCGGCCCGACCCACGGGTCGTGCACGTCGACCTGTGCACCGCTGGCCTGCAGTTGCTGCGCCAGGTCCAGCGCGCGGCTGTTGCGCAGATCCGGGCAATCCTCCTTGAACGTGACCCCGAGCACCAGTACGCGCGACCGCGACGGTGCATGCCCGCGCGAGGCCAGCAGCGACAGTACGCGCTCGGCAACGTGGGTGCCGACGCGGTTGTTGACCAGGCGCGCGGTATGGATCAGGTCCGGGTGGTAACCCACGCTTTCGGATTTGTGCAGCAGGTAATAAGGGTCCACGCCGATGCAGTGCCCGCCGACCAGTCCGGGACGGAACGGCAGGAAGTTCCACTTGCTGCCCGCGGCGTCGAGCACGTCCTGGGTATCGATGCCGAGCTTGTCGAAGATCAGCGCCAGCTCGTTGACCAGGGCGATGTTGACGTCGCGCTGGATGTTCTCCACCACCTTGGCCGCTTCGGCCACCCGCATCGACGGCGCGGGGAAGGTGCCGGCGCTGATGATCCGGCGATACAGATCGTCGACCACGCGCGCGGCATCGGCACTGGATCCAGAGGTGATCTTGCGGATATCGGCCAGACGGCGCCCCCGGTCGCCTGGGCTCACCCGTTCCGGGCTGTAGCCACAATGGAAGTCCTCGTTGAAGCGCAGCCCAGAGCCGGCCTCCAGCAGCGGCACACAGACTTCCTCGGTTGTTCCCGGGTAGACCGTGGACTCGTAGATCACCAGGTCGCCGGGCCGCAGCACGCCGGCCACCCGTTCGCTGGCCGCGCGCAGCGGCGCCAGATCGGGCTGCTCGTGCGCATCGATCGGCGTCGGCACGGTGATGATGTAGACATTGCAGTCCGCCAGCGCGCCGGCGTCGCAGCTCAGCCGCAGATGGACCGCTTCGGCGAGCTCATGCGGCTCCATCTCCAGCGTGTGGTCCTGCCCTTGCTGCAGCTCGGCCACGCGTCCGGCATCGATGTCGAAGCCCAGCGTCGGCAGCAGCCGCCCGAAGGCGACCGCCAACGGCAGGCCGACATAGCCCAGTCCGATGATCGCCGGCCGCGGCGTCGTACCGGCGCGGATCGGCGCACTCATGCGTGCGGCCTGCGCAGCGTGCAGTAATCCGACATGTCCATCGCGTTCCCGAAACCTGGCCAAGGGGCACAAGGTTAACCGCCCTGCCCCCCGGCCGGCCACGCCGGATCGATCAGGAGCCCAGGCTGACCGCCGCCGGCTGCAGTTCTCCACGGCCGTCGGTCCAGCTGCACAGCAGCATTCCAAAGCCATTCCCGGCCACCGCGGTGCCGCTGTCGAAGCCATGCCACGACGCGTCGGCGAGCCCTGCCAGCACGGCCCGTTCGACCTGCCGGGTGGCCATCGTCCAGCAGGGGAACCGGCGCGCGGCGATCGGACCGGACGCCAGTTCGCGGATGTCGGAATGCCGGGTGGCGTTGACGATGCGTGCGTGGACCGAAGCAAGGCCATCGGCCGGGCCTTCCAGGTACTGCAGGAAACGTTCGCCATCGAACATCAGCACGCTGGTGATGCCGGCCATCCGGTTGAACGTCGTCGCGTCGGCAAGCAACCCGTCCAGGTCGGTCGGCGAAAGGTCCGTCCTGGCACGACTGACGTAGGCGATGGCACACAGCGGCATGATCTTTCCTCGACCGTGGATGGAGTGGAATATGGCACGGCTCGCCGGTCAGGAACCGGTGCCATTCCAAATCGCAGCGCATTGGGGCACCCTATGCGCCGCGGCCCGGATGGCGAAACTGGTAGACGCATCGGACTTAAAATCCGCCGGAGGCAACTCCATGCCGGTTCGATTCCGGCTCCGGGCACCAGGTTTACTGCACCGCATGCGCCTGCGGATCAGATCGCACGCGAATAGCTGGCCGCCTGCGAAGGCGGGGCCAGATAGCGGTCGAAGCACATCGCCAACAGCCGCAGCAGCGGCCGTCCCTGGCCGGTCGCACGGATGATCGAGCCGTCCACGTCGGCCAGCCCATCGGCCTGCAACCGGGCCAATGCCGTCACGGCATCGGCAAAGTACGTTTCGAACACCACGCCATGGCGGGCGCACAGCGCACCGGCGTCGACCTCGCCATGGCACATCAGCTGCTGGATGATCTCCGCGCGCAGCATGTCATCGGCGTCCAGCGCCACCCCGCGCCACACCGGCAGGCGGCCGGCGTCCAGCGCCGCTTCCCATGCCGCCAGATCGCGTGGATTCTGGCTGTACGTGGACGCCACGTTGCTGATCGCGCTGACCCCCAGGCCCAGCAGGTCGGTACCGGCGTGGGTGGTGTAGCCCATGAAGTTGCGATGCAGGCGACCGGCACGCTGCGCGCGGGCGAGATCCTCTTCGGGCAGCGCGAAATGGTCCATGCCGATGTACTGGTAACCGGCCTGCAGCAGGCGCTCGACCGCCAGGCCGAGCAGGCCGAGCTTCTGCTCCGGGGCCGGCAGGCGCGATGCGTCGATCTGCCGCTGGGCGCGGAACAGATGCGGCAGGTGCGCGTAGCCATACACGGCCAGGCGATCGGGGCGCAGGGCCAGCACCTGTTCCAGGGTGCGGCCGAAACCCTCCCCGGTCTGCCCCGGCAGCCCATAGATCAGGTCGACATTGACCGAACGCATGCCGTGGTCGCGGCAGGCCTGCAGGATGTCCAGGGTCTGCTCCACGCCCTGCACGCGGTTGATGGATGCCTGCACGCCCGGATCGAAGTCCTGCACGCCCAGGCTCGCACGGTTGAAACCGAGGCCGGCCAGGCGCGCCACGCCGGCACGGTCGATGAAACGCGGATCCAGCTCGATGGAGAAATCGCGCGTACCGCAGGTGCTGAAGCTGAAACGGCGCCGCAGGCCCTGCATCAGTTCGGCCATCGCATCGGCGGACAGGAAGTTCGGCGTACCGCCCCCCAGATGCAGCTGGATCACCTCGCGCCGTGGATCGACGTGCGAAGCCAGCCGGTCGGCCTCGGCCAGCACGCGCGTCACGTAGCCGGCGCCCCGGCTGCGGTCGCGGGTAATGATCCGGTTGCAGCCACAGTAGAAGCACGGGCTGCTGCAGAATGGCACGTGCACATACAGCGACAGCGCGCGGCGCTGGCGGTTGCTGGACGCCAGCGCCTGCAGCAGCCCGGCCTCGCCGAAGTTATCGTGGAAATGCGGCGCGGTGGGATAGGACGTATAGCGCGGCCCGGCCCGGTCATGCCGGCGCAGGACATCGGCATCGAAACACCAGGCCAGCCCGCCCTGCACGGGAGAAAAAGTATCCATGCCGCCAGCGTGCGCCCGTCGGGGCCGCACCGCCTTGACCGAAATCAAATCAGCCGATGCCGCCGACGACCGGCAGCGGAACCTGCGGCCAGCGCAGCATCTGGTAGCGCTTCCAGAACGTGTCGGCGATGCGCGCGGCGATGTCATCGGCCAGCCGCTGCATGCCTTCATTGCCGGATTCGGCCGAGGTCTGCCGGAACAGCACCAGCCAGCGAGCGAACAGGTCGCGGTCCATCGCATCGATCGCCATGTGCTTGGACATCGGCGATCCCTGGAAACGCCGGGTGCCCCTCAGCAGCGCGGACCAGAAGTCCACCAGCTGCGCCAGGTGCGCATCCCAGTCGTGGACATGCGCGGTGAACACCGGGCCCAGCCGCGGTTCGTCACGCACGCGGGCATAGAAATCATGCACCAGCCGGGTGACCTCCTGTTCGCTGCACAGGTCGGGGGAAGCTTCGGGAAGGGTGGATGGGATCGGATTATCCATGGGGGCGCGCGCAACGTATGTCCCTATTATCCCATCGCTTGCCGCAACCGTCGCTTGATCCAGATCAAGGTGCGCATGCCGCGCTGTTCCTAGATTGGCGCATCACAGGCGCGGGGCCGCCCGGCCGCCACCCTTTCGCCGCATGCCGGAGCACCCATGACCGCACAACGCCCTGATCCAGGCCTGCGCCGCCAACGCCGCGTCCAGCAATGGGGCGTGGTGCTGTGGCCCAGCTTCGTCGCCGCGGGCCTGGCCAGCGTGGTGTTCTTCGCCTTCGTGGACCCGCTGCAGCTGCGCGACATCAGCTTCCCCTGCCACGCGATCAGCAGTGGACTGGGGTATACGGTGGGATTCTTCATGTTCTGGACGGTCACCGCCGCGGCCAGCGCGGTCACCGGGTACCTGCTGCGCCCGATGCCGGACGCGGACGACGACGTACCGCTCGGGTGAACCGGCTGTCGCCCATCCCCGGCCCACGCGCCTGGCTCACCGTGGCCTTGCTGGCCGGGTTCCATGCCCTGCCCTGGCTGCGCTGGAACGGCGGGCAGGCGCTGCTGCTGGACCTCCAGGCACGCCGCTTCGACCTGTTCGGGCTGACCCTGTGGCCGGGCGATGTCGGCGTGCTGCTGGGCCTGTTCGCGGTGCTGGGGCTGGGCCTGGGGCTGTTCACCCACCTGTTCGGACGCCTGTGGTGCGGCCATGCCTGTCCGCAGACGTTGTGGAGCACCCTGTTCGGCTGGATCGAACGCGGCACGCGTCGCTGGCTGGGCAGTACGGTCGCCGAGCGATGGGTCCGCCAGCTGATCTGGGCGACGCTCGCGGCCTGGACCGGGCTGACCGTTGTCGGCCTGTTCACCCCGATCAACGCGCTGCTGCTGCGTGCCGTGCAGCTGCGGCTGGAGCCCTGGGAAACCTTCTGGATCCTGTTCCATGCCGCCGCGACATGGGGCAACGCCGGCTTCCTGCGCCGTCATGTGTGCCACCTGCTGTGCCCGTTCGCCCGCCTCCAGCCGCTGCTGCGCGACGGCCATACGCCGCGCATGCTGTACGTGGCCATGCGTGGCGAGCCGCGTGGCGCGCGACCGCCCGGCCTGGGCAGCGTGGCCATGCGAGGGCGCGGACTGCTGGACCCAACCACCGCGCAGGATTATGTCTTCCGCGCCGCGCACCCCACTCTTGCAGGCCCGTTGCCGCGCTTTGCCCCCGACCACCTGGGCGATTGCCTGGACTGCGGTGCCTGCGTACGCGCGTGTCCGGTTGGCCTCGATGTCCGCAACGGGCCTGATGCCGACTGCCTGGAGTGCGGCGCCTGCCTCGTGGCGTGCCAGCAGGCACAGCAGGCGGCGGGGTTCGGCACGGCCCTGATCCAGCACCGTTCACCGGAACGCATGGCCGGGCAGGCTGGACGCTGGCTGCGACCGCGCACATGGGCGCTGTCCAGCCTGCTGGTTGCGCTGTTGGTGGCTGGAGCGTGGCGGCTGGCCTGAATCAGCGTTCCGCGCGCGCCGAGGGGGGCTCCACGAGCTGCGCGCGGCGGACGATGCCCAGGCTCTCGATCAGCAGCGCGACCTCGTTGGTGACCTGGGTCCGCTCGCTGCCTTCGGGCACCAGCCGCGCCAGAACGCGCTGGTAGGTATTCCAGAACTCGGGACCGCATCCGTGCTTCTGGTAGCTGTCTTCGAGCTCCCCTCGAACTGCTTCAGCCAAACCATGTGCCATGTGATCCATAACCAGTTCCCTGTCGTCGCGGCATTGCGGGGCGGGCACACTTGGTTGTTTTCGTGAACCCACATGACGAATTACGCATAATTAGCTTTACACGTCAATGACAAACTGCACACTTCCTCATTCCAAACCTGAATCATTAACCGATCATGGGAGGTCACCGGCGCCCTCCTGCGCGATGTGCAGACGTCCTCCTCACCGCTGATCGGTAGGCTGGAGTTCCACTCCCCACCAGGTACGCGGGCATGCCATTGACCGCTGAGCAGCAGCGCATCCTCGAGGACATCCAGGCCACCCGTCCGGTGCCGGACGAAGCGGCGAACTGGGCGATCGAGGCCGGTTACGCCGCCCATGGCGAGGACGGCGATATCGACCTGACCCAGGAAGGCCGCCGGTTCGTCGACACCACACGGGTAAAGGGGCGTTGACGACACCGGACCGGAGAGGCCGTCGAACTGGCCATGCATGAGGGTGGGGGTTCTGTACTGGCTCCAACGGAGCAGAGCATCCCGACAGCTTGATGGAACACGTAGACGGACTTCGCTCGTTAATCCGCATCCTGCGGCGCGGGCGAAACACCGAATCCTGGCCGCCAGATGGCAGGAGCCGAGGTATTCGCGGTAAATCGTAAATCGGGCGGTGAACATGGCGGAACGCCCACGGCAAAAGGCCCGCTTTCGCGGGCCCGATGCTTTAATTACAAACGAATCGTATGGAGGCCTGGGTCGGAATTGAACCGGCGTACGCGGCTTTGCAGGCCGCTGCATAACCACTCTGCCACCAGGCCGGTGTGCAGCAACCGGGGAAGCGACTCCCCGATAAGACAAGACCCCGCTTTCGGGGGCCTGTCGGGATTTGGAGCGGGAAACGAGACTCGAACTCGCGACCTCAACCTTGGCAAGGTTGCGCTCTACCAACTGAGCTATTCCCGCATGAGGCCGACATGCTACCGGATTCCCCGGAACCACACCAGCGTTTTCACGCTAGAAAACACGTCTTTCCTGCTGCGCCAGGGCCATCCGGCCCCACTGCCCCGCGCTTGCCGGCGCGGGAGAAAAACAGAGCTCCCACAGGAGCCCGGATCAAACTGGAGCGGGAAACGAGACTCGAACTCGCGACCTCAACCTTGGCAAGGTTGCGCTCTACCAACTGAGCTATTCCCGCTTGGCGCCATCCCTCCTGGGAGGGCGGAAGCCGTGGCTTCCGGACCACGTCCGCGCCTTGCGGCGGCGTTTCGGGCCATGCTCCTCGACCTGCGCCGAAGAAGCGATAGTGTGTCGAAATTCCTTCACTTCGTCAACCGTATTCATGTCGCATCGCGTCGCTTCGACATTCATCCGGCAGCGGCGAGCATGCCATGCACGCGGACAAAAAAAGAGGCCTTTCGGCCTCTTTCAGAAAATCCTGGAGCGGGAAACGAGACTCGAACTCGCGACCTCAACCTTGGCAAGGTTGCGCTCTACCAACTGAGCTATTCCCGCTTGGGAGGCGGCATTCTACCGGATTGCCCGCCGCTGTCAACAAACCCGGCGAGCCGCCATGCTGGCGCGGCGACAAATGAAAAAAGAGGCCTTTCGGCCTCTTTCGGAAAATCCTGGAGCGGGAAACGAGACTCGAACTCGCGACCTCAACCTTGGCAAGGTTGCGCTCTACCAACTGAGCTATTCCCGCTTGGGAGGCGGCATTTTACCCGTCGCCACCACGCTGTCAACAGGCTCAGCCGCCCTTCTTCAGCCGGGCGCGCTCGCGCGCGGCCCGCTCGTCTTCGCGCAGGCTGGGCCATGCCGCGTGCAGGTACTGCAGGCCGGACCACAAGGTCAGCATCGCCGCGATCGCCAGCGTCCAGTCGCCGATACGGAATACCGGCACGCCCATCCAGATTTCCGACGGCGGCACGTCCGGCGCCACCGAGTACAGCAGGCACAGCAGCGCGACCATCTGCGCGGTGGTCTTGATCTTGCCGATCATCGCCACCCGCACCTTGGCGCGCTGGCCGAGTTCGGCCATCCACTCGCGCAGCGCGGATACCGCGATCTCGCGTCCGACGATCACCGCCGCCCAGAACGCCATCCACGGCGTGTGCACGGCCTGCACGATCAGGAACAGCGCCACCGCCACCATCAGCTTGTCGGCGACAGGATCCAGGAACGCGCCGAAGGCCGATTCCAGCCTGTAACGCCGAGCGATCCAGCCATCCAGCCAATCGGTGATCGCGGCCAGTCCGAAAATCGCCGCGGAAGCAAAATTGGTCCACGTGTAGGGAAGATAGAACACCAGCACCAGCACCGGGATCATCAGGATCCGCAACAGCGTCAGCCAGGTGGGGAGGGTCAACGTCATCGTTTCTCTCTATTCGCCTGCCGCATTCGGCTCAGGCAGTCCATGAAGGTTAGCGTAGATACGCGCGGCCAGGGCGTCATTGATGCCTTCCACCCTGGCGATTTCCGCTTCGCCAGCGGCCTTCAGGCCGATCAGCCCGCCGAAATGCTTGAGCAGGTTCGCGCGGCGGCGGGGGCCGATTCCCGGGATATCCTCCAGCTTGCTGGTCATGCGCGCCTTCTGCCGGCGCCCACGGTGGCCGGTGATCGCGAAGCGGTGGGCCTCGTCGCGCACCTGCTGGATGAACTGCAGCGCTGGCGAAGCAGCACCCGGACGCAGCTCGCGGCCATCCGGCAATATCAGCGCCTCATGGCCCGCGCGCCGTTCCACGCCCTTGGCGACGCCGACCAGCAGCACGCCTTCCACGCCGAGATCGGCCAGCGCGGCCTGCGCCTGTGCCAGCTGCCCCGCACCGCCGTCGATCAGCAGTACGTCCGGCAGCACGCCCTGCTCTTCCACCGCGCGGCGGAAACGTCGATCGATCGCCTGGCGCATCGCCGCATAATCGTCGCCCGGCTCGATGCCGCTGATGTTGAAACGGCGGTACTGCGCCTTCACCGGCCCGGCAGCGTCGAACACCACGCATGAGGCCACCGTGGCCTCGCCCATCGTATGGCTGATGTCGAAGCATTCCACCCGCTTGACCGGCTCGGCCAGCCCCAGCAGGTCGCGCAGGGCTTCGCTGCGTGCGTGCTGGGAATCGCGGCTGTTCAGTTCGCTGGCCAGGGTCAGCTGCGCGTTGCGGCTGGCCAGTTCCAGGTAGCCCGCACGTTCGCCGCGCACATTCCACTTCAGCTGCACCTTGCGCTCGGCGGAGGCCGACAACGCGACCTCCAGCAGTGATGCATCGGGAATCTCGCGGTCCAGCAGGATCTCGCGTGGCGGTTCGAACTCCACGTAGTACTGCGAGACGAACGCACCGAGGACTTCCTCCGGGCTCTCCTCGCCATTGGTACGCGGGAAGAACGGCCGCGTGCCCATGTTGCGGCCATCGCGGAAAGCCAGCAGCAGCACGCAGGCCTGCGCGCCACGCGTGGCCACCGCCAGTACGTCCAGGTCCGCGGCGCGGCCATCGACATACTGGCGGGTCTGCATGCTGCGCAGCGAAGCCACCAGGTCGCGCAGCCGTGCGGCCTGCTCGAACTCCAGCGCTTCGCTGGCCGCCTGCATCTGCCCGCCCAGCTCACGGGTCAGCTCATCGCTCTTTCCTTCCAGGAACATGGAGGCGCGCCGCACCGATTCAGCGTAATCGTCGGCGGCCACCAGCTCCACGCAGGGCGCGCTGCAACGACCGATCTGGTACTGCAGGCACGGACGCGAGCGATTGCGGAACACGCTGTCCTCGCAGCTGCGCAGCTTGAACAGCTTGTGCATCAGGTTCAGCGTTTCGCGCACCGCGGTGACCCCGGGATAGGGCCCGAAATAGCGGCCGGGTACCGCGCGTGGACCGCGGTGCAGGGCGAGGCGCGGCCATTGTTCACGGGTCAGCAGTACGTGCGGGTAGGTCTTGTCGTCGCGCAGGGAGACGTTGTAGCGCGGCGACAACGACTTGATCAGCTGGTTCTCCAGCAGCAGCGCTTCGCCTTCGGAGCGGGTGACGGTCACGTCCATCCGCGCGATCTGCGACAGCATCGACATGATCCGCGCGTTTTTCGGACTGCCGTTGAAATAGCTGCCGACACGGTTGCGCAGCGCGCGGGCCTTGCCGACGTACAGCAGGGTGTCGTCGGCGGCATACATGCGGTAGACGCCGGGGGCCGTACTCAGGCGCGATGCGAACGCCTTGCCATCGAAAGCCGCTACATCGTTCATTCGCTGATCGGCACCTCGTCGAGCGCGCCGCTGGCGGGGTCGAAACGCAGCACGGCATGGGCATCGGTTTCGGCGATCCACACCGCGCCAGCGCCGGCAGCCAGTCCGGCCGGACCGTTCAGGCGCCGCGGCAGGGCCTGGGTCACCAGTTCGCCGCCGCCCAGCCGCAGCATGCGCAGGCATCCATTGCCGGTATCGGCGATCCACAGCAGCGGTGCATCCGCACTCAGCGCGATCGCCTGCGGGAACTGCAGGCTGGCGCGGTCGCGCGGGCCGTCTTCGCTGCCGTGCTGCCACATTCCCTGGCCGAGGATGGTCTGCACCAGGTCGCCACGCAGCTGCAGGCTGCGCAGCGACGAGCCCAGCGCATCGGCGACGTACAGCGTCTGCTGCACGACCGCCAGCGAGGTCGGTTGCGCGAAGGCGGCGATGTGGCCGCTGCCGTCGCGCTGGTCGATGGCACCGCTGCCAGCCCGCTGCTTCAGGCGCCGCTGGCCGAGATGGTAGCTCCAGATCCGGTTGTCGCCGGCCATCGCGACGTGCAGTTCGTTGTCGGCAAGCGCGAGGCCGGTGGGATGGTTCAACGACACCGCGTGCGCCTCGGCCACCGTTCCTTCGACGGGCTCGCCGGCACGGCCATTGCCGCACAGCGTGTCCACCTGGCCGGTGATGATGTTGATCCGACGCAATGCATGGTTGCCGGTGTCGGCCACATACAGCGAATCGCGCTGCACCACCAGCGCCTGCGGCCGGTTGAACGCCGCTTCCAGCGGCCCACCGTCCAGCAGGTCGGCGGTGCCGTGCCCGAACTGGCGCAGGATGCGGCCGCCATGGCTGCACTCCAGCACGCGGTGGTGGCCGGTATCGGCGATATACAGGCGCTCGGCGGTCACGGCCAGGCCGGTCGGGAAGCGCAGCGGCAGCCTTGGTTCCGGATGCAGCTCGCGCGGTGGTCCGGAGGTCGGCGTGCGCCCGGCCCCGCACAGGTCGCTCAGCGCGCGATCCAGCTCGCCCGGCTGGCCCAGCCCGACCAGGCGCGCACTCTCGCGGCCGTGGGCATCCAGCAGCACCGCGGTCGGCCAGGCGGTCACGCCGAAGCGTCGCCAGCCATCCCAATCCGAATCGAGCAGCGCCGGCGCGGACAACCCGTTGCGACGCAGCAGTTTCAGGGCAGCGGCTTCGTCGCGCTCGAAATCGAAACGCGGGACCTGCAGCACGATCACCTGCAGGCGGCCCGGATGACGCGACTGCCAGCTCGCCACTTCGGCCAGGCGCTGCGCGCACCAGACCGAGGCGGCGTTGACGAACAGCAGCGCGAGCGGTTGCCCGCGCAGCTCGGCGAGGGTGGACGGACGGGCGTTCAGCCAGGTGGCGAACTCGGGAAGGTCCTGGACGGGCTGTGCATTCATTCCCGGATTATGCCGGAGTCAGCGCCGGGCACGCGCGGCGGCGCCGGTTTCAGGGCGCCCCCGAAGCACCGGGGGTGCCGGTCGGCGAGCGGCGCTACCCTTGCCGGCCGGAGGACAGCATCGCTTCGGCCCGCGCCAGGTCCTCGGGGGTGTCGATGCCGGCCGGAAACGGTGCCGGCGACAGGGCGACGCTGATCGGGAAACCCGCCTCCAGTACCCGCAGCTGCTCCAGCGATTCCAGCCGTTCCAGCGTGCCTGGCGGCATTGCCGCGAACTGCTGCAGGAAGCCGGCACGGTAGCCGTAGATGCCGATGTGGCGCAGCCAGCGTGCGCCCTCGGGCAGCACTTCGCGGCTGCGCGCGAAGCCATCGCGGTGCCACGCGATCGGTGCGCGGCTGAAATACATCGCCTCGTCGCGCACGTTGCGCACAAGCTTGACGACATTGGGGTCGAACAGCGTTTCGGCGTCCTCCACCGGCGTGGCCAGGGTGGACATCGGCGCCTGCCCCGCCACCAGCGCATCGGCCACCGCGCGAATGCCCGCGGCGGGGGCGAAGGGTTCATCGCCCTGCAGGTTGACCACCACCGTCTCCTCGCCCCAGCCGGCGATGCGCGCACATTCGGCCAGGCGGTCGGTGCCCGAGGCGTGACCGGCGTCGGTCATCGCCACCCGTACCTCGTCCAGCCCCTCCAGCGCCGTGGCGATGCGCGCGTCGTCGGTCGCCACCCACACCTCGCGCGCACCGGCCAGCAAGGCACGGCGCGCCACGTGCAGTACCAGCGGCTCCCCGCCCAGCAGCCGCAGCGGCTTGCCCGGCAGGCGCGAGGCGGCGTATCGGGCGGGAATGGCGACGACGAACTCGGTCATGCGAAGGCTCTCGGCAGGCAGGGGAATGCGCGGCCTTTCAGCCCGCGCGCAGTTTTTCCAGGCGGTCGGTCAGTGCGACCCAGAACGCCGCAGGCAGTTCCGCCTGCAGCGGGACCGCGAAATTCCAGTCGTTGGCGAAGTCGCGGCATTTCACCGCATCCTTCTCGGTCATCAGCACCGGCAGCTGGCTGCCGAAGCTGAGGTCCTGCGCCTGGTAGGCATGGTGATCGCCAAAGGCGTGCGGGACCACGCCCAGGCCAGCCGCGCGCAGCATCTCGAAGAAGCGCTGCGGGTGGGCGATGCCGGCCACCGCATGCACGCGCTGCCCGGCGAACGCCGACAGCGGACGCAGGCGTCCCCCGGCCAGCGGCTGCGCGCTGTCGATCCGCAGCGACATCGACCACTGCCCGAAGCCGCACTGGCCCGCGACCGCGTCCGGCGCGGAAGCGCCCAGGTTGACCACCCGGAAATCGCAGCCGGCGACGCGCGAGACCGGCTCGCGCAGCGGTCCGGCCGGCAACGGCAGCCCATTGCCATAGCGGCGCTGGGCGTCGACCACTTCGATCTCGATGTCGCGTGCCAGGCGGTAATGCTGCAGGCCGTCATCGCAGACGATCACGTCGCAGCCGGCTTCGATGAGGGCTTTGCCGGCGGCGACGCGGTCGGCATCCACGCGCACCGGCACGCCGGTCTTCCACGCGATCAGCACCGGCTCATCGCCCCCCAGGGCGACGGGGGTATCGGGCTGCACCCAGCGCGCGGTGTCGGCCTGTTCGCGCCCATAGCCGCGGCTGGCGACGCCGGGCTTCCAGCCGGCCGCACGCAGGCGCTGCACCAGCGCGATCGTCAACGGGGTCTTGCCGGTGCCGCCGGCGGTGATGTTGCCGACCACGATCACCGGCACCGGCAGGGCGTGCTGCCTCAGCCAACCACGCCGGTACAACCGCCGGCGCAGGCCGATGGCCGCTGCGTAGACCGGACTGAGCAGGCGCATGCCGAACGGCACGGGCGAGCCGTCGTACCAGTACGCCGGCGTCTGCGTTCCCTTGCTCGACATCAGGCCTGCCTTTCGCGGAACTGCATGTTGTAGAGGTGCTCGTACAGGCCGCCGATCGCCAGCAGCTCGGTGTGCGTGCCGCGCTCGACGATGCGGCCCTGGTCCATGACCAGCACCTGGTCGGCATGTTCGATGGTGGACAGGCGATGGGCGATCACCAGCGTGGTGCGCTCGGGCATCAGGCGTTGCAGGGCATCCTGCACCAGGCGCTCGGATTCGTTGTCCAGCGCGGCGGTCGCCTCGTCGAGGATCAGGATCGGCGCATCGCGCAGGATCGCGCGCGCGATCGCCAGGCGTTGGCGCTGTCCACCGGACAGCAGCGCACCGTTCTCGCCCACCGGCGTATGCAGCTGCTGCGGCAGGCGTTCGATGAACTCCCATGCATTGGCGGCCTCGGCCGCCGCGCGGATCTGCTCCTCGCTTGCATCCATGCCGTAGGCGATGTTGGCGCCGATGGTGTCGTCGAACAGCATGACCTTCTGCCCGACCATCGCCACCTGCCGGCGCAGATCGGCCAGCGGATAATCGTCCAGCGACACGCCGTCCAGGGTGATGCGCCCGCCGCTGGGCTCATAGAAGCGCGGCACCAGGCGGATCAGGCTGGTCTTGCCGCTGCCGGAGCGGCCGACCACGGCGGTCACGGTGCCGGGCCTGGCGACGAAACTGATGTCGTCCAGCGCGGTACCGGCATCTTCGCGGTAGCGCAGCATCACGTGCTCGAAGGCCAGTTCGCCACGTGCGCGCTCGATGCGGCGGCTGCCCGTGTCGCGCTCGACCGGCATGTCCAGGATCGAGAACAGGCGCTCGGCCGCGGCCACGCCACGCGAGATGGAGGTCTGCACGCTGGTCAGCCGGCGCAGCGAGGGAATGATGGCCATCATCGAGGTCATCAGGCCCATGAACTGGCCGGCGTTGAGCTTGCCGACCAGCGCTTCGCGGGTGGCGACCCAGACGATCACCGCCAGCGCCAGCGCGGCGAGGAACTGCACCGTGCTGGAAGCGAGCGCGCGGGTGGTCTCGACCTTCATGTTGAGGCCGAGCATGCGGTTGGCCAGCCGCGCGTAACGCTCGATCTCGTGCTGCTGGGTACCGTGCACCTTCACTTCCTGCTGCGCGGCCAGCGACTGCTCGGCGGTCGCGGCCATGCTGCCCATGCCGTCCTGGATGCCGCGGCTGATGCGTCGGTAGCGCTTGCCCACGAAGGAAACGATCAGGCCGATCAGCGGCACCACCACCAGCATCGCCAGGGTGACCTTGACGCTCATCTGCAGCATCACCACCAGCATGGCGATGATGGTCAGCGTGTCGGCGACCAGCGTCTTCAACGCATCGGCGCTGGCCTGGGTGACCTGCTCGGTATCGAAGTTCAACCGGCTGACCATCACCGGCGTGGCCTCGGTATCGAAATGCCCCGAGGGCAGGTGCAGGTACTTGTCCAGCACCTGCTCGCGCAGGTCGCGCACCACGCTGCGGCCCGTGCGCGCCAGCGTGTAATCGCTGACCAGGGTCGCCAGGCTGCGCATCAGGAACAGACCGAGGATGGTCAGTGGCAGGATCACCGCCATGCGCGGTTCCGGGTTGACGAAACCCCGGTTGACCAACGGATCCATCAGCTTGGTGAAGTGGTAACCGGCCAACGCCTCGACCACCATCGCCAGCACCGCGGCGACCATGAACACCCAGTACGCCTGCGTGTAACCGAGCAGGCGCCGGTAGATCGGCCAGACGGGGGCGTGTTTGGAACTCATTGACGCACCTCGGGGGCGGTTGCGATGGCGATGCGGCGGAAGCCGAGCTGGCCGAGCGCATCCTGCGCGGTGACCACGGCCTGGTACGGCGTGCGCGCATCGGCACGCAGCAGTACCGACTGCTCCCGATCCGGGCCGGCGACCGCAGCGATGGTCTGCTTGACCGATTCGACATCGGTACGCAGCACTTCCTGGTCGTTGACGAAATAGCGTCCCTCGGCATTGACCAGGATGCTCAATGCGCGCGGGGGTTCGGCGGTGGCCTGCTGGCTGGCGTGCGGCAGCTGCACCTGCAGCGTGGAGCGCGCATCGAACGTGGTGGTGACCACGAAGAAGATGATCAGCACCAGGATCACGTCGATCAGCGGCACCAGGTCGATATGCGGCTCATCGCCGGTGCCTTCGTTGCGGATACGCATCCGTCAGCCCTTGGCCACTGCCGGGGCCGGACGCGCGGGCCTGGACACGGGCGCGGTGGTGGACGCTCCCCTGGCCACGCCCGGGCGCCCATCGAGCGCATCCAGCAGCGCGGAGGCCTCCTGTTCCATCTCGATCACGTAGCCGTTGATGCGCCCCTTGAAGTAGCGGTGGAACATCAGCGCGGGAATCGCCACGATCATGCCGGTGGCGGTGCACACCAGCGCCTTGCCGATGCCGCCGGCCAGCTGGTTCACGTCACCCACCCCATGGTCGAGGATGCCCAGGAACATCTGGATCATGCCGACCACGGTGCCGAGCAGCCCCAGCAGCGGGCCGGCCGAGGCGATCGTGCCCAGCGCGTTGAGGAAGCGCTCCATGCGATGTACCAGGTGGCGGCCGGTATCTTCGATGCGCTCGCGGATCTGCTCGCGCGGCCGGTTGCGTGCTTCCAGCGCGGCGGCCAGCAGCGCGCCCAGCGGCGAGTTCGCACGCAGCGTCTGCAGGTGCGCCGGATCGAGCTTGCCGCGCGCCGCCCAGTTGCGCACGTCCTGTCCCAGGCCGGGCGGCAGCACCTCATTGCGGCGCAAGGACCAGAAACGCTCCAGGACAATCGCCAAAGCCAGGACACCCAGTAACAGCAGCGGCACCATCGGCCAGCCACCGGCCTTGACCAGTTCCCACACGTTTCAACCCTCCGGCCCATCGGCCGCTTGTTTGTCCGTCGATAGGATAGCAGCCGCCCGCTCCCGGACCGCAGCATCCCACCAACGGGCCGCATGCACGCGCTGCTCGCGCACCTGCAGCCCCTGTGCGCCCAGCCACACGCGCAGCGCGCCGGACCCGGCGGTACCCAGCACTTCGGTGCCCATCGCGTGCCAGCGCTGCACCACCTCGGCACGCGGGTGACCGAAGCGGTTGCGATATCCGGCCGAGACCAGTGCCAGCCGCGGCGCCACCGCCGCGACCCACGGCGCCGTGGAGGAACCGGCGCTGCCATGGTGCGGCACCAGCACCGCCTGCGCGGCCAGGTCGCTGCGCGCGGACGCCAGCAGGGACATCTCGGTGCGCTTGCCGATATCCCCGGCCAGCAGGATCGCGCCGTGCACGGTGCCGATCCGCAGCACGCAGCTGCTTTCGTTGCCGCGCTCGGCATGTCCGGGCGGCGGATGCAGGACGCGGAACTCCACGCCATCCCACCGCCAATGCTGGCCGGCATGGCAGGCGCTGGCACCGGCAACGCCGGAGCCGACCGGAGCCATGACCGGCACCTGCGGCAGTGCCCGGCGCAGGCCTGGCAGGCCGCCCGCGTGGTCGGCGTCGCCATGGCTCAGGATCACCTGATGCGGCGGACCGGTACCGAGCGCGCGCAGCACCGGCAGTACCACCCGTTCACCGGAATCGCTGCCGGCGCCCGGAGGTCCGAGGTCATACACCAGGGCATGCGTGGTGGTCCGCACCAGCACCGCGGTGCCCTGCCCGACATCCATCACCAGCATTTCCACCTCGCCCGGCGGAGGCAGCCGGGGGGCGGGCCACAGCAATGGCAGGCACAGCAGAGGGGCTGCCAGCCCCCCGCCGCGACCACGCGGTAACAGCCACCAGAACACGCCCAGCAACGCCAGCGGCAGCGCCCAGCGCGGCGCCTCCGGCAGCCACCAGACCGCTCCGTGCCACTCCGCCAGGGGTTGCAGCCACCGCCAGCTCACCTCGAACGTCCACGCCGACAACCGCCACGCCCAGCGCCCCGATCCGGCGTGCATGGCGTCCAGCGCGGTGCCGAGCAGGGCCAGCGGCACCACCACCAGACTCCACCACGGCACCGCCACCAGGTTGACCACCGGACCGATGCGCGATGCCTGGCCGAACAGGCTGACGCCCAGCGGCAACAGGGCCAGGCTGGCCACGCCCTGCGCGGCGAGGAAGGGCTTCAGCATCCCGCGCAGGCCTCCTTCCGGCCGGCCGGAGGCAGGAAGGCACCAGAGCAGCCAGAGCACGCCACCGAAGCTCAACCAGAAGCCCGCCGCCAGCACCGAAAGCGGCGCCACCAGCAACGTGGCCAGCGCCGCCAGCGCCAGCGACTGCCCCCACGGCAGCCGACGCCGGCTGGCGCGGGCCAGCGCCACCACCACGATCATCAGCGCGGTACGCACGGTAGGCAGCGCGAGGCCAGCGACCAACGCATAGCCCAGCGCCCCGCCGGCTGCCGCCAGCGCTGACGCGGTCGGTCGCGGCAGGACCCGCGGCAGCAGGCTGCAACTGCGCCAGAGGCCACCGGCCAGCAGCGCGCAACCACCGGCGACCAGGCCCACGTGGAAACCGGAGATCGCGATGAGGTGGGTCAGGCCCAAGGCACGCAGCTGTTCCCAGTCGCGGTCCTGCAGCGCGCGGGTGTCGCCCAGCGCCAACGCGCGCACGAAACGCGAGGTGCCACCCGGTACGGCGGCATCGATACGCGCCGCCATCCTTTCGCGCCATGCCGGCAGGCCATGGGCGGGCCTCGACTCGACCGCCCGCGTGCCGTCGCGGACCTGCCCGCTGGCCGCGACACCCAGCAGCAGCGCATGCCGTTCACCGTCGAAGCCACCCGGATTGATCCGGCTGCGCGGCGCACGCAGGCGCAGCGGCAACGTCCAGTGCGCGCCGGCCGCGACCGCGCGCCGCCCGGCCGCGGCCACGCCCGGCACCGGCTGGCGATTGCCCACGGTCCCGATCGGCGGAGCGCGTCCGAACGGTGCGCTCCAATACACCTGCACCCTGCGTCCGCGCACTGACGCCGGCAGTGCCGGATCGTCGTCGATGCGGAACAGGAACCGGCTATGACCCGGTTGATGTTCGGGCAGGTCGATGACCCGCCCGCTGGCCAGCACGTCGAGGGCACCAACGGCCGGCGGCAGCTGGCGTTGCAAGGCCCAATGGCCCTGCAACGCAGCCCATGCGATGCCTATCAGCATCATGCCCAGCCAGCGCGCCCGCCAGCGCCAGCACCACAGCGACATCCCGAGCAGGAGGCCGGGCCAGGCCACGGCGGTCGGAGGCAGCGCAGGCAACTGGCAGCATGCTGTCGCGCCGGCCACCAGCGCCGCGGCGCTGGCCTTGCCCAACAGGCCGGGTGCTGCGACGGGATGCTCGCTGGCCTGTCTCCCCATGCACGCAGCATCGCTCCAGCGACGCCACGTTCATATCGGAATACTTCCCGTCGAACGTCAGCCGTGCGGCGGTTTCGATGTCGGGCGATGGAAGACGATGCGGAAGCTGGCGCCGCCGCCACCGGCCTCGCCCACGCTGACGGTACCGCCGTGGTGCTGCACGATCTCCTTGACCAGGTGCAGTCCAAGCCCACTGCCGCTGCCGGCGGCACGCAGGCGATGGAATGGCTCGAAGATGGCTTCGCGGTCATCGGCCGGAACGCCGTCACCCTGGTCGGAAACTTCCAGCGTGCCCGCGGGATCCAGCCTGACGGTGATGGTGCCGCGACCGCCGCCGTGGACGATCGCGTTGTGCACCAGGTTGGCGATCACCCGTCCCAGCGCGATGCCGTCACCGACGATCCAGACCGGCCGTTCAGGCGCTTCCACCGCGAACCCGTATCCCGCACCGATCACCAGTGGCGCCAACTCGGCGGCAGCGGTGCGCGCCAGCGCTGCCAGGTCCAGCGGCTGCAGCGTATCCACGCTGCGGTCCAGCCGCTGCAGGTCGAGCAGGTGCTCGGCGACATTGCCCAGTCGCGCCACGTCGTTGAGCAGCTGCGCCTTGAGCGCGTCCTGCGGCAGCTGCGAAAGCCGCGCCTGGACCACGGCGATCGGGACGCGCAGCTCATGCGCCGCATCGGCCAGGAACTTGTCGCGCGCCGCATATCCCTGCTGCACCTTGCCGATCGCATCGTTGAAGGCATCCACCAGCGGGGCGATCTCCGAGCTCACCAGCCGGGTGTCCAGGCGCGCGCCGGGAAGGGCGATGTCCAGCTGCTGCGCCTGTTGCGCCAGCCGGCGCACGCCACGCATGGCGCGGTGGATCACCGTCGGCATGACCAGCAGCGTCACCACGATCAGCGGCAGGAAGAACCAGGGGCCGATCAGCCGCAGCACCATCAGGACCCCTTCCCACAGGCCGGTTTTCGGTTGCCCGCCCACCATCACGGTCAGTCGCCGGCCTTGTTCGTTGCTGACGATGATGCGCGCCGCGTCCAGGTACGGCGGGGTCAGCGAGCCCAGCTCGCTGTGTCCCACGCGTTCAAGCCGGGAAAGCAGTTCCCGATGCACGTCCGGGACACTGCCCTGCGACAGCCGGTTGCCGCGTTCATCGATCGCCACGAACCACAGGTTGCCGCCGGCCTTCGCATTGAGCGCATCCCAGCGCGCGTCATCGAGCACGATGCGGTGGCCGTCGCCATGCAGCGCGGCGACGACATCGTCGGCGGCGAACATGTCCATGTGCACCGATTCCTGGTCGCCCCAGGTCAGGATCAGCGCCAGCACCGCGATGAGCACGGTGAACACCTGCGCCAGGCATACGCGCCAGGCCAGGCCGAGTGAAATCGAACGGATGTCGGTTTTCATGGCGAGGACTCGCCAAGCAGGTAACCGACACCGCGGATGACATGGATTTCCACGCCCGCACCCGCGTGCTGCAGCGCCTTGCGCAGCTTCGAGATATGCGCGTCCAGCGCATTGGATTGGATCTCATCGTCGAATCCGTACACCGCCGCTTCCAGCGCGCTGCGCGTGACCGTGCGTCCCTGCCGCAGCGCGAGCGCCTGAAGCACCAGGGCCTGGCGGCGCGGCAGCGACAACACCTCGTCGTCGACCTGCGCCTGCAGCGATTCGAAATCGAACCGTAGCCGTCCCAGCCTCAGCATGGGCGTCTGCAGCTCGCTGGGGCGCCGCGCCACCGCGCGGATGCGCGCCATCAGTTCCTCGATCGCCACCGGCTTGACCAGATAATCGTCGGCGCCGACATCCAGCCCTTCGACCTTGTCGCCGAGGCTGCCCTTGGCGCTGAGCATGATGACGGCGAGGTGGGGACGCAGCGCACGCGCGGTTGCCACGAAGGTCGCGCCGTCGCCATCGGGCAGCTGGCGGTCGAGCAGCAGCAGCTGGTGCACGGATTCGCGCAGTGCCGCGGCCGCCGCCGCCAGCGTATCGACCACGTCGGCGACCACCCCCTGCCGTTCCAGTCCGGATTGCAGTGCACGGGACAGATCAGGATCGTCTTCAACCAGCAGGATGCGCATGCGGCGACCGATGGGCAGCAGGAAACAGCGCTGATGATAAGCCGGCTTCGGCCAGCGCAATGTTCCGACAATGTTGCCCGTGCACGCTGTACTCACCGCTTCTGCATCAAGTCGACGACGACATGGATCGCTTCCCTCCCCCGGCCAGCCCCGTGCCCGCCCCGCTGACGCCCGGCAACGATCCGCGCGTGGTACTGCTGGCTCCCGACCTGGACAGCGCCGAGCGCGCTTACCTGGGCCTGCTTCCCGACCGTGACCGCGTGGACGCGCTGACCCGGCACGCGATCAGTCATGCGCGCCATGGATCGGGCAGCGATTATGCGCTGTCGCTGGCCCTGGTCGGCCTGCGCCTGCAGGAGTTCAAGCTGGGCGAAGACTGCGCGCCGACCTCGCGCCAGGAATCGCTGCGCAGCCTGCGGCAGGCGTTCGCCGCCCGGTAGCGCCAACCCGTGGTCGGCTGCATGGCGACACCGTGAGGCGCCACGGTTCCAGCGCCGTTGCACAACAAAAAAGCCAGCGCGATGGCTGGCTTTCTTCGTCGTTCCACTTCGCAGCGAAGTGGTGGGCGGTACAGGGTTCGAACCTGTGACCCCTACCATGTCAAGGTAGTGCTCTACCGCTGAGCTAACCGCCCGTTTCGTTCCTGCCTCAGCGCGATTGCGCCGGGGCAGGCCGCGTATATTACGGAGGGGGACGATCCAACGCAACACTTTTGTGAAGAAATCCCGCAATGCCGCACGCGGGCCTTCCTGTCACCCCAGGTTGGCCTCCTTCAGCCGCCGGATCTGGTCGCGCACCCGCGCTGCGTCCTCGAATTCAAGATCCTTGGCATGCTGGTACATCTGCTGCTCCAGCGCCTTGAGCCGGCTGGCCAGCTGGCCCGGCGACAACGCCGCGTAATCGGCGCTCTCCTCGGCCACCGACAGCGCGCCCTTGCCCTTCGCCTTGCCCCTGCCCTTCCTGGCTTCCTTCTCGGCGGCATCCGAGCGCGCGCCCTCCAGGACATCGACGATCGGCCGCAGGACCGATTTCGGCACGATGCCGTGTTCCTCGTTGTACTCGACCTGCTTCGCGCGGCGGCGGTCGGTCTCGTCGATCGCGGCCTGCATCGAGCGGGTGATCCTGTCCGCGTACAGGATCGCCTTGCCGCGCACATTGCGTGCCGCGCGGCCAATGGTCTGGATCAGCGAACCGGTCGAACGCAGGAAACCTTCCTTGTCCGCGTCGAGGATCGCCACCAGCGACACCTCCGGCATGTCCAGGCCTTCGCGCAGCAGGTTGATGCCGACCAGCACGTCGAACTTGCCCAGCCGCAGGTCGCGGATGATCTCCACGCGCTCCACGGTGTCGATGTCCGAATGCAGGTAACGCACGCGGATGCCATGTTCGCTGAGGTACTCGGTGAGATTCTCGGCCATGCGCTTGGTCAGCGTGGTGACCAGCACGCGGTCGCCCATCCTGATGCGCGCGTTGGCTTCGCTCATCAGATCGTCGACCTGGGTACCGACCGGGCGGATCTCCACCACCGGATCGATCAGGCCGGTCGGGCGCACGACCAGCTCGGCCATGTCCTCGCCCGCTTCGCGATACTCATAGGGCCCGGGCGTGGCCGAGACATAGATGCTGCGTGGGCAGCGCGCCTCCCACTCCTCGAAGCGCAGCGGACGATTGTCCAGCGCCGAGGGCAGCCGGAAGCCGAACTCCACCAGGGTTTCCTTGCGCGAGCGGTCGCCCTTGAACATCGCGCCGATCTGCGGAATGGTCACGTGGGATTCGTCGATCACCAACAGCGCATCCGGCGGAAGGTAATCGAACAACGTCGGCGGCGGCTCGCCCGGCCCCTTGCCGGTGAGATGCCGCGAATAGTTTTCGATGCCGTTGCAGAAACCGACCTCGGCCATCATCTCCAGGTCGAACTGGGTGCGCTGCGCAAGGCGTTGCGCTTCCACCAGCTTGTTCTGCGCATAGAGCTGTTCCAGCCGTTCCTTGAGCTCGATCTTGATCGTGTCCACCGCCGACAGCACGCGCTCGCGCGTGGTCGCGTAATGGGTCTTCGGATACACGGTGAAGCGCTGCATGTTGCGCAGCGTCTCACCGGTCAGCGGATCGAACAGGGTGATTTTCTCGACCTCGCCGTCGAACAGTTCCAGGCGCAGCGCTTCGCTGTCCGATTCGGCCGGGAACACGTCGATCACCTCGCCACGCACGCGGAACGTGCCGCGCTGCAGTTCGTATTCGTTGCGCGTGTACTGCAGCTGGGTCAGGTGGTTGATCAGGTCGCGCTGGTCGATCCGCTCGCCCTTGGAGAGGATCAGCCGCAGCGACAGGTAATCTTCCGGCGCGCCCAGGCCATAGATGGCCGACACCGTGGCCACCACCAGCGCATCCGGTCGCGACAGCAGCGTCTTGGTCGCGGCCAGGCGCATCTGCTCGATATGCTCGTTGATCGAACTGTCCTTCTCGATGAAGGTATCCGACGACGGCACGTAGGCTTCCGGCTGGTAGTAATCGTAATAACTGACGAAATACTCCACCGCGTTGTGCGGGAAGAACGCCTTGAACTCGCCATACAGCTGCGCCGCCAGCGTCTTGTTCGGCGCCATCACCAGGGTCGGCTTCTGGATGCGGTCGATGACGTTGGCGATGGTGTAGGTCTTGCCGGAGCCGGTCACGCCGAGCAGGGTCTGCTTGGCGACGCCCGCTTCGAAGTTGCTGCTGAGCTTGTCGATGGCGTTCGGCTGGTCGCCTGCCGGCGAGTACGGCGAGACGAGTTGGAAACGGTCGCTCATGGTGCTGCCAGATCCCGTGGGAGATCAGTATACCGGGGCGCCCGGTGACGGTTGGCTGAGGGCAAACCCGATCCGCGCCAACGGAATGCGCCGACGGTGGAGCCGCACCCGGGCGCCGCACCATGCACCAAGCCCTGCCAGAGCCACGCCGATGCCATCCCGCCGCCCCGTACCCGGCCCTTCCCACGCAGGCTTCGGGCTGTTGCAGATGCTGGTGGCCACGCTGGTGCTGGCGGTCCTGTACTCGCTGGCCCTGCCCTCGTTCCGCCACGTCCTGGACACCCTGCATGCCGACTCCCTGCGCATGCAGCTGGTGTCGGTGTTCGCGACCGCGCGCAGTACCGCGATCACCCGCCGCCAGCGCATCGAGGCCTGCCCCAGCAGCGACGGGCAGACCTGCGGAGAGGACTGGAGCCACGGCTGGCTGCTGTACCCGACGGCCCGGGACCCGCATCCGGACCTGCCCGGCAGTCCGGGCATGGAGTTGCTGCAGGTCCGGCAGCTTGCGCGGTCGCGTGTCCACGCCCCGCATTCGGCAGGACGCCCGCGCATCCGGTTCCGGCCCGATGGGCGCAACGCCGGCCTGAACCAGACCATCCGCATCTGCGTGGAAGGAAGACAGCTCGGCACAGTGACGGTGAATGTGCCGGGGCGTACCCGCAGCGCGCGCGCGAGACGGCCAACGCGGTGCGACGCACCGTAGGAAACGACAAAGGCCGCGATTTCTCGCGGCCTCTGCAGGATCTGGCGCCCGAAGTTGGACTCGAACCAACGACCCCCTGATTAACAGTCAAGTGCTCTAACCGGCTGAGCTATTCGGGCGGGGTGCGCATTCTAGCCAGTGTGCAGCCGGCAATGCAAGCCCGCCGAACGGGTCACCAGCAGCCGCTGGTCGTCGCCTCGGCGGGGGTCTTCACTCCCGCCTGGTCCACGGTCAGCGTTCCGCACTTGTCCTCCGCCTGCGCTCCCTGCGGCACGGCCGTGATCGTGAACCGGGACTGATCCCCCTCGAACGAAATGGCATAGCGTTCGGTCCCCCCTTCCCGCGGCGACTGGATGGTGGTCGAGCCGTTGCTGAAGACGAAGTTGGCATACGTGTTGTTGGTGGTATGCGAGCGCTCGGCCATCTGCGCATATTCCACCAGGTCCGCCTTGGCCTGCGCGCGCCGCGACTTGCGCACCTGGTCGGTATAGGACGGATAGGCGACAGCAGCCAGGATGGCCACCACGGCCACGACGATCATCAGTTCGATCAGCGTGAAGCCGCGCGCGTGGGCCATGGCAGCCCGGCGCTGCAGAAGGAGGCGGGAAAAACTCGTGGACATCGAATATCTCCGTTACTGGATCTGGCGCCAGGACTGGCGACCGCAGGGATAAGGCACATACATCGGCGCTGCGCCGGCCACGTTCACCACCATCCAGCAGCCGGCACCGGTCGGAACGGTTGGCACGTCGGCGCCGTCGCCCGGGTTGGTCGGCGGCTGCAGGCGCGGCACCACCGAGACGCCAACATCCTTCACAGGCGCGCTTCCGCCGGTGCTCAGCTCCATGCCAGCCGTACCGGCGACAGCCGGCGCGCCATCGATCGACCCCATGCGCACGCCGGACAGCGCGCCGGCGCCGGTGCGCGGATTGAGCCCGAACAGCCAGTTGGATCCGCTCGCACTGCAGCCGCTGGTGATCGACTCAGGCGCGTAGGTCGGCATGAACAGGATGCCTGATGCCAGCTCGGGATAGCCAACCGCGCGTTCGCCGGCCGGCAGGTCCACGTACCAGCCCACCGAGGATGCCGGTCGCGTACCGAGCTGCAGGGAACGCGAGCCGCCACTGGTGAGCACGGAATAAGGCGTCAGGTTGGCGCGCGTGACCGTGGTGGTAACCGCCCCGCTCACCATGTCGTTGAACCCGTACAGGCTCTGGACCTGGCTGGCCGATGTCGGCAGGGTGTCGTCGTTGAATGCGAAGCTGCCGGTACCGAACAGCAGGAGCACGCCGCCGTTCTCACCCGAGGCCGCCTGCAGGCCACCGGTGATCGGCTGCCGGTAGGTCGAACCGTTCTCGACGAAGGTAGCGGTGGTGAACACAGGCACCGTGACCGAAGTCGCCTCGGACAGCAGGTCGAACTTCCAGACCGCGCCCTTCAGGTCGGCGGCGTAGACCGTATCGGCGTAGCCATCGCGAACGCGCACAGGCGCGCCGGTGCCGGGATCGATGCTCAGATTGTTGAAACGGTCGAGCACCACGATGTTCCCAAGCCCGTTGTTGCCCGCGACGGTCGACGCGCTTTCGGTCGCCTCGATCATCCGGATCACCGGCGTGGTCGTCGTCCCGATGTCGACCACGAAAAGGACCGCCTTTCCGCTGGCGCTGGCATAGCCGTTGCCGAAGATCGCCTTCCAGCCGACCGTACCGTCCGCGGCGCGCACCGGCACGATGACCGGCTTGCCCAGCACATGGCCGATGTTGTCCCGGACGGCGGCATCGCCTGCCAGGTCGTTGATCTCCCACAGCACGCTGCCGGCGCCAAAGCTGTCGGGCGTACTCACGTCGAGCGCGAAGACGCCGCGGCCACCGGCGCCGGTGGTGCCGACAAGCGTGGAATGCCAGCCGCCGCCGTAGAAGGTGTCGTTGACCGTCAACGGTCCATCGACGAAATACTTGTGGACGAACGGCTGGGCGTCCTTCTTGGTCGGGTCGTAGGGCAGCAGCAGGTTGCCCATGTGCGCGTACGACGTCGCCGGGATGTAGGCGAACGACTCCCGGCCGCCACTGCCGTTGACCGCACCGGAACCGTCCATGCCACCATCAAACGCATGCAACATGCCGTCATTGGCGCCGGCATAGACCGTGTAGCGCCTGGATGCGCGCTTGCTGTCCAGGTAGGTCTTGTAGCTGGTGCCCAACGACCCCGCCAACGCGCGGTAACCGAAGTCGTCCACCGGTGCGCTGATGACCGGGGTGGAGTTGATGATGTCGCCCAGCGCCGTGGTGCGGTCGCGGAACTTTCCGCCACGACGCACTTCACCACTGGCATCGCCGAGCAGGTAGTTCGCGGCGCTGGCCGCGGTCGCGTCGAGCGCCCTCAGGCTGGCCTCGGTACAGATGGCCTGCGCCGGGTAAAGCGCCCTGGACAGACCACACAGCCCTTCCAGGGTCACCGTGGTCGAGCCGAACCTGCGCACATCGCCGCCGTCGTTGAAATACACGTTGCGTCCCGCCGCGGCCGGGAGCTGCGCGCTGGCCTCCCAGAGCGTCGTGTACAGCGCTTCGCGCGTGGTGGGATCGACCGTGACCTGGCTCGCGGTCAAACGGCTGTACCAATCGGTGCCGTTGTTCTGGACGTCGTACATGGGCGACACGGTCAGCGAGCCGGTACCGATGCGGGCACCGGTGAGCGCGATCGTGCCCGAGGGCGAGGCGCCCGCGCCGACAGCCTGCAACACGCGGCGCATGGCCTCGGTAACGTCCGATGGGGTCTTGGCGTTGATGAACTCGCCGCGGCTGTTGATTGCCGCATGCCAGATCTCATCGATCACGCGACCGTCGTCGCTGCTGAGCGGATCGCCATTGCCATTCCAGTTCGGCGTGCTGCTGTACGGGTCGTCGGTAGCCGCCTGGTCGACCTCGTAGATCTTGCCTTCCGCACCCAGGGTGACGCCATAGAAGTTCATGTGCAGGTCGGCCTGGCAATCCAGTCGCTTCCAGTCCGGCGAGGACGGACTCAGGCTGCTGCACTGATCCGGCACCGGCACCAGCCCCGCTGGAAAGCTCCCCCCCGTACGCAGTGGGGTGTATGAGCCGGAGTAATAGGACGCCGCGATGTCAGCGATGGTATTGCTGTAGCTGTCCGCGAACGGCGCGCCCGGAAAATGCGTACCGCCGGCCGCGTCGGCGTTGCCATAACCGCTGGCCAGGCTGTCGGTGTTGGTATAGCCATCGGTGAACAGCATGCCGCCGTTCTTCTGGCACGCACGGATCACCGGCGCGCCGCTGTCGGTACGACGGAACTGCTGGCCCAGGTGGGCTACGGCCTGGCGATTGGGCGTACCGCCATTGGGCTTGAGCGCATAGATCTGGTTGAAAAGATTGGAGCGCTGGGTCGCCACGTCATGCATGGTGACGTTGACGCGGCTGTTGATCGTGAAATACCCCACACGCATGTTCTCCACGCTCGCCATGGCGTGCGAGGACGACCCCACCATCGAGAGGATGCGGTTGCGGTGGTACTGGAACCAGTTGGCGAAGTTCTGCCTGGCCGCGTTGTACCGGGCGGTATCGGCGTAGTTTGCGGCAAGGATCTGGTAGCGGCGCATGTCGCAGCCCGGACCGCAGGCGTTGGCGACGATCGGGCGGTTCGCATTGTCCGTGCGGTACCCCGCCGGCGCCGGCGCCGAGGCCGGCAGGTAGAACGTCGCCGGCACGTAGGAGATCTGCACCGTGCAGTTGGCCCGGACTTCCACGTTCGAGGCAAGATTGGTCCAGGCGTTGCTGGTGCTGGGCAGCCCGTTGCTGGTGTTGCTGTTGCAGCTGCGCGCATTCGACCGGTAGCGGGTGCCCGCCGGAATGGTCATGCCCGTCATGAACTGGAACACCTCGTTGTTCACCTCGCGCCGCGCCAGGTTGTACAACGTGTTGTAGCCAGAGGAGAAGTCGTTGCCGTAGGTCGTCGGGTTGCGCGGGTCCACGCGTGCCGCATCGAAGGATGCGGCGGGCCACAGGATGTTGTCGCTGGAATCCCGCTCCGGCAGGCTCCACGGCTCGTAGGTGACGTCCGGATTGTAGTAACCGGCGTTATAGGTGTGCGAGCGCGCGAAGCCGAAGGCATCGATCGGCGGGATCGCGCGGCCGGGCGAGTACGAAGCGTTGAAGCCGGAATGCGGGAACAGGTACAGGTAGCAATCCACCGAGTTGGTCGCGCACGCTGCGCCTACGTTGTAGAACACACCCGCCGATCTGAAGAAGCTGCTTCCATTCCACTGCATCCGCCCATCGCCGCCGCGGAAGATCCGTTCGAAGGTCATCGAGTTGGAGTCGTCCACCGCCATGATGAAGGCGGGCTGGATCGAGGTGGTGTTGTTCAGTGGCGCCTGCGCCAGGCCCCCCTGCCCCTGCGCGGCGAACAGGCTGTAGGCGAAGTAGCCGCCTGCGCCGAGCAGGATGGCGGCGGACGCAGCGGCGATCCGGGAAATGCGACGGGACATGCCAGCAGCCTCAGAGCTTGAAAATGGTGTCGACCGATGCCGTCGACGAAGGATTCTCCGCGACATCGGTGGCAAAGGTGGTGATCTGGTACACCGGGGTGACCGGGTCGAGCGGCTCGCCCATGGCCAGCGAGCCGCCGCCGATGATGCAGGAATCGATGCGGCGCACGTTGACGGCCTCATGGGTGTCCAGCGGGTGGCCGCGCCCCCAGGCAACCGGGTCGAAGGCGATGTCGCAGTTCTGCTGGATGTCCGTGTCCGCCAGCGGCGCATCGCTGGCGGTATCGGTGCGGTTGGCGAAGCTTTCCACGGCGCGCTCGCTGCGGCGGGTCACGCCCTCGGCGACCTGGAACGCGACATTGGTGGCCAGGTAGTTGGAGGCCATCTTCTCCTGCATGCCGGCGACCTGCATGCCCGCGATGCCGATCAAGGCCAGCAGGATGAGCATGATCAACGCCACGTAGAGCACCGCGCCGCGTTGGCGGCGAGGCATGGGACGCAGGCGGACGGTGACGTTCATGGCATCAGTTCCCGAACAGGCGGTTGCGCAGGGCAATGGTGGATTCGTAGGTGGTGCGATAGCGTCCGTCGCCGGTCGCCGCCGGCGCGAAGCCCACGCCCAGCGCGCGCGGATAGCTCAGTTCGCTCGCCGGCGCCGCGGCCTGGGACGGCGTTGGGCTGCGCGCGAGTACGCCGACCTGCACCTGTCCCACACGGCGCCACTGCGCAGCACCGGCCGCGTTCTGATCGGCGGTGACGCCACTGGCGATGGCCAGCGTGGTGATGTTGCCAAGCGGCGGTTCGGTAGGACTGATGTTGGCGGTGGTATCCAGGCCGAAAAGAAGCTGCAGGCTCTCTATGCCCTCGACCAGTTCCTCCGCGGCACTGTAGCCGTTGTTGCCGTCCGAGCGCGCGCGCATCAGGGCCGGCTCGCCGGTCGTCGCGGAGGTGCCCACGAAATACACCACCGATTCGGCGCGATAGATCATGGTCTGGCCCGTCGGCTGCACCGTATAACGGTTCAGGTCGGAACCGGCCGTCGTCACCTGGCCGGCGGCATAGGTTCCCTTGAACACGTTGGCATGGCTGCAGTCGGCCACGCCGAACAGATCGGGCGTGCCGACACCGCCCTCGGTCAGGCGCGCGCCGGCCCCGGCGTCGAACCCGACGACGCTGTTGCTGCCCGGGGTCAGCGCGGTCACCGGAACGCCCTCGGGCGCCAGGTACCGCAGTACGAGGATGTCGCTGCCGCCACGCGGGCCGAGTGCGGTGATGGAGGCAGGCAGACCGCCCGGAGCGGCCCAGGTCTCGCCCAGCGCCAGAGTGGCCCCCGGTGAAGTACCGGGCGCCTCATAGCCCTGGATGCTCACGCTGAAATCCAGCGGATGGCCCGAGCCGGTGCTGGCGCCGGTATCGACCACCGGATCGCCTTCGCCACGTACGAAATGCGCCTGATCGTTCACGCACCCGTAGTGGCCGGCCATGCGGATCTCGCGTTGCAGGAACTCCAGCGCGAAGCGGCCGTTCTCCTGTACGCGGGCGCTGCCTTCGGCAAGGCGGGAGGCGGCACGCGACGCCGAGAAGATCTGGATGACGCCAAGCATCAGCACCAGGCCGATGGCCATGGCCACCATCAACTCGATCAACGACAGGCCCGTGACGGTCCGGTGCGGGAAGGAACGCGGTTTCATAGCTGCGACACCAGGGTGAAGGTGGTCAGTGCGTCAGGATCGCTCGCTTCCCAGCGCTGGTCGCCCCAGCTGATGCCAACGGTCACCCGGCCATCGGCATTGAGCACGGTCGCGCTGGCGCCCTCGCCCAGTGCCTGCACGACTTGGCACTGCCAGCGGGCGATGTTGCTGTTCAGGTTGAGGTTGCTGTCGAGGGTGCGGCTGCAGACGCTGGCATCGACGGTTCCCGACGCGAACGAAGCATCGGTGTACCAGCTTGCCTGGTAGCGGTTGCTGCGCATCTGGTCGAGCAGGTCGTAGGCCAGGTTGGTGGCCTGCGTGCGGTAGTTGGAACTCTGCACGAACCGCACGCTCATGGTCTGCAGCATGGCGAAGCCCAGCAGGCCGAAGGCCAGCACGAGGATGGCGATCAGCACCTCAAGCATGCTGAAACCTGCCGTGCGGCGCGCAAAGGAAGGAAGACGGCGACTCATTCGCAGGCGGCCTTGGTGGAAGTGATCTGTCCAGCGGCATTGATGGTCAACGTACGGCGCAGCAACTGGGCGTCGCACGCGGCGGGCTGGATCACCAGCTCCTGCGCGGCCGTCGCGCGACGACGGCCCCGGTTGTCGAAGGCCACGACTGCAGCGGAGGGACCGCTGGCGTCGATCTCGCGGTTGACCTGCACGTAACGGAGCACGGTCTCGCCGACCTGGTACGTGCCATCGCCATCGATGTCCGACCAGGCCAGCATGCCGTCGGCCCAGGCATTGTCGCAGGAGGTTCCCGTGGAGCTTCCGCATACGCCACCGCCGCGCTTGTTGCGCACCGCCTCGCTGCGGGCGAGCGACAACAGGCCGGTGATCTCATTGCCGGTGGTGGCGATCCGATTCGAGCGGATCGTGCCCTGGAAGCTCGGAAACGCGATGCTGGCCAGGATCGCCAGCACGGCGACGGTGACCATCAGTTCGAGCAGAGTGAAGCCGTTGGACCGGCGCAAAGACATGGAACGCTCCCCAGCGTGATGGCGCTACGATGCCCGCCGCCCGCCCGTCCGGCAAGGGGCGGCAGGACGAACGGTCATTCCGGGGCGATGGGCGTCAAAAGATCGGCGCAATGGTGCCCCGGGCCGGCTCGACCCAGGGCGGGCCGGCCCGCGGCCGGCGACCGCCTCGGTGCGTGGCGTGTCAGGCCAGCACCTGGTAACAGGGCTTGTACTCGCCGGAAATCTTCATCCGGCGCTGCTCGACGAAGGCGCGCAGCAACCCGTCCAGCGCCTGCATCATGTCGGCGTCGCCATGGATCTGGAACGGACCGAATTCCTCGATGCGGCGCATGCCGTCTTCCTTGACGTTGCCGGCGACGATGCCGGAGAACGCACGGCGCAGGTCGGCGGCGAGCGCATGCGGCGCACGACCATGGTGCAGGTCCAGCGCGGCCATCGCTTCGTGCGTGGGTACGAACGGCTGCTGGAACTCCCACGGAATGTCGATCGACCAGTTGAAGAAGAACGCGTCCTTCTGCGCAAGGCGATGCTCGCGCACCTGCTTGATGCCGGTGGCCATCCTGCGTGCCACCGCCACCGGGTCGCCGATGACGATCTGGTAGCGCTCGGCGGCCGCCTCGCCCAGGGTCAGGCGGATGAAGCGGTCGATCTGCTCGAAGTACGGTGCGGCCACGGTGGGGCCGGTCAGGATCAGCGGGAACGGCAGGTCCTTGTTCTCTTCGCGCAGCAGGATGCCGAGCAGGTACAGGATCTCCTCGGCGGTGCCGACGCCGCCCGCGAACACGATGATGCCGTGGCCGATGCGCACGAACGCCTCAAGCCGCTTTTCGATGTCCGGGGTGATGACCAGGTGGTTGACGATCGGGTTCGGCGACTCGGCGGCGATGATGCCCGGCTCGGTCAGCCCGATGTAACGCGTCACCGTCCTGCGCTGCTTGGCATGGGCGATGGTGGCCCCCTTCATCGGGCCCTTCATCGCACCCGGGCCGCAGCCGGTGCAGATGTCCAGGCCGCGCAGGCCGAGCTCGTAGCCCACCTGCTTGGTGTACAGATACTCGTCGCGGCCGATGGAATGCCCCCCCCAGCACACCACCAGGTTCGGGTCGCCCGGGTTGAGGATGCGCGCGTTGCGCAGCAGCCCGAACACGGCGTTGGTGATGCCTTCGGACGACTCCAGCTCGGCCGCGTAGGCCGGACCCATCTCGATGGCCATGTACGCCAGGTCGCGCACCACCGCGAACAGCAGTTCGGCGACACCGCGGATGATCTCGCCGTCCACGAACGCCATCGCCGGCGCGTTGGCCAGGTCGATGCGCACGCCACGGTCCTGCTGCGCCACCTGGATATCGAAATCCGGATACAGATCGCGTGCCGCGCGCGGATCGTCCGATGCGCTGCCACTGGTCAGAACCGCCAGCGCGCAGCGCCGCAGCAGTTCGTGCATGCCACCACTGGACGCATCACGCAGGCGCGCCACTTCCGCGCGCGACAGCACATCCAGCCCACCGCGCGGATAGATCCGCGCATCCTGCACCGGCAGCACCCGTGCTGCCGTCTCGTTCTTGGTCATGTCCAAATTCGCTTCCTCTAAGGTGTTCGACTGTAGCGCCGCCCCCATGAAAAGCAAAACGGCCGGGTCGCCCCGGCCGTTCTGTTCACCACTTCTGTTCCTGATGGATCAGAACTCGTAACGCAGGGTCAGCATGGCCGACCAGCGCGACACCACGCGGGACGGATAACCCGAGCTGAAATCGTAGGTTTCCAGCTCCTGCGGCGAGGCCTTGGACAGGTCGTACTGGTACTTGCCATCGCCATTGACGGTGGCAGCGGTCAGGTAACGCGTGTCGAAGCCACCGACGTTGCGGGTGTTGCCCCAGTCCTTGTCCAGCATGTTCAGGAAGTTGTAGATATCCAGGCGCAGGATCGACTTGTGCTCCTTGAAGAAGCCCGGCATTTCCTGCTGGATGGCGATATCCAGCTGGTTGACCCACGGGTTGCGGGCGCCATTGCGATCGGCGACGCCGCCGCGACGTGCCGCCAGGTACGGATCGGCGTCGATGCGGGCCTGGAACGCGGCGATCTGGTCGGCAGAGGCAGCACCGCTGCCATTGACGAACACCACGTTCGGATCGTTCAGCAGCGGGATGTACGCCGGATCCTGGAAGATGCCGTCGCCGTTGAGGTCGCCATCGACGATCCAGGTGTACGGCAGGCCATCATGACCGTTGTAGAAACCGGTGATGCTGGTCTTGTAGTCACCGAAGAACGCGTGTTCCCAGCCCAGCGACAGCTTGAGCGAGTTGCGGATCTCGCGGGTGGAGCGGCCGGCGATCTCTTCGTTCGGATTCAGGCGCGAGACGAACTGGTAGCTGGACCAGGCCTGCGAGCTGGTATCGGAACCGACTTCGGTCGCCTTGGTGTAGGTGTAGGACAGGTTGCCGTACCAGCCGTTGGACAGCGGCTTGTCCAGCGAGAAGGTCACCGCGGTGGACGAGCCCTTGTCGCTGTTGGTCAGGTAGGTCGAACGGGTGTCGTAGCCCAGGATGGCACCGGCGTTCTTCGTGCCGCCCGGCGTGACCCAATAGCTGTCGCGGCCGTCGAACAGCTGCCCCTGCGGGGTGCCGATGTTCAACGCGTTGTAGAACACCGCATCCTTGTTCTTCAGGTGCAACAGTTCCACCGTACCGACCATGCCCATCCACGGCAGCTCGTGGTCGTAGCCCAGGGTGAACTTGTAGACCGTCGGCAGCTTGAAGTCCGGGTCGATGGTATCCATCTGCGCGTTGGTCGGCGCGCTGGCGCCTTCCGGGAACGGCTGGTTGTACGGATCCGGGCTGAACGCATACTCATTGCCGATATTCTGTTCGCACCCGCGGATGCTCACGTCGGCACGGGTAGCACAGAAGGTGCCGGCGGCAACGCCATTGTTCTGGTACGGATTGGCCAGCCACACGAACGGCGGCACCGACTGGAACAGGCCCGCGCCACCACGCAGCTGCGAGTAACGCTCGGTGTCGAAGGCGTAATTGAAGGCGAAGCGCGGCATGACAACCTTGTTGCTGCTGCCGATCTTGTAGTCGTTACGGAAGCCGAAGGTCTCTTCGAAGCCCGGCATGCGCGGCGGCGCCTTTTCGGCCTTCGGGATGTTCATGCGCAGGCCGTAGGTGATCGACAGGTTGTTGTTGACCTGCCAGGTGTCCTGGATGAACGGGCTGATCTGGCTGAAGGAGATCTGCGCGGCGGTGTCGGCTTCGGTGAAGCCGCCGACCGGACGACGCACGTCATAGCGGTAGTAGTCGCCGTTGGCGAAGTCTTCGATGCTGTCGAACGAGTAGACACCATGCAGGTCGCGACCGTACATGTTGTACGCATCCGTATCCTGGTAGTCGACGCCGCCCTTGATGGTGTGGTCGCCAGCGTAGTAGGTGCCGAAGAACGACGCGGTGATCTTCTTGGTGTCGATCTCGTTCTCGTGGCGGTTGCGGTCCTCACCGAAACGCACGCCATTGGTCGAGGCCGGAACGGTGCTAGCCACGCCGACGTTGATCGCCGGCAGGTCCTGCGAAGCGCCGGAGATCTGCGAGAACTTCTGGTAGCTGACCTTGGCTTCGGTGGTGAAGTTGTCGGACCAGTCGCTGAACAGCTGCAGCGAGGTGTTCTTGGTCTCGCTGGCCTTGGTGAACCAACGGCTGGTCAGGATCACCGAGTTGGAGTTGCTGTCGTATGGCTGCGGCAGCGTCTCTTCGGTCTGCTGGTAGGTCAGGCTGGCGCGATGCGAATCGCTGATGTTCCAGTCGATCTTGCCCAGGTAGCGCTTGTTGGTCAGGTTGACACCGCCAGCCGCACCGTAGGTACCTGGATCGATGCCGTAGACGTTCCTGGCGATCTCGCTGACCTGGTTGATCTCGTCCTGGGTCACCGCACCGGTGCTGAAGCCGTCCGAGGATGCGGCGCCACCGAAATCGGTGATTTCCTGCTCTTCGTACGAACCGAAGAAGAACAGGCGATCCTTCAGGATCGGGCCGCCCAGGGTGAAGCCCTTGGTGGTGTCCTTGCCGAAGGCATCATAGTCTTCGCCATCACGCGAGCCGACCATGCTGTCGGCCTTCTTGTACACGTAATACGCCGAACCGTGGAACTCGTTGGTACCGGACTTGGTGACGGCGTTCACCGCCGCACCGACCACGTCCTGGGACACGTCGAAGTCGCTGACGTTGATGTCATACGCGGCGATGGTGTCCACCGAGATCGGCGAACCGGTGTACGGCATGCCGTTGGCGTTCAGGCCGAACGGGTCGCCCTGCGACAGGCCGTCGACGGAGATGCTGTTGTAGCGGTTGTTGATACCGGCGACCGAGATCGCACCGGTGGCCTGGTCGGTCACGGTGACGCGCGGATCAAGGCGGGCGACGTCATCCAGCGAACGGCTGCCCTTCGGCGCCAGTTCCAGCTTGCGACCGTCGACCGACGTGCCCACGCCCTTGGTTTCGGAGCTGAACACGCTCGGACCGGCAGCCATGACGGTGACGCCGGCCAGGGACGTGATGTCGCCGCTCAGTGCTGCGTTGACGGTGCCGACCTGGTTCAGGCTCAGGAAGACGCCTTCCTCGGTCCTGGTGCCTTCACCCGGCTTGTTGATGGTGACGGTGTACGGACCGCCCACGCGCAGGCCGCGCGCGACGTAACGACCCGACGCATCGGTGGTCGCACGCGACACGGTGCCCGACTCGGTGTGGGTGATGATGACTTCGGCACCAACGACAGGCGCACCTGCGTTGGACGTGACCTGGCCGCCGAGACCGGCAGAGGTGCTCTGGGCGAAGGCGGGAGCAGCGGCGAGCGCGGCCACGAGACCAAGGGTGAGCTTGGACATCCGGAGTGGGTGGTTCATCTAGGGTAGCCTCGATGCGAGTTGGCGATGGCGGAAAAAAAAGCGCATCCGTGCAGCCTTGCGGGCGGCTGCGCGGACATTTATCTGGGGTTCCCGACCGTGAACGGCAGCTGCCGCAACGGTTAACAATAGATTAACACGGTACGGGCTGATTGTGACGGTAGTGCGACAAACGGCACGCTATCGCCATCGAATCCTGACAAAGCCTTCACCTTCTCGCGGCGGATGAAGCTAATTTGCCACCAGCGGACCGTGGGTCGGCTCTACCGCCAGTATCCGGCCTCGCCACGCCGCGCCCTGCGCTGAAAGCAGGGTGACGACGTGGGCGGCCGCGGCTTCCGGCGGACAGGCAGCGTCATCCTGGTCCAGCGACCAGGCCCGGGCACGCAACGCGGTCCGCATCGGCCCCGGATGCAGGCCGGCAACCCGTACCGGGCCGGATTTCAGTTCGTCATGCAGGCTGGCCAGCAACCCGCGCAGGCCATGCTGGGCGACGCCGTAGCCGCCCCAGTAGGCGGCACCGACCGTGGCCGGATCGTCCACGCACAGCACGATGGCGGCATCGGCCTGGCGCCGCAGCAACGGCAGGCAGGCCTGCAGCAGCCACGCCGGCGCGGTCAGGGTGACGTGGACCGAACGTGCGAAGGAGGCCGGATCGGCCAGCTCGAACGGGGTCAGGCCGGGGAAATCCGCGGCGCAGACCAGCACGCCGTCCAGCCGGCCAAGTTCGCTTTCCAGCCGCGCCGCCAGCTCGGCGAAATCATCGGGGCCCGCGCCTTCCAGATCCATCGGATACAGCAGGGGCTCCGGGCCGACGGCCTGTACCTGCTGGTAGACGCGGTCCAGCCGGCGCGGCTTGCGGCCCAGCAGGACCACGGTGGCTCCCGCGCGCGCGCAGGCCACCGCGGCGGCGCTGCCCAGCCCGCCGCCGGCACCGACGACGAGGATCACGCGGCCGTCGAGCGCGGCGTCCTCCGGGGCAGGCACCGGCCTTGCGTTCATGCCAGCGAGGCCTCTTCGACGATGCGCTTGAGCTCGCCGCTCTCGAACAGTTCCATGATGATGTCGCAGCCGCCGATCAGTTCGCCATGCATGAACAGCTGCGGGAAGGTCGGCAGATTGGAAAAGCGTGGCAGGTTGGCGCGGATCTCGGGCTCTTCCAGCACGTTGATGGTGCGCAGGGACACCGCGCCGGCGGCCATCAGCGCCTGCACCGCGCGGCTGGAGTAACCGCACATCGGATACTGCGGCGTGCCCTTCATGTACAGCACGAGGGGATAACGATCGACCTCGGCCTGGATCTGCTGCATCACTGCGACAACCACACTGCCTCCTGGATGGGAGAACCCGACCGCGACGGTCGGCTAGACTTCCCACGGTAACCGCCATTGTAAGCCGATGGAACCCGCCGTCGGCGCCGACCTGTCATCCTGCGCGCATGCCCATCGAACTGACCGATCTCCCCTACTCCCGTGCCTCGCTGCAGCCACACCTGTCCGAACGGGCGGTGGCGCTGCAGCATGGCGAACACCAGCGCGCCTGGATCGAGGCGGTGAACACGCGCATCGCCGGCAGCGAGCGGGACCAGGCCCCGCTGGAGCAGATCGTGCGTGAAAGCCAGGGCGCGCTGTTCGAAGCCGCCGCGCAGGCGTGGAACCTGCAGTTCCAGTGGCACTGCCTGCGTCCGCGTGGCGGTGGCGATCCGCAGGGCCGGCTGGCGGAACGGGTCAAGGCCCGCTTCGGCGACGCCGCGCGGCTGCGGCAGGCCTTCAACGAGGCCGCGCTGGGCGTGTTCGGTTCCGGCTGGGCATGGCTGGTACAGCACCCGGATGGCAGCCTGGCGATCCAGGTCACGCGCCATGCGGGCACCCCGCTGACCGGCAGCAGCACGCCGCTGCTGGCCTGCAACCTGTGGGAACACGCGTACTACCTGGACTACCGCAATGATCGGACCCGCTGGCTGGATGCCTGGTGGCAGATGGTCAACTGGGAATTCGCCAGCAGCCAGCTCCAGGCCTGATGCGGGGGTAGAGCCGATCCGGCCGCCGCCCCGGTGGAGCCGACCCGTGGTCGGCTGCAGGAAGTCCGTGACGACCACCGGTCGTCACCCACCACAGCCCCTGCCCCCGGCCCCGGCACCTACCCGCGCAGCGCGCGGATGGCCGGTTCGACCTGCCCGGCCCGGTCCAGCGCCTGGCCAACCTGCTGCAACGCGGTTGCAAGGGTCCCGGCATCGCCGTCGCGCAGCGTGGCGTGTCCAACCTTGCGCCCGTCGCGTGGCTGCTTGCCGTAGTCGTGCCAATGGCCGCCGGACTGCGCCAGCACCGGCACCGGATCGGGCATCGCACCGATCCAGTTGAGCATGCAGGCATGGCCGAGCATGCGCGTGTCGCCCAGCGGCATGCCCAGTACGGCGCGCAGGTGGTTCTCGAACTGCGACGTCTCGCTGCCTTCAATGGTCCAGTGCCCGGAATTGTGCACGCGCGGAGCCATTTCATTGGCCAGCAGCTCGCCATCGCGACAGAACAGCTCCAGCGCGAACACGCCGACGTACTGCAGATGTTCGGCAATGCGGCGCGCATAACCGACTGCCGCCGCCTGCTCGGCCGACGACAGCGCGGCCGGCGCCACGCTGGCCGACAGCACGCCATCGACGTGCCAGTTCGCGGTGATCGGCCAGGCACGGAACTCGCCGTCGCGGCCGCGCACCGCGATCACGCTGACCTCGCGCTGGAAGGCCACGAATCCTTCCAGGATCAGCCCGCTGCGTTCGACCTGGCCACCCAGCGCCTCCCACGCCGCATCGATGTCCGATGCGCTGCGCAGCCGGAACTGGCCCTTGCCGTCATAGCCGAAACGGCGTGTCTTGAGGATGCAGGGCAGGCCGAACTCACCGGCCTTGGCGGCCAGCTCGTCGCGGCTGCGGATATCGGCGAACGGCGGCAACGGAATGCCCAACTGCTGGAACAGCGTCTTCTCGCTGAGCCGGTCCTGTGCAACGGCCAGCGCCGCCGGCGGCGGATACACCGGCACCCGCTCGGCCAACCATTGCGCGCTGTCGGCCGGCACGTTCTCGAAATCGAAGGTCACCACGTCCACCCGGGCGGCGAACGCCGCCAGTGCCTCACGATCATCGAACGCACCGACGGACAGCGGCGCGAGCGGCGCGCCACAGGCATCGCTGGCCGGATCGAACAGCTCGAAACGCAGGCCCAGCGGTGCGCCGGCCAGGACCATCATGCGGGCCAGCTGCCCGCCACCGAGGATGCCGACAGTCATCGTGCTCATTGACGCGGATCGTCGTGGGCCATCACGTCTTCGGTCTGGCGCGTGCGGAAGGCCTGCAATGCATCGCCGATGGCCGGCTGTTCGCTGGCCAGCATGGCGGCGGCGAACAACGCGGCATTGGAGGCACCTGCATTGCCGATGGCGAAGGTGGCCACCGGAATGCCGGCCGGCATCTGCACGATGGAGAGCAGCGAATCCATGCCGTTCAGCGCCTTGGACTGGACCGGCACGCCGAGCACCGGGACCGCGGTCTTGGCCGCGATCATGCCCGGCAGGTGCGCCGCGCCACCGGCGCCGGCGATGATCGCACGCAGTCCGCGCCCGCCTGCCTGCTCGGCATAGGTGAACAGCACATCGGGCGTGCGGTGCGCGGACACCACCTTGACTTCGAACGGGACACCCAGCGATTCAAGCTTCTGGGCGGCGTGCTGCATGGTCTCCCAGTCGGAGCGGGAGCCCATGACGATGCCGACGAGCGGCGCGGATTGGTTGAGGGTCATTGGCCGTCACCTGCCTTAAAGACGTATTCTAGCCATCTTCCACGCAAGACGAAGAACCATGGATCGCAAGCTGCTTGACCTGCTGGTATCTCCGGATACCCGCCAGCCCCTGTCCCTGCTGGATGCCAACAGCCTCGAGGCGCTCAACCGCGGCATTGCCGCCGGCACCGTCAGCAGGGCCGATGGCAACCCGCTGGCCCAGCCGCTGCGCCAGGCCCTGGTCACGCGCGACCGCAGGCAGGTGTTCCGCCTGGACGACGGCATCCCGGTACTGCTGGCCGAAGAGGCCATCCCCACCGCGCAGATTGCCGACTTCCCGGCCGCATGAGCCGCGTGCCGGCCCCGGACCCCGCGCAGGTTGCCGCGGATGTGGCGCGTGCGCTGGCCGAGGATATCGGCAGCGGCGACGTGACCGCAGCACTGCTGCCCGACAGCGCCGATGCCGCCTACCTGCTGTGCAAGCAGGATGCGGTGATCGCCGGACGGCCGTGGTTCGACGCCACCCACCGCGCGCTGGATGCCGACGTGCGCATCGACTGGAAAGTCGCCGATGGCGATCGCGTGGCCGCGGGCACCGTGCTGGCCCTCCTGCAGGGCCGCAGCCGCAGCCTGGTCAGCGCCGAGCGTACCTCGCTGAATTTCCTGCAGACGCTGTCGGCCACCGCAACCACCACCGCGGCGCATGTCGATGCCGTGTCCGGCACCGGTACGCGCATCCTGGATACCCGCAAGACCCTGCCTGGCCTGCGCCTGGCGCAGAAGTACGCGGTGCGCTGCGGCGGCGGCGACAACCACCGCTTCGGCCTGTACGACACGGTGATGCTGAAGGAGAACCACATCCGCGCCGCCGGTTCGCTGCAGGCCGCGGTGCAGGCGGCGCGCGCGATGTGGCCGCAGCTGCCGCTGGTGGTGGAGGTCGAGGATCTCGGCCAGCTTGAAGAGGCATTGCAGGCCGGTTGCGAACGCATCCTGCTGGATGATTTCGATGCCGCGCTGCGCCGCGAGGCGGTACGCATCACCGCCGGCCGGATTCCGCTGGAAGTATCCGGCAGCGTCGGGCTGGAAGGCCTGCGCGCGATCGCCGAGGACGGCGTGGACTGCATCTCCATCGGCGGCCTGACCAAGCACGTGCAGGCGATCGACCTGTCGTTGAAGCTGGGCCCGCCCCCGGATTCCGCCCTGCCCCGGTAGCGCCGACCCAGGGTCGGCTGGCCGGTGCCACGCGGAAGGAAGCCGGTCATGGATCGGCTCTACCCATCGTTCACGACGACGCTGCGAGGCTGCTTCCATCCCCCATGAGACGGAGTACCGCATGCGTCGGTTGCTCGTTGCCAGCCTGTTGCCGCTGTGTACTCTCTCGCTGGACGCCGCCGCCGCCGAAGCCTGCGACGTGCCCCCGCGTTTCGGGCTGGGCCAGCTGGCAGTGTCGATCCGCAACGCCGCGTGCAACGAGCACCGGCTCTGGTTCCGTCCTTTCATCGACCGCGACGGCAGGGCCGCCAGCCTGGCCGTCACCGAAGCCGAGAACGAGCACCTCGCCGACAACGGATTGATCGCCTGGCAACGCGTGGCCGGCTACTGGCGCGAAAGCGGCACGTTGAACGCCATGGGCAGCCAGCCCGGCGCCAGCAGCTGCATCGCGCCGCTGGGCTCGCGCTATACCGACAGCGACTGCCGCGCCTTCCTGATCGACACCCCATGGTCGGCCGCCTTCATTTCCTGGGTGATGGTGCGTGCCGGCGTGCCCGGCTTCAACGCATCGCCGCGCCACATCGATTACATCCGCCAGGCCTACACCGGCTCGACGCCGTACCGGCTGGCCGATCCGGCCACGGAGAAACCGGCACCGGGCGACCTGCTGTGCTTCCTGCGCGACCGTCGGCAGACGCTGAGTTACAGCGGGCTGCTGCAGGCGCTGGACAACGGATCGGTGGGGCACTGGAAATCGCACTGCGAGGTGGTGGTATCGGCCAACATGGGCGGGGATCGCACGCTCTACCTGATCGGCGGCAACGTGATGAACACCGTGGCGATGCGGATGCTGGCCCTGGACCGCAGTGGCCGCATCGAGCTGCCGCCCACGCGCGGCGAGGACACCGACGGCATCGCGGCGGTCTGCACGCCCGGCCGCGAGGAGGAATGCAGCTTCAACCGGCAGGACTGGGCGGCGTTGTTGAAGCTGACGGTGACAGCCACGGCGCCCGCGCCCGGGGTCGTGCCTGCGCCGGCCGATCATGGCGCCGCGCCTCCGGACGCAGCACCGGCCGCCAGGCGGTAACGCCGATACGACGCCATTCGGCTCCACGGCTTGATCCGCGCCGCAACCACCGCCATCTTGTCGGTACCTTCCTCATCCTGCGCCGCCATGCCCAGCCTGATCCTGTTGATGATTGCCGGCGCCCTCGCCTACGCCTTCTGGAACTCCTCCCGCGCGGCCGCCGAACACGCCGGCGTGCTCGGACGCAACGCGTGCCGCGCCGCGGACGTGCAGTGGCTGGATCAGAGCGTGCACGCCATCGGCCTGCGCGTGGCACGCGGCGACGACGGCAAGCTCTGCTTCGAGCGCAGCTTCAGGTTCGAATATTCCTACGACGGCATCGACCGGCATGTCGGCCGCATGGTGCTGCGCGGCGACGAACTGGTGTCGTTCAGCGGTCCGGGAGCGGCACGCATCAGCGCGATCCGCCCGGATGTCGGCGATGCGGAAGACGTTTGACCTCGCCATGGGGTAAGGGTCAGTGGTCGCCACTTGCATTCCGCCATGGAAGCCGGTGACGACCAACGGTCGTCACCCACCTGGTTCCCGTTGCGGCTGTTACTTCACCACGCGAAGCTGCGGGCGACCGCTGGGTCGCGGCGGCGCGCCATCGGGCGGCGTATCGTCCGGCGGCGTGGAAGCATCGTCGGCGTCGGAATGCAGATCGTCTTCCGGCGGTTCGCCGCCGATCACGTCATCCGGCAGCGCCATGCCCTGCCCGGTCTCGCGCGCATATACCGCCAGCACCGCGCTGATCGGCACCTGCACCGCGTAGCTCACCCCGGAAAAACGCGCCGAGAAGCTGACCGCATCGTTGTCGATCATCAGCCTGACCACCGCACGCTCGGCGATGTTCAACACCACCCTGCCGTCCTTGATCGAGGACGGCGGCACCTGCACGCCAGGCACGCCGGCATCAACGAGGATATGCGGCGTCAGCTGGTTGTCGTTGATCCATTCCACCAACGCGCGCAGCAGGTACGGGCGGTGGCTGGTCATCCGGAAGAATTCTTCAGTCATGCGTGAAGTGTACGCGCACGCACCGGTTCCTGGCACGCTCGTCCGCGCGCCGTTGCACCGCCGCTAACGTTGGCCGCACGGCTCAGGCCGGCAGGTCGCGCAGCTTCTTTTCCTGATCGGTCAGGCTGCGCACGAAGCCGGGATGGCGGAAGATGCGGTTGCCATAATCCTCGATCGGCTTGCCGTCCTTCGGCAGCGGCACGTCCAGCGCCTGCAGGCGCCAGATGATCGGCGCGATCGCGCAATCGGCCAGGCTCATTTCGGCGTTGAGGAAGAACTTGCTGGCCCTGAACAGCGGCAGCGACGCGGTAAGCAGCTCCTTCAAGCGCTTGCGGCCGGCCTCGGCCTGGCTCTTGTTGCCCAGCTGGATCGCCTGCACCTGCGGCACCCAGTCGTGTTCGATGCGAAGCATCGCCAGCCGGATGCGCGCGCGCGACAGCGGATCCACCGGCATCAGCGGCGGATGCGGATAGCGCTCGTCGAGGTACTCGCTGACCACCGATGCGGCGTACAGCACCAGCTCGCGCTCCACCAGGGTAGGCACGGAATGGTAGGGATTGAGGTCGATCAGGTCTTCGGGCGGATTCTGCGGATCCACCGGCACGAAATCGTAAGTGACACCCTTGGCCGCAAGGACCAGGCGCACCCGATGGCACAATACGTCGTCGTTCGAGGAAAACAGCGTCAGGGTATTACGCATGCGCACGCTCGCCGCCATCAAAGGCTCTCCAACGACAGGAGCCTGCCTGTCGTATCGGCGCTGCCGGACCATTTCCGACAGTCGACTCTTTCCCGAGTGTGCAACCGCCGATCACAAAAGCCAATAGGCTGCGGATAGCAGGACCACGCGCGGGAACCCATGCTGCGTGGCAGGCCGGGACCGTCAATGCACGTCCTTCCAGTAGTCCTTCTTCAGCAGGTACAACAGGAAGGTCAGCAGGGCCAGGAACAGCACCACCCACACACCGAGCTGCTGCCGCTTGAGCGCGGCCGGTTCGCCGGCATAGGCGAGGAAGTTGGTGATGTCGCGCACCGCCTGGTCGTACCGGCTGGCGTCGACGTTGCCCGGCGTGCGCACTTCCAGCGCCAGTACCGGCGGGTCCAGTCCTTCCGCCTCGGGCTTGCCGAGCACCGCGTGCTGCAGGCCCTGCATCTGCCACAACGGGTTGGGCATCGATGCGTTCGGGAACACGGTGTTGTTCCAGCCCAGGGGACGGTTGCTGTCCAGATAGAACGACTTGAGATAGGTGTAGACCCAGTCCGGGCCGCGCACGCGCGAAATCAGGCTGAGGTCCGGCGGCATCTTGCCGAACCATTTCTCCGCCTCTTCCGCCGGCATCGCCACCGGCACCGGATCGCCGATCGCAGCGCCGGTGAAGTTGAGGTTGTTCATCACCTCTTCCTCGCTCAGGCCCAGATCGGCGGCCATCCGCGAGTAGCGCAGGTATTTCAGTGCGTGGCAGCTCGAACAATAGTTCATGTACAGCTGCGCGCCACGCTGCAGCGACGCGCGGTCGCCAAGGTCGTTGCCCGCCTGCATCAGCGTGGCGGTGCCTTCGGCGGCAAGCGCAGCGCCACCGGCGAGCATCATCGTGGCCGCCAGGGCCATGCGGACCATCCAGCGCTCAGTCATGCGTGGTCACCCTTTCCGGCACCGGTTTGGTCCTGTCCAGACTCGTCCATACCGGCATGGTGATGAAGAAGGCGAAATACAGGAAGGTCAGCACGCGGCCCACCCAGGTTTCCCAGACGGCGGTACCCGGGCCGGAGCCGATCACGCCCAGCCAGACGAAGCACACCACCAGCACGCCCAGCATGACCCTGGATATCCAGCCGCGATAGCGCACGGACTTGACCTTCGCGCGGTCCAGCCAGGGCACCAGGAACAGGATCGCGATCGCAGAGAACATCACGATCACGCCACCGAGCTTGTTCGGCACCACGCGCAACATCGCGTAGTAAGGCGTGTAGTACCACACCGGCTTGATGTGCTCCGGGGTGACCAGGCGGTTGGCTTCGGTGAAGTTGTCGTGTTCCAGGAACAGGCCGCCGAAGGCCGGCGCGAAGAAGATGATGAAGGCCGCGATGACCAGCAGGAACCCGGCGCCGACCGCATCCTTCATCGTGTAGTACGGATGGAACGGGATGCCGTCGGTCGGCGCGTTCGGCGACCAGCGGTTGCCCTTCGGCCCCTTCTTGATCTCCACGCCGTCCGGGTTGTTGGAACCCACTTCGTGCAGCGCGCCCAGGTGCAGCACCACCAGCAGCAGCAGCACCAGCGGCAGCGCGATCACGTGCAGGGCGAAGAAGCGGTTGAGGGTGGCGTCGCTGGGCAGGTAATCGCCCATGATCCATTCGGTCAACCCGTTGCCGATCACCGGGATGGCGCCGAACAGCGAGATGATCACCTTCGCGCCCCAGAACGACATCTGTCCCCACGGCAGCACGTAGCCCATGAAGGCTTCGGCCATCAGCACCAGGTAGATCAGCATGCCGAGGATCCACACCAGTTCGCGCGGCTTCTGGTAACTGCCGTACATCAGCCCGCGGAACATGTGCAGGTAGACCACGATGAAGAACAGCGAAGCACCGGTGGAGTGCATGTAGCGGATCAGCCAGCCCCACTCGACATCGCGCATGATGTACTCGACCGACGCGAACGCCTCCAGCGCGCTGGTCTTGTAATGCATCGTCAGGAAGATGCCGGTGACGATCTGGTTGACCAGGATCAGCAGCGCCAGCGAACCGAAGTAGTACCAGATGTTGAAATTCTTCGGTGCGTAGTACTCGCTGACGTGCTTGCGGTAGACCGGCATCAGGCCGGGCGCGCGCGCGTTGACCCAGTCGGCGACGCCGCTGGCGGTGCGGGCAAGGATGTTGGCCATCAGGCAGTCCCCTCCGGATCCACGCCGATGATGATGGTGGTGTCGTCCTGGTAATGGTGCGGCGGCACCAGCAGGTTGATGGGTGCCGGCACGTCCTTGAACACGCGGCCGGCCATGTCGAAGCGCGATTTGTGGCAGGGGCAGAAGTAGCCGCCCTTCCACTGCGGATCGTACGGCTCGGGGCGTATCTCGGCGACCATTTCCGGCGAGCAGCCCAGGTGCGTGCACAGGCCGACCAGCACCGACACATCGGCCTTGATCGAGCGCAGCTCCGGGTTTTCCTTCAGCACGTAGTCCGGCTGCTGGTCCTTGACGCCGGACTCGGGATCCTTGAGCCGGTCGTCGAGGCTGGGCAGGGCATCAAGGATGGCCTTTGAACGCTTGACGATCCAGATCGGCTGGCCGCGCCATTCCAGGATCAGCCGCTGGCCTTCCTGCAATGCACTGATGTCGGCACTTACCGGCGCACCCGCAAGCTTGGCGCGGGCACTGGGATTCCAGGACTTGATGAACGGAACAGCGGTGAAACCGACGCCTACCGCGCCAACCACCGCGGTGGTGGCGGAAAGAAAACGGCGACGTCCATGGTTGACTGGATCGTATACCCCATCGTTGGCCATCCGGCACTCCGATATTGATTAGGTAGCTTTAAGGCTGCCAGCGGTCTGGTGGGGGCCAGACCACTATGAATCTGAAGCGAGTGTAGCCGAACGTTGGCGCTGGTCAATGCGTGGTGGTCGCAAGCGCACCCCGATAGCGTTCGGCCAGCTGCCCTACCCGCTGCACGTAATAGCGTGTCTCGCTGTAAGGCGGCACGCCGCCGTGGCGGGCCACCGCGCCCTCGCCCGCGTTGTAACCGGCCGCGGCAAGGGTCAGGTCGCCGTTGAAGCGTTTCAGCAGCCAGGCCAGGTACTGCACGCCACCACGGATGTTCTGTGCCGCATCATAGGAGTCGGTCACGCCGAAACGTGCGGCGGTCGGCGGCATCAGCTGCATCAGGCCCTGCGCACCGGCACGGCTGAGCGCGGTCGGGTTGTACGCGGACTCGGCATGGATGATCGCGCGCACGATGGCTTCCTCGACACCGTACTGGCGCGCGGCGGCGGCGATCTCATCGCTGAAGGCCGTCGTGTTGAGGCGCACCGAGCCGAAGTTGACGCCAGGGTTGGTACCGCAGGCGAAGCAGCGCTCGATGAAGCTGTAACGGATGGTGCGCACCTGGCCCAGGCTGGCCACCTGCGCCGGGCGGGCGCTGGTGTAGTGGCGGACCCCGTCCTTCATGTACGAATACACCTGGCCGCTGACCACGCGGCCGGGCTTGCCCGGCGTGGACGCGCCGGCGACCGGCTTGATGCTGGACGAGGACGTGGGCGCGGGGGACGGCGCGGCGGTACCGGCGGCCACGCTGTTGCGGGACGCCGCCTCGCGGCTGTCCGCACGGATGGTGGAAGCCGGGATCGGGCTCGAGGCCGGCGCCGGCGCCGGCGCCGGCGTGACCGTGCGCGCGGCTGGACCCGGGCGGTTGGTGGTGCGGGTGTAGCTGATCGCGCTGCACGAGGCCCCTGCCACGCGCTTGCTGACGTAGCTGGGTACGCCATCGGCGCCGACGCATTTGTACAGGGTGCCCGCACTGGCCGGCGCAGCCGACAGCGCAGCGATGATGATCGCCGTGGTCCCCAGTATCCCCTTCATGGGCGCGACTATCCCAGCTTCATCCGGTGGAGACAAGCGGGGGCCGCCCGCCTTCGGCGCCTGCCAGCGCCGGCTCGCCCCGGCCCCGCAGCAGGTCGCCGAGCGCCATGGCATGCGCCGCCAGTTCCGCGCGCAGCGCCGGTGGGCTGATGTCCACCTGTTCCGGAAGCATCCCGATGCTGAGGATCTGCCCGGCCAGCATCGCTGGCGTATCCGCACCCAGCCGCAGCCAGCAGTGCGCCGGGCCATCGGCTTCCAGCACGCCGCACCATGGCGGAATGCGCAGCTGCAGGTCGTCCACGCTGCCCGCCAGGCGCAGTCCGGCCTGCAGCGAGAACGGCGCCTGGCTGACCGCTTGCCGCACCATGGCCTCGGCCGGCGCCGGCAGCGGTCGCTGCATTCCCTGTCCTGGCTGCGCGCGCAGCGCTTCGATGCGATCCACCCGCAGCGTGCGCCAGTCCGCGCGCCCGAGATCCCACGCCAGCAGGTACCAGCGCCGACCGTGGTTCACCAGATGCTGCGCCTCCACCTGGCGTTGCGACGGGTGGCCATCGTGGGCACGGTAGTCCAGTGCCAGCCGCTGCCGCTGCCGGCAGGCACGGGCCAGCGTCGCGAGCAGTCGTGCGTCGGTGTCCGGCGGCTGGGCCAGCGTGGCCATGGCATCGTGGACCTGGCCCGCCTGCCGGCGACGAGGCGCGGGCACCAGCGGATCCAGCTTGGCCAGCACGGCACGGGCGGTATCCTCGATACCGGCGACGCTGGCGGCGGCCGTACGCAGCGCGATCGCGATCGTCGTCGCCTCGTCCTCGTCCAGCAGCAGCGGCAGGGCCGGAGCGCCGGCACCGAGCCGGTAGCCGCCGCCCACGCCGGAGGACGCCTGCACCGGGTAGCCGAGCCCGCGCAGCCGCTCGATGTCGCGACGCACGCTGCGCCGGTCCACGCCCATGCGTTCGGCCAGCTCGGCGCCGGACCAGTGGCGGCGGGCCTGCAGGAGACCGATCAGGCGCAACAGGCGGTGGGCAGTGGAATGCATGGCGGATCGCGGACGGAAACTGTCCGCGATACTGCGCCACCATGAGTGCACTTGCCAGACAGGAGCCATCATGACTACCCGCCACGTCACGCTGTACCACGCCTCCCCTTCGCGCTCCAGCGGAGTGCTGAGCCTGCTGGAAGCACTGGGCGCCGACTATGAGCTGAAACGGATCGAACTCAAGGGGGGCGACAACCTGCGCGCGGATTTCCTGGCGGTGAACCCGATGGGCAAGGTGCCGGCCATCGTCCACGACGGCGTGGTGGTGACCGAACAGGTGGCCGTCTACCAGTATCTGGCCGAGCTGTATCCGGAAGCCGGCCTGGCGCCGGCGCCCGGTGACCCGGATCGCGGCCCCTTCCTGCGCTGGCTTGCATTCCATGGTTCGTGCCTGGAACCGGCGATGATCGACAAGGCGATGAAGCGCGAACCCGCCCCGCGTAGTGTCTCGCCTTACGTGGACGCGGAGATGGTGCTGCGGGTGGTCGAGGAACAGTTGGCGCGTGGCCCGTATTTCCTGGGCGACCGGCTGAGCGCGGTGGATTTCCTGTGGGGCAGCGCCCTGGGCTGGATGGCCGGCTTCGGCATGATCCAGCCCGGCCCGGCCACCGCGGCCTATATCGCCCGCATGGCGGCGCATCCGGCTGTCCTGCGGGGCCAGCAGATCGATGCGGAGCGGGTGACCGCCTGACAACCGGCAGCCTGGCGCTGCCCGGGGCCGGCGGCTCGTCCAGCGCGGGGGCGAAGAGGTAGACTATGCGGCTTTCCCGCCACCCGCCTGGATTAATCGCCATGACCGGGACGCCAGACGTCTTCCCGCCCGTCGCCCAGGGCGACACCCCCCTGATCGCCCTGCCCACCGGTCCGCGCAAGCCCGACCAGGTGCGCGGCAAGCTGTACATCAAGACCCACGGTTGCCAGATGAACGAGTACGACTCGGCGCGGATGGCCGACGTGCTTGCCGCCAGCGAAGGGCTGGAGCTCACCGACAACCCCGAAGAAGCCGACGTGGTGCTGGTCAATACCTGCTCCATCCGCGAGAAGGCGCAGGAGAAAGTGTTCAGCCAGCTCGGCCGCTGGAAGGCACTGAAGAATGGCGGACGCAACGTCATCATCGGCGTGGGGGGCTGCGTGGCGTCGCAGGAAGGCGAAGCCATCGTCAAGCGCGCGCCCTACGTGGACCTGGTGTTCGGCCCGCAGACCCTGCATCGCCTGCCGGAGCTGATCCGCGCCCGCCGCGAGCAGAACCGTCCGCAGGTGGACATCAGCTTCCCGGAGATCGAGAAGTTCGACCGCATGCCCGAGCCGCGCGCGGAAGGGCCTTCGGCGTTCGTATCGATCATGGAAGGCTGCTCGAAGTACTGCTCGTTCTGCGTGGTGCCCTATACCCGCGGCACGGAAGTGAGCCGGCCGTTCGAGGACGTGCTGGTGGAGGTGGCGCAGCTGGCGGCGCAGGGCGTGCGCGAGATCAACCTGCTTGGCCAGAACGTCAATGCCTACCGCGGCCCCTACGGCGACGGAGAGCTGGCCGACCTGGGCCTGCTGATCCGTACCATCGCCGAGATCGACGGCATCGGGCGCATCCGCTTCACCACCTCGCACCCGCTGGAATTCAGCGATTCGCTGGTCGATGCCTACCGCGACGTGCCGCAGCTGGCCAACTTCCTGCACCTGCCGGTGCAGGCCGGCAGCGACCGCGTGCTGTCGGCGATGAAGCGTGGCTACACCGCGCTGGAGTTCAAGTCAAAGATCCGCAAGCTGCGCGCGGTGCGTCCGGACATTTCGATCAGCTCGGATTTCATCGTCGGGTTCCCCGGAGAGACCGAAGCCGATTTCGAGAAGACCATGAAGCTGATCGAGGACGTGGGCTTCGACCAGAGCTTCTCCTTCATCTACTCGCGTCGTCCCGGCACGCCGGCCGCCGACCTTGAAGACAGCACCAGCGATGCGGAGAAACATGCGCGGCTGTCGCGCCTGCAGGCACGCATCAACCAGCATGCCGCCGGGATCTCGGAGAAGATGGTCGGCAGCGTGCAGAGCGTGTTGGTCGAAGGCCCGTCGCGGAAGAATCCGAACGAGCTGACCGGCAAGACCGAGAACATGCGCTCGGTGAACTTTCCAGCACATCCGCGGCTGGTCGGCCAGTTCGTGGACGTGCTGATCACCGAAGCACTGAGCAACTCGCTGCGCGGACGGGTGGTGGCGGCGTAGCGCCGGATTCCGCCCGGCCGATCCGGGGCCATGGGATTGCCGGGCACGGCCCCTCGGGCGTGGCGGTTTTTTCACCACGCCGTCACGATGCCTGCGGCACAAGTGCCGCGCGGCATTATCCACAGGTTTACCGCAGTGCCGCCCACACCCTGTGTGGAAAACACCGGTGCTGGTCGCCCCGGCCATGCGCGCGCTAACCTAGGCCTCCCTGAAGCTGTAACGGTGGCAGGCATCGCTGCCCCGCCTGGATCCATGAAAAGCATCGAGCATCGCGATTTCTCCCTGTCGCCGGAAGACAACGAACGGCTGGCCAACCTGAGCGGGCCATTCGATGGCCACCTGCGGCAGATCGAGCTCAAGCTCGGCGTCGAGATCGCCAACCGCGGTCACGTGTTCCGTATCAGCGGCCCGGCCGAAGCCGCGCTGGAAGCGCAGAAACTGCTCGAGGCGCTGTACGCCGAAGCGGCGGAAACCACCTTCGACAACCACGCCATCCACCTGCGGCTGAACGAAGCCAACGTCGAACACATCGCCGAGCGCTCCTACGAAGCGCAGGACGTGGCGATCAAGGTCAAGCGTGGCACGGTGCGCGGGCGCGGCGCCAACCAGGCCCGTTACCTGCACCAGATCGCCACGCATGACATCAACTTCGGCATCGGCCCGGCCGGCACCGGCAAGACCTTCCTGGCCGTGGCCAGCGCGGTGGAAGCGCTGAACGAATCGCGCGTGCAGCGGCTGATCCTGGTGCGCCCCGCGGTCGAGGCCGGCGAGAAGCTCGGCTTCCTGCCCGGTGACCTGAGCCAGAAGGTCGATCCCTACCTGCGTCCGCTGTACGACGCGCTGTATGAAATGCTCGGCGTGGAGAAGGTGGTCAAGCTGCTGGAGAAGAACGTCATCGAGATCGCGCCGCTGGCCTACATGCGCGGGCGCACGCTCAACGACGCCTTCGTGATCCTCGATGAAGCGCAGAACACCACCATCGAACAGATGAAGATGTTCCTGACCCGCCTCGGCTACGGGTCCACCGCGGTGGTCACCGGCGACCTCACCCAGACCGACCTGCCCAAGCACGTGAAGTCCGGCCTGCGCGATGCGATCGACGTGCTGCGCGACGTGGACGGGGTGAGCTTCACCTTCCTCGAGGCACGCGACGTGGTCCGTCATCCGCTGGTGGCGCGCATCGTCAACGCCTACGACCGCCGCGACCTGCACGAGATCCAGCCGGGAGCCACGTCATGACCCGCGGCCCGGTCCGCCTCGACGTAGCGGTCAGTTATGCGCTGCCGCGTGCCGGCCTTCCGGCCGCCGCGAGTTTCCGGCGCTGGGTGGCGGCCGCGCTGAAGGGCCGCATCCGCGAAGCCGACCTGGCGATCCGCCTGGTGGACGCGAAGGAAGGACAGTCGCTGAACCGCCATTACCGTGGCAAGGACTACGCCACCAATGTGCTGAGCTTTCCCGCCGAGCTGCCCGAAGGGCTGCCGAAAGGCGTGAAGTTTCCGCTGCTCGGCGACCTGGTGATCTGTGCCCCGGTGGTCGCGCGCGAAGCCGGCGAACAGGGCAAGCCCCTCAACGCCCACTACGCGCACCTGACCGTGCACGGCACGCTGCACCTGCTCGGCTGGGACCATGAGGACGACACCGAGGCCGAAGCGATGGAACAGCTCGAGCGCGAGATCCTCGCCGAACTCGGCATCGACGACCCGTATGCGGGCGAGCGCTGAATGATGCCGGGTCCGGCCCGCCGTGCAGCGCCCGGCGCTGCACGGGTATCATGCCCGCACACCTGTTCGCGGAACCTGCCCGTGCTGCTGCGCCCCGCCCTGTCCCTGCTGATGCTTGCCGTCGCCCCGGCCGCGTGGGCCGCGCCGCTGGACCTGGCTGCCCTGGTCGAATGCCGGCAGGACGTCGCCGCGCACGCGGCACTGACCGCCATCGTCGCCGACCCGCTCAAGGCGGTGGCCAACGGGCTGCAGCCGCTGCCGCAGCAGAACCGCTTCATGAGCGAGTTCCGGCTGGCCGCACCGCTGACCGTGTTCGGCCGCCAGGCCGAGTACCTCGCCGTCGCCGGCGCCAGCATCATGGCGGTGCTGGACGAAGCCGACCCACGCCCGCTGGCCAGCGAACTGAAGCTGGAAACGGCCTACGATGCGGACGGAAAGTTCATGGCGGGCCGCGAGCTGGTCAGCCGCGATGTCACCGATCCGGCCACCGGCGAGGCGCAGATCGAGTCGATCATCCTCAGCGTGTCCACGGTGCAGAGCCATCCCGGCAGGACGCTGGCCGGCTGCACCTACAGCCTGGACCTGCCCGCCGAGGACGAACAGCCCGAAGCGGCACCGGCCGCGGGCGACTGACCGGCCGGCCCGGTCCGGCGCGACAGGCCCCGACATCCTGCTAGACTGCTGGCAACGCCCGGCCTGCCGGGTGCCTTTTTTCCCGAGATGTCAGAAGACGACAGTAGCAGCTCCCACGCGGAGCACAGTGAGAAGAAACGCAGCTGGCTGGAACGCCTGGGTGCTGCGTTTTCCGGCGAACCCCATACCCGCGACGAGCTGGTCGCATTGCTGCGTACCGCGCAGGACGATGGGCTGATCGCCGCCGACACCCTGAAGATGATGGAAGGCGCCATTTCCGTGGCCGAGCTGACCGTGGGCGATGTGATGATCTCGCGCTCGCAGATGGTGTCGCTGGCGGTGGAGTCGCCGTTCCTGGACCTGATGCGGCAGGTGGTCGAATCCGGCCATTCGCGCTTCCCGGTACATGGCGAGAACAAGGACGACATCCTCGGCATCCTGCTGGCCAAGGACCTGCTGCGCGGCGTGGTCGCCGACAACGGCCCGGCCAACGTCCGTGAACTGCTGCGCCCGGCGGTGCTGATCCCCGAGGCCAAGAAGCTCAACGTGCTGCTGAAGGAGTTCCGGCTGTCGCGCAACCACATGGCCATCGTGGTGGACGAGTACGGCGGTGTCGCCGGCGTGGTCACCATCGAGGACGTGCTGGAACAGATCGTCGGCGAGATCGACGACGAGCACGACGAAGCCGAGGATCCGGCGGCCGGCATCGCCATCCAGGCCGACGGCCGCTACGTGGTCGACGCGCTGACCGCGATCGGCGATTTCAACGAACGCTTCGGCGCCAGCTTCCCCGACGATGACTACGACACCATCGGCGGCCTGGTGACCGAAGCCGTCGGCCACCTGCCGGAGGTCGGCGACGAGCTGGCGCTGGACCGCTTCATGTTCCGCGTTGCGCGGGCCGATGCGCGGCGCGTGCAGGCATTCCACGTGACCGTGCTGCCGCCGGACGAGCAGGACCCGGCTTGAACCGCTTCCGTGGATCGTTGCTGGCGGGATGGCTGGCGGTGCTGATGCTGGCCGGCCTGCCGGGAATGCCGGCCTTCGCGCAGGCACCCACGCCGGAAACCGCCGTCGTCGCCCCCGCCGCGGCCGATGCGGTGCCGCGCATCGGCGTGGTCACCATGCAGCCGGGCACGATCTTCTTCGAGCGCTTCGGCCACGACGCCATCGTGGTCGAAGACCCCCGCGCCGGTACCACGACCTCCTACAACTTCGGTTACTTCGATCCGTCGGAACCCGATTTCGTCGGCCGCTTCGCGCGCGGCGAGATGATGTACTACCTGGTGGCGCTGCCACTGCAGCAGGACCTCGCCTACTACGCCGAGACCGGCCGCGGCGCCAGCGTGCAGTGGCTGGACCTGCCACCCGCGCAGGCACGGGCGGTGGCTGCCGACCTCGCCGAACGTTCGCGCCCGGAAAATGCGCGCTACCGGTACGACTACTACACCGCCAACTGCGCGACGATGGTCCGCGACACGCTGGACGCGGCCATGCACGGTGGCCTGCACGCACAACTGTCCGGGCGCTCGCGTGGCAATACCTACCGCAGCGAATCGGTGCGCCTGGCATCGCCGGCGCCGTGGATGTGGCTGGGCTTCGACCTCGGCCTGGGGCCGTTCGCCGACCAGCCGCTGTCGCGCTGGCAGGAAGCGTTCGTGCCGATGCGGCTCGCCGACGCGCTGCGCCAGGTGCGCAACAGCGAAGGCCGTCCGCTGGTGCAGTCCGAACAGCGCTTGCTGGAGCATCGCATCGCCGCCGAACCGGGCGAGCAGTCGCGCCGCTGGTGGCCGTGGCTGCTGGCGGGGCTGGCGCTGGCTGCCGGCGTGGTCGCGCTGCGCCGGCGCCCTCGCCTGCTGGCAGCGCTGGCCGCGCCGTTCTGGCTGCTGTGCGGCGTGGCCGGTGGGGTGCTGGTGTTCCTGTGGGGATTCAGCGACCACCATGCGGCATGGGCCAACCGCAACCTGTTGCAGCTCTCACCGCTGTGCCTGCTGCTGCTGCCCGGCGCGATCGCGCTGCTGCGCGGCCGCACGCCCGGTCGCCTGTCGCGCATCGCGCTGTGGGCGGTGGCCGGGCTGTCGCTGGCCGGGCTGGTGCTGCACTGGCTGAGCCTGCAGCCGCAGTTCAACCTGCAATGGATCGTGCTGCTGCTGCCGCTGCACGCGGCACTGGCCTGGACGCTCGGCCGCGCGCCGGGCTTGCCGCATCGCGTGCGCTGACGCACGATGGCGGGCATGCCAGCGCCCGCCTCCCGCAATCCTTCCTCGGTCATCAACTGCGTCCACTACGACGATGCCGGCGTGCGCCATGACATCGGCCTGGACGAGATCAGCGAGGTCATCGCGCGCGGCGACGGTTTCATCTGGGTCGGCCTCTACGAGCCGGCCGACGCGGTGCTGCTGAAGCTGCAGGAAGAGTTCTGCCTGCACGACCTGGCCGTCGAGGATGCCCGCAACGCGCACCAGCGCCCCAAGGTGGAGACCTATGGCCATTCACTGTTCGTGGTGGCCACCACCGCGCAGATGGTCGACGAGCGCATCCAGTACGGCGAGACCCATGCCTTCGTCGGCCCGCGCTTCCTGGTGACGGTACGGCATGGCGCGTCGCTCTCGTACGCGCCGGTGCGCAGCCGGGTCGAGCGCGAGCCGCACCTGCTGCGGATGGGGCCTTCGTACTGCCTGTACGCGGTGATGGACTTCGTGGTGGACAACTACCTGCCGATCACCAACCGCTTCCGCGACACCCTCGAACTGCTGGAAAAGGACATCTTCGCCGAGAACTACCGGCGTACCACCGTGGTGCGCCTGTACGAACTCAAGCGCGAGCTCAACAAGATGCGCATGGCGGTGGCGCCGTTGCAGGACGTACTCTCGCAGCTGCGGCGCTATCCGCCGGAAAGCGGCCTGGTACCGGAGGAAGTGAAGCTGTACGTGCGCGACGTGCACGATCACGCGGTACGCATCAGCGATGTGATCGACACGCTGCGCGAGATGCTGGGCACGGCGTTGAGCGTGAACCTCTCGCTGGTGACGCTGGCGCAGGGCGAGACAGTCAAGCGGCTGGGTGCATGGGCCGCGCTGCTGGCCGCGCCGACCCTGATCACCAGCTGGTACGGCATGAACTTCGCGCACATGCCGGAACTGGACACGCGGTGGTCGTATCCGCTGATGATCGTCGGCGTCGCCGGGATATGCGTGGGGCTGTACCGGCTGTTCAAGCGCGCCAGGTGGTTGTAGCGCCGGGCCCTGCCCGGCTCCCCTGGCGTCAGGCGACGTAGATCGTCTTGATGTTCATGAACTCATGGATGCCGTGCTCGGCCAGTTCACGGCCGAAACCTGATTCCTTGCTTCCGCCGAACGGCATCCGTGCGTCGCTCTTCACGATGGAATTGACGAACGCCGCGCCGCATTCCATGCGCTGGGCGAAGGCTTCGCCGCGCGCCGAATCGGCGGTCCACACGCTGCCGCCCAGGCCGAAACGGGTATCGTTGGCCACGCGCAGCGCTTCGGCTTCGTCGCGCACGCGGATCACCGCCGCCACCGGCCCGAACAATTCCTGCTCATACGCCGGCATGCCCGGCCCCACCTGGTCCAGCACGGTGGCCGGGTATCCCGCATGCGTACCCTCGATGGGTTCGCCGCCGACCAGGACCCGCGCGCCCTTCGCCACGCTGTCCTGCACCTGCCTGTGCAGCTCATCGCGCAGGTCGGCGCGGGCCAGCGGCGCCAGCGTCGTGCTTTCATCCTGCGGGTCGCCATAGCGGCGCTCGCCCGCGGCCTGCACGAAGCGGCGCGTGAACTCCGCGGCCACAGCATCCACCACGATGAAGCGCTTGGCTGCGATGCAGGTCTGGCCGCTGTTGTCGAAGCGCGATTTCACCGCCGCTTCCACGGTCTTTTCCATGTCCACGTCCTCCAGCACCACGAAGGCATCGCTGCCGCCAAGCTCCATCACGCACTTCTTCAACCGGTCGCCCGCGTTCGCGGCAATGGACCGCCCGGCGCGCTCGCTGCCGGTCAGGGTCACGGCCTTGACCCGCGGATCGCGCAGCACATCGGCGGCCTGGTCGTTGTCGATGTGCAGGACATCGAACACACCCGCAGGCAGGCCGGCATCGCGCGCGATCTCGAAGATCAGGTCCGCGCACTTCGGCACGTTGCTCGCGTGCTTGAGCAGGGCCACGTTGCCGGCCATCAGCGCCGGGGCGAGGAAGCGGAACACCTGCCAGACCGGGAAGTTCCACGGCATCACCGCGAACACGCAGCCGATCGGCTCGTAACGCACGTAGCTGCGCTGGGCCTCGGTATCGATGTGCTGCGGCTCGAGATAACCGGCGGCGTGCCCGGCGTAGAAATCGCAGGCATCGGCACACTTGTCCACCTCGGCCAACGCCTCTTTCTTCAGCTTGCCCATCTCGGTGGTCATCGCCTGCTGCAGGTCCTCCCTGCGCCGGCGCAGCTGCGTGGCGATCGCAGCCACAAGCGCCGCGCGGTCCTGCAGCGAACGCCCGGCCCACGCCGGAAAGGCATCCGCCGCGGCCTGCAGGCGGCGTTCGATGCCGGCGGCATCAAGCAGCGGCTGCCGGTGGACCACCTTGCCGGTGGCGGGGTTGACGATTTCGACGCTCATGGCGTGTCTCCTGCAGAACAGACGGACAGTGTGCACCGTGCACCGTGATCCGGATGTTGCGGAGTCTGTCGGTGCCCGGCCCCCGGCCGCTGGCAGCGCACGGCCGATAAGGTCATCGCCGGTCAGCGTTCCCTCTTACCCGGATGACCGTGCCTGCGCAGACTGCAGGCACCGCACCGGCAACCGGTGCGCCCTCCAGAGGAACGACCATGAACCGACTGCTCGCCCCCCTGTTGTTCGGCATCGCAGGCGCCGCCAGCGCGGCACCGTCCTACCCGGCACCGTCCTGGCCGGGTGTCGGCAAGGTACTGGAGGTGGACTTCGGCAATATCGTCTTCGAAGCGCGTTTCAACCGCGACGGACGCACGATGACCTTCACAGAGCGCGCCTCCTATCCGGAAACGCCGGCGGTGACCGTGGATTACACCGCCATCGAGGTGGCACCGGACGTGTACATGCTGAGCTGGACCCGCGAGCAACCGCGCGCCAGCGTGGTCAACATCCAGAACTGGAGCAACGGACGCACGTTCTCGGGCATGACCACCGCCGAGCTGCACCTGGTGCGGCTGCAGGGCAGCTTCCGCGTCATCGATGCGCTGCCATGAGCCGCGGAGGAGGACACCCCATGAAGCGATGGCACGCGCCGCTGCTCGTCCTGCTGCTGGTCTCCACGCCTGCTGCGTTCGCCTGCGAACCGACCCCGTTCCCGGGCGCCGGCCAGCGCATGCGGGTCGACTTTCCGGGCGCACCGTTCGAACTGGATTTCAGGCCGGACGGCTGTACGCTGACCTTCACCGGCCTGGGCGGCGACGCCGGCGGTATCACCGACACCGTCACCTACCAGTCGGTCGAGATCGCCCCGCGCGTGTATCGGCTCACCTGGGCACGGATCGATCCGGGCACGGGCACGCCGTTCACCAACGTCGTGCATATCCAGAACTGGAACAACAACCAGGTCTACTCCAGCTTCAGCGATACGGCGCTGGAATTCACCCATCGCCAGGGCCCGCTCAGCCGATCGCATTACCCGCGCTGACGCCGCACGGCACCGTGGCTCAGCCGTTGTCCTGCCGGGCCAGCTGCAGGTCGCGCTGGCGGCGTTGTTCGGCACGCGCATTGAAGTACCAGCCGATCACCGCCGCCACCGCGACCGCCGACACCATCAGCGTGGCCAGCGCGTTGATCTTCGGGCTGATACCCATGCGCACCGAGGCGAACACCTTCATCGGCAGCGTGGTTGAGCTCGGCCCCGCCACGAAGCTGGCGATCACCACGTCGTCCAGCGACAGCGTGAATGCCAGCAGCCAGCCGGCCAGCAACGCCGGTGCGATGATCGGCAGGGTGATCTCCAGGAACACGGTCAGCCGGCTTGCACCGAGGTCCATCGCCGCTTCTTCCAGCGAAACGTCCAGCTCCTGCAGCCGCGAGGACACCACCACGGTCACGAATGCCAGCGCGAAGGTGACGTGCGCGATCCAGATCGTGGTCGCGCCGCGTGCCGGGAACCCGGGCACGCCGCCCATCGATACCAGCAACGTCATCAGCGAGAACCCGAGGATGACATCGGGCATCACCAGCGGCGCGGTGATCAGCGCGCTGAAGGCCGATTTGCCGCGGAAACGGCGGAACCGGGTCATCACCATCGCCGCCATGGTGCCCAGCACCGTCGCCGCGCAGGCGGTCCAGAATGCCACTTTCAGGCTCATCCACAATGCATCCATCAACGCGCGATCGTTGAACAGCTCGCCGTACCAGCGCGTGGAGAACCCCGCCCATACCGTCGCCAGCCGCGAGCTGTTGAACGAGAACAGCACCAGCAGCAGGATCGGCAGGTACAGGAACGCAAAGCCGAGCGCCAGCGAACACCACCCCAGCCAGCGGTAACCGCGCATCGTGCTCATGCCTCCCGTCCTTCCAGCAGGCGCTGCTGGGAACGGTTGAACAGGAAGATCGGCAGCAGCAGCAACAGCAGCATCACCACCGCCACCGCCGAGGCCACCGGCCAGTTGCGGTTGTTGAAGAACTCACCCCACAGCACCCGGCCGATCATCAGCGTGTCCGGGCCACCGAGCATCTCCGGGATCACGAACTCGCCCACCGCCGGGATCATCACCAGCATGCAGCCGGCGATGATGCCTGCCTTCGACAGCGGCAGGGTGATGCGCAGGAACGCCTGCCACGGCCGCGCGCCAAGGTCGTAGGCCGCTTCCAGCAGGCGCTGGTCGTGCTTGACCAGGTTGGCGTACAGCGGCAGCACCATGAACGGCAGGTAGCAGTACACGATGCCGATGTAGGCGGCGGTCGGCGTGTACAGGATGCGCAGCGGCTGGTCGACCAGGCCGATCTTCAGCAGCAGCTGGTTGAGCAGGCCGTTGCGGTCGAGGATGCCGATCCACGCATACACGCGGATCAGGAATGACGTCCACGACGGCAGCACCACCAGCATCATCATGATGTTGCGCGAGGACGGCGACATCCGTGCGATGGCATGGGCCATCGGATAGCCGATGAGCAGCGTGAGCACGGTGGAGATCGCAGCGATCCTGAACGAGCTCAGGTAGGCCAGGAGGTATTGCGGGTCGCGTGCCAGCTGCAGGTAGTTTTCCAGGTTGAGCCTGAGCGAGAACGCACCGTCCACGTACTGCAGCAGCCAGGTATAGGGCGGCGTGCCGACCCGGGTATGCGCGAAGGAGATCATCAGGACGATCGCGAACGGCACCGCGAAGAACAGCAGCAGCCACAGGTAGGGCACGCCGGCGACGGTGGCGCGCGATCCCGGCAACCAGCGCCTCAGCCCGGCCATGCTCATGAGGTCAGCACCACGCCATCGTTGTCGCGCCAGTGCACCCACACCTCGTCGCCCCAGGTCAGCGCCTCGCTGGCCCACCGCTGCGAGTTGGCGAAGTTGGCCAGCACCTTGGCGCCGCTCGGCAGGCGCACGTGGTATACCGAATGACTGCCGAAGTAGGCGATGTCCTCGATCACGCCCTGTGCCTTGTTGGTATCGCCTTCCGGCTCGTCCTTGCCGATCATGACCTTCTCCGGACGCAGCGCGAATGCCACCGGCTGCCCTTCGTAGCAGGTGATGCCGTGGGCGATGTAGATCGGCGCCGGGAACACCGGCGTACGCACGGTGACGTACTCCGGCAGGTCTTCGTCGATCACTCCTTCGAAGGAGTTCACCGAACCGATGAAGCCGGCGACGAAGCGGTTGGCCGGCTGCTCGTAGACTTCGTCCGGCTTGCCGACCTGCTGGATCCAGCCGGCGTCCATCACCGCGATGCGGGTGGCCATGGTCATCGCTTCTTCCTGGTCGTGGGTGACCATCACGCAGGTCACGCCGGAGGTTTCGATGATGCTGACCAGTTCCAGCTGCATCTGCGAGCGCAGTTTCTTGTCCAGCGCGCCCATGGGCTCATCGAGCAGCAGCAGTTTCGGCCCCTTGGCCAGCGACCGCGCCAGCGCCACGCGCTGCTGCTGGCCGCCGGACAGCTGATGCGGCCGGCGCTTGGCCAGCTGGGCCATGTGCACCAGCTCCAGCATTTCGCCGACGCGGCGGCGGATGGCGTCGCTGGCCATGCCGTCCTGCTTCAGGCCGAAGGCGATGTTCTGCTCCACCGTCATGTGCGGGAACAAGGCGTAGGACTGGAACATCATGTTGACCGGACGCTGATACGGGGGCAACGCATCCAGGCGCTGGCCGTCGAGCACGATGCGGCCTCGGGTGGGGGTCTCGAAGCCGCCCAGGCAGCGCAGCAGGGTCGATTTGCCGCTGCCCGAGCCACCCAGCAGCGCGAAGATCTCGCCCTTGCGTACGTCCAGGTTGACATCATCGACGGCAACGAACCCATCGAACTCCTTGCGCAGGTCGCGGATGGACAGGTAGCCGGGCTCACCGCTCATGGCAACGACGGCGGCTTCCGGCTGGGCTTCGACGGACATGCGGGGGGCTCCGGAGCGGACAATGGGCAGCGCCGGATATTTTAACGGCAGCCGATGACGGCCATGCATGCCGTGCTCTGCAGCGCCCGGCCCTGCCCGGCTTCATCTCGGCGCGGGCGCCTCTTCCCAGCCCAGGCCCAGGCTTTTCTGCAGCGCGACGTAGCGCACCAGCAGCTGCAGGCGTGCCTGCGCCAGCCCATCCTGCGCATCCAGCTGCTGGCGCTGCACGTCCAGCAGATCGATCTGCGATGCCGCCCCCGCCTGCCGGCGCTGTTCCATCAGGCCCGCGGCACGCAGCGCCGACGCTTCGGCGCGCTGGCTGGCCTGGAGCTGCCGGCGTGCGGCACCGAAGCGCGCCAGCGCGGTATTGGCATCCTGCAGCGCGGCCAGCACCGTGCCTTCGTAGGCGGCCAGGCGCGCTTCATTGCCGGCACGCGCCTGCGCCACCCGCGCCTTGTTGCGTCCGAAATCGAACAACGACCAGCGCAGGAACGGCGCGATGATCGTCGCCGCCGAATCGCTGCCGATGTCCGACAACGAGCCGGCACCGGCACCGATCGTGCCGAGCAGGGTCACCTGCGGGAAATAGGCCGACAGCGCCTGGCCGATCTGCGCCGATGAAGCGGCCAGCTCGCGCTCGGCCTTGCGGATGTCGGGACGGCGACGGACCAGGGCGCCGGCGTCGTCCACCGCGACCGCTGCCGGCAACGACGGCAGCGGTGCATCCGCCGCCAGCCGTGCATCCAGCGCGCCCGGTTCACGGCCGACCATCAACGCCAGCACATCGCGTGCCTCGTCGGCCTGCGCCTGCAGTGGCGGCAGGCGTGCCTGCTGCTGTTCGCGTTGTGCCTGCGCGCGCTCGACCTGCAGGTCCGAATCGGCCCCGCGCGCGCGCCGCTGCCGCGACAACGCCAGCGCCTCATCGGCTGCATGCAGGTTGCGTTCGGCAAGCGCGATGCGTTCGCGGCTGCTGCGATACCCCAGGTAGGCCTGGGCCAGTTCGGCGGCCAGCTGCACCTGCGCATCGGCCAAGGCCGCCGCATTGGCCCCTGCCTCGGCGGCAGCCTGCTCGGCCGCACGTCGACGCCGTCCGAACAGGTCCAGTTCCCAGCTGGCATCGAAGCCGACCACGTACAGCTCCGTGTCCAGGTCGACATCGGCAAACTGCTGGCGCAGCTGTGCAGCTTCCTCTGGCCGGCCGTTGGCTTCAGCGACCTGCGCGGCGCGCTCGCCCAGCCCGCGCACGCTGTCGTTGAGCGAATCCGGTGCATCGATGTCGGCGTAGCCGGCCACCGCCCCCACGCTCGGCAACCGCTCGGCATGGCGCTGGCGCTGCAGCGCGCGCGAAGCCACCACCCTGGCCTGCGCGGCACGCAGGCTGGGGCTGTTGCGCAGCGCTTCGTCGACCAGCTGGTCAAGCAGGGGATCCTGCAGCTGCCGCCACCATTGGCTGGGTGGCGCCGCGGCGACTACGCCGGCCTGCGCCGCGCGCGGCAATCGCGGCTGTGCGGTGGCCTCGCCGGCGACATCCGGGCGCACGTGGTCGGGACCGAGCATGCAGCCAGCCAGCAGCAGGGGCAGTGCCAGCAGTCCGGCGCGGCGCGAAGCGTACATGCAGTCGGCTCGGTTCTTGGTCATCAATGCATCGCCAATGGAACGCCCTTGGGCAGGGGTTTGAGCAGGAAGACCAGCGGCAAGGTCGCCACCACGATCAGGCCGAAGATCCAGAACAGGTCGTTGTAGGCCATCACCATCGCCTGCTGCTGCACCACCTGGCCCAGCACCGCCATGCCCTGCATCGGATCGCCGAGCTGCTGGCCATAACGCTGGAGGGCATCCTGCGCGACCTGCGAATTGGCGGTGACGCTGCTGCCGATCGAATCCACGTGCAGCGTCGTGCGCCGCTCCTGGAAGGTGGAGATGATGGCCAGGCCGATCGAGCCGCCGAGATTGCGCGCGGCATTGAACAACCCCGACGCGTCACTGGTGTACTCGCGCGGCACCGAGGTGATGGCGGCCTGGTTCAGCGCCATCATCGCCAGCGCCAGGCCGCAGCCCTGAAGCAGCTGGCCGATGACGAAGTGCGGGCCGATGCTGTCCGGAGTCAGGCCGAGGTTGACGAAGCAGGCCGCGGCAAAGCACAGCATGCCGCCGGACACCATGATGCGCACGTCCACCGTTTCCAGCATCTTCGGCATGAGCGGCATCAGCAGGATGGTCGGCAGTCCGGCCAGCAGCAGTACGTAGCCGGCCTGCTCGGTGTTGTAGCCGGCGATGATGGCCAGGAACTGCGGGATCATGTACATCACCCCGAACAGGATCATGCCGACCGCCATCACCATCACGAACACCGCGCCGAAGCTGCGCTGGAACAGGATCTTCAACCGGATCACCGGCTCCCTGCTGGTGAACTGGGATAGCGCCAGCAGCGCGAAGCCGACCACCGAGACCAGGGTCAGGACGAGGATCAGGGTGGATTCGAACCAGCGCTCGCGCTGCCCGTCCTCCAGCACCACGGTGAGCGCCGACAGGCCGGCGGTCATGCCGAGGATGCCCAGCCAGTCCGCGCGCAGCAGCCCGCCCCAGTCGGATTTCTCATGCGGCAGCCCGAGCAGCAGCAGCGCGACCAGTCCCGCGCAGATCGGCACGTTGATGAAGAACGCATAGTGCCAGCTGACGTTCTCGGTCAGCCAGCCGCCCAGCAGCGGGCCGATCACCGGACCGAGGATCACCGTCATGCCGAACAGCGCGGTGCCCAGCGGCTGCTGCTTCGGTGGCAACCGCGTGCCGACGATGGTCAGCGCGGTGGGAATCAGCGCACCGCCGGCGAAGCCTTGGCCGATGCGGCCGAGGATCATCATCGGCAGCGTATCGGCCAGCCCGCACATCACCGAGAACGCGGTGAACAAGGTGGCGCAGATCAGCAGGAAGGTGCGCAGGCCCAGCGTGCGCACGAACCAGCCGGTCAGCGGAATCATTACGATCTCCGAGACCAGGAACGCGGTGGAGATCCAGGTGCCTTCGGTGCCGCTGGCCCCGACTTCGCCCTGGATGGTCGGCAGTGCCGCGTTGACGATGGAGATGTCCAGCGTGGCCATGAACGAGCCGATGGTGCCGGCGGCCACCGCCAGCCACGCACCGGCGTCCGCCTTGTCCGGCGCTGCGCTGGCCACGCTCGCGTTCATCGCCCGGCGCCAGCGTCGGCTTCGTCCCTGGCGCGTTCGCGCGCCTGCTTCGCATCGCGCGTGTCCACGGTGACGTCCACCGACATGCCCGGCACCAGCACCTTGCGCGCTTCTTCGCCGGCATCCACCTTGATCCGCACCGGCACGCGCTGCACCACCTTGGTGAAGTTGCCGGTGGCGTTCTGCGGCGGCAGCAGCGCGAACTGCGAGCCGGTGCCGGGGGAGATGCTTTCCACCGTGCCGTGCAGGGTCACGCCGGGCAAGGCATCGACCTTGATCTCGGCCGGCTGGCCGGGGCGCATCAGCCCGACCTGGGTTTCCTTGAAGTTGGCGGCAAGGTAGAGCGCGTCGACCGGCACCACGGTCATGGTGCGGGTGCCGGCGGCGATGAACTGGCCGACCTGCACCGTCTTGTTGCCGATGCGCCCATCGATGCGCGCACGCAGCTCGGTATCCTCGAAGGCCACTGCCGCCTGCGCCGCATCGGCCTGCGCCTGCTTCAATCCTGCCTGGGCCTGTTCCAGCTGCGCCTGGCTGGCCTCGATCTGGCTCTGCGCACCGCTGATCTGCGCCTGCGCGGCATCGTACTGGGCCTGCGCGCGATCGCGTTCATGGCGCAGGCTTTCGACATGTTCGTGGGTATCGGCACCGCTGGCCGCCAACGGCGTGAAGCGTGCGACCTCGGCGTTCGCGAAACGCAGCGAGGCGGCGGCGGCCTTGAGCTGGGTGCGCGCCTGCACCAGGCTGGACTGCTGGCCCTGCACGCCGGCCGTGGCGGCGGCGATATCCGCTTCACGCACGGCGATCACCGCCTCGGCCTGGTCGAGCGTGGCGCGATACGTGCGCGGGTCGATGCGCAGCAGCGGATCGCCCGCCTTCACCCACTGGTTGTCGTCCACCAGCACTTCGGTGACGTAGCCGTTGATGCGCGGTGCGACGGCCACCGCATCGGCCTGCAGGTAGGCGTTGTTGGTGTCCTGCAGGTAGCGGCCGACCAGCAGGTGGTACACCAGCCAGGCGAGCAGCACGACAAGCACCAGCACGCCGATGATGGCCAGCGCCCAGCGCACTTTCGGGTTCTTAAGCGGAGACGGCTTGTCCTCGGCCGGCGTTCCGGTCTGTTCTCCGGGCGGATCCGGGTGGTCGGCATCATGCCGGCTGGGCTGTTCGCTCATCGTATCGTCGCGGCGTTCATCGGAGGAGGCGGCCGCTCGGGGCGGTCCATACGCGACGGTAGGGGATGCGATGCAGACGAACCGTGAAGAGGGAAAGTGAAATGTACGGAACCGCCCTGGTGGCTGACGACCGTTGGTCGTCACGCCTGCGGCAGGGCGCATGGAAACTGCCGGAGGCGGCCCGGCCACGCGGACAACCCGCGCAGCCGGCCATTACCAGGATCAGCGACCGGTCTTGATTTCAGTCCAGAGCCGCGTGTAGAGCTTGTCGGTCTCGGGCGTGTTGATCGAATAGGTGAACATCTTCGCGGCCACGTCCTCCGGCGGATAGATGGTCGGATCGTTGCGGATCGCTTCGTCCACCAGCGGCGTCGCTTCGCTCACCGGATTCGCATAGTGGATGAAGTTGGTGTTGGCCGCCGCGACCCTGGGCTCCAGCAGGTGGTTGATGAAGCGGTACGCTTCTTCAGGATGCCTGGCGTCCTTCGGGATCGCCAGCATGTCGAACCACTGCGGCGCACCCTCGCGCGGGATCGAATAGGCCACGTGCACGCCGTTGTCCGCATCTTCGGCCCGATCGCGCGCCTGGATGATGTCGCCCGACCATCCCACCACCAGGCAGGTGCCGCCGTTGGCCAGCGAACCCACGTACTGCGACGAGTGGAAGTTCTGCACATACGGACGGATCGCCTTCAGCAGGTCGGCCGCCTTCTGCAGCTCGGCCGGATCGCCGCTGTGCGGATCCAGGCCCAGGTAATGGAGCGCGATCGGGATCATGTCCGCCGGCGTGTCCAGCAGGGTCACGCCGCAGTCCTTCATCTTCGCGATGTTCTCCGGCTTGAATACCAGGTCCCAGCTGTTGGCGATTCCGGTGCTGCCGCCGAAGCGCTGCTTCAGCATGTCCACGTTGTAGCCGATGCCGGTGGTGCCGATCATGTAGGGCACGCCGTACTGGTTGCCCGGATCCTGGGTGGCGATGCGCTGCATCATCTTCGGATCCAGCCTGGCCAGGTTGGGAATCTTCGCCTTGTCCAGCGGCAGGAACACGCCGGCCTGGATCTGCCGGCCGAAGAAATTCAGCGTCGGCACCACCACGTCATAGCCGCTGTTGCCGGCCAGCAGCTTGGTTTCCACCATCTCGTCGCTGTCGAACACATCGTAGGTCACCCGGATCCCGGTTTCCTTCTCGAAATCGGGGATGGTGTCCTCGGCGATGTAATCGCTGTAGTTGTAGACATTCAGGACCTTCGCGTCCTGCGACGGATCGCTGTTTCCTCCACCGCAGGCGGAAAGCAGGGCGACGGCCAGGCCGATCGAGAGGGTGCGCAGCTTCATGGGGTACTCCGGATCCGGGGGGCGTGCCGGCATGGACCGGCGCTGGCCGCCAGCCTAACCCCGGGGGCGGCATTCATCCAGTGAGCATGCACGCGCCGCCTGCGCGGTACTGCCGGACCCCGCCGCTCAGACGTTGAGCAGCAGGAACTCGCGCTCCCAGGAGCTGATGACCCGGAAGAAGGTCTCGTATTCCTTGCGCTTGACCGCGATGTAGGCGCGGCAGAAGCGTTCGCCGAGCAGTGCCTGCAGTTCGCTGCAGCGTTCCAGGCCATCCAGTGCCTCGCCCAGCGAACGGGGCAGTCCGTAGCCCAGTTCCTTCGCGCTGCCGGCGACCGGCGCGTCCGGCGCCAGCCGTCCACGGATGCCGAGCAGGCCACATGCCAGGGTGGCCGCCATCGCCAGGTACGGGTTGGCGTCGGAGCCGGCGAAGCGGCTTTCCACGCGCATGTTGTCCGGCGTGTCCATCGGCACGCGCAGGCCGCAGGTACGGTTGTCGAAACCCCAGTGCACGTTGCTCGGCGAGACTTCACCGAACACCAGCCGGCGGTACGAGTTGACGTTCGGCGCGAAGAAGGCCATCGCCGGCTGCGCGTAGGCCTGCAGGCCGCCGAGGTAATGGCCGAACACCGGACTGAACTCGCCCTCCCCCTCGCCTTCGCCGGCGAACACGTTGCTGCCGTCGCTGCGGTTCACCAGGCTCTGGTGGATGTGCATCGCGCTGCCCGGCTCGTTTTCCATCGGCTTGGCGAGGAACGTGGCGTACACGCCGTGGCGCATCGCCGCCTCGCGCATCGTGCGCTTGAACAGGAAGACCTGGTCGGCCAGGTCCATCGCATCGGAATGGCTGAAGTTGACTTCCAGCTGTGCCGCGCCGGATTCGTGGATCAGGGTATCCACGTCCAGCTTCATGGCATCGGCGTAGTCGTACATCAGGTCGAGGATCGGGTCGAACTCGTTCACCGCATCGATGGAGTACGACTGCCGCGCGGTTTCCGGCCGGCCCGAGCGCCCGGCCGGCGGCAGCAGCGGGAAATCCGGATCGGTGTTCTTCTGCACCAGGAAGAACTCCAGCTCCGGCGCCACCACCGGGCGCAGGCCCAGTTCGGCATAGGCGTCGAGCACGCGGCGCAGCACGTTGCGCGGGGCCAGCTCATGCGGCTGCCCGCTCTTGGTGTAGCAGTCATGGATGATCTGCGCGGTGGGATCGGTTGCCCACGGCACCATGCGTACCGTTTCCGGGTCCGGGCGCAGGATCATGTCCGAATCCGAGGGCGAGGTCAGCTCGTAGTAATCGTCCGGGTAATCCCCGGTCACCGTGGTCGCGAAGATGCCTTCGGGCAGGCGCGTGCCGTAGTCGTGCGAGAATTTGTCGGCGGGGATGATCTTGCCGCGCGCGATGCCGGTGATGTCCGGCACCAGGCATTCCACTTCGGTGATGCGGCGATCCTTCAACCAGCGCAGCAGGCTGCTTTCCTGCGCATCGTCGGCGGCAGGCTTCCTGCGCGAGCGGGTTTGCGGACTCATCGTGCGTTCCTGTCCAGTTCGTTGTCGCCGCCGGCACGCGAGGCCGGAAGCCCGCGAACGGGCAAGGCGCATCCGCGCATCCAGTGTCGTGGACACGGTAACGCCGCGGGCCGGCAGCGGCAACCACCCCCGTGTCACGCCATCACCGCCTGGACTGCGCCACACTGGCGCCATGGATCCATCGCATGCCCCTCCCGACGGCGACGCGCTGCCGCCGAGCTGGTACGCCGCCAGCGTGGCCCGGCGCCTGCCGCTGCCGGCGCTGGACGGCGATGGGCATGCCGACGTGGCGATCCTGGGCGCGGGTTACACCGGCCTTTCCGCTGCATTGGAACTGGCCTCGCGCGGCCTGCGCGTGCGGGTACTGGAAGCGCGCCGGATCGGCTGGGGCGCCTCCGGCCGCAACGGCGGCCAGGTGCTGGCCGGTTATGGCTGCGACATCGGCACGCTGGAATCGCTGGTGGGCCGCGAGGATGCACGCACGCTGTTCGATTTTTCGCGCCAGGGCGTGCAGCTGGTACGCGAACGCGCACGCGGTTTCGACAACGGGTGCCACTGGGCGGACGGGCATGCCAGCGTACCGGTCCGGCCGCGCCAGGCGCGTGCGCTGCGCGCGGAGATGGAACTGCTGGCAAGGCACTACGAGCACCCCATGCAGTGGTGGGACATGCCGACCCTGCGCGCGCAGCTGGACAGTCCGCGCTATCTGGGCGCGATGTTCGATCCGCTCAGCGGCCACCTGCATCCGCTTGCCTACGCGTACGGACTGGCCGATGCCGCACAGGCCGCCGGCGCCGTCATCCACGAACGCACGCCGGTGCTGGAGCTGGTGCGGCAGCCGCGGCCGGCACTACGCACCGCCACCGGCACGTTGCACGCCACGCACGTGCTGATCGCCGGCAATGCCCTGCTGCAGGGCCTGGCCCCCGAACTGGAAAGCCGCATCATGCCGGTCGGGACCTACATCGGCGCGACCCCGGTACTGGGGCCGGCGCGCGCCCGTGCACTGATCGCCAACAACATGGCGGTCTCCGATACCGACCGGGTGCTGGATTATTTCCGCCTCAGCCACGACCATCGCGTGCTGTTCGGCGGCGGCGCCAGCTATTCCGCATGGCCGCCGCCAGGACTGGCGCAGGCGATGCAGCGCCGGCTGTGGCGCGTGTTCCCGCAGCTGCATGGCGTGCCGCTGGAGTACCTGTGGGGCGGCTACGTGGACATCACCCTCCGTCGCGCCCCACACTGGGGAAGGCTCGGCCCGGACATCTATTTCGCGCAGGGTTTTTCCGGCCACGGCGTTGCCGCCGCCAACCTCGCCGGGCAGGTCATCGCCGAAGCCATCTTCGGCCAGGCCGGGCGCCTGGATGTGTTCGAGCGCCTGCCGCAGCGGCCGTTCCCCGGCGGACGGCTGATGCGCAGGCCACTGCTGGTGGCCAGCATGGCCCTGCTGAAGCTGCGCGACCGGCTCTGGTGATCCGGTTCAAGTTGTCACCGGCGCAGCCGATGGTGTTAGCGACCCAGCCCGTTCCGAGCGCATGCCATGCCCGCCCTGCTGCCGGGCGCTTTCGAAAGCGCCCACGGTGTCGACCTGCCCCAGCGCGTGCTGCTGGTGGAAAACTCGCGCACCTTCACCTCGATGCTGCGCGCAGCCATCGAACACCGGCTCGAACTGCCGGTGTCGGTCGCCTCCACCCTGGCCGAGGCCGGCGAACTGCTGGAAAGCCGGCAGGACTGGTTCCTGGTGCTGACCGGGCTGGTGCTGGCCGATGGCGATCGCGACGAGGTGGTGGAGTTCTTTGTTTCGCGCGGCCTGCCGACGGTGGTGGTCAGCGGTGTGTACGACGAAGACGTACGCAGGCGCGTGCTGGAACAGAAGATCATCGATTACGTGCTGAAGAACACGCCGGGCAGCGTGGATTACCTGGTGTGGCTGGTGCAGCGGCTGGAGCGCAACCGCCGCATCGATGCGCTGGTGGTGGACGACTCGCCCTCGGCGCGTGGCTACGCGGCCGCGCTGCTGCGCATGTACGGCCACCCGGTGCACGAAGCCGCCGATGGCGAAGCGGGACTGGCCGCGATCGAAGCGCATCCGGCGATCCGCCTGGCCGTGGTGGACCAGGAGATGCCCGGCATGCAGGGCGTGGAGTTCATCCGTCGCCTGCGCATGCAGCGTTCGCGCGACACGGTGACGGTGATCGGCCTGTCCGGCACGACCGATGCCTCGCTGGTTCCGCGCTTCCTCAAGAACGGCGCCAACGACTTCCTGCGCAAGCCCTTCTCGCGCGAGGAATTCTTCTGCCGCGTATCGCAGAACGTGGACCAGCTGGAACTGATCGGTTCCCTGCAGGACCTGGCCACGCGCGATTTCCTCACCGGCCTGCCCAACCGCCGCTTCTTCCTCGACCACAGCCAGCGGCGGCTGGAGCGGGTGTCGAAGGATGACGACCGCGTCGCCGTGGCGATGGTGGACATCGACCACTTCAAGCACATCAACGATACCTGGGGCCACGATGCCGGCGACAATGCCCTGCGCGCCTGTGCGGCCACGGTCGCCGCGCACGCGCGCGAAGGCGACCTGGTGGCGCGTTTCGGCGGCGAGGAATTCTGCCTGCTGGCACCGGGCTTCGAGCCGGAGGCGGCGCATGCCTACTTCGACGCCCTGCGCCGCTCGATCGCGGCGCTGCGCATACCGGTCGGCGACGATGTGCTGCGGATGACGGTGAGCGTCGGCGTGTGCTGCCTGCATGCCGACCGCGGCAGCCTGCATGCCCTGATCAGCGAGGCGGACCGCCAGCTCTACCTGGCCAAGGCTGGTGGTCGCGACAACGTGCGCCTCTCCGGTTGATCAACGCACCCGCTGCTGCAGGGCCAGCAGCGCGCAGATCGTGACCAGCGCGGACAGGCACAGGTAGTACCCCACCGCGACCAGTCCGAAGCGCTCGGCCAGCCAGGTCGCCAGGTACGGAGCCGGCGCGGCGCCGAGGATCCCGGCCAGGTTGAACGACAGCGAGGCCCCGGTATAACGCACTTCCACCGGATAGATTCCGGCAAGGAAGGTACCGCAGGGGCCGTAGGTCAGGCCCATCAGGAACAGCCCGAGCGACAGGAAAGCCAGCACCATCCACGGGCTGCCGGCCTGGAACATCGGCGCCAGCAACACGCCGAACACCACGATCAGCCCGCTGGCGACGACCATCGTGCGGCGCGTTCCCCAGCGGTCGCCGTAACGCGCGGAAATCGGGATGCCGGCGGCGAAGAACAGGATGCCGACCATCTGCAGCAGCAGGAACTGCTCGCGTCCGTACTGCAGCGCGGCGGTGCCATGGCCGAGCGCGAACACGGTCATCAGGTAGAACAGCACGAAGGTGGCGAACGCACCGAACGTGCCCAGCAGCATCGGCCCGGCATGGTGGCGCAGCACCGTCCACATCGGCAGCCTGACCCGTGCGTGGCGGTCGAGCGCGCGCTGGAAATCCGGCGTTTCATGGATCGCCAGCCGCACCCACAGGCCCAGCCCGACCAGCATCGCGCTGGCAATGAACGGAATGCGCCAGCCCCACTGCAGGAAATCGTCGGCTGCCAGCAGCCGTCCGAGCAGCAGGAAGATGCCGGCCGACAACAGGAAGCCCAGGGGTGCGCCGAGCTGCGGGAACATGCCGTACCACGCACGCTTGCCCGGCGGCGCGTTCTCCGTCGCCAGCAGCACCGCCCCGCCCCACTCTCCGCCCAGGCCCAGCCCCTGCCCGAAGCGGCACAACGCCAACAGCGCCGGCGCCCACAGGCCGATCTGCGCATGGGTGGGCAGCAACCCGATCATCACCGTGGACAGCCCCATGGTCAGCAACGCGGCCACCAGCGTCGCCTTGCGCCCGATGCGATCGCCGAAGTGGCCGAACACCGCCGAGCCGACCGGGCGCGCGATGAACGCCACCGCGAAGGTCGCCAGCGACTGCAGCAGCGCGGCCTTGTCGCTGCTTTCGGGAAAGAACAGGTGCGGGAACACCAGCACGGCAGCGGTGGCGTAGATGTAGAAATCAAAGAATTCGATGGTGGTGCCGATCAGGCTGGCCAGCAGCACGCGTCGCGGGGAATTGGCCGGCGCGGATGCCGGCATGGCAGGAACAGCGGTGGACGACATGGGCGATCGGGGCCGTGGGAGCTGCCCGATTCTGCCACGCAGCGCCGGCGGCGGGTGGCTTTGGTTTCAGTGGACACCGCTGCCGGATGCGCGCGGCCGGAAGCCAGCGAGCCGGTACAATGGCCGGTTCCGCTCCACTGCCGCCGCATGCCCATGGACATCATCGTCAAACAGGAACTCAAGGCCTACATCGACCCGCTCACCGCGGACGAGCATGAAGCGCTGGAGCGCAGCATCCTCGCCGAAGGCTGCCGCGATGCGCTGGTGCTGTGGGGCGACGTGCTCGTCGACGGGCACAACCGCCATGGCATCTGCCAGAAGCATGGCCTGCCGTTCAACACGGTGCAGAACACGCGCTTCAAAAGCATGGAAGACGTGCATCTGTGGATGATCGAACAGCACCTGGGGCGCCGCAGCGTGTCCGATTTCCAGCGCGGCGTACTGGCGCTGCGCAAGCGCGAGATCCTCGCCGAGCGCAAGCGCATCGAGCAGGAGCAGCTGCAGCGCGAGAGCGACGGCACCGCCGACGACGCAGCCGAGGCGCAGGACAGCCCGCCATGGGAGCCGGCGCCGAAGCTGAGCCGCGCCGAGCTGGCGCGCGAGGCCAAGCTGAGCAGCAACCAGATCGGCATGATCGAACGCATCCGCGCGCAGGCCGCGCCGGAGGTGGTGGAAGCCGTGAAGAGCGGGCAGCTCTCGATCAGTGCCGCCGCCGCGGTGGCGTCGCTGCCGGAAGACGAGCAGCGCGCAGCGGCATCAGCCGGCAAGGACGAACTGAAGCAGGCCGCCAGGCGGGCCCGGGAAGCCAACCGCAAGCCACGCGCGCCCAGGCCGGACACCCTGCCGGATGCTGTGGCCGATGCCGATGAGGACGCGCTGGCCACGCGTGACGCCGAAGTGCTGGCGGCACTGGAGCAGCTCGGCGAAGGCATCCCCGCGCTGCGCGCCCGGATCGTGGCGCTGACCCGCGAGAACGACGCCCTGCGCCGGCAGCTGCAGCAGATGCGATAAGCGCGCGGGTCGGGTAGACCCCGCCCTGCGCCCACCGCCACCGTCAACGGCCGCGAACAGGGTGGCCGGTAGACTTCACGCATGGATCCCACACCCGCCGTCACGCCCCCCGACCCGCGCCGTGCCCAGCTGCGACGCATGAAAGCCATCGCGCTCGGCCTGCTGCTGCTGATGCTGGCCGGCTTCGCGGTCAGCCACTGGCACGGCGAGCGCGGCGGCTGGGCGTGGGTGTCGGCCTTCTGCGAGGCGGCCGCGGTCGGCGCACTGGCCGACTGGTTCGCGGTGGTCGCCCTGTTCCGCCGCCCACTCGGGCTGCCGATCCCGCACACCGCGATCATCCCGCGCGGCAAGGAGCGCATCGCCGACAGCCTTGCGCTGTTCGTGCGCGACCAGTTCCTCGAGCCCCAGATGCTGCTGGCCAGGCTGAAGGTCTTCGACCCGGCCGCGCGGCTGGGCAGCTGGCTGTCCGAACCGGAGCGGGTCAGGATGCTGGCCGACATGGCGCGCACCTGGGCGCTGCAGGCACTGGACTTCTTCGATGAAGCCGCCGTGCGCCGGCAGCTGCACGGTTTCGTCGTGCAGCAGCTGCGGCAATGGAACGCCGCCTCCACTGCCGGCGAGCTGCTCGGCCTGCTCACCGCCGACGGCCGGCACCAGCGCGTGCTGGACGAAGGCCTGCAGCGGCTGGCGCGCTGGCTGGAGCAACCGGAAGTGAAGGAGCGCGCCTCGGACCTGATCGTGCGTTACATCCAGCGCGAATGGCCGAAGCTGTCCAGCACGGTGAACTGGATCAAGCCGATCGACGAGATCGGAGACAGCCTGGCCGAGCGCCTGGCCGGCGCGGTGCTGGACGAGATGCAGCAGGTGCTTGCCGACCCCGCGCATCCACTGCGCCAGGATTACGAGGCGTGGCTGGGGGGCTACATCCAGCGCCTGCGCGATGATCCGGCGCTGGCCGAACGCATCGAGCAGCTCAAGCAGGAAATGATCGACCATCCTGCCCTGCAGGAGTACGTGCAGGGCCTGTGGACACGCATCCACGCCAGCCTGCGCGCGGACCTGCAGCGCGAGGATTCCGCGCTGGCCCGGCACCTGCAGCGCGGGATGGCCGGGCTGGGGCGCAGCCTGGCCACCGACCCGGCACTGCGCGAGGCGTTGAACCAGCATCTGCTGGAGGGCGCGCAACGCCTGACCGCCCGCCTGCGCGAGGGCGTCACCACCCATATCGCACAGACCGTCAAGGGGTGGGACGAGCGCCACCTGGTCGAACAGCTGGAGCTGAGCGTCGGCCGCGACCTGCAGTTCATCCGCTTCAACGGCACCCTCGTCGGCGGCCTGATCGGCCTGCTGCTGCACGCCGCCACCACGTTCCTGCACGTCTGAGCCGCGTACCCCCCGTCACCGATCGACGGCGTCGGCCGCAGTGTCGGTTGCGATGGCTTGTGCGAATACGTCAGCTTCTGTGACCTCCGCCGGGTACGAAGCGTCCGCCGACTCCTAGCATCCCCTCACTCGCTCGTTACCAGCGGCGGCGGCGAGGCAGGCCTCCGACAGTCCGGACCGGTCACGGCGGATGGCCTGCGGCCGGCTGCGGCCGCAACACCCTGCGCTGCTTTTGATGGGAGTCCAATCCATGAATCGTTCGAGTAATCCGCGGCGCGCGTCGGCGCTGCTGGCGATGCTGTGTGTTTCCGGCGTGGCAACCACGGCAGGGGCCACCGAGCCGCCCCTGCGCAGCCACGATCTGGTGTACAGCTATGACGAAATGTTCGATTTCGACATCGGGGCGTGGCTCGCCACGCACGCTCCGCATCTGTCCGGTGAGGCGGAAACGATCTCGCACTGGGCCGGCTTCAGCGGCATCAGTCCCAGGGTGCTGATCGCCCTGATGGAGCTGCAGAGCGGCGTGGTCGGCAATCCCGGGGCGGACGCCGCCGCGATCGCACGTCCGTTCGGTCCGCTGGTACGCGAGCACGGATTCGGCACGCAGCTGCGCGAGGTCGCCCAATCGCTGCGCGATGCCATGTACGACCGCGATGATCACCGCATCAGCGGTCCGGTGGCGCTGTCGCCAACCAATCCGCTGCGGACGCTCTACACGCTGTCCGGAACCGATGCCGGACAGGCATCGGCACTGGCCGACGAACACTTCCAGCGGGTCTATCGGCGCCTGTTCGCCACCGCGCCGCAGGCGCGCCCGGCGTCGCCGCGGTTTGCCGGACCGATGCCGATGGCCGATGCACCGCCGGCCAACCTGCTGCAGTTCCCCTACCCGCTCGGCGAGAAATGGCATATCGGCGGCGCGCATACCAACTCCGGATCCGGCCGCTTCCCGATGTCCTCGCTGGACATGTCACAGGGGGGCGGCTGGGGAAGCTACCAGGGCAATCGCTGGGTATCCGCATCGGCAGCCGGCACGTTCAAGCGGCACTCCACCTGCATGGCGGAGATCGTGCACGCCGGCGGGTGGTCGACGACCTACTACCACCTGATGAACATCCGCCCGGAGACCGGTACCGTGGTCGCGGCCAACACCCCGATCGCCAATCCGGCCAACACGCGGTCACAGGCGCTGTGCAACGGTGGCATGTCCACCGGCCCGCACGAACACTGGTCGCTGAAGTCCAACGGCAGCCAGCACCACCTGCACGGCGTGACCCTGTCCAGCTATCTGATCACCGCCACCGGCAGCAGCTACGACACCCACTGCATGCGTTTCAACCTGAGCCGGAAGGGCCGGACCTACTGCTCCGACTGGTACACCAACATCGGTGTGGATGCGCCCTGAAATCGGATATCCTCGCGCGCATCGCGTGCCAGGGCGGTGCGCAGGGGGGGGAACATGACCAGGATGTTGAGGGTGCTGGCGTTGTGTGCGATCACCACGCCGGCCGACGCCCAGCGTGTCTACACGTGCAGCGACGGGTCGCAGGTGACGTACCAGTCGCTGCCGTGTCCGCACGATCGGGATACCGGGGTGAGCCGGCCGGTCATCGGCGATCCACGGCTCACATCGGCCGATCGCATGCGGATCGCGCAGGAGTCCTCGCAGGCCCAGCGCTGGGTCCGTGAAGGCGCCGGATATGGGCAGCCGCCGATCCGCGGTACGGTCATCGACAACGTCCGCGATCCACAGGCCTGCGAGAACGCCCGCCTGCGCAGGGAGATGGCCGAGGTCTTCGGCAATGGTGCAACGCCCTCGCGGATCGACGAGGACATCCGGCGCACCTGCGCGGTGCGCTGACGCATCACGGGGTGTGCCCGTGCACGCCGCGCGGCTGCGGCAGGCCGGACGAATGCTTGCGCAAGCAAATGCGAATACTTATCATTTGCTGAATCGACGTACACGCAGCCAGCCGGTTCCGGGTTTCCACCGACCGCCGCCCCCGTGTACGGCCCACGCCGTTTGCCGTTGAGGTCCTGGTCACCGCGCCTGTGCCGACCCTGGCGATGTTCCTCGCTGCGACGGGTTCCCGGCCGCGCGGCCCCTTCCGTTGACCGACGCCGACAACCGCCATCGCAGGACCACCGTGGACAGCTCGCCAGACATCGCCCGCTCGCGCTTGACCGTTCTCTTCGCCCGCCCCGGCTGGGGCGTCCTGTCGCGCAGCATGGCCGCCACCGGCGGTGGCTACGCCCTTGCATCGGTGACCTGCGTGTTCTGCGCGGTGGCGCTGCCCGGCGCACGCGGACAGGCGGTGCTGACCGGCATGCTGCTGGGCATCGTGATGGCGGCCTGCGCGGCGCTGTGGGCGTTCGCCACCCGCAGCGCGCTGCGCGCATGGTTCGGCATCCTTGCGCCGACGCTGCTGATGGCCGCGATCGCGCGCCTGCTGGGAGCCTGGGCATGAAGAATGGATTCCGCCAGTCGATGGCCTGGCTGCACACCTGGACCGGCCTGCTGGTCGGCTGGCTGCTGCTGCTGATCTTCATGGCCGGCACCGCCAGTTATTACCGCGAGGAGATCAGCCGCTGGATGCGTCCGGAGCTGCCGGCCACCCTCGTCAGCACCGACCTCGCCGCCCAGCGTGCAGTGCATTTCCTGCAGGAAAACGCCGGCAACGCCGAAACCTGGTTCGTCACCCTGCCCGACCCACGCAATCCGGCGATGCGCTTGTTCTGGCGCAATCCCGCATCGATGGTCAAGCCGCCCGCCGAAGGCGAGCGCCGCCGTCGTGGCGGACGCTTCGGCGATGCCACCGTGGACCCGAACACCGGCGGGAAACTGCAGGCGCGCGAAACCCGTGGCGGCGATTTCTTCTACCGCCTGCATTTCGACCTGCATTACATCCCGGTGCTGTGGGCGCGCTACCTGGTCGGCTTCTGCGCGATGTTCATGCTGGTGGCGATCATCACCGGCGTCATCACCCACAAGAAGATCTTCAAGGACTTCTTCACCTTCCGTCCGGACAAGGGCCTGCGTTCGTGGCTGGACTTCCACAACGTCAGCGCGGTGATGGCCCTGCCTTACCACGCCATGATCACCTACACCGGCATCGTCACCCTGATGGTGATGTACCTGCCCTGGGGGGTGAAGGTCGCCTATGCGGACGATGAAGGCGCGTTCTTCAGCGAAGCGTTCGGCGGGCTGCCGGAAGTCGCCACGCCCGCCGAAGGCAGGGCCGCGCCGCTGCCGATCCAGCAGCTGCTGGACAGCGCGCGTGCACACTGGCACGGCGCCGAGGTGTCCGGCTTCAGCGTGACCAGCCCGGGCGCGGCCAACGCGGTGATCGACATCCGCCAGCGCGACGGCAGGCGCCTGTCCAGCGATACCCCTGCGCTGCGCTACGACATGGCCAGCGGCCGCCTGCTGCAGGAAAGCTCGGACGCCGGCGCGGCCACCGCCACCCGCGGGGTGATGTACGGACTGCACCTCGGACGCTTCGCCGATTGGGGGCTGCGTGCGCTGTTCTTCCTGTCCGGCCTGGCCGGCTGCCTGATGGTGGCCAGCGGGGTGGTGCTGTGGGCGGTGAAGGAACGCCCAAAACATGCGAAGCGTGGCAGGACCGGTTTCGGACTGCGGCTGGTGGATGCGCTGAACATCGGCGCGGTGGCCGGACTGCCGATCGCGTTCGCCGCCTACTTCCTCGGCAACCGGCTGATCCCGCTGGAGGTGGCGGCGCGCGCCGACGTGGAAATCCGGGTCTTCTTCCTTGCCTGGGCCGCCGCGCTGCTGGCCGCCTTCATCCGGCCGAAGCGGATGATGTGGGCATGGCAGCTGTACCTTGGCGCGGCGCTGTTCGCGCTGGTGCCGCTGGTCAATGCGCTGACCACGCAGGCGCACCTGGGCGTGACCCTGCGCAGCGGCGACTGGGTGCTGGCCGGGTTCGACCTGGTGATGCTGGCGTTCGCCGCGATGCTGGCGATGTGCGGCTGGCGCATGCAGCGCTGGCAACCGTCGCTCAGTGCGGCGGAGAAGAAGAAGCGGCAGGCGGCCGTGGGCATGCCGCGCAGCCCAGCCACGCAGGAGGCCAACGCATGATGCTGTTCGTGCTCGGCCTGTCGTTCTCCGCCTTCACCGCGTTGTCGCTGGCGATGGAAAAGCATCAGCACGCCTTGCATGGAACGAAGGCCGCCCCGCCCTCGCGCCGCCGGCTGTGGTCATTGCTGGGCTGGATGTCGTTGGCGATCGCGTTCGCGGCATGCGTGGCCGACCAGGGCTGGGGGCTCGGGCCGGTGCTGTGGCTGGGTGCGCTGACGCTGTCCGGCCTGCTGCTGGCGTTCGGGCTGTACCCATGGCGGCCAGGCTGGATCACGCCGCTGGCGTGGGCACTGCCAGCGCTGGGACTGGCCGCGGCGCTCTGGTAGAGCCGACCCGTGGTCGGCTGAACGATCCGGTAGAGCCGACCCGTGGTCGGCTGTCGCTGGCGCAGCCGACCATGGATCGGCTCTACCCACGCCGCGGGCCCCATACCCACGCCGCGGGCCCCACATCCTCACACGCGGCGCAGTTCCCAGGCGCGATGGATGCGCGCATTGCGTTCGAAGTCCGGACCGATCGTGCGCGGGCTGATCTCGCGGCAGGTGGCGAACGCCGCGATCGCATTCTCTTCCAGCCTGAAGCGCCGGAAGTTGTTCGAGAAGTACAGCACGCCGCCCGGGGCCAGGCGCGCAACCGCCGCGCGCAGCAGCCGCACCTGCTCACGCTGTACGTCGAAATCCTCCGCGCGCGCGGAGTTGGAGAAGGTCGGCGGGTCGCAGAAGATCACGTCGTACTGGCCGGCATCGGCCTCCAGCCACGCCATCGCATCGGCCTGCACCAGCAGGTGCTGGTTGCCCCCCTGCCCGTTCAGGGCCAGGTTGTCGTAGCACCACTGCAGGTAGGTGGCCGACAGGTCCACGCTGGTCGTGCTGGCCGCGCCGGCCACCGCCGCCTGCACGCTGGCCACGCCGGTGTAGCAGAACAGGTTGAGGAAGCGCTTGCCGCGCACCTGGTCGGCCATGATCCGCCGCAGTGGGCGATGGTCGAGGAACAGGCCGGTATCGAGGTAATCGAACAGGTTCACCCGCACCAGCGCGTCGTTCTCCTGCACCACCACGAACTCATCGCGCTTTTCGAAGCGGCCATACTTGCTGCCGCCCTTGCCGCGCTCGCGCGATTTCAGCGCCACCTGCTCCGGCGGCACCTGGAACACGTCGCGAGCGGCCGCCAGCAGTTCGTTGCGGCGACGCCGCACATCATTCTCCGGAATGGTCGCCGGCGCGGCGTATTCCTGCACGTGCAGGAACGTACGGCGCTGCCCGCCATCCTCTTCGTACACATCGATGGCAGCGGCGTATTCCGGCAAGTCGGCATCGTACGCACGGAAGCAGGTGACCTGCTCGCGCGCACGCCAGCTCTTGAACTTCTTCAGGTTCTTGCGGATGCGGTTGGCCACCATCTGCGCGCCTTCGCTGAGTTCGCGCGGCACCGCCGGATCACGCCGTGGCACCGCCACCGGATCGCAGACGATCAGCGCGCACTCCAGCGCACCGTTGTACATCCGGTACTTCTTCGCCGCGCGCAGGCCGGTGGCGAAGGCCAGTTCGTCATCGCCGCACAGCAGGCTGGCACGCCATTGCGGCACGGTCTTCTGCAATGCATCGCCCAATTGGCGGTACAGCGCCGGATCAGCGGCCAGGCGCTCATCGTAAGGCGGATTGCAGACCACGCAGCCGATCTCCTGCGCAGGCGCCTGCAGGTCGGCGACATCCGCGCGGGTGAAGGCGATGGCGTGCGCCACGCCGGCCACTTCCGCATTCTCGCGCGCGGCCTGGATCGCCAACGGATCGATGTCGCTGCCGGAGATCACCGGCTTGAGCGCTGCCAGTCCGGCCTGTTCGCGTTCACGGGCCTCTTCCAGCAAGGCCTTCCATGCGGCCTTGTCGAAGCCCAGCCATCGACTGGGTGGCAGGCTGCCATGCCGCATCAGGCCGGGCGCCACGTCGGCGGCCATCAGCGCCCCTTCGATCAGCAGGGTGCCGCTGCCGCACATCGGGTCGAGCAGGCCCCCGCCCGCGGCATGCAGCCGCGGCCAGTGCCCGCGCAGCAGCAACGCGGCAGCGAGGTTTTCCTTCAACGGCGCGTCATGCGCGGCGCCGCGCCAGCCACGCCGGTGCAGCGGGCCGCCACCAAGATCGATTGAGATCGTCGCGCGGCCCTTGCGCAGCGACAGGTTCACGCGCACGTCCGGCAGGTCGGTGTTGACCGAAGGCCGCTCCAGGCCTTCGGCACGCATGCGGTCGACGATGGCGTCCTTGATCCGCTGCGCGGCGAACCGCGCGTGGGTGATGGTTTCGCCGGATACGTGCGCGTCCACCGCCAGGGTCATCTCCGGCCGGATGTGCTGCTGCCACGGCAGCGCGTGCACGCCGTCGTACAGCGCCTGCTCGTCCGCGCATTCGAACTCGGCCAGCGGCCACAGCACGCGGCTGGCCAGTCGCGACCACAGCACGATCCGCTGCGCCTGGTGCAGCTCGCCCTCGGCGTTGACACCGGCGATGGTGGCGGTGGCCCGGGCCAGGCCCAGCGCCGACAGTTCATCGGCAAGCAGGTATTCCAGGCCCTTGGCACAGGAGACGAAGAAGTTCACGGGATCGGTTTCGCAGGTGGGGCGGCCGCTTGCACGGCGCAGGAACAGGCGGGCCCCGGCAACAGGCCCACGCCCATGCCGGCGGCACGGGACGCTCATTGTAGTCGCAGCCGGGCCGGCCGGTCCCGGGCCAGCGCAGGCGCGGGTTCAGAGACGGCGCAGCAGGGCTTCGAAGGCGGCCGCGGATTCGGCCACGTGGTTGCCCAGCCGATGACTGTCATCGACCAGCAACAGCGACGCCGAACGTGCCTGCGCCCAGGCGATGACCTCGGCAGCCGGGATCAGCTCGTCGTGCCACGCATGTACCACGCTGGTCGGCACCGCAGAGGCGTCGAGGGCCGGCATCGGCCCCATGCGGGTCGGCGGCACCATCAGGAACAGGCCTCGCACCGGTACCTGCAGCGAGGCGATCGCCGAGATGTAGGCGCCCAGGCTGGACCCGGCCAGCACCACCGGTCCGTGCGCGGCGGCCGCCTGCGCAAGGCCGGTCAACCGCTGCAGTCGCGCCGGCACGTCACCGACCCGGCTGACCGCGGCCATCGCATCCAGGTCGGTGTAGTCGGGACGCTCGTGGCTCCATCCCAGGCGTTGCGCGACCTCGGCCAGCGCGGTCACCTTGGTGGCGTCGGGGCCACTTTCAAAACCATGCGAAAGGATGCAATGGCCCCGGCTCATGCCAGGCCCTGCAGGTCGAAAACGGAAATCTGGTTCATCGCGCAATGCTAGCATCGGCCGATGCCCAACCCACTCCTGCCCGAGCTGTCGATCCAGCCGCTGCCCTACCACGACCTGCTGGCCGAACGCACGCCGGCATCGCTGCAACGGGTGGTCATCCATTGCACCGAGCTGCCCGACCTGGACATGGCACGCGACTACGGCGAACGGGCACTGTACGCCGATGGCACCGGCAACAGCGGGCACTTCTACATCGACCGCGACGGCAGCATCGTGCAGTACGTGGCGCCGGACCGCATCGCGCACCACGTGCGCGGCATGAACGAGCATTCGATCGGCATCGAGCTGGTCAACCGCGGCCGCTACCCGGACTGGTTCGACAGTCGCCGCCAGGCGATGGATGAGGCGTATCCGGATGCGCAGATCGACGCCCTGCTGCGCCTGCTGCATGCCCTGTGCGAACGCTATCCGTCGCTGCGCGATATCGCCGGCCACGACCAGCTGGATCGGGAACAGGTGCCGGCCAGCGACGATCCCGCCCGTCGGGTATCGCGCAAGCGCGACCCCGGCCCGTTGTTCCCGTGGGCCCGCGTGCTGGCGCAGGTATCGCTTGCACCGGTGGCCAGGTAGCGACATCGCACTGACCGGCAGCCGGTGCCAGGCGCCGATGGGCTCTACCCGGTTGCCACCGGCCGGCTGCGGTCGCTGACCCAGCCGCTCCACGAGTCGGCGTACACCCGCGCACCCGACAGGCCCGCCACTTCCATCGCCAACAGCAGATGGCAGGCGGTCACGCCCGAACCGCACATCACCACCACCTGCGAAGGATCATGCGTGCCGATCACCTGCTGCAGTTCGGCGCGCAGCTGCGCGGCCGGGCGCAGGCGGCCATCGGCCACGTTCAATGCGAACGGACGGTTGACCGCGCCGGGGACATGGCCTGCCACCGGGTCCAGCGGTTCCACTTCGCCGCGGAAGCGCTCGTTGGCACGCGCGTCCAGCAGCCAGCCCGGCGCATGTTTCAGGCGCGCGGAGATCTCCTCCACCCCGGCGACCTGGCGCTCGTCGAAACGCCCCGGATAGGGGGGCAACGTGGGTACCTCCGCCGGCCCGGTGACCAGCGGCAGGCCCGCCTGCCGCCACGCCGCGAGGCCGCCATCCAGCACCGCCACGTGCGTATGGCCGATCAGCCGCAGCAGCCACCACAGGCGTGCGGCGGCCATGCTGCCATCGCCCGCATCGTAGACCACGACCCGGGTCCCGGGACCGATGCCCCAGCGTCCCAGCGTGGCGGCGAAAGTGTCGCTGTCCGGCAGCGGATGCCGGCCATGCCCCTGCCTGCCCAGATCGGCCAGGTCGCGGTTGAGGTCGGCATGCACCGCGCCCGGCAGGTGCCCCGCGGCGTACCGGTCGGCACCGGACTGCGGGTCCGCCAGTGAAAAACCGGCATCGACCACACGCACCGCACCGGACGCGATGGCGCGCGCGTCCATTATCCGCAGCTCCGCCGCGCCCAGCAGGGACGCCAGCGAATGGACATCGACCAGGGGGGGCCAGGGAAGATCGGCGACACTCATTCAAGTTGCTCCAGGCGGCGGCGCAGGTTGTACAGGATGGCCGCGGTCGCGCCCCAGATGCGCTGCCCCGGCCAGGTGTATTCCAGCACGTGGCGGATGCGGCCACGGTGCCTGATCTCGACATGGCGCAGGTTGTCCGGTGCCATCAGGTAATCCAGCGGCACTTCGAACACATCGGCCACTTCGTCCGGGGACGGTACCGGCGTGAAGGCAGGATCGACGACCGCGACCACCGGGGTCACGCGGTAACCGGTGATGGTCACGAAGGGATCGAGGTAACCCAGCGCTTCCACCTGCGCGGCGGGCAACGCGATTTCCTCCGCACTCTCGCGCAGCGCCGCGGCCACCGCATCGCGGTCGTCGGCTTCGGTTCGGCCGCCGGGGAACCCGACCTGGCCGCCATGCTGGCGCAGGGTCTCGGTGCGCCGGGTGAGGATCACCTGCGCGCCGGTGGCGCGCGGCACGATGCCGGCCAGCACCGCCGCTTCGACCAGCGGGCCCGGCGGCAGCAGGTCGGCCAGCTCGCTGCGGTTCCAGCCCTCGCCGCGCGGTACCTGGTCGAGCGGGTGCAATGCCTGCATCAGCCGCGCATGCCCGGCCAGCGGGCCGCGCAGCGACTGCCGCAGCTGTTCGCGCAGCGGCAGGCGCCGATGCAGGATGTGCTCGCGTTCGTGGTCGCTCATCGACGACCACCGGGAGATTTCATCGATATGGCGCAGGCAACCACGGCACGACCGATGAAGGTCGAGCCCGCAGAGGCCGACGCAGGGACTGGGCACCGCACGCGCTGTCTCTTCCGTGTTCCGCACCCGGGTACATTAACGCGAACCGCTGGCGCGTGCCGGGCAAACAAAAACGCGCCGGTGGCAGTGCCATCGGCGCGTCGGATCCTGCGGCACGGCCGGACGGAGCCGGCCCTGCTGTCAGCCAGGCAGCGCCCGGTCTTACTTGACGCTGACCAGCTTGATCTCGAACTGCACGGCCACGTTCGGCGGGAACGGGGTACGCGGGTCGGCACCGTAGGCCTGTTCCGGCGGCAGGGTGACTTCCCACTTCGAGCCGGCCGGCATCTGCAGCAGGGTCTCGCGCATGGCCTTCATTTCGACCTCGCTGAGCTTGATCGCCGGGATCTGCTGCGCCGGGCGCGCTTCGGCCGGACGCTGGCCGTACGGGAACGGACCGGCCACTTCCAGCTGCACGGTGCTGGCCTGGGTCGGCTTGGCGCCCTTGCCGGCTTCGATCACGCGGTACTGCACGCCGCTGGCCAGGGTCTGCACGCCGGCCTTGGCCTTGTTCTCGGTGATGAACTGGGTGCTCTTGGTCTTGTTCTCGGCAGCGGCCTTGTCGTACTCGGCCTTGGCGGCCTGGGCACGGCCCTGCTCGCGCTTCTGGAACGCTTCAACGGCCGGCTTCAGCT
>Ga0160444_100092_pt1 | contig 112857 bp, 94 predicted proteins | sample HID1972K_E1MG_FD_108232 | JGI IMG/M metagenome (GOLD analysis project Ga0160444, IMG submission 108232) | Enriched pill bug-associated microbial communities from UW Madison campus, WI, USA - HID1972K_E1 MG | ecosystem: Host-associated > Arthropoda: Insects > Digestive system > Unclassified ... | reverse complement strand
GGCTCGGACTCGGTCGAGAATGCCGCGATTGAAATCGCCTACTTCTTCGCCGCCACCGAAGTCGTCTCGCGCTGAGAGTGATGCCGTGAACGAGGTCGTACAGACACCCGCCATCCAGCCGCTGCCGAAGACGGCCGCCCCTGCTGGCAAGCAGAACCTGCTCGACCTCGATCGCGCGGGCCTGGAGCGTTTTTTCGTCGAGAAACTTGGCGAACAGAAGTTCCGTGCCCACCAGGTGATGAAGTGGATCCACCATCGCTACGTCACCGATTTCGATGAAATGACCGACCTCGGCAAGGGATTGCGCGCCAAGCTGCAGGCCCATGCCGAGGTTGTGGTCCCGAACATCGTGTTCGACAAACCGTCCGCCGACGGCACCCACAAGTGGCTGCTGGCGATGGGCGTGGATGGCAGGAATGCCATCGAGACCGTATACATTCCGGACAAGACGCGTGGCACGCTGTGCGTGTCCTCGCAGGTCGGCTGTGGACTGAACTGCACGTTCTGCTCCACCGCCACGCAGGGCTTCAACCGCAACCTGACCACCGCCGAGATCATCGGCCAGGTCTGGGTGGCCGCCCGCCACCTGGGCAACGCGCCGCATCAGATCCGCCGCCTGACCAACGTGGTGATGATGGGCATGGGCGAGCCGCTGATGAACTTCGACAACGTCGTGCGCGCGATGAGCGTGATGCGCGACGACCTCGGTTACGGGCTGGCCAACAAGCGCGTGACCCTGTCGACCTCCGGCCTGGTGCCGCAGATCGACCGCCTGTCCACCGAGAGCGATGTATCCCTGGCCGTGTCGCTGCATGCGCCGACCGACGAGCTGCGCGAGACGCTGGTGCCGCTCAACAGGAAATACCCGATCGCCGACCTGATGGCCTCGTGTGCGCGTTACCTGCGCGCCAACAAGCGCCGTGAGTCGGTGACGTTCGAATACACGCTGATGAAGGGCATCAACGACCAGCCCGAGCATGCCCGTGCGCTGGCCCGCCTGATGCGCCAGTTCGACAATGCGGTGCAGGCCAAGGGCGCCGGCAAGATCAACCTGATCCCGTTCAACCCGTTCCCGGGCACCCGCTACGAGCGTTCGGAAGAGGCGCAGATCCGCGCGTTCCAGACCATCCTGCTGGACAGCAACGTGCTGACGATGGTGCGGCGCACGCGTGGCGACGACATCGACGCGGCGTGTGGCCAGTTGAAGGGCCAGGTGATGGACCGCACGCGGCGCCAGGCCGAGTTCAACAAGTCCCTGCAGCAGGGGGCCGGACGCGATGCGGCTGCCTGACCGCCTGGTGCCGGCCGCCATCTGCTGCGCGCTGGCATTGGCCGGTTGCGGTGGCTCCAAGGGCGTCAAGCTGCCGAAGACCGAACTGTCGGTCGCACCGACCTATACCGCCCGCGATGGCGAGGACGTCCGGCGCATGCACCGCTACCAGGACCAGATGGCCCTCGGTGGCGCGGATTTCAGCAGCGGCAACCTGGCAGCCGCGGAAAAGCGCGCGCGGGCCGCGCAGAAACTCATTCCCGACCGCGTCGATGCGCTGCTGCTGCTGGCCGCGATCGCGGAGCGTCGAAGCGATGCAGCCCAGACTGGCGCGCTGCTGCAGCGCGCGGCCACGCTGGCGCCGGACCGCGGCGACGTCCTCAACAACTACGCCGCCTGGCTGTGCCAGCAAGGCCGTGCCGGTGAATCGCTGGGCTGGTTCGACCGCGCGCTGGCCGCGCCGGGCTACGGTACGCCGGCGGTTGCCCTGTCCAATTCAGGCACCTGTGCGCTGCAGGCCGGACAGGCCGAGCGGGGCGAGCGCGACCTGCGCGCGGCGCTGGCGCGTGACCCACGCAATGCGCAGTCGCTCGAGTCCCTGGCCCAGCTTGCCTTCGAGAAAGGCAGTTTCATGGAAGCGCGCGCCTTCTCCGAACGTCGGCTTGCGGCTGCACCACCCACGCGTTCCGTGTTACAACTGGCGTCGCAAATCGAAACGCGACTGGGCGATCAACAAGCGGCCGATCGCTACCAGCAACGTATTCGACAGGAATTTCCGCAGGAAGCGGACACCAATTCCAGGGGCTGAAGCATTGTGACCGACAACCAGACTGTGAACGCTTTCGAGACCGCGGCAGGCTGTGGTGAGCGCCTCCGCCAGGCCCGCGAAGCGGCCGGACTGACGCTTGAAGACGTGGGGCAGCGGCTGCGCATGCCGGTGCAGGTGGTGCGTTCGCTGGAGCAGGAGCAATGGCAGCGTCTCGGCGCGCCGGTGTTCGTGCGTGGCCAGCTGCGCAGCTATGCACGCCTGCTCGGCGTGGACGTCAGCGAGGTGCTGGAGCAGGCGCAGGTCGGGCCGATCGTGCCGCCGACCCTGGTCAGCCATACCCATACCCCGCGCGCGCGGCGCATCGCCGAAAGCCTGGGCCGCCGGCTTCTGTACGTGGGCATCACCGCCGCGCTGGCCGTGCCGGTATGGTTCGCCACCCGCAGCCATCTGGACGGCAGCGGGCAGGGGCCGAGCACGGCGTCGCTGGATGTGATCCCGGCCACGGTGGCGGTGGCGCCGCCGGCCGATGGCGGGAACGGCACCGCAGCGCAGGCATCGGAGCACGCTGCCCCGGCGCAGGGGCGTTCGCAGGCCGCGCCGTACATGGCTTCGCTGACGCCGGTTCCGCGTCCGGCCGCCGCCCCGCAACCGGCGCCTGCCGGTGCGCTGGCGCTGCAGTTCAGTGGCGACAGCTGGGTCGAGGTCACCGCGCCCGATGGCGGTACGGTGGAGAAGGCGCTGGTCAAGGCCGGCCAGTCACGCAGTTTCACGCCCGGCCAGGTGGGCCGCATCGTGCTCGGCAACGCCTCGCAGGTCGAGGTTCAGCAGAACGGCGCGATCATCGACCTGGCGCCGTACCGGCGAGCCAACGTTGCACGCTTTACGGTATCCTCTGACGGCTCCGTGGTCCCGGCTTCGCACTGAAGCAGGGCGCGGCCTCCACAACCCAACGAACAGTCCTCCCCGGCGAGCTTGCCTCCGGCACGGGTAGGGCGAGAGTACGCATGGCGATCGACGACCTGCTCGATGAGCACGAACAAAGTGAACGCGTCCGCAGCTGGCTGCGGAGCAATGGCCTGAGCATCCTCGGCGGCGTGGTGATCGCCGTCGGCACCATCGGTGGCTGGCAGTGGTGGCAGCAGCAGCATGGCAACAAGCTGGCCTCGGCCAACCTGGAGTACCAGAAGGTGCTCAAGGGCATCGAGGACAACAAGCTCGATGATGCCGGCAAGGCGGTCGCGGCGCTGGACGCCGGTCCGGCCAACATCTATTCCGAGCTGGCATCGCTGCAGCTGGCCAAGGCCCAGGTGGACGCCGGCAAGAACGACGATGCACTGGCGACCCTGCGCGCTTTGAAGGTCGAAGGCGAGCTGAAGCAGGTGGTGGACCAGCGCATCGCGCGCCTGCTGGTGGCCACCGGCAAGGGCGCCGAGGCAATCGCGCTGCTGGGCGATGCGCGCGACAGCGCCGCGCTGGAGATCCATGGCGACGCCCTGATGGCGCAGGGCAAGCGCGATGAAGCGCGCGGCCAGTACGAACAGGCACTGAAGACGCTCGATGTGGCGGCGCCCCAGCGGCGCCTGCTGGAAACCAAGTTGATGGATGCCGGCGGCACGGTCGCGGCGACTGAGGAGACGGTGTAATGGGTCAGATGGTCATCCTCAAGCGGGTTGCCACGGTCGCGATGCTCGGCATGGCGCTGTCCGGCTGCAGCACGGTGAAGGGCTGGTTCGCCGGCAAGGACGCCGAAGCCAAGAAGGCGCTGGAGCCGGCCGAACTGGTGAAGTTCGAGCCGACGGTGAAGGTCGACAGGCTGTGGACGGTGAACCTCGGCAAGGGCGAGGACCGCATCGGCGTCCGCCAGGGCCCGGCGGTGGCCGATGGCCGTGTCTACGCCGCGGCCATCACCGGCGGCGTGCATGCCATCGACCTGCAGAGCGGCAAGAAGGTCTGGACCTGGGAGCCGGCCAAGGAAAAGAAGAAGCCGAAGCTGCGCCTGTCCGGTGGTCCGGGCGTGGGCGAAGGGCTGGTGGCGGTCGGCACGCTGGACGGCCAGGTCATCGCGCTGGATGCCAACGACGGCAGCGAGAAGTGGCGTGCCAGGGTGCCGGGTGAAGTGATCTCGGCGCCGGCCATCGGCCAGGGCATGGTGTACGTGCGCAGCAACGACGGCCGCGTTACCGCGTTCGACGCCGACAACGGCACCCAGCGCTGGTTCAATCCGCGCGAACTGCCGATGCTGACCGTGCGCGGCAACGCGCCGATCGTGCAGGGGCCGGGCGTGCTGTTCATCGGCAACGATGACGGCAGCATCGCTGCGCTGGCCGCGGCCGACGGCCGCACCCTGTGGGACCAGGTGGTCGGCAATCCGGAAGGGCGCACCGAACTGGAGCGCATGGCCGACGTCGACGGCGCGCCGGTGCTGGAAGGCTCCACGCTGTATGCCAGCAGCTTCAAGAACCAGACCATGGCCATCGAAGGCCCGACCGGCCGCCCGCTGTGGGCGCGCGACCACGGCGGTGCCGGCGGCGTGACCTTGTCCTCTTCGTACGCGATCGTCACCGACAACCAGGGCGGTGTGTTCGGCCTGGACAAGCAGAGCGGCACCGCGAGCTGGTCCCAGACCGGCCTGGCCCGGCGCCAGCTGAGCGGCCCGGCCCTGCAGGGCGACTACGTGGTCGTCGGCGATTACAAGGGCTACGTACACTGGTTGCAACAATCCGACGGCGCGATGGCCGCCCGGGCAAAGACCGGCGGGACCGTAAAGGCCCAGCCGATTGTGGCTGACGGGGTGGTGCTGGTACAGAACGTCGAAGGCAAGCTGACCGCATACCGGTTGGCCAATTAATCACGGAGTAAACGCGATGCTGCCCCTGGTCGCCCTGGTCGGACGGCCGAATGTCGGCAAGTCCACAATTTTCAATGCGCTTACCCGTACGCGTGACGCCCTGGTCCATGACCAGCCCGGCGTCACCCGGGATCGCAATTACGGTGTCTGTCGCCTCGACGAGGACAACCCGTTCCTGATCGTGGACACCGGCGGCATCGCCGAGGACGAGGAAGGCCTGGCCGGTGCGACCGCACGCCAGGCCCGCGCCGCCGCCGCCGAAGCCGATCTGATCCTGTTCGTGGTCGATGCCCGCGATGGCACGTCGGCGCTGGATGACGAGATCCTGTCGTGGCTGCGCAAGCTCTCGCGGCCCACGCTGCTGCTGATCAACAAGATCGACGGTACCGACGAGGACAGCGTGCGCTCGGAATTCGCGCGCTACGGCTTCGCCGAGATGCTGACCGTATCGGCGGCGCATCGCCAGGGCCTGGACGACCTGCTCGACGAGGTCGTGCAGCGCCTGCCGGAAGAGGGCAGCGCCGAGGAACTGGACAACGATCCGGGCCGCGTGCGCATTGCCTTCGTCGGTCGCCCGAACGTCGGCAAGTCCACCCTGGTCAACCGCATCCTCGGCGAAGAGCGGATGATCGCCTCGGAGGTGCCGGGTACCACCCGCGATTCGATCGCGGTGGACCTGGAGCGCGATGGCCGCGAGTACCGCCTGATCGACACCGCCGGCCTGCGCCGCAAGGCGCGCGTGGACGAGGCGGTGGAGAAGTTCTCGGTGGTCAAGACGCTGCAGGCGATCGAGCAGTGCCAGGTGGCGGTGCTGATGCTGGACGCGCACGAGGGTGTCACCGACCAGGATGCCAGCGTGCTGGGCGCGGTGCTGGATGCCGGCCGTGCGCTGGTGATCGCGATCAACAAGTGGGACGGCCTGACCGACTACCAGCGCGAGCAGGCGGAAACGCGCCTGTCGCTGAAGCTGGGCTTCGTGCCATGGGCCGAATCGGTGCGGATCTCGGCGATGCATGGCTCCGGCCTGCGCGAACTGTTCCGCGCCGTGCATCGCGCGCATGCCTCGGCGAACCATGAGTTCAGCACCAGCGAAGTCAACAAGGCGCTGGAAGTGGCCTACGAGACCAACCCGCCGCCGAGCATCCGCGGCCATGTCTCCAAGCTGCGTTACGTGCATCCGGGCGGCGCGAACCCGCCGACCTTCATCGTCCACGGTACGCGCCTGAAGGAGCTGCCGGAATCGTACAAGCGCTATCTGGAAAACTTCTTCCGCAAGCGCTTCAAGCTGGTCGGGACGCCGGTGCAGTTCATCTTCCGCGAGGGGGCCAACCCCTATGAAGGCAAGAAGAACCCGCTGACCGAACGCCAGGTCAAGGCGAAGCGGCGCCTGATGAAGCACGTCAAGGGTCGCTGATCCGCGCTCGCCGGTGGGGCGATCTCCCTCGGTGGGTCACCCACAGGCCAACAGTCGTCACCCGCGGTAGCCGGGCAGCGCCCGGCTCCACGATAATGCGTCCATGAGCATCACCGAGCTTTCCCCCGAGCAGGCACGCGCGCGGCTCGCCCATGGCGCCATGCTGATCGATGTGCGCGAGGCGCACGAGCGCGCCGGTGGCATGGCCGAGGGCGCGCGCGGCATCGCCAGGGCGGCACTGCAGGCCGAACCGACCGCGCACCTGCCCGATCCCTCGCGGGAAATCCTGCTGATCTGCCAGACCGGCAGGCGCTCGCTGGATGCGGCGCAGGCGCTGCTCGACGCTGGCTACGGCAACGTCGCATCGGTCGCGGGCGGCACCGTGGCCTGGCGCACCCTGGGCCTGCCGCTGGTGCAGCCGCTGGCCAGCGCCGAAGAGCGCGATTTCTTCGACCGTTATTCGCGGCACATGCTGCTGCCGCAGGTCGGCGAAGCCGGGCAGCGTGTACTGCAGCGTTCGCGGGTGCTGGTGCTGGGAGCAGGCGGGCTCGGTTCGCCGGCAGGTTTCTACCTGGCTGCCGCGGGCGTCGGCCAGCTCCGCGTCGTCGACGACGACCGCGTCGAGCGCAGCAACCTGCACCGGCAGATCCTGCACACCGAAGCCGGCGTCGGCAGCGCGAAAGTGGCCTCGGCGCGCGAACGCCTGCTCGCCCTGAACCCCGGCATCGTGGTGGAGGCCATCGCCGAGCGCGCCACGTCGGCCAACATCGATGCGCTGCTGGACGGCGTGGACGTGGTGCTGGATGGCTCGGACAACTTTCCGCTGCGCTATCTGCTCAACGACGCCTGCATCAAGCATGGCAAGCCGCTGGTACATGCGGCGATCGAGCGTTTCGACGGCCAGGTGAGCGTGTTCGATGCCGGCCGCCAGCGTGGCATCGCGCCCTGTTACCGCTGCCTGTTCCCGGAACCGCCGCCGCCGGAGTTCGCGCCGAACTGCGCCGAGGCGGGGGTGTTCGGGGTGCTGCCCGGGTTGGCCGGCGTGCTGCAGGCCACCGAGGTGCTGAAGCTGCTGCTCGGCATCGGCGAACCGTTGACCGGGCGCCTGCTGCGCTTCGACGCACTGGCGATGCGCTTCCGTGAAACCCGCATCCGTCCCGACCCGGCGTGCCCGGTATGCGCCCCCGGTACCCCGTTTCCCGGTTACATCGACTACGCCGCGTTCTGCCGCGGCGCGGGACAGGGCCCGGGCACCGGGTAGATGCCGCCGGCCGGCACGGCTGGGCAGCGTCCATCGCACACGGCCGGGCAAAGCGCGGCTCTACGGGTGGGACACAGCGGGCAGGGTCCGCCCCTACCGCTCCGGCGACGTCTTGCCCTATCGTGGTGCATCGACGCGCAACAGGAACGGCGGCATGGCGGTGGACGCAGCTGCAAGCAGCGAACTGATCAAGGTGGTGGCGCTGCTCGGCGCGGCGGTGGTGATGGTGCCGTTGTTCCGGCGCTTCGGCCTGGGTTCGGTGCTGGGGTACTTCACCGCCGGGCTGGCGATCGGGCCGTTCGGGCTCGGCTGGTTCTCCGATCCACAGGCGATCCTGCATACCGCCGAACTCGGCGTGGTCATGTTCCTTTTCGTGATCGGCCTGGAGATGCGGCCCTCGCACCTGTGGAACCTGCGCCGTGAGATCTTCGGCCTCGGCACCCTGCAGATCGCCACCTGCGCGGTGGTGCTGACCCTGGTCGCCAGGCTGTTCGGGCTGCCGTGGCAGGTCGCCTTCATTGGTGCCACCGGCTTCGTGTTGACCTCGACCGCGGTGGTGATGCAGCTGCTCGCCGAACGCGGCGACATCGCGCTGCCGCCCGGCCAGAAGATCGTCTCGATCCTGTTGTTCGAAGACCTGCTGATCGTCCCGCTGCTGGCTTTGGTGGCTTTCATGGGGCCATCGGCCGGCACCGGTGGCGATGCCGCATCGCGCTGGGCATCGGTGGCGATCGCGGCGGCCGCGGTGGCGGGACTGGTGCTGGTCGGGCGCTTCCTGCTCAATCCGTTGTTCCGCATCCTCGCCGCGGCCAAGGCGCGTGAGGTGATGACCGCCGCGGCGCTGCTGGTGGTGCTCGGCGCGGCGCTGCTGATGCAGCTGTCCGGCCTGTCGATGGCGATGGGTGCGTTCCTGGCCGGCGTGCTGCTCAGTGGATCGACCTTCCGCCACCAGATCGAAGCGGACATCGAACCGTTCCGAGGCATCCTGCTTGGCCTGTTCTTCCTGAGCGTGGGCATGGCCCTGGACCTGGGCGTGGTGGCCGGCAACTGGCCGCTGATCCTCGGCCTGGTACTGGCCCTGATGGCGGCCAAGGCGCTGTGCATCTACGCCGTTGCGCGCGTGCTGGGCAGCGGCCATGCACAGGCGCTGGACCGTGGCGTGGTGATGGCGCAGGGCGGTGAGTTCGCCTTCGTGCTGTTCTCCGCGGCGGCCAGTGCCGGAGTGATCGACGTGGCGATCAACGCCAACTTCACCGCCGTCGTGGTGCTGTCGATGGCGCTGACACCGCTGGTGGTGCTGGTGCATGGTCGTTTCGCGTCCGCGCCCAGCGTCGACCTGGAGGGCGTGGAAGCGGTCGAGGGACAGTCCGGCAGCGTGCTGCTGATCGGCTTCGGGCGTTTCGGCCAGGTCGCCAGCCAGTCGCTGCTGGCGCGCGACGTGGATGTGACCATCATCGACAACGACGTGGAGATGATCCACAACGCCGAGCGCTTCGGTTTCAAGATCTACTACGGCGATGGTACGCGGCTGGACGTGCTGCATGCCTCCGGTGCGGCTACCGCGCGGGCGATCGCGGTGTGCGTGAACAGCGCCGAGGATGCCGACCGCATCGTCGAGCTGGTGGCGCATGAGTTCCCGCGCGCCAAGCTGCTGGTGCGTTCGTTCGACCGCGAACATTCGCTTCGCCTCATCCACGCCGGAGTCGACTTCCAGATCCGCGAGACGTTCGAATCGGCGGTGAAGTTCGGCCAGGCGGCGTTGATGGAACTGGGGGCGGATGAAGATGTCGCACGCGATATCGCCGACCAGATCCGCGAACGCGATGCCGAGCGTTTCCAGCTGGAGATGGCCGGCGGCAGCCTGCGCGATGGGGCGCACATGGTGTTCGGCAGTGCGTTGCCGGGGGTCCCCGAGCCGACGCCGTTCACCGCGCCCAGGCGCCAGTCGCGCACGCTCAATGCGGATGAAGTGCCCGAAGAAGAGGAATGATGCGCGGGGGGCGGGCTGTGACGACCAACGGTCGTCACCCACAAGGGTGGATGACCACCCACAAGGTCGGATGACCACCCACCAGGCCAGGTCGTCACCCGGCGGGACCGCGGCGGTCGGTTCCCGGGCAGCGCCCGACGGTGGTGGGCGGGGCGGGCTGAATCAGGGACAATGGACGACCGTCGCCGCACGCCTGCCGCCCTCGATGAGCCCATTGACCCCCGATACCGCCGCCCCTGCCGCCACGCCTGCCCGTATCCTCGATGGTCGGCGCATCGCCGAGGATCTGCTCGACAGCCTGAAGGTCCGGGTGGATGCCCGCGTTGCCGCCGGTCGCAGCCGCCCGGGGCTGGCGGTGGTGCTGGTGGGGGGCGATCCGGCCTCCACGGTGTATGTGCGCAACAAGCGCCGCGCCGCCGAGAAAGTCGGCATCGAAGCCCATGACTACGACCTGCCGGCCGGTACCAGCGAGGCCGAACTGCTCACGCTGATCGACCAGCTCAACGCCGACCCGAAGATCCACGGCATCCTGATCCAGCTGCCGCTGCCCGGCATCCCGGATGCGCGCGGCCTGATCCAGCGCATCGATCCGCGCAAGGACGTGGACGGTTTCCATCCGGAGAACGTCGGCCACCTGGCCCTGCGTGAATTCGGCCTGCGCCCGTGCACGCCGCGCGGCATCACCACGCTGCTCGGCCATACCGACCAGCCGGTGCGCGGCCGCAACGCGACCATCGTTGGCGTCAGCAACCATGTTGGCCGGCCGATGGGGCTGGAGCTGCTGATCGCCGGCTGTACGGTCACCAGCTGCCACAAGTTCACGCCCAAGGACGTGCTGGAACAGTCCGTGCGCAATGCCGACATCCTGGTGGTGGCGGTGGGCCGGCCGGGCATCGTCCCCGGTGAATGGGTGAAGCCCGGCGCGGTGGTGATCGATGTGGGCATCAACCGCCTGGACGATGGCCGGCTGGTCGGCGACGTCGGGTTCGACGCCGCCGCGCAGCGCGCCAGCTGGATCACCCCGGTGCCGGGCGGCGTGGGCCCGATGACCGTGGCCACGTTGATGCAGAACACCCTGGAAGCCGCGGAAGCATGGGTAAAGGGCGATGAGGGCTGAGCCTGCCGGGTGACGACCGTTGGTCGTCACGCTCGGCTCCAGTGCTGGAAAGCGGTGACGACCAACGGTCGTCACCCACCGGCTTCTCCAGCAGCTTCCCCACCACGACACTGTGTCGCATATTGCCCCTGTCATCGGCCCGTGAATCAGGGTAAAATGACGCGCTTCCCCACATCTCGGGTATGCCGATGCTGCGCATCCAGGCTGAAGCTCTCACCTACGACGACGTCTCCCTCGTCCCCGCTCATTCGACCATCCTGCCCAAGGATGTCAGCCTGGAAACCCGGCTGACGCGCGACCTGCGGCTGAAGCTCCCGATCCTCTCGGCTGCCATGGATACGGTCACCGAAGCACGCCTGGCCATCGCCATGGCCCAGCTCGGCGGCATGGGCATCATCCACAAGAACCTGTCGCTGGAGCAGCAGGCCGCCGAAGTGGCCAGGGTCAAGAAGTACGAATCGGGCGTCATCCGCGATCCGATCACCGTCGATCCCAACACCACCATCCGCGACGTGCTCGCGCTTACCCAGGCGCGCAACATCTCCGGCGTGCCGGTCGTGGACGGTGGCCAGCTGGTCGGCATCGTCACCCACCGCGACATGCGCTTCGAAACCGAGCTCGACGATCCGGTCCGCCACATCATGACCAAGAAGGATCGCCTGATCACGGTCAAGGAGGGCACCGACGCCAATGAAGTGATGCAGCTGCTGCACCGCAACCGCATCGAGAAGGTGCTGGTGGTCAACGACGATTTCGCGCTGCGCGGCCTGATCACCGTCAAGGACATCCAGAAGAGTTCCGATTACCCCAACGCCGCCAAGGACGTGAGCACCCGCCTGCTGGTCGGCGCGGCGGTGGGCGTCGGCGGCGATACCGATCGTCGCGTCGAAGCGCTGGTCGCCGCCGGCGTGGACGTGATCGTGGTCGATACCGCGCACGGCCATTCGCAGGGCGTGCTGGACCGCGTCAGCTGGGTGAAGAAGCACTTCCCGCAGGTGCAGGTCGTCGGTGGCAACATCTGCACCGGCGAAGCGGCGCTGGCGCTGCTCGACAGTGGCGCGGACGCGGTGAAGGTCGGTATCGGTCCGGGCTCGATCTGCACCACGCGCGTGGTGGCCGGTGTGGGCGTGCCGCAGGTGACCGCCATCGACCTGGTCGCCGAAGCGCTGCAGGATCGCATTCCGCTGATCGCCGACGGTGGCATCCGCTACTCCGGCGACATCGGCAAGGCGCTGGCCGCCGGTGCGTCCACGATCATGGTCGGCGGCCTGCTGGCCGGTACCGAGGAGTCGCCGGGCGAAACCGAGCTGTTCCAGGGCCGTTCGTACAAGAGCTACCGCGGCATGGGTTCGCTGGCGGCGATGGAGAAGGGCTCCAAGGATCGCTATTTCCAGGACGCCGCCACCGCCGACAAGCTGGTGCCGGAGGGCATCGAAGGCCGCGTGCCGTATCGCGGACCGGTCGGCGGCATCATCCATCAGCTGATGGGCGGCCTGCGCGCCACCATGGGCTACGTCGGTTGCGGCACCATCGAAGAGATGCGCAGCAAGCCGAAGTTCGTCAAGATCAGTGGCGCCGGCCAGCGCGAAAGCCACGTCCATGACGTGCAGATCATGAAGGAACCGCCGAACTACCGCGCCTGATGCACGACCTGCGAAGAGGAACGAGGAAGCAGATTCCCGTTCCTCTTTCGCTATCTGCGTCCCGCTTCGTTTCATCCGTCTCCCGAATCCACTCCTGCATTGCCCAGGCGCCATGACCAACATCCATAACGACAAGATCCTGATCCTCGACTTCGGCGCGCAGTACACGCAGCTGATCGCGCGCCGCATCCGCGAGATCGGCGTGTACTGCGAGATCTGGGCCTGGGACCACGATCCGTCCGAGATCGCCGCGTTCGGTGCCAAGGGCATCATCCTGTCCGGTGGACCGGAATCGACCACGCTGCCGGGCGCGCCCGCCGCGCCGCAGGAGGTGTTCGACAGCGGGCTGCCGATCCTCGGCATCTGCTACGGCATGCAGACCCTGGCCGCGCAGCTGGGTGGCGCGACCGAAGCGGCCGACCAGCGCGAATTCGGCCATGCCGAAGTCAGCGTCATCGCCGCCGATTCGCTGTTCCGCGGCCTGAGCGACCATCCCGGCGATGCGCGCCTGGATGTGTGGATGAGCCATGGCGACCACGTGGCGACGGTGCCGCCGGGCTTCACCGTCACCGCCGTCACCGACCGCATCCCGGTGGCGGCGATGTCCAATGAGGACAAGCGCTGGTACGGCGTGCAGTTCCACCCGGAAGTGACCCACACCCTGCAGGGCCAGGCGCTGCTGCGCCGCTTCGTGGTCGATATCTGCGGCTGCGCCACGCTGTGGACGGCGGCCAACATCATCGACGACCAGATCGCCCGCGTGCGCGAACAGGTGGGCGATGACGAAGTGATCCTTGGCCTGTCCGGTGGCGTCGATTCGTCGGTGGTGGCGGCACTGCTGCACAAGGCCATCGGCGAGAAACTGACCTGCGTGTTCGTGGACACCGGCCTGCTGCGCTGGCAGGAGGGCGACCAGGTGATGGCGATGTTTGCCGAGCACATGGGCGTCAAGGTGATCCGCGTCAATGCCGCCGACCGCTACTTCAAGGCGCTGGAAGGCGTCAGCGATCCGGAAGCCAAGCGCAAGATCATCGGCAACCTGTTCGTGGAGATCTTCGATGAAGAATCCACCCAGCTGAAGAACGCCAAGTGGCTGGCGCAGGGCACCATCTACCCCGACGTGATCGAGTCGGCCGGCAGCAAGACCGGCAAGGCCCACGTGATCAAGAGCCACCACAACGTCGGTGGCCTGCCCGAGCACATGAAGCTGGGCCTGGTGGAACCGCTGCGCGAGCTGTTCAAGGACGAAGTGCGCCGGCTGGGCGTGGAGCTTGGCCTGCCGCGCACGATGGTCTACCGCCATCCGTTCCCCGGCCCGGGCCTGGGCGTGCGTATCCTGGGCGAAGTGAAGCGCGAGTACGCCGAACTGCTGGCCAGGGCCGATGCGATCTTCATCGAAGAGCTGCGCAAGGCCGACCTGTATGACAGGACCAGCCAGGCCTTCGCCGTGTTCCTGCCAGTGAAGTCGGTGGGCGTGGTCGGTGACGCGCGCGCGTATGAGTGGGTGATCGCACTGCGCGCGGTGGAGACCATCGATTTCATGACCGCGCACTGGGCGCATCTGCCGTATGACTTCCTGGGCACGGTGAGCAACCGCATCATCAACGAGCTGCGGGGCGTGTCGCGCGTGGTGTATGACATCAGCGGAAAGCCGCCGGCCACGATCGAGTGGGAATGACGGAGCATCTTTCGGAATCGCCAGATATCGAAAGTGCGTCGTAGCCAGGATCGCTCCCGGAATCTACGACCTGGTGGATGACCTGGTCCAGCGCTTCACGCCGAGGCGCTGGATGACCAGATGAGGACGAATCCGGGCTGGGCCAGCGTGGCTGTGCGGTCCGGCCTTAATAAAAAACTAAACCGGCTGGCTCATCATTCCCATCATTTCGGACGAGATCCGATGTATCGGTATGGGTTGATATGAGATGAACCTGCTTCTGGTGGAAGACGATCGGCTTCTGGGCGAGACCATCTGTGATGGTGCACGCCAGGGCGGATGGCACGTTGACCATGTCGTCAACGCGAACGCCGCGAGGACCGCGCTGGTGGACCACGCCTATTCGGCCGTTCTTCTCGATATCGGCCTTCCCGGGGATTCCGGTTTGACGGTCCTGCGCAACATGCGCCTGCGCTACGACTCCACCCCTGTGCTGATCCTGACCGCACGGGGGCAGTTGAGCGAGCGGATCGCCGGCCTCGATGCGGGTGCCGACGACTACCTGGTCAAACCGTTCCAGTTCGACGAGCTCTGGGCACGCCTGCGCTCGGTCATCCGCCGAAGCCAGGGACGTGTCGTTCCCATGTTCATCCATGGGGACGTGCAGATCGACCGCAGCCGTCGCGTGGTGACGAAGGCGGGAGCCGAGGTCGTCCTCAGCGCCCAGGAGTACCGGACGTTGCTGGCGCTTGTCGAACGCCCGGGGCACGTGGTGACGCGCGATCACCTGCATGACATCGTCTACGGCACGACCAGTAACGTCGAGAGCAATACCATCGCGGTCTTCATCCACCAGTTGCGCCGCAAGCTGGGAGACGATCTGATCCGGACGGTTCACGGGCTTGGCTACGTTGTGGGACGACCCGCATGAAATCGCGCTCCATCAACGCGCGGCTGGTCCTGGTGATCATCGGGGTCACCGCGCTGTTCTGGATGATCGTGGTCGCGGTTGTTCTCACCAAAACCTCGACCAACCGCGCCAGTACCTGGGATGAACGGCTCGAGGCCATCGCCACGCAGCTGCTGGTCACCATTCCCGCCGACAGCCCGTTCGGCGGTCGCGAGGGAACAGGACTGACGCTGCCGCGCCGCCTGGATGCCGTGCGTGGCCCGCTGGTCTTCCAGATATGGGTAGATCGCAGCAGGTTGCTCGCCAGCACGCCTGGAGGGCCACAGACCCCGCTCCGGCCCGATTTTTCCGACGGGCCCGTGTCGACCCACGTCGACGGGAAGAAGTGGCGCGTCTACTCCGCGTCGGACAGTACCGGGCGGGTAACGGTCCAGGTCGGCAACCTGCAACGCGTCGTCGATGCCGATTTCCGCCACAAGGCAGCGGAAGAGGTGATCCAGACGACCCTGCTGCTCATGATCGTGGGCGTCGTCATGTGGATTGTCACGTTCAGTGCGCTCAGGCCGGTGCGTGCTCTGGGCGTGGCCATGCACTCGCGGCCCCGCTTCGATTTCACGCCCCTGCCGCTGGATGGCCTGCCGCGTGAACTGCATCCGTTGGTCGACTCCTTCAACCGCCTGCTCCAGCAACTCGACGAAGCCATCGAGGGCGAACGCCGCTTCATCGGCGATGCGGCCCATGAACTGCGCACGCCGCTGTCGACCTTGCAGGGACAGGCCGAGATCGCCCTTCGTGAGACCAGGCCGCAGGAGAAGGACGCAGCCCTGAGGAAGCTGCTCGTCGTCGCTCGCCGCAGCACACGGTTGTCCGAGCAGCTGCTCGACCAGGCACGCATCAATGCCGGCGGCAAGGCGCCCAGGCACACCTCGGCAGACCTGAGCGAACTCGTGCAGCACGTCGCGGATGAGTTCGAGGTCCATGCCAGCCAGAACCAGCGCTCGCTTTTCCTGGATATGTCGTCCTGCATGATCCAGTGCGACATCGACGAAATCGGCATCCTGCTGCGCAACCTGCTGCACAACGCCATGCGCTATACCCCTGAAGGCGGCAACGTACTGGTGCGCTGCGGCTGCATGCCAGCTGCAGCGGACGGAGGAAGGACGGTCTTCCTGGAAGTTGCCGATGATGGCCCGGGCGTTCCGGCCGCAGAGCGCGATGCCATATTCGAACGCTTTCACCGCGGGGTCGGCATGCCGGTGAGCGGCAGTGGCATTGGTCTTTCATTGGTCGCGAGCATTGCCCGATCGCACAACGCCACTATCCAGACCGGTACCGGGCTGGAAGAGAGGGGTTTCATGGTGCGCGTGGTTTTTCCAGCGCCAGCCGCTGTACGACGCGCAGGCTGAGCCACCGTTTCTCACCGCAGGCAACCAGGTGCCGCGGACGCCCGGTCCCTTGTTTTTCGCCAGGGCACGTTTCTTAAAGAATTCCTAAAAAGCCTAAAGAGCGGCTAATTCCGCCCGGGCAGTATCCGGTCATGGGTATGTCGTGTCGACGTGCCACGGGATTCGGAAGCTCGATGTTGGATCGCACGCAACGCCCTCATGCAACGCCTTTTCTCACCAGCCTGCAGTGCCGCGCACGCTGGCCGTCCGGAACCGCACCGCAGTCCTATCGACAGCATCTGGGTGTTGCCGTGTCGCGATATCGGTACGGGTACGCGGCCTGGCCGGAAGCTGGCCTGCAGCCGCGCGGTGCCGGCCCTGTCGTCCGGCTCCCGGAGCACATCCGATGAAGCCGGTGGCCACGCCTGTCCGGGGGGCCGCCGGGAAATCTCCTTCGCAACCCTGATGCCTTCTCCCCCAATGTTCCAGATCAAGGATCTTGACCATGTCGCAGTTCCCGAAGTTCTCCAGCATGTCCACCCCGTCGAAAGCCAGCCTGTTTGCCGCGATTGCGCTGGCCGGGACGTGGGTTTCGTCCGCTTCCGCACAGGCCCGGGGTTCCGCCGAGCCCCCCGGGTCATCGTGGGGGCTGGGCGTCGGCGTGGCCGCCATCGAAAAGCCGTACCGCGACTTCGACACCGAAACCATTGGCCTGCCGATCGTCAGCTTCGAAAACAGGTGGATCAGTACCTCCATCCCGACGTTCGACGTCAAGCTCTACAGCGGACGCACGCTGTCGTTCCGGCTGCGCGCGCGTTACGCCGGGGATGGCTACGAGGCTGATGATTCCCCGTTCCTGGCGGGCATGGACGAGCGCAAGGCCAGCCTGTGGGCCGGCGCTGCCGTGGTCTGGAAGGCCGGTTTCGCCACTGTCACCGGCGAGTTCGTGGGCGACGCCATGGGCAAGAGCAAGGGTACCCGTGCCCGATTGCAGATGGATCGCCGATTCGCAGCCGGAAAGTTCGGCTTTACGCCGCGCCTTGCCGCGGAATGGGTCGATGACAAGTACGTCGACTACTACTACGGCGTCCGGCCATCCGAAGTGACCACCACGCGCGCGTACTACGCCGGCGAGGCCACCACCAACATCCACGCCGGCCTGCGCGTGGACTACACGCCGACGCAGCACCACACGCTGTTTCTTGACATGGGCGCCAGCCGCTTCGGCAGCACGGTCAAGGACAGTCCGCTGGTGGACAAACCGAACCAGACCTCGATCGGGCTTGGCTATGTGTACCGCTTCTAGAACCCGGCGACCACTCCGGGCATTGCCGGCAGTTGCTGCCTCCGACCAGAGGACCCATCCGATGAAGATATCCCAGTCCCCCATGCTCCTGGCGATCGTACTGGCGGCCGGTGCAAACGCCGATGACGTGGTAGGGCAACCGCCCGCGACAGCGTCGGGCGGAACACAATCCGTCTCTGTCACCGGTATCGACCCGCGGGACATCCATGCCGACACACCCGTCAACGCCTTGATCGACGGCACCCATCCATCCGGAACACCACAGGTGGAGCAGGACGCCGAGGAACTGTACGGGACGCCACCCGTGCGCGATCCCTGGGAAGGATTCAACCGCAGGATGCATGGCTTCAACAACGTGCTCGACCGGTTCGTGCTGCGTCCGGTGGCGCTGGGCTATGACAAGGTCGTACCCGACCCCGTGCAGTCGGGCGTGTCGCGCTTCTTCACCAACCTGCGTTTGCCAGCCACCGCCATCAACCAGGCCCTGCAGGGCAGGCCCGCCCACGCGGGACAATCGCTGGGGCGCTTCCTCCTCAACTCGACGCTAGGCCTCGCAGGCGTGTTCGATCCGGCCACGCATTTCGGCGTTCCCCGGCGAGATGGCGAGGACTTCGGGCAAACGCTGGCGACCTGGGGCTGGCACGACTCGCGCTACCTGGTGATGCCGCTGCTCGGACCCCGCACGGTACGCGACACGGTGGCGATTGTCGGGGACGAACCGATGTCGCCCATCGGCCGGATCGACAACGCCGGCGTGACCGACAAACTGCTGATCATGCAGATGGTCGATGGCCGTGCACGATTGCTTCCGATGGACCAGGCCCGCAAGGATGCGATCGATGATTACGCTTTCGTGCGTGATGCCTGGGCACAGCGACGCAATCGCCAGATCGCGCAGGACCTGCCGGGCAATCGTGACTGACCGGCACGGCTCCACCTGCGTCATGGCCCCGTGCATGTCGTGACCGGGGCAGCAGCGTCGTCATTGCCTGGCGATATTGCCTCTGCTGGGTAAAGGCCGACGTGGCCAAGCAGGGGCGGCGGCTGCCCCGCTATGCGTCCAGGGAGGCCCGGGTCGGGTGAGAGCTGTCGCCCGGCCGCGCATACGCCCACTCAGCGCAACGGGTGCGCCGGCACGCCTTCATGGGTGATCTTCACCGGCAGGATATGGCCCTGCGCGTCGAAGAACATGCGATCAATCGCGGTGGCCCGGTGGTGGCGGCTGGTCTCGCCGAGCGGGCGACGGTGGTAGACGATGTACCAGCTGTCGTCGGGCGCGTGGATCACCGAATGGTGGCCGGCGCTGGTGGCAATCTTCGGATCCTGCTGCAGGATCGTGCCGATCCGCTTGAACGGTCCGGTCGGCTTGTCGGCGATGGCATAGGCCACCGCATAGTCGGGCTCACCCCAGCCACCTTCGGACCACATGTAGTAATAGCGGCCGTCGCGCTTGAACATCAGCGAGCCTTCCACATACTCCGGCGCCGGGGTGATCTCCTTGAAGAGGGTGCCGTCGTCCATCGGCATCACGCCGCTGAAATCGTCCTTCAGCCTGACGATGTTGGCGTGCTTCCAGCCGCCATAGATCATGTACCAGGCACCATCGTCGTCCTTGAACACGAACTGGTCGATCGGCTGCGCCCCATTGTGGAACCCGCCAACCAGCGGCTTGCCGAGCAGGTCGCGGTAGGGGCCTTCGGGCCTGTCGGCCACGGCTACGCCGATGCCACCGACCTCGTCATCGTTCTTGATGTCGTTGGCGGAAAAGAAGAAGTAGTACCTGCCGTCCTTTTCGACCACCGACGGTGCCCACAGCGCCTCCCTGGCCCAGGAGACCGCCTCGATCTCCAGCACGCCCGGGTGGCGGGTCCAGTGGACCAGGTCGGGCGAGGAGAACGCATCGAACCGGACCTGCTCGGCATAGGGCGCCGAGGTCGTTGGAAAGATCCAGTAGGTCTTGCCGAACACCGCCGCTTCCGGATCGGCATACCAGCCCGGCAGGATGGGATTGCCGGACATCCGCCGCGCCGGGGCATCCTGTCCAACCGGCGCGGCCATCGCGCCGAACGATACGGCCGCCGCCAGCGCCGCGGTCATCACTGCCTTGCCCATCCCCATGCTCTGCGCTCCCGTCCCGGATCGATGAGCCCCGAGTTTAGATCGATTCAGATCGACCTGCATCCGATCCGGGCCACGATCCAGCAGGGAGGGGCAGGGGCGCGGCGTCCGTGCCATGAGACACCCCGATTCACGTCCGCTCGAAAATGGCGGCGATGCCCTGGCCGCCGCCGATGCACATCGTCGCCAGGCCATAGCGCCCACCCGTGCGTTGCAGCTCATGGATCAGCTTGACGGTGATGATCGCGCCGGTGGCGCCGACCGGATGACCCAACGCGATACCGCTGCCATTCGGATTGACCCTGGCCGGATCGAAGCCGAGTTCCGCAGCGACCGCGCAGGCCTGGGCGGCAAAGGCTTCGTTGGATTCGATCACGTCCAGGTCGCTGATCGACAATCCGGCGCGCGCGAGTGCCGCGCGCGTGGCCGGGATCGGGCCCAGGCCCATGTACAACGGGTCCACGCCGGAATGCGCATAGCTGACCAGGCGAGCCAGCGGCCGCAGGCCATGCCGCCTGACCGCTTCGCCGGTCGCCAGCACCACGGAGGCCGCGCCATCGTTGATTCCGGACGCATTGCCCGCGGTCACGGTCCCGTCGGGCCTGAACGCCGGGCGCAAGCCGGCAAGTTCTTCCAGCGAGACGCGTGGGCGAACGTGTTCGTCGGTCCTGAACTCGGTTTCCCTGCCGCGTCGGCCAACCCTGACCGGTACGATCTGCTCATCGAAACGCCCTTCGGCCAGGGCGGCTGCGGCACGTCGGTGGCTTTCAACCGCGAGCGCGTCCTGGCGCGCACGGTCGATGGCATGGCGTTCGGCGATGTTTTCCGCGGTGATGCCCATCAGCACCGGGTTGAAGGGGTCGGTCAGGGCGCCGTTGAGAGCATCCACCAGCGACGAATCCCCCAGCTTTCGGCCCCAGCGATGGCCGGGCACATGGAAGGGTGCGCGGCTCATCGATTCGGCGCCGCCGGCCAGTGCCGCGATGCAGTCGCCAAGCAACAGCGATTGCGCTGCCGAGACGATGGCCTGCAGGCCAGAGCCGCACAGGCGATTGACGGTCATTGCCGGCGTTTCGATCGGAAGACCCGATTCGATGCCGATCACGCGCGCGAGGTAGGCGTCGCGGGGCTGGCTCGGAATGACCTGACCATAGACGGCATGACCGATCGCGTCCACGGGGATTCCCGCGCGCGCGATGGCTTCCTTCGCGGTCACGGCCCCCAGGTCCGAAGGCGGCGTGTCCTTGAGCGAACCACCGAAGGCGCCTATGGCGGTGCGCACGCCTGAAACGATGAATACATCGGTCATGTCGTCTGGTCCTGTGTCGTGGACGTGATGGAAGGCGGGATCGACGCGGAACGGGACGGTCAGGCCCCTGCGGATCCGATGGCGCCGAAGCCGGCCTTCGACAGTTCGTGCCGGGCCTGGGTGAAGCCTTCGCCGGGAATGGTTTCGCCCTGGCGGCGGGTGACATCCGCCCACCGGGCAAGGATCGCCTCGGCGGCTGCCGGGCCTTCCTCGACATGGATACCCTGGGTCAACGTGATGTTGGCCACTTCAAAGCCGCCGGCACCGGCGCACAGGATCGTCCGGGTCGGCGCGTCCCCGGCGACCAGTGCCAGCATGGCCGGGCTGACCAGTTCGGGACGCAGCATGTCCAGCTGTTCCGCCGGCAGGATGCCTTCCATCATCCGGGTCGCCGCGGTGGGCGCGAGGCAGTTCACGCGGATGTCGTATTTCTGCCCTTCCAGCGCCAGGGTCTGCATGAAGCCGACCAGCGCCATCTTCGCCGCGCCATAGTTCGACTGCCCGAAATTTCCGTACAGGCCGGAACTGGAGGTGGTCATGACGATGCGGCCATGACCCTGGGCGCGCATGGTGTCCCATACCGCCTTGGTGCAATGGACCGCGCCCATCAGGTGGACGTCGACGACGAGGCGGAAGTCGTCCAGTTCCATCTTGGCGAACGTCTTGTCGCGCAGGATGCCCGCGTTGTTGACCAGGATGTCGATGCGGTCCCAGGCGGCGAGGGTATCGGCGACCATCGCCTGCACCGAGGCCATGTCGGCCACCGATCCCGGGAAGGCGCGGGCCTGTCCGCCGGCGGCAACGATCTCCGCGGCCACGTTGTGCGCGCCGTCGCCCAGGTCGTTCACCACCACCCTGGCGCCGCGCTGGGCAAGCAGCAGCGCATGTGCCCGGCCCAGACCGCCGCCGGCTCCCGTCACGATCGCTACGCGACCGGTCAAATCGATCATTCCTGTCTCCTCGGCTTGCGAATGCCGGGCTGGGCCGGCTGTGGTGTCGGGCCGAACCATCGCAAGGGGGCCCGGCGGGGCGAAGCCTAGCACCGGAAAACTTATTCATTCAAGCGAGAATGAATATTGACGGCGGGCGACAGGAGTGCCACATTGCGGCCCAGGCACCGAACGTCTCGGTGCGTTCATGCGGTGCATTCAAGCGATTCTTGGGAGGGAGTCAATGAAGGCTGGAATTTTTCTGAAGCGGCGAATGCTCGCCACGCACATTGCGCTGTTGCTGCTGCCGGTATCCGGGGTAGTCGCGGCCCAATCGATGGATGCCACGGCCGAAGGCCACCAGGCGAAGGAACTCGATACCGTTGTCGTTACCGCAACACGCCGCGCCGAACCCCTGAAGGACGTGCCGATCAGCATCACGGCGGTGTCCCAGGAAGAGCTGGATGCGAAAGGCATCGTCGGCTATGAAGGAATGGCCCAGGTCACCCCCGGGGTCGTACTGAACCGCGCCAGCGCGAACTTCAACAACTTCACCGCGCGCGGCATCGCAACCAACGGCTACAACGCCAACCTGCAGAGCACGGTGGCGGTCTATATCGACGAACTGCCGATTTCGGCAAACGGTAACTCCACCGTGCTGGATCCGAGCCTGTTCGACGTCGAGCGCGTCGAATTCCTGCGCGGGCCGCAGGGCACGCTGTTCGGCTCGGGCTCGCTGGCCGGTGCGCTGCGCATCCTGACCCATGCGCCCAATCCGGACGCGTTCGAGGCGTCGTTCCTTGGCGATATCGGCGTGACCGGTTCGGACGCGTTGCGCCAGCGCTACAACGCCATGGTGAACATTCCACTGGCCAAGGACACCCTGGCGCTGCGCGTGGTCGGTTTTTCGCGCAACGAGGAAGGCTATATCGACAACCTCGGCACCGGCATCGACAACGCCAACACGCTGAAAAGCAGTGGTGGACGCGCGACGCTGCTGTGGCAACCCACCGAGGAGCTGTCGGCACAGGTGCGTGTCTCGCGCGAGGAGAGCAAGCCGGAGGATTCCTCGCTGGTCAATCCAGCTCTGGGCAAGGACAAGCGGTACTCGGATCGGCCGGACATGTTCTCCGGCACGATGACCAACTACAACCTCACCCTGGACTATCAGTTCGACGGCGCGAAGCTGACCAGTTCGTCCACGTGGTCCGACTACGAATCGCTGTTCAACGTCGATCTCGCCGGCACCTACGACCAGGCTTTCGCCTTCGGGCTTGACGGTCCGGGAGAGAACAGGACCTTCGTCCAGGAGATGCGCCTGGTATCCGATACCGACGGTCCGCTGGACTGGGTCCTGGGCGGGTTCTATCTCAAGCGCGACCGCGACGTGTATTTCGGCTACCGCTCCAATGAGGAATACCTTGCGGCGAGCGGCATCACCGGGCTGCCGGATGAGTACTACCTGACCTACCACAGCTACGACTACACGAAAGAGCAGGCGCTGTTCGGCCAGCTGACCTACCACTTCTCGGATGATTTCTGGGCGACGGCGGGCATGCGTTATGGAAGCATCCAGGCGCAGGGATTCACCCGCGAGGGCGGCTACAGCAGCGATTATCTCACCCTGGCCTACCTGTGCAGTTTCTACGGCGTCTGCGGTTCGCCGGTCACCATCACCCCGGTCGCCGCGGCCGAGGGCGTCAAGGCCAGGGAGACCGGGCCGTCGTGGAGGTTCAGCGCATCGTGGCGGCCAACGCCGTCGGTGACCACCTACGCCGCGGTTGCCACCGGCTTCCGCGCACCGGTGGTGAACGCGCGGGCCGGGGCGACCAGCACGATCGATCCGGACGACCTGGTCATTCCCTACGGTGCCGAATCCGACAAACTGATCAGCTACGAGCTGGGCATGAAGGGGCGGTGGCTGCAGGGGCGGCTGGCGGCCAATCTTGCGCTGTATTACATCGACTGGAAGGACATCCAGGTCCAGGCCAACCGCGTGTCGGATTCGGTGCAGTTCGCCACCAACATCGGCGGCGCCTTCAGCCGCGGCCTGGAGTTCGAACTGATGGCCATGCCGAACATGGACTGGACGTTCACCTTGAACGGATCGTTCAACAAGGCCGAGGTGGATTCGCTGTCCAGCGAGGAGGCCGCCATTTCGGGCGCGGTCATGGGCGCGAGGTTGGCCGGACCGCAGTTCAACGCGTCGTTGACGGCGAATTATGCGTTCGACCTGCCGCGCAATGCGCTGGGCAACGCATCGCTGGCGGTCGTGCACGTGGGCGACTACCCGGGCTCGTTCCCGAATGTTCCCGGCATGCCGGGCACGGTCAGCCCGACCTACGACTGGACGGAGGCCTACACCCTGGTGAACGCGAGCGTTTCGGCCGCGTTCGGAAAGTACACCGTGGGTCTCTACGCGGAAAACCTGTTCGATGACCGGTCGGTCAACTACGTCCATCCGGAGGCGTTCCTCGATGGCCGTTATGGCGTCGTGCGCCCCCGCACCGTGGGCGTCCGCGTGGGCTACACGTTCTGACGCCGCATGCGTCACCGCGGAGATGCCGGCATGGGGTTCCACTGGGCCCGGCCGGCATCCACGCACATTTCCAGCAACAGGAGACAGCAAGGTTGTGATGCCCGTGAACCATGGAGAAATGCAGGCCTTTACTCTGACGCTCGACAAATTCCTGGGCCATGCCGCGCGATGGCATCCGGATGTCGACGTGGTGACGGCGCGCGAAGCGGGTAACAGCGACCGGATCGGCTACGCCCGGTTGATGCAGCGCAGCCGCAGGCTCTCGTCCGTGTTCGCCGGCCTGGGCGTGCGCATGGGCGACCATGTCGCCACCCTGGCCTGGAACACGCAGGGCCACGTGGAAACCTGGTTTGCCACCATGGGCATGGGCGCGGTCTGCCACACACTGAACCCGCGGTTGGCTGAAACGCATCTGGTCAGCATGCTGGCGCAATCGCAGGCACGCGTGCTGGTGGTGTCCGCCGATCTGGTGCCGCTGGCCGGCCGCATCGCGGCGCTGGCGGGATCGGTCGAGCGGATACTGGTGATCGATGGCAGCGCCGACGCAGGCGAGGGCGTCCCCCTGGCCATGCCGCTGGAGCCGATGATCGCGCAGGCGGGCGAAGATGAAATCGAATGGGGCGCCTTCGACGAGAACGCCCCGTGTGGACTGTGCTTCACCTCGGGCACGACCGGTGCGCCCAAGGGTGTCACCTACACGCACCGTGGCAACTACCTGCACACCCTGCGCGCCCTGCAGGCCGACACCATGGCCATTTCGGCCAGGGACAGCATCCTGCTGGCGGTGCCGATGTTCCATGCCAACGGCTGGGGCGTGCCCTTCGCCGCGCCTGCGGTCGGCGCGCGCCTGATCCTGCCGGGGCGCCACCTGGATGGCGCCAGCCTGGCCCGGTTGATCAACGCCGAGTCGGTTACGGTGGCCATCGGCATCGCCACGGTATGGCTGGCACTGGCCGAGCATCTGGAGGCCACGGGCGGCGGGACCCCTTCCTTGAAGCGGATCATTGTCGGGGGGGCGCCCATGACGCCTGCGCTCATGCAACGCATCGAGCAGTGCCTGGGGGCGACGGTGCAGACCAGCTGGGGCATGACCGAACTGTCGCCGACCGGAACCGTATCGCTGCCTGACGATCCGGCACGCATGCCGCATGTCTCCGGGCGTCCGGCGATCGGCCTGGACATGCTGCTCACCGACGCGCAGGGCGTCCCGCTGGCCGAACAACGTGGGCAGGAAGGGCACCTGAGGGTGAGGGGGGCAAGCGTGGTCGCGCGCTACTTCGGCGAAACCCGTCCTGCGGTCGATGCGCAGGGCTGGTTCGTGACCGGCGATCTTGCCCGGATCGACGAACAGGGAAGCCTGATGATCGTGGGGCGCGCCAAGGATCTGATCAAGTCCGGTGGTGAATGGATCAATCCGTCCGAAATCGAGGACATCGTGGGTGAACTGCCCGAGGTCTCGCTGTCCACGGTGATCGGCCGGATCCATCCGAAGTGGGGCGAGCGGCCCGTCCTGCTGCTGGAACTGCGCGAGGGATGCACGCTGGACGATGAAACCGTGCTCGATGTCCTGCGCGGCCGGGTTGCGTCGTGGTGGTTGCCGGATGAGGTGATCCGCCTGGAGCGCATGCCGCTGGCGGCCACGGGAAAGATCGACAAAATGCGCCTGCGCGCGGAGTACGGTGGTTCCAGCGAGGTGCGGCAGGCACCGGCGCTTCGCCCATGATCAGCCGTCGCGGCTTCCTGGTGTCGAGCGGAGCGCTGGCGCTCGGTGCCTGGGCGATGCCGGCCCATGCTTCCGCGGGTCGGTTCCAGGCCGTGGTGGCGACGCTGCGACACGCTGTCGAGCGTGGCGAGCTCCCGTTTGCTTCGCTGCGCATCGCCTCGCAGGGCCGCGTGCTGCTGGAAACGCATGTATCCGGTGTCGGGCAGGTGGGACCGGAGAGCATCCATCGCATCTATTCGATGACCAAGCCGGTCGTGGCGGCCGGCATCGCCCTGCTGGTCGAGGACGGACGCCTGGGCCTGGACGATCCGGTGGCGCGCCATGTTCCCGAGTTCGCCAACATGACCGTACGGACCGGAGCCTCCGACACGCCGGAAGCGGCCAGGCCGATGCGCGTGGGCCAGCTGCTGACCCACAGCTGTGGCCTGGCCAACAGCTGGGGCGACGGTCGCGTAGCGCCGCTCTATCGTGAGGCCGGCCTGGTGGCCAACGCCTGGATGTTCGACCCGGCAATCGGTGGGCTGGACGGCTTCGCCCGCAGGTTGGGCGCCCTGCCACTGGAGTTCCAGCCGGGCACGGACTGGATCTATGGCTATGGGCTGGACATCGCAGGGCTGATCATCGAGCGGGTGAGCGGCAAGCGGCTTGGCACGTTCCTGAAAGAACGCATCTTCGAACCGTTGGACATGACATCCACGGGCTTCTTCATCCCGGACGACCAGTCGGGTCGATTGTCCGGCCTCTATGCCCTCCGCGACGGCGCCCTCGTGCCGGTCGCGGACGGCGTGGAGCGCAATGCACTTCGTCGTCCGTTCGCCGATGCCGGCAGCGCAGGCCTGGTCTCGACGCTGGGCGACTATGGGCGTTTCGCCGACATGCTGGCGAACCGGGGCAGGGTGGGGACGGTGCGCGTCATGGAAGATGCGACTGCGAAGCGGATGATGGCGCCGCATGGACCACAGGCGCCGCTGGCCGCTTCGCTCGAACGCTTTGGAGGATATGCACCCGGCAGCATTGGGCAGGCGCTGGGCGGGATTGTCCGTCTCGAGGATCGCGGCATCCCGGGCTCGGCCGGCGAGTATGCCTGGGGCGGTGCCGCCGGTACGGGATTCTGGGCCAATCCCGGTCCGGGATGGTCTTTCACCTTGATGACCCAGTTGATGCCGGCGACGGTACCCGTGCGTGACGTGCTGCGGCCGCTGGTCTATGCGGCGTTGGCAGCCGATGCGTGACGCCGCGATCATCCTGTTGGCACGGGCCTGTCCCGCCCGGGCCGCGCGTTGACGCGACGGATTCGCGCTGAATAGACTTGACCGACTCCCCGATTGCGAAGACAGTGGCTCGATGCCCACGGCCGTAAAACCCCCGATCAAGAAGGCCGCGAAGAAACGGGTCCGTCGCAGCAAGGTCGAGCAGCGGGCCGAGAGCATCGAACAGATCCTCGACGCTGCCGAACTCCTGTTCTCGAAGCATGGCCTGCACGGCGTGACCTTGCGCGATGTGGCCCAGCATGTCGGCATCCACACCACGCTCGTCAACTACTATTTCCAGGACAAGCAGAACCTGTTCGAAGCCGTGTTCGCGCGGCGTGCCAGCGTGACCAGCGACGTGCGCATGGCGGCGCTGGAAAAGTACGAGGCCGAAGCAGGCGACACGCCTACGGTGGAGGGCGCGCTGCATGCCTTCCTCGACACCGACCTGGATCTGTACCTGCAGGGCGGGGAGGGCTGGATGAACTATGCGGCCTTCTGCGCGCGGGCCAGCAACACGCCCGAAGGCGCCGCGCTGATGGACCGCTACTTCGATCCGGTGGTGCTCAAGCTGGTCGGCATCCTCAAACGCGCGCTGCCGGACTACGCCGACGAAGACATCTTCTGGGGCTACCATTTCGTGACCGGTAGCCTGATGAATACATTGGCGCGAACCGGCCGCATCGACCGGCTCTCCGGCGGGCTCTGCCGCTCCGACGACTTCGCCGCGGTGAAGCAGCGGGTCGCGCGCTTCATGGCGGCGGGGTTCATGTCGTTGAAGGCCGGCGCCTGAGTCCGTCGTGCCGGGCAGAACCCGGCACGACGCGGCATGCATCGGCGGTCAGGGTTTCGGCAGCGGCGGCGACGCCAGGCCGGTGTTCCAGTTCCAGGGCAAGGTGCCGGCCGCACGACGTCGCGACACGGTTTCCTCATGCAGTTCGTACATGCCCGGCAGCAGGTTCCGCGCCGCCTGCGGCTGCTCGGCAAAATGCATGAACGACGCGTCGGCTCCATACGCTGGCCACGCGGGCGCATCCGCTGCCTTCGGCACGCCCGTGCGGGCGAAGCTGGTCCAGTAGCCGATCATCGCGTCCGAGAAGCGCCGTTCCCCGGCGGTGTCCGGATTCTTCGGCCAGCGTGGCGGGGTGGCATCGAAGGTGCCGAACACATAAGGGATCTCGCTGGCGTGGAAGCCATGCAGGTTCGCCTCATCCGCGGCCGGATAGCCGTGATCGAAGAAGTAGAGATAGGCTGGCGAACCGATCGCGGTCTGGTTGCGCGCCAGGCGTTCCGACGTCCAGCCATACAGCGCATCGCGGGTGTTGGCGAAGATGCTTTCCTGCAGGTCCGAGCCCGGGTACTGGCGCAGGAAGTCGTCGGCCAGGTCGAAATACTGCCTGCGGATCGTGGCTTCGTAATCATCCGCGTTCGCCGGGGCCGGCGGAGCGAGGATGCTCAGCGAGCGGATCTCGCCGCTGTTGAAGCCGACCAGGATCGGTACCGGTGCCTGCTCGCCACGCTCGAAGGTTTCGACCAGCTGGTGCTCCAGCGCCTTGCCATCGATCGTGGCCCACGGTGCGAAGCCGGCAGTGGCGGCCGCATCGGTGACCGCCTGCCCGCTCATCGCGCGCAGCGCCGCGATATCCGGCGCTTTGAGCTTGCCGGCGATGAACCTGCCGACATCCTCGGCGGCGAATTCGCCGTGCACGCCCTTCTTCAGCGCGGGGGTGGAGATCATGTAGGCGCTCTGCAGGATCGCCTTGTGGAACAGACCGCGTGCCGGCGGTGCGGCCAGCAGGTACATCACGCTCAGCGCGCCGGCCGATTCGCCGGCGATGGTGACATTGGACGGGTCGCCGCCGAACCCGGCGATGTTGTCCTTCACCCATCCCAATGCCGCGATCTGGTCGAGCAGGCCATAGTTGCCGGATACACCCTGCGCCGATTCGGCGGAGAGTTCCGGATGCGCCAGGTAGCCCAGCACGCCGAGCCGGTAATTGACCGACACCACGATGACGCCGCGTTGCGCGAGCCTGGCTCCATCGTAGAACGGCTCCTTCGAAGAACCGGTCCGCAGCGCGCCGCCATGGATCCAGACGAATACCGGCGCGTTCGTTGCGTCCGCCGGCGCCCATATGTTCAAGCTCAGGCAATCTTCGCTGGCGTCACCGATGTCCTGCGCATAGATGCTCTGCACGCGGTTCGACGGCTGGATACAGGCGGCACCGAACCGCGTGGCATCCCTGACGCCCTCCCAGGCCTGCACCGGGGCGGGCGCTTTCCACCGCAGCTCACCGACCGGTGGCGCGGCGAACGGCACGCCCTTGAACACATGCAGGGGGCCTTGCGTCGACCCCTGCAGGGTGCCGCTGCTGGTTTCCGCAATCGGCGCGGTGCCTGCGCTCGGCGCAGCCGACAGGGCGAGCAGCGGGGAGGAAAGGAGAACGGCGAGCATGAGCCGTTGTGCGGTCAGCGCGCGGACGTTGCGCGGGCTCGGGTTGATCATGTGGCGGCTCCTTCGTGCTTGATCGTAAGGGTTCGCTGGCGCTGCAGTACCCTGGCCAGCCACAGGAACAGGCCGATGGCGAGCAGGTAGAACGGCGTCAGGGTGTACAGGGCCATCTGCAGGGAATTCTGCGGGTGCGTGGCGCGGAACCAGTCGCTGGCCATGCCGACGTAGGTCGGCCCCAGCCCCAGGCCGATGAAGTTCATCACCAGCAACAGCAGCGCACCGGACATCACCCGCTGATCGGGGCGGACTTCCTGCTGTACCAAGGTGACCGAGGACGTCAGGTAGAAATAGTTGAGGAAGTTCGGTCCAAGCAGGAACAGCAGCGCGAGCGGCCAGCCTGGCGCCCAGACGAAGGCCAGGTACAGCGGGATGGCCAGGGCCAGCGAGGCAGCGGGGAGCAGCGCATACCAGGTCTTGGAGCGCTTGGTGAAACGGTCGACCAGGCGTCCGGAAACATAGATGCCACCCCCCATGCCGACCGCGACGACCAGGGCATACCACACCGCGACATCGCTGAACTCCATGCCTTTTTCGCGCATCAGGAACAGCGTGGTGAAGTTGCTCAGCCCATAGGTGATGAACTGGGTGGCGCCGCTGCCAAGGGCGGCGAGCAGCAGCTCGGGCCGGGTAAAGAACATCCTGAGGGTTTCCCAGAAGCCTGCTTTCCCGGGTTTGACGACGGCCGGATCCAATGCGCCTCGGGCGGGCTCGCGTACGCTCATCAGGAAGATGAGCGATGTGATCACGCCAATCGCACCCAGCACGACGAAGGCATAGCGCCAGCTGTAGGCTGCGGCGATGGAAGCGCCGAAGGCGATTCCCAGCGCCGTTCCGATCGGCGGGCCCAGGTTGTAGATGCCCAGCGCGGTTCCACGCCGGCCTGGCGGAAAGCAGTCCGAAATGATGGCGTATGAAGGCGGCACACCGCCGGCTTCGCCGACACCGACGGTCATTCGCGCAATGGCCAGTTCCGGATATGTACGTGCCAGGCCACAGGCTATGGTCGCCGCACTCCACAGGGCGCAGGCGAAGGCAAGCAGCTTGACCCGGTTCGTGTTGTCGGCCAGCCAGCCAACCGGAATCGCGATGAAGCAGTAGAACATCGCAAAATAGAGGCCGCCGATCAGTCCCAACTGACTGTCGCTGACGTGCAGGGTGTCCTGGATGGGTTTGGCCAGGATGGCCAGCAGCTGCCTGTCGAGGAAGTTCAGCACGTAGATGAAGCACAGCATGCCGAGCGTCATCCAGGCGCGCGGTGCCGATGCAGTGATGGGAGCGGGAATGGCCGTCATGGGTGCACGGCTCCGCCTTTGTTGCGGAGCAGGGCGGGGCGTTGCTCCGCCGCCGTGCCGGTCCGCCGGGTTACATCATGCGGCCGCAGGGCGGTCGCGCGTGGATGTTGCGACGCGCAGCAGGATCGCCCGCGCTCGAGTTCAAAATGCACCTGGAGCCCTCCCTCCAAGCTGATCGGTAGTGATCGCGTGCGGGCATCATGGAGGCAAACCGGCGATTCCGTCAACATTCACTCTCGCGCGCGTGAATGTTTGCTTGCGCATCTGTGGGAGCGCCACCATGGCCATGAATAACCCGATATCAGGTAACTGGCTGATATCTGATCGGACGATGGACGATTCCTGCACGCGGAGAGATGGAACGGCACTACGACGCGGACTGGATCAACGCCGGCCACGACACGACCGCCCGATCAGCGGGACATTTCCCCGGCGTGTCGGTGCAGATTCTGCTGCCACGCGCGCAGCCCCACCACGGCCAGCGCGGTGAACACCAGGTACACGGCGGCGGTCACGTTCAGTGCCTTCAGCAGGTACATGCCGACGTAGACCACGTCCACCAGGATCCACAGCCACCACGCCGCCACGTGCCGCCTTGCCTGCCACCACTGGGCCACCAGGCTCAGCGTGGCCAGCAGCGCGTCCAGCCATGGCAGTGCGGCCTGGGTCCAGGCATGCATCGCCGCGCCCAGCGCGAAGCCGGCCAGCAGGCCCACGCCGAGGTCGCGCAGCAGGCGCGAACGCGGCAGGGCAACGATGCTGACGCGGCCGTCGTCCTGCGCGTGGCGCCGCCAGTTCAGCCAGCCGTAAACCAGGAAGCCGCCGAAGGCCACCTGCAGCAGGGTATCCGAGTACAGCCGCGCCTCGGCGAACACCAGCGCATACAGGGCGACCGACACCAGCCCGACCGGCCAGGCGATCCAGACCCGGCGCGTCATCAACCAGACGCCGAGCATGCTCAGCGCCGCCGCCGACCATTCCAGCAACGCGCCGCTCATAGTCCGATGGTCACCGACAGGCGTGCCTGTCGCGGCGCACCGGCGAACAGGTAGTAATCGCCGGCGCTGCTGCCGGTATCACGCCAGTAGAAACTGTCGAACACGTTGTCCACCGACAACCGCCAGGTCAGCGGATGTTCGCGCAGCTGCTGCTGGAAACGCAGGCCAAGGTCCACCACGTGGTAGCCCGGCACGCGTACCGCGCCATCGGCGGTGGCGACGTTGGAGGAGGCGTATCGCCATCCGCCGGTGAGCGCCAGCTGCGGCGCGGCGGGCAACGCGTAATCCACATGCACGCTGGCGCGCGCCTTCGGCACGTTGACCAACTGGTGGCCTTCATGGGCCGGCGTGCCGGCATCGCGTGCACGCGCGTGCAGCAGGCTGGCGCTGGCGGTCAGCTGCAGGCGCTCGGTGGGCTTGCCGCGCGCGCTCAGTTCCAGCCCGGTATGGGTCTGCTGGCCATGCTGCACGAAGGTGAAGCCCATCGCGCTGTCATCCGGCCGGGCGTACTGGTACGGCTGGCTGGTGCGGAACAGCGCGGCCCCCAGCGCCAGGTCATCGCCGGGGGCGAATTTGACGCCCAGCTCCACCTGCCGCGACTCCACCGCCGGCAGGAACATGCCTTCATTGCTGGTCCAGAACGGCGCTTCCTGGCCCAGTGCAATGCCACGCACGTAACTGGCATACAGGCTGGTTTCGTCGCTGGCATTCCACAGCACGGCGGTCTGCGGCAGGAACCGCGACAACCTGCTGTGCCGCTCGGGGGCGCCGCGCTTGTCGTAGGCACGTTCATCCAGGCGCACGAAACGCCCGCCCGCCAGCCATTGCCAGCCATTGCCGAAGCTCAGGCGGTCGAGCACGAACAGCGCCTGCTGGCGGCTGTCCAGGCGCCGGGCGGACGGGCCGGGCAGCAGCGGCGACGGCGCGAACGCGGGCACGCGTGCATCGTCGATGTTGGCCGTGCCCACGTATTCGTTGACGTTCGGGCGCTTGTCGACGGTGCGGGTGAAACGGTCCAGCCCCAGCGTCAACTGGTGTCCGATGCTGCCGGTAGCGAAGGTGCCGCGCAGTTCGGCGCGCACCTCCTGGTTGCGACGGGTGTCGTCCGGGCTGCGGTAGTCGTAGATGTCATAGTCGCCGTTGGGGGCGAAATAGTTGCCCGGCACGCTGCCATCGGCGCACTGCGCGGCGTAGAAGCAGCCGTAGGCGAAGGCGACGTTGTCATCGATCACCGAGCGGCTGTGGCTGGCCGATACACGGGTCTGCCAGCCCGGTGCGAGCTCATGGGTGTGCAGGGCGGTGATGTTGGTGCTGTCGATGCCCACCGGCTGCTGCCACGCCTGGTAACCCAGCATCCGCGTGCGATCCACGCCGCGTGGAAGCGCCACGCCTCCCAGCAGCTGGTGGCCGGAGACCGAGCGCTGTGCGCTGGTCTGGTAGTTGGCGTCCACTTCCAGCTTGCTGCGTTCGCCGATCAGCCAATCGGCCGCCAGCGAATAGAAATTGCGCCGGCCATCGGCATGCTCCACGTACGAAGCGGCATCGTCCCAAGCCGCGTTCAAGCGCACGCCGAAGCGCGGCGACAGCCAGTGGCCGACATCGACGGCGGTGTAGCGCGATCCCTCCGCATCCGTGCCGAGGGTGACGGTGCGGACCTCGGCGGGACGCTTGCCGACGTAGTTCACGATGCCGCCGGGCGCCATCACGCCGGCCGCCAGGCCCGCTTCGCCCTTGAGGATTTCCACGCGCTCCACGTTCTCCAGCGCCAGCCGCTGCTCGCCGGTGGTGGCCAGCCCGTTGAAGCGGTAGCCGGTGGCGGTATCCAGCGCGAAACCGCGGATGGCGATGTTCTGGTAGTAGCCCACCGGCGCATAGCTGTCGCCCAGCGACGCATCGTTGCTGGCCACCTCGGACAGCGTGCGCACGTGGCGGCTGTCCAGCAGCGCGCGGTCCAGCACGCTCACCGAAGCCGGCGTCTCTTTCCAGGTGCCGGCCCCGAAGCTGCTGGACGGCGTGCCGTCGCCGGCCTGCTGGCGCGCCTGCACACGCACGGCAGCGAGATCGGTGGGGGTGTCCTGGGGGGCGCCGGCCATCGTCTCGTTGGCGTGCAGCGGCAGGGCGGCGCAGAGGGCGACGGACAACAGGGCAGGGCGGTAGCAGCGGTTCATTCGGTTCGTCATCGGCAGGAAAGAAGACGAAGCGAAGGCAGGTATGCGCACCGCGCCATCACGGCGGTACGCCTGCTGCTCAAAGCTCCCTACGCCGGTGCAAGCCGGATCAGGTTCCAAGGGACTCTCTCAGCCCGGATAAACCCAGGCACCCCCGCTTCAACGCCTATTTTCACACCAAACCGGCCCGATGTGCGAGCGCGGTGGTTCAGCCGCCATCGCGCAGCGAGGCCAGCAGTGCCTGGCCGACCGGTGTTGCGAACCATTCGGCGTGGCCGAGCAGGAACGTGTGGTAAGCCACGTCGGCATTGGCCGGGGAGCCGGTGATGGCGTGGAAATACTCGACTTCCGACAACGCGAAATCCAGATGGACCACCGGCAGCAGGTCGGCCAGCAACGCCATCCGTGCAGGGGCCAGCGCAAGCACGCTGCGGTAGCCGGACACCAGCGCCTGCACGATATCCAGGCGCACCGCTTCCGCGCCATGCTGCAGCTGCAGCCAGGCGATGGCATTGCGCTCGATCGCGGTGGCCAGGTCGAACAGCGCGCTGGTCGGGGATGCAAGGCCGAAGTCGAGCACGGTATCCACGCTCATCGCGTTGCCTTCGCCGCGCCACAGCAGGTTGGATACATGCCAGTCGTTGTGGGCCCACAGCGGCGGTTCCTGCTGCAGGCGCCCGGCCAGGCGGCGATGGAAAGGCATGATCGCGCGCTCGATGTCCTGCTGCCATGGTTTGCCGGCCAGGTAACCGGCGAGCCCCGGCCGCTGCGCGAGCTGCCGTTCCAGTGCGGCGATGGGATCGCCTGCGCGGATCAGTTCATCGCCGGCGACCAGGATGTGCGTGCTGCGCGGGGGAGCGCTGTAGCCGGCCGATGCCCGGTGCAGGGTGGCGAGCATGCGCCCGGCCTCCAGTGCATGCCGGGTGCTGTCCGGCGGCGTCCATGACGGGACGTCGCGGTACGGATCGCGACCCTCGCCGACCCGGTGCAGCTCATAGGTCCAGTCGCCCTGTTCGATGGCGCTGTTGCCGGCCGCGTCATGCAGCAGCTGCACCACCGGCACGCCGGCGGCGGCCAGGTGCTGGATGAAACGATGCTCCTCGACCAGCATGGCGGCGCTGCGGACGCTGCGGTGGTGGCGCTTGACGAAGATTTTTCCTGCCGGCGTGGCGATGATCGCCGCGGCCGACAGCGGTCGTGGGCTGTGCCAGAGCAGGCACGGATCGCCCTGCAGCTGCGGGTAATGCCGTTGCAGCCAGCCGATCTCGGCGCTGCCGATCGGTGGCCAGTCGGCGGCCACTTCGTCGTTGTCCAGGCCCTGGACGCGGTGCGGGGGGAGGGTCATGGGCTGGGCATCCGCTGCGCGAACTGCTCGACCAGGTAGTCGATCATCGCCCGCACCTTGGCCGGCGGTCGGCGGTCGGGAGGATACAGTACGTGGATGCCGCCAAGCTCCACGGTCGGCCTGTCCAGCGGCAGTACCATCAGCTCGCCGCTCGCCACCGCGGCCTCGACGATGAAGTGCGGCTGGTAGATGATGCCCTGGCCCCCGATCGCGGCCGCGAGCAGGGCATCGCCATTGTTCGCCATGAGATCGCCACTGACCGCGACCCGGTGCTCGCCATTGGAGCCGAAAGCCCATTGCCTGCGGCCCTGCATCGCCGAGAGCGTGTAACTCAGGCAGTTGTGCTGGGCCAGGTCGGCCACGCGATGCGGCACGCCACGACGCTCGAGATAACCGGGTGAGGCGCACACCTGCATTGCGCTGTCACCAAGGCGACGCACCTGCAGGGGGCTGTCGGCAAGACGGCCGATGCGGACCGCCAGGTCCCAGCTTCCGCCGATCACGTCCAGTTCCGCATCGCTCAGTCCAAGTTCGATGCGCACCTCCGGATGGCGTCGGCTGAACTCCGGGATCAGCGGAGCGATGAAGCGGGTGCCGAAGGAGAGCGGCAGGTTCATGCGCAGCAGCCCGGAGGCCTTGACCCGTTGCGAAGCGGCCAGCGCTTCGGCCTCGTCGATTTCCGGCAGGATGCGCTGGCAGGCTTCCAGATAGGTGCTGCCCGCTTCGGTGAGGCGCAGGCGCCGGGTGCTGCGGTGGAACAGCTTGACGCCCAGCCGCGCTTCCAGCGCATTGACATGCTTGGTCGCCATCGCCGCGGACATGCCCAGATGCCGTGCCGCGGCGGACAGGCTGCCGTGCTGGGCGGCGTGCACGAAGACGCGCATGCTGTTCACGCGGTCCATGGGGCAGTTCCTACTTATGGTGCGAAGTGTTATGGCATTTTGCACGGTTCCAAAGCGATAGTGTTGAATACACACTGGAATCCATGGCTTCCAGAGGATTCCGCCCATGCAGAACACCCACGCCCCTTCGCTGCCGACGCTGTTCATTCCCCATGGGGCCGGCCCCTGCTTCTTCATGGACTGGAACCCGGCCGACACATGGCATGCGCTGGCCGCGTTCCTCCGCGGCGTTGCCGCCACACTGCCGGCGCGGCCGAAGGCCATCGTGCTGGTCTCGGGCCACTGGTTGGCCCCGACATTCCGCCTGACCGGCCATCCGCACCCGCCGTTGATCCATGATTACAACGGTTTCCCGGCGCATACCTACGCGCTGGACTATCCCGCGCCGGGCGCACCGGCGCTGGCCGAGCGGATCCGGCAACGATTGGCGGCCGACGGCATCGCGTCCGCCATCGATGCCGAGCGTGGGTACGACCACGGCATGTTCATTCCGCTGAAGCTGATGTTTCCGGATGCCGAGGTGCCGGTGATCCAGCTGTCGCTGCGTAGCGACATGGACCCGGCCGCGCACCTGGAGGTGGGCCGGGCACTGGCCGGATTTCGCGACGAAGGGGTATTGATCGTCGGCAGCGGCATGAGCTTCCACAACATGCGCGGTTATGGCGATCCACGCTTCACGCCGGTTTCGGCCGAGTTCGACCGCTGGCTGACCGCTGCCGTTGAAAGCAAGCCGGCCGCGCGCGAGGCGCTGCTGCGCGAATGGACGCGGGCCCCGCATGCGCGCCTGTGCCATCCGCCCGGTGCAGAGGAGCACCTGATTCCGTTGCTGGTCGCGGCAGGCGCTGGTGGCGCTTCGGAAGGGCGGCGCATCTACTCCGAACGGATCATGGAAACCACGCTTTCGGCATTCCGTTTCGGCTGACCCGTGCCTCGACATCGGCGTAGCAGGGTCCGGCCGCTGGCCGGCACGGTCCGGTCCGGTCCGGCCATGGCACTTTTCTGAAAGCGCCATGGCCGGTTGCTGAGCATCATCCGCTGTCGATTTCGGCGCTGACGACGCATCCAGCGTAGCGTCCACGGACGTCAGGCGTTGAAAGCGACGCAGAATGACGCGGTCGGACCTGTTCGGTGCGCACCCCGGACACATCTGGGATAGTTCCGTTTCAGACCAGTCCGATGGCGGATCGACCATGAACAGGGTGCCCATTGTCCACGTCACCGAGGTGCTGGCGCAGGCGTTCGGCATCATCACCGTCAGCGTGCGCAGGCTCCCGGCAGAGCTCGCCGTACCGGCGAGCGCGTTCGACGTCGTCGATTCCGGCGGCCGCCAGTGGCGGTTGCACGCCCATCGCGTGGCATCGGCAACCCGCAATGGGCTGGCCAGTGCCCATCGCTGGGGCCTGCAGTGGACGCTGCAGGCCTGCACGCATGGGCTGCAGGACAACCTGCCGACGATCGCCTGTGCTGACGGCATCCTGCTGGAACGCGTCGGGTGCTGGCTGCAGCAGCCGGCGGGGCTGCCGGCGGCGACCGACATCCCGGGGCAGGGTTTCCTCGACGCGTGGCACGGCCATCATGAGCGGATAGCACGCTGGCATGCACGCGCCGAGGCCCTGCACGACGCGCTCGAACGGCATGCCGTCGAACACGCCGACGGCAGCGTGGACGTTCAAGCTTGCGGCGTGCCGTGCCGCCAGCCGCACCCGGCATGCAGCGCATGGCCTCGCCATCGCGGGTTCCTGCAGCAGCTGGTCGAATGCCAGGCGCTGTTGCTGGGAGCGCAGGCGGCCACCATGCCGGCAAGCGTGCGGCTGCAGGCATTGCGTCGGCTGTTCGACGCCCTGGAGGCACTGACGACCCCGCACGTACCCGGCGATGCCTGGTCGCGCGCGGGCTGACGGCGGCACGCGGCGGCCGCCCCGCCGGCCTTACAGGACCCCGATATCCACCGCGGCCGGCATCAGCGTCCCATGGCCGTCGCCCTCGATATCCACGGCGAACAGTGGGACCAGTTGCAGGGTCAGGCGATCGCTGGCCAGCAGGCCACGTGCGGCCAGTCCACGCAGTGTTGCGGTCAGGTCCACGGCGAACGAGGGCAGCCCGCGATCCTGGCCGGCATGCACATGCGTGCCGCCGAGGAAGGCGATGCTGGCGACGAAATGCGGATCGCTGTCGGGCACCTGGTTGCCCGCCTGCTCCAGGTTGACGAAAACGCGCATGCCCTGCACGCCGGCGTCGGCCTGCAGCTCGCGGATGACGGCAATGATCGTGCCGGCCGGCAGCTGACCATCGCCGCCGGAGAGCCCGCTGCCGGACAGCGGCACATCCAGCATCAGCGACGCGTCCGCGCGCGCGGCGCGCATCCTGCCGACGCTCAGCTGCCGCAATCCCGGCGCCTTGCCGGAGCCGGCAAGCAGGATCCGTACACGTTCCGAACGCGTCGCATCGCGCACCGCCGGGGATGCGTAGTGGATGTCGTCGTAGACATATCCCATCGCCGTGGTGCTCAGCATGTCGCGAACCGTCCGCGTGTAACGGGTGCCATCGGGATTGATGAAGTGGTCGGGGAATGCCATGTCGCGCCAGACGGCATCGTCCGGATTGGCATTGCCGCGCGCGTTCCAGTGCGCCCACAGCCGGTCCACGTTGCAGTGATGTACCTGGAACAACGGATCGCGCGCCGATGCGGGCGTGGCCATGAAGCCGCCCGACTGACGATGGACCTGGTTGTGCGGGGTTGCTTCGAGCTTGCCGAAGGTTCCGATGCGGTCCAGCCATGCCCGGTCGGTGCCGTCCTGCGGCCGCGGCGGCGTTACGCTGCGGTCCAGCGGCCGACTGGACGCGAACAGTTCGAAATCCGTTTCGGCCATTACCATGCGCATCGTCTCCGGACCGACGCTGGAGTCCGGGAGGAACAGGTTCGGGGTGCGGCTGCCGTGGCCATCGTCATCGGAGCCGGGCGAGTACAGGGCGTTCGGCCTGCCCCGGTAGGCTGGCGCTGAGAAGGCCGGCGGAAATCCGCGCAGCGTCGTCCAGTCCCAGTAGGGCAGGGCGAAGGAATGCTGGTAGGTCAGCGCCGCGACCGCGCGCTCGTACATCTCCAGGTAGCCGCGGTGCCAAGGCAGGAAAAACCAGTTCTGGTGCTGGCAGATGCCGAATTCGTTGCCTTCCCCGTGCAGCGCGGCGAAGGCACGCCAGCCCGCGGGATGGTTGGCCGGGCGGGCGCGCATCTGCTCCACGAAATCGCGCAGCGCCATCAGGTCGGGATCGTCCGGCGACATCGCGTTGACGTTGCGGCGCACGCGCGAAGCGCGCGCCACGGCATTGCGCACGCCGGGGATGACGCCGGAAACCACGGCGATGGCGATGCTTCCGTTGCGGATCAGGGCACGTCTGCTCAGCATGGAATTCTCCTGTCGATGGGGCGCCCAGCGGCAGGACACGGCGCCGGCGCACGGCCAGTACGCCGCCGCCCTCGCGCGCCGGGCAACGGGCAGCCGCGTCATCGACGCGCTGGCGCGGCGTTGCGGTCGATGCCGGGAGGACAGTCGGGCACGGTGCGTCGTCGCGGTGGTCCAGCCGCGACGGCGGCAAGGCGGCATGGGGAAACTCGCCAGCGCTGCCGTGCCTGCGCGACGACCGGGCCGGGCGTTACTCGGCGGGCTTGGCGGCGGCGCTGGCCGCTTCGCTGGCGGCGCGCCGTGACAGCACGGCTTCGCGATGCGCGATGTAGGCATTGGAGCCGAGGATGATCAGCGCCCCGATGACAGTCCAGCGGTCCAGCGCTTCATCGAACAGCAGCCAGGCGAACACGCTCACCAGGGGCAGCTGCATGAAGCTGATCGGAGTCAGCGCCGATACGTCGCCCAGCCGCAACGCGCGTGTCCACAGCAGCTGGCCGAGCGTGCCCATCACGCCGGTGGCGGCAAGCCACAGCCAGGCGATGCCACTCGGCCAGACCCACACGAACACCGCCGGCAGCAGCGACAGCGGCACCCAGAACACATAGGTGTAGAACACCACGGTGTCGGCGCTGTCCACGCGGGTAAGCTGCTTGATCTGGATCGCCACCAGCGAGCTCAGCAGCGCGGCGGCGACGGCGACCAGGCTGCCGGCGCTGAAGCCGGCGGTTCCCGGGCGCACGATCACCAGCACGCCGATGAAGCCGATCACCACCGCTGCCCAGCGGCGCACGCGCACGATCTCGCCCAGCCACAGCACCGCGGCGATGGTCACGAACAGCGGCGTGGAGTAGGACAGCGAAACCGCCTGCGCCATCGGCAGATGGCCCACGGCCCAGAACCCGCACAGCATCGAGGCCAGGCCGATCGCACTGCGCACGAAGTAACGCGGCAACTGCCGGGTCCTGAGTGGCGAGCGGCCCGGACGCAGCAGCATCGGCAGCAGGGCCAGCAGGCCGAAGGCATTGCGGAAGAACGCGACTTCCTGGGTGGGGACGTATGCGGTGGCGTAGCGGATCGCCAGCGCCATGCAGCCGAACGCCAGCGTGCTGCCCAGCATCAGCCAGGCTGCACGCATCGGCGTGGCCACCGCCGCGGTCGGCATCGAACTCACCACTGTGCGCCGATCAACCTCGGTTCCGGCTCGATCGCCACCGCGAACGTCTCCAGCACCGAGGCGGAGATGCGTCGTGCCAGCGCCAGGATCTCCGCGCCGCTGGCATGGCCGTGGTTGACCAGCACCAGCGCATGGCTTTCGGCCACGCCGGCATCGCCCTCGCGAACGCCCTTCCACCCGCAGTGCTCGATCATCCATGCCGCCGACACCTTGCGGCGATCGTCCTGTTCGGCCGGGTAGACCGGCAGCGCGGGGAAGCGCTGCTGCAGCACGTCCACCTGGTCCAGGGTCAGGATGGGGTTCCTGAAGAAACTTCCCGCATTGCCGAGTACGTCCGGATCGGGCAGCTTGCGGCGGCGGATCGCGATCACCGCATTGGCGACATCGACCGCGGCCGGCAGGTCCACGCCCTGTGCGTGCAGTTCTTCGCGGATGCCGGCGTACTCCATGCGCAGGTCGTGCAGCAACGGCAGGCGGAATTCCACGGCGGTGATGAGGTAACGATCGGGCTGCTGCTTGAACACGCTGTCGCGGTAGCCGAACGCGCACTGTTCGTTGTCCAGCCGCACCCAGTCGTTGGCGTGCCGGTCCCAGGCTTCCACGGTCTGTATGAACTCGCCGACCTGTGCGCCGTAGGCGCCGATGTTCTGGATCGGTGCGGCACCGACGGTGCCCGGGATCAGCGCAAGGTTCTCCAGCCCGGACAGGCCCTGCTGCAGCGACCAGGTCACCAGCCCGTGCCAGTCGGCACCGGCACCGGCACGCACGAGCGCATGGTCGGCGCGGTGTTCGAGGATGCTGATGTCACGATTGGCGAACACCAGGACGGTACCGGCGACATCGCCGGCCAGCAGCACGTTGCTGCCGCTGCCGAGCACCAGCAGCGGCGCGCCGGCAAGCTCGGGCAGGGCCAGCGCATCGGGCAGGGCGGCGGCGGCATGCAGTTCCAGCAGGCGTTCGGCATGCGCCTGCACGTGGAAGGTATTGAGCTCGAGCAGCGAGGCGTTGGGGGTGAGGCTCCAGGCCATGGCCGACATCACAGGCCCCCCACCGCGCCGCGGCTCGGGGCTTCGCGGCGGCGCCGGATCGCCTCCACGCACTCGGACACCAGCGCCGGCCCGCGGAAGATCAGGCCGCTGTAGCACTGCACCAGTGCCGCACCGGCGGCCATCTTCGCCACCGCGTCGGCACCGGAGCCGATGCCACCCACGCCGACCAGCGGCATGCTTTCCGGCAACCGCGCGCGCAGGCGGCGCAGCACCAGCGTGGACTGCTCCAGCAGCGGGGCACCGGACAGGCCGCCGGCTTCGTTGGCGTGCGGGTCGCCGACCACGCCGCTGCGGTCGATGGTGGTGTTGGTGGCGATCACCCCGTCCACCTGCAGTTCGGCCAGCACGCGCGCGGCGGCATCGATGTCGCGCTCGTTGAGGTCCGGCGCGACCTTGACCAGCATCGGCACGCGGCGGCCATGACGGCCGGCCAGCTGTTCCTGGCGCTCGCGCAGCCCGCCGATCAGGTGGCGCAGCGCGTTTTCCTCCTGCAGTTCGCGCAGGCCGGCGGTGTTGGGCGAGGAAATGTTGACCGTCACGTAATCGGCCAGTGCATAGACCTTGTCCAGGCAGGCCAGGTAATCATCCAGGGCCTGTTCGTTGGGGGTGTCCTTGTTCTTGCCGATGTTGATGCCGAGCAGACCACGCCGGTTGCGCGCGCGTTCAACGTTGCGTACCAGCACGTCCACGCCGTCGTTGTTGAAGCCCATGCGGTTGATGATCGCGCGGTGCGCGGGCAGCCGGAACAGGCGCGGTTTCGGGTTGCCGGACTGCGGGCGCGGGGTGATCGTGCCGATTTCAACCGAACCGAATCCGAGCGCGAACAGTGCGTCGATATGATCGCCATTCTTGTCCAGCCCGGCGGCCAGGCCGACCGGGTTGGGGAAGGACAGGCCGAACACGGTGGTCGGCAGCGGCGCGGTGCGCGGCACCAGCAGCGGCGTGGTGCCCATCCGGTAGGCCGTGTCCAGCGCCGACAGGCCCAGGCCATGGGCGCGTTCGGCATCCAGCGAGAAGAGGAAGGGGCGTGCAAACGAGTACATGGGCAGATCAGTCCAGCGTGCCAAGGAAGGCACGGGTTTGGTATTCAAAAGCGACCCGGCCATCAACGGCGTGGGCGTTGAACAGCCCGCGCAGCGCGGCCACCATCGGCTCGTGCTTCGGCTCGCCGGCGACAGGGGCATACGAAGAAGACAGCAGGCGCCCACGCAAGGCGTCGAAATCGAGCATCTGCACGTTCGGGAAATGGCCGATGGCCTGCAATCCACCGGCGAACCAGCCGCGCATCCATGCATCGTCCTGGTAACGCTCGGCCACCGCGCTGTAGTCGGTGCCGAAGTCCAGCAGCAGCTGTTCGTAGCCGCGCAGGAATGGGGAGGCGTCCAGCAGGCGCGAGTTCCAGAACACCAGCACGCGGCCGCCGGGCACCAGGATGCGCTTCCATTCGTGGCGTACCGCGGCGGTATCGAACCAGTGGAAAGCCTGTGCCACGCTGACCAGGTCGATGCTGGCGTCCGCCAATCCGGTCGCCTCGGCGGTACCCTCAACGGCGCGGAAGCCGGGATGGGCGGGTCCCAGCCAGCGTTCGGCGGCAGCGCGCATGCCGGCATTCGGTTCCACCGCGGTCACCGGGTGGCCGGCGGCCAGCAGGAACTGGCTGGAGATGCCGGTGCCGGCGCCGATGTCGGCGACCGGCACGTGGCGTGGCACCTGCTGCTCGCCGTGCAGCCATTCCAGCAGCGCCGGCGGATAGCCGGGCCGGAAGCGCACGTAGTCCTCGACGCGGTTGGAGAACCGCGCGGCCGACGCCGGCGTGCTCATGCGTGGCTCACGAAGCGACGTGGGCCAGCCAGGCCAGCCCGCCGAAGAACACGATGAAGGCGCCGATGGCGAGCACCGCCACGGCCACGTTCACCCAGCCCAGGATCAGCCCGGCCACGGCCAGTCCATCGCCTTCGAGTTCGTGCGGGCGGCGGCGGATCTCCGCGCGCGCCATGTGGCCGGTGATGATGGCCACCACGCTGCCGATGAACGGCAGGATGGTCCAGCTGCAGATGCCCATGACCAGGCTGAGGATGGCCAGGCCACTGGTTTGACGGCTCGGTACGTTCATGCGGATCCTCCCTGGAGACCGGGCCATGATAGAGCCTGCGCCCGCATTAGCCCATCAGTGCCTGGCCGCCATCGACATTGAGCACCTGGCCGGTGATCCAGCGTGCCAGCGGCGAGCACAGGAACAGCGCCGCATCGGCGACGTCCGCCGGCTCGCCGAAGCGCCCGAACGGAATCTTCGCCAGCGTGCCGTTGTAGAGCGCCGGGTCCTGCGTGCGGCGGCGGTCCCACAGGCCGTCGGTGAAGAGGATCGAGCCCGGAGCGATGGCGTTGACCCGGATGCGCTGTGGCGCCAGGGCCAGCGCCTGGCTGGTGGTGTAGTGCGAGAGCGCGGCCTTTGTGGCGGCGTATGGCGCCGTGCCCGGACGCGGTTGCTGGGCAGCGATCGACGACATGTTGAGGATGCAGGCATCGTCCGAGGCCGCAAGCCACGGCAGGGCGAGGCGGGAAGCGCGCACTGCCGCCATCAGGTCCACCTGCAGGCTGGCGGCCCAGCCGTCCTCGTCGTCGGCCATGCCGTAGCCGGTGGCATTGTTGACCAGCACGTCGATGCCGCCGAGGGCGTCGGTCGCCGCCTGCAGCCACGCTTGAATCTGGCCGGGGTCGGACAGGTCGGCGGCGAATACATGCAGGGGCGTGCCCTGCGCATCGGCATCCGCGCGCAGGGCGACCAGGCCGGCTTCGCCGCGGGCACACACCGAGACCGCCGCGCCGGCGCCCGCAAACGCCAGCGCCATGCAGCGGCCGATGCCCTTGGAGCCGCCCGCGATGAGCACGCGGCGGCCGGTGAAATCGAAGGTGTTCATGGCACGCTCCGGTTGAGCCGACCCATGGCCGGCTGGGCTGTTTCCCGTGTTGCCGGCGCGTGGTGCCGATCATGGACCGGCATCACCAACGCACCGGCCGGTTCCATCACAGGTCGAACTTGATGCCCTGGGCCAGCGGCAGCGAATCCGAATAGTTGATGGTGTTGGTCTGCCGGCGCATGTACACCTTCCACGCATCCGAACCGGATTCGCGGCCGCCGCCGGTGTCCTTCTCGCCACCGAACGCGCCGCCGATTTCCGCGCCGGAGGTGCCGATGTTGATGTTGGCGATGCCACAGTCGCTGCCAGCGGCCGACAGGAAACGTTCGGCGGTCTTCAGGTTCCCGGTGAAGATCGACGAGGACAGGCCCTGCGGCACGCCGTTCTGCATGTCGATCGCCTCGTCCAGGGTGTCGTACGGCATCACGTACAGGATCGGCGCGAAGGTCTCATGCTGCACCACCTCGTCGCTGTTCTTCAGCCCGGTCACGATGGCCGGCAGCACGAAATTGCCCGCGCGGTCGATGCGCGTACCGCCGGTTTCCACGGTGCCGCCGCTGGCCTTGGCCTTTTCGATGGACGCCAGGAACTGCTGCACGGCGCCGTCGCTGTTCAGCGGGCCCATCAGGTTGGCCGGGTCGGTCGGGTCGCCGATCTTGCCTTCGACCTGCTTGTACGCCTTGACCAGCGTAGCCAGCACGTCCTGGTAGATCGAACGCTGCACGATCAGGCGGCGGGTGGTCGTGCAGCGCTGGCCGGCGGTGCCCACCGCACCGAACACGATGCCGGGCACGGCCAGTTTCAGGTCGGCGGTTTCGTCGAGGATGATCGCGTTGTTGCCGCCCAGTTCCAGCAGGCAGCGGCCGAGGCGGCGCGCGACCTTTTCGTTCACGGTACGGCCGACCGCGGTGGAGCCGGTGAAGCTGATCAGCGGCACGCGGCGATCTTCAACCAGCTTTTCCGACAGCGCGGTGCCGGCATCGTTGACCAGGAAGAAGATGTCCGGGAAACCGGCCTCGCGCAGGGCTTCGTTGCAGATCCGCATCGAGGCGATCGCGGTCAGCGGCGTCTTGTTGGACGGCTTCCAGATGCAGATGTCGCCGCAGATGGCCGCCAGGAACGCGTTCCAGCTCCACACCGCGACCGGGAAGTTGAAGGCCGAGATGATGCCGACCACGCCCAGCGGGTGGTACTGCTCGTACATGCGATGGCCGGGACGCTCGGAGTGCATGGTGTAGCCATACAGCATCCGGCTCTGACCAACGGCGAAGTCGGCGATGTCGATCATCTCCTGTACTTCGCCGTCGCCTTCCGGCTTGCTCTTGCCCATTTCCAGCGCGACCAGCGAACCCAGCGCGTCCTTGTTGGCGCGCAGTGCTTCGCCGCACAGGCGCACGGCCTCACCGCGACGCGGGGCGGGGGTGGTGCGCCACACCTTGAACGCTTCCTGGGCGCGGGCGATGACGGTTTCGTACTCGTCTTCGGTGGTGGCGCAGACCTGGGCGATGGCTTCGCCGGTGGTCGGGTTGACCGGGGTGATCAGCGCGCCGCCACTGGCGGTGGACCACTCCCCGTTGCCCAGGTAGGTACCGGCGTTGATCGCGTCCAGGCTCAAGGCCTTGAGCAGCTCGGAAGACATGCAGACTCCTGTTTCGTTGCGGTGTTTTGATGCTGCCGCGGACGAGGTGGGGAGCGGCGAGCCGAGCCGGTGATGGTAACAGAGGGGGTAGGGCAGGCGTTGCTGCGACGCGGTGGCACGTGCGGGGATGGCCACGCGGGGCGAGGCCATTGCGGCCCGGCCGTCGATCGATGGTGGCCCCGGCCCGATTCGAACGGGCGACCTTCCCCTTAGGAGGGGGACGCTCTATCCAGCTGAGCTACGGAGCCAAAGAAGAGGGTGTGAAGGATACAGGCTGGCGACACCGAGAGCCAGCTTCGCGGCCATGGAGCTCAGCGTCTGGTCGGTGCGCCGTGCTGGCCAGCCCAGCACCTGCCCGACAGGACGGCGCCTATACGGCGCGGGTCAGCAGGTCCAGCAGCTGGCGCAGGCGATACGGCTTGGGCAGGAACTCCACGTTGCGCGGCAGGGGGGGCAGCTGCGAACGCGCATAGCCGGACGACAGGATCATCCGCGCGCTCGGCTGGGTACGGGCCACGTGCTCGCTCAGCTCGATGCCGGACATGCCGTTGGGCATGCTGACATCGCTGAAGATCACATCGTAGTTGCGCTCGGACTCCATCATCGCCACCGCCTGGTGGCCGTCGGCGGTGGTGTCCACGGCGATTCCCATGTCCTGCAGCGCCAGGCCGATCATGTCGCGCAGGTCTTCCTGGTCTTCGACCATCAGTACGCGGATAGGGTCAGTCATTGGCACAGCTCTCCAGGGCAGGCAGCAGCAGGCTGACGACCGTGCCATCACCCTCGGTGCTGGCCACGTCGACGAATCCGCCGCATTGGGTAACGAAACCGAACACCTGGCTCAGGCCCAACCCGCTGCCCTGGCCGATGTCCTTGGTGGTGAAGAACGGTTCGCTGGCGCGCGCAACCACCTCCGGCGGCATGCCGTGGCCTTCGTCGCGCACGCGCAGGGCGACGAAATCGCGGTAGCTCGGCACGTCGGCCGCCGGATCCAGCCGCCGCTCCAGCTCGCCGATGATGGTGATGCCGCCGCCGCCCGGCATGGCGTCGCGTGCGTTGCCGATCAGGTTGTGCAGCGCGCTGTCCAGCTGCGCCGGGTCCAGCAGCACATCCGGCAGGCCGTCGCGCAGCATCAGGCCCAGGTCCAGGCCCTCGGGGCAGGCCGCCTGCAGCGTCGGCAGGGCGGCCTGCAGCCACGGGCCGATCTCGATGCGTTCGCGCACCAGCGTCTGTCCGGCACCGAACGCAAGCAGCTGGCGGGTGAGCAGTGCGCCACGGTCGGCGGCCGCCTGGGCATTGCCGATCAGCCGGCCGGTGCCGGCATCGCCATCGCAGCGCAGCGCGATCAGGTCCAGCGCGTTGTGGATGGTGGTCAGCAGGTTGTTGAATTCATGCGCCAGGCCGCGGCTGAGCAGGTTGACCTTCTCGAACTGCTGGGTACTGGCGAGCGCGCGCTGCGCGTCGCGCAGCAGAGTCTGCGCCTGGTAGCTCTCGGTGATGTCGCGGGTGACCTTGACGAAGCCGACCAGTTCTTCGGCCTCGAACACCGGCTCGATCACCACGTTGGCACGGAAGCGGCTGCCGTCGCTGCGCAGGCGCCAGCCTTCGCAGGCATAACGTCCTTCGCGGGTGGCCAGCACCAGCGAACGCTCGGGCTCGCCGGCAGTGCGGTCGTCCGGGCCGTGGAAACGGCCGAAGTGGGTGCCGATCACCTCGTCGGCGGCGTAGCCCATGATCCGCTCGGCGCCGGGATTCCAGCTGCAGACCAGCCCGTTGACGTCGATCAGGTACAGACCATGGTCACTGACGCTTTCGATGAGCAGCTTCAGCTGGTGGGATGAATCGGTCTGTGCGGTGAGCTTGGAGACGGCGTGTACCACAGGACTGCGCTGAAACCCCTGAGGCCGATGAAGCTAGAAGCGACAGTGTGAAGGATTTGTGTACAAGCGTGGCGAGTGAAAAGCTTGCGGGAAACGACAGCCCTTCAGTTAACATCGCAATTCTTTGTGCCGGGCCCGATCATGATGACAACCGTTTCAACCAGGCACGACCCTTGGGTATGGGCGATCGCAGCCACCCTGCTGGGTGCCACCGCCGCGCTTGAAACGGTTGTCCCGCTTGGCTATGCGGTCTGGCTGGCGTATTTCCTGGCGATCGGGGTGACCCTGTTCCAGCGTCACGCGGGGCTGCCGTTCCTGATCGCGGTAGCGGCCAGCGTGCTGCTGGCGGTGGGTTACAGCATCGCTCCCGAGAGCAGCAATTCAGCGTTCTCCGTCGTCAACCGCAGCATCGGCGGGATCGGCTTCCTGATGATCGCGCTGATCGTCAACCGCGCAATCCAGGCCCGTCGCGCGGCGGACGAAGCGCTGTGGCTGCAGGAAAGCGAGAACACGGTGGCGATGAGCCTGCGCGGCGACCTGGGACCGGAGCGCATCGCCGAAGCGGCGATGACCACCCTGGCCCAGCACCTGAACGCGCAGACGGCGGTGATGTATCGCATCGAAGGCCAGCAGCTGGTGATGACCGGCGGCATGGCGCTGCCGGCCTCGATTCCGGCGACCCTCGGGCTGCAGGACGGCCAGCTCGGCCAGGTGGTGCGCGACGGCCGGGTGCGGCACCTGCGTGAAGTGGAAGGCAGCGTGCTGCAGATCAGCACCAGCCTGGGCGGCACTGCGGTACGTGAGCGCCTGCTGGCGCCGATCGCCAGCGACGAGCAGATCGTCGGCGTGATCGAGCTCGGGCGTATCCGCCCCGGGTACGCACCGGAGCTGGACCGCGTGCTGCTGGAACGCTGCGCCGACACCATCGGCATCGCGCTGCGTGCGGCGGTGCTGCGCGCGCGGTTGGCCGAGCTGCTGGAAGAGTCGCAGCGCCAGGCCGAGGAACTGCAGGCGCAGCAGGAAGAGCTGCGCGTGGCCAACGAAGAGCTGGAAGAACAGAGCCGCAGCCTGCTGCATTCGCAGACCAACCTGGAGCAGCAGCAGGCGGAGATGGAACAGACCAACGTGCAGCTGGAAGAGCGCACGCATGAGCTGGAGGGCCAGAAGCAGGCACTGCTGGTGGCGCAGGCGCAGCTGGTGCGCAACGCCAACGAGCTGTCGGCCGCGTCGCGCTACAAGTCCGAGTTCCTGGCCAACATGTCGCACGAGCTGCGCACGCCGCTGAACAGTTCGCTGATCCTGGCCAAGCTGCTCGCCGACAACCGCGACGACACGCTGAGCGAGGAACAGGTGAAGTACGCCCAGGCGATCCTGTCGTCCAACAACGACCTGCTGTCGCTGATCAACGACATCCTCGACCTGGCACGCATCGAGGCCGGCCATGTGGAGCTGGCCGATGAAGTGGTGGTGGTCGAAGGCGCGCTGCAGCGACTGCGCGAGACCTTCCAGCCGCTGGCGCGCGAGAAGGGACTGGTGCTGGAGATCGTTGCCGACGCCGGCGCGCCCAGCCAGCTCACCGCCGATTCGCAGCGCCTGCAGCAGATCCTGAAGAACCTGCTGGCGAACGCGCTGAAGTTCACCGAGCACGGCTCGGTGAGCCTGCAGGTGCAGGCGGTCGGCCGCGACCGCGTGCGTTTCGTGGTGCGCGACAGCGGCATCGGCATCGCCACCGAGCAGCTGGACGCGATCTTCGAAGCGTTCCGCCAGGCCGACGGCAGCACCCGCCGTCGATACGGCGGCACCGGCCTGGGCCTGTCGATATCGCGCGACCTGGCGACCCGCATGGGCGGCGACATCCAGGTGGAAAGCGAGCTGGGCCAGGGCAGTACCTTCATCCTCGAGTTGCCGCTGGACGGCGCGCCGGAACAGGCGGAGGGTCCGGCGATGCTGGGGAACCCGGCATCCGGCAGCGCCGGCATGATTCCGGTACCGGCGCCGAGCGCGCCCAGCATGCCGGCCGCCGCCAGCCCCGCCATGTCGGCGGCGAGCACGGGAACGGGCACGGCACCGGTTTTCAATCGCAGCGCCGGCCTGCGCAGCGAGCGCCTGATCCTGGCGGTGGAAGACGATCCGGCCTTCGCCGAGGCGCTGGTTGCCCTCACGTCGGAGCTGGATTTCGACTGCGTGGTGGCGACCACGGCCGAGGAAGCACTGGCGATGGCGCGCGAGCTGCGCCCCAGTGGCGTACTGCTCGACATCGGCCTGCCCGACGTGTCCGGGCTGAGCGTGCTGGAACGCCTCAAGCGCGATCCGGCCACGCGCCACATCCCCGTGCATGTGGTTTCAGGCATGGAGCGCAGCCAGGTGGCGATGGAGCTGGGCGCGATCGGCTATGTCATCAAGCCGGCGACCCGCGAGCGCCTGGTGGAGGCCATCCAGCAGCTGGAGGAAACCAGCCAGCGCGACGTGCGCCGCCTGCTGATCGTCGAGGACGATATCGCGCTGCGCGCCAACCTGGAGCTGCTGCTGGGCCGCGAACAGCTGGAGATCACCGCCGTGGGCACCATCGCCGAGGCGCTGCTGCAGCTGGGCACGGCGACCTTCGACTGCATGGTGACCGATCTGACGCTGCCCGATGGCAGCGGCTACGATCTGCTCGAACACATGGCGCATGCCGAGGACGTTGGCTTTCCGCCGGTGATCGTGTACACCGGCCGTGCGCTGGGGCGCGAGGAAGAGCAGCGCCTGCGCCGCTATTCGAAGAGCATCATCATCAAGGGCGCGCGTTCGCCCGAACGCCTGCTCGACGAGGTGACGCTGTTCCTGCACAGCGTGGAAGCCAACCTGCCCAGCGACCAGCAGCGCCTGCTGCGCGAGGCGCGCCGGCGCGATTCGGTGCTGGATGGGCGTACCGTGCTGCTGGCCGAGGACGATGTGCGCAACATCTTCGCGCTGTCCAGCGTGCTCGAGCCGCTCGGGGTCAAGCTGGAGATCGCGCGCAATGGCCGCGAGGCGGTGGAGCGGCTGTCCACGGTGGAAGTGGACCTGGTGCTGATGGACATCATGATGCCGGAGATGGATGGCCTGACCGCGATGCGCGAGATCCGCGAAAAACGCGAGTTCAGGAACCTGCCGATCATCGCGCTGACCGCCAAGGCGATGCCGGACGATCGCGAGCGTTGCCTGCAGGCCGGCGCCAACGATTACATCGCCAAGCCGATCGATGTCGACAAGCTGGTCTCGCTGTGCAGGGTGTGGTGCTCGCGGCAATGAACGAACAGGAGCTGTTCGACCTGGAGCTGAAGCTGCTGGTGGAAGCGATCTACCAGCGTTACCACTACGATTTCCGCAATTACGCGGTGTCGTCGCTGCGCCGTCGCATGCACCAGGCGATGGCGCGCTACGAGTGCACGCGCCTGTCCGACCTGCAGCACCGGCTGCTGCACGAGCCTGACCTGTTCGCGCAGGCGATGCAGTTCTTCACCGTGCAGGTCTCGGAGATGTTCCGCGACCCGGCGTATTTCCTGGCGCTGCGCGAGCATGCGATCCCGGTGCTGCGCACCTATCCGTCGATCAAGCTGTGGGTGGCTGGCTGCAGCACCGGCGAGGAGGTATGGTCGCTGGCGATCCTGTTGCAGGAAGAAGGCCTGCTCGACCGCAGCATCATCTACGCCACCGACATCAACCCGGCGGCGCTGGCGGCGGCCGAGGCCGGCGCCTACGGCATCGACCGCATCGCGCAGTTCAGCCGCAACTACCTGCAGGCCGGCGGGCATGGCTCGCTGTCCGATTACTACACCACCGGCTACGACGGCGCCGTGTTCGATCGTCGCCTGCGCCGCAATGTGGTGTTCGCCGACCACAGCCTGGCCACCGACACCGTGTTTTCCGAAGTGCACCTGGTGTCGTGCCGCAACGTGCTGATCTATTTCAACCGCCCGCTGCAGGACCGCGCGGTGGGGCTGTTCCGCGAGGCGCTGGTGCACCGTGGTTTCCTTGGCCTGGGCAGCAAGGAGTCGTTGCAGTTCGGCGAGCACGGCAACGCGTTCGAAGTATGCGCGCGCGAGCAGCGCCTGTACCGGAAGGCCGCATGATGGTGCCGCTGCTGCCACCGCGCCTGCTGGTGATCGGTGCCTCGGCCGGTGGCGTATCGGCGTTGCAGCAGGTGCTGCGCGCGCTGCCGGGCGGGCTGGCGATCCCGGTGCTGGTGGTGCTGCACCTGCCGCGCGACCGGCCCAGCCGGATCGCCGAGCTGCTCGATCCGGACTGTGCGCTGCAAGTGCGCGAGGCCGAGGACAAGCAGCCGCTGCAGCCGGGCACGGTGACCTTCGCGCCGCCGGACTACCATCTGCTGGTCGAGGACGCGCAGTCGATCGCGCTGTCGATGGATGCGCCGGTGCTGTTTTCGCGGCCGGCCATCGACCCCCTGTTCGAGTCGGCCGCGGCGGTGTTCGCCGAGCGCGTGCTGGCGATCCTGCTGACCGGGGCCAGCAGCGATGGCAGCGATGGCGTGGCGGCGGTGCGTGCCGCTGGCGGCCAGGCGTGGCTGCAGTGCCCCGATGACGCCGAGGCGTCGCTGATGCCGGCTTCCGCATTGCAGCGCGCTGGCGCCGATGCGGTGCTTGCGCTCCCCCAGATATGCGAATGCTTGAAGGAACTGAAATGAACCTGCTCCCGCCCGATTCCACCAGGGAGGCCCCGGTCTGCGTGCTGATCGTCGATGACGTGCCGCAGAACCTGGTGGCGATGGAGGCGCTGCTCCGCCGCGATGGGCTGCGCATCCTGTGCGCCTCGTCGGGCAACGAGGCACTGGAGCTGTTGCTCGAACATGATGTCGCGCTGGCGCTGCTGGACGTGCAGATGCCGGAGATGGACGGATTCGCGCTGGCCGAGCTGATGCGCGGTTCGCAGCGCAGCCGGCACGTGCCGATCATCTTCCTGACCGCTTCGCCGCAGGATCCGGTGCGCTCGTTCAAGGGATATGAAACCGGCGCGGTGGATTTCCTGCACAAGCCGATCGAGCCGCAGGTGATCCTCGGCAAGCTCGGCGTGTTCATCGAGCTCCACCAGCAGAAGCAGCTGCTGAAGGCGCGCAACGAGGCGCTGGAACGCGCGTTGACGCTCAACGAGACGATGATGGCGGTGCTGACGCATGACCTTCGGACTCCATTGGCGGCGATCCTGCTGTGCGCGGACAAGCTGGCGCTGGATGTGCCGGCCGATTCCGGTGCGCAGCAGACGCTGCGGCACCTGGAGACCAGCACGCTGCGGATGGGGCGGATGGTGGAACAGCTGCTCGATTTTTCGCGCATCCGCTCCGGCGGCCTGCGCCTGGAGCGCGGGCCATGCAATGTCGCCACGGTGATCGATGCGGTGGTCCAGGAAGTGGAGCAGGGCCACGCCGGCGCGGTGATCGAAGTGCGTACGCTTGGCGATGCACGCCTGCAGGGCGATCCGGACCGGTTGGCGCAGGTCGCCTCCAACCTGATCGGCAATGCACTGCTGCATGGCGGCGAGTCCGCGGTCCATGTGCAGGTCGACGGCGGCGATCCGGCGCAGGTGGTGCTGTGCGTGCGCAACCGCGGGCAGATCGACGACAGCCTGCTGCCGCGGCTGTTCGAGCCGTTCAAGGCGAGCTTCCACGCCAGCAAGGGGCTCGGCCTGGGCCTGTACATCGCCGATCAGTTCGTGCATGCGCACGGCGGCGAGCTGAAGGCGCGCAACGACGGGGGCGATGTGGTGTTCGAAGCACGGCTGCCGCGCCGGGCCTGAATCCGCGGCGCCGCGCGCGCCGCTGCCTGAACGCTTCAGTCCTGCATCCATGACGTGCGCACGTGAACTGTTACCGTGTGTGTTTCCCACGTCAAGGAAGCGTCATGACGCTGTGTGCGATCGCCTATGTCAGCCAAGCCCTGCCTGCCGTCCGGGTGGAGCGGCGACTGGATGACATCGTCGAGGATGCAGCGCGCTTCAACCGGGTGGCGGGGGTGACCGGCGTGCTGCTGCATGACGGCGCGCGTTTCCTGCAGTACATCGAAGGCCCGCCGGACGGCATGGACCTGGTGTATGAACGCATCCTCCAGTCCCGCAGCCATGCCGAGGTGCTTGAACTGGGCCGGGGCGCGGTGCCACAGCGGCACTTTCCATACTGGGCGATGCGCTGGCTGGCGACCGATGGCGAACGATTGCAGGAGCTTGCGGCCGGCGACTGGCACGATTTCTGCCACGATGCCTTGCCCGTGCGCAGCCAGCCGTGCGGGCTCGAACTGCTTGGCCGGATGGTGCAGCCGATGCTCGGCGGCAACTGACCGCGCCGGGATTGCAACCGTCACGACGCGCGCCCAGACTTGGGGCATGTGCCTTCCCCGTTTCCATTTCCGCAGTTACGGCGAGGCCTGGGGCGGCGACCGCCACGCGTTCGCGCAATGGGTGCTGCCGCTGCAGGGCGAACTGCAGTTCGAGCTGGATGGACATGGTGCGCGGCTGGATGCACTGCAGGGAGCTTTCGTGGCGCCCGGCGAAAATCATGACCAGGTCGGGCAGGGGACCAACACCCACCTGATCGTCGATTGCGACCTCCACTGGTTCGACGACCACACGCTGGAACACCTGCGTGGACGGCGCTGGCTGTCGTTGCCGCATGCGGTGCGCGAGGTGCTGCACCGGTCGCCGCCCGACATCGATGCGGCGTTGTTGCCGGTGTTGCTGGAGGCCTTCGCGCCGGACGGCAGCGGGGCGCGGCTGCAGGCCTTGTGCGCCCGCATCCAGGAGGCGCCGGGAGATGCGTGGCCGGTGCAACGCATGGCACGCATCGCCGGGCTGAGCAGCAGCCATCTGCACGCACGTTTCCTGCGCGAGTTCGGGCTGCCGCCGCAGGCCTGGCTGAGCGCCCTGCGGCTGCGCGTGGCACGCCACCTGCTGCGGACCACGTCGCTGCCAGTCAGCCAGGTGGCCCAGCGCACCGGCTATTCCGAGCAGAGCGCACTGACCCGTGCACTGCGCCGCGAAACCGGCGCAACGCCGTCGGCGTGGCGGCGGCAGGCACCGTAGTCCGGGTCAAGACGCACCCGCACGCCGGGCCCTAGACTTCGCGCTTGGCCATGACATGGGTGGATGATGAAGCGTTCGATGGGCGTGGGGATCGGCAACGGCGTTGCCGCCGGTGCGTTGTGGGGCATGGTGTTCCTGGCTCCGGCCGTGCTGATCGCCTTCGATGCCGCGCAGCTTTCCGCTGGACGCTACCTGGTCTACGGACTGATCGCCGCGATGCTGCTGGGGCCGCGCTGGAAACGACTGGCGCCGCGGTTGGGCGTGGCCGAATGGCGCGCACTGGTGTGGCTGAGCCTGGCCGGCAACCTGGTGTATTTCCTGCTGCTGGCCACCGCGGTGCAGTGGGCCGGCGGCGCGGCGGCCTCGCTGATCGTCGGGCTGGTGCCGGTACTGGTCACCCTGGTCGGCGTACGCGAGGAAGGCGCGGTGCGGCTGCGCAGGCTGGCCCCGGCCTTGTTGCTGTGCCTGGCCGGGGTGGCGCTGGTGGGCTATGAAGCGCTGGTCTCCGAACACGTGGCCACGCCGTGGCGGCAGCGACTGCTTGGCCTGCTGTGTGCGGTCGGCGCGCTGCTGTCCTGGGCCGCGTATTCGGTGGGCAACAGCCGCTGGCTGGCGCGCCGTCCTGATCTTTCCGCGCACGACTGGTCGCTGCTGACCGGCGTGGTCACCGGCGGGCTGGCGCTGCTGCTGGTGCCTGCAGCGTTCGTGTTCACCGGCAACAACGGCCACGACGCGGGGCAGTGGACGCTGTTCTGGGCGGTCAGCGCCGGCGTGGCGATCTTCGCGTCGCTGTTCGGCAATGCCTGCTGGAACCGTGCCAGCCGCCTGCTTCCGCTGACCCTGACCGGGCAGATGATCGTGTTCGAAACATTGTTCGCGCTGCTGTACGGCTTCGCGTGGCAGCAGCGCTGGCCGACCCTGCTTGAGGCGATCGCGATCGTCTGCCTGGTGGCCGGGGTGATGTCGTGCGCGCATGCGCACCGGATGCCGGCGGCGGTGGCCGAACATGCCGGCTGAGCGTGCGGGCCTTGTGCTGCGTGGATGGTCGCCGATGCAACCATTCGGCCCGATGCGGCGCGTTCTCCGCTGCCTTGTATTCCTGCATCGCAGCACTTGACAGGCTTGTGGCCGACGGTGTTTTCTTGCTGCATGGTCACTGCCGCCGCCACGTTCGCCACTGTTTCGTCCGCACCTGCGGCGCACGGTCGTGCGCTGGCGATCACCATCATTACCACCGCCACCACCACCCGCCGGGTGCGGTCCGTCGTCTTCGCGTAACTCACGAAAACCACGGCCCCGCACCGAACCAGGTGGCGGGGCAACCTTCCACCAGGACGATGCGGGGCCTCCCACCGAGGTCACCATGTCCGTCATTGCCGCCGCATCCCCGCAACCTCCCGCCGATTCCAGCGCCGCCCCTTCGCCGCGCGTGGTGGTGCACAAATTCGGCGGCACCTCGGTCGCCGACGCCGAGCGTTACCGGCATGTCGCCGGGCTGTTGCTGCAGCGCCCGGAGCCGCTGCAGGTCACCGTGGTGTCGGCGATGAAGGGCGTGACCGACGCGCTGATCGCGCTGGCCCAGCTGGCGGCCAAGGGTGCGCCGCAGTGGCGCGATGCGTGGCACGAACTGCGTGCGCGCCATCGCGGCGCCGCGGCGGCGCTGCTCGGCGAACACGCCGGCGCCGGCGTGGAATGGCTGGACGCGCGCTTCGACGAGCTGGCCGCGCTGCTCGATGCATTGGCGGTGATCGGTGGCCTGCCGCGCGAAGTGCTGGATCGCGTGCAGGGCCTGGGCGAAGTCTGTTCGGCGCAGCTGCTCGGCCGCTACCTGCAGTCGCGCGGGGCGGACTGCGCGGTGCTGGATGCGCGCGACGTGCTGGTGGTCGAGCACGGCGAACTGGGCGTGGATGTCGATTGGCAGGCCAGCGCGCAGCGGCTGCAGGCATGGCGCGAGGCGAACCCGCAGCCGCGCGTGGTGGTCACCGGCTTCATCGCCCGCGACCGCCAGCAACGCATCACCACGCTTGGCCGCAATGGCAGCGACTATTCGGGCGCGATCTTCGCCGCGTTGTTCGATGCCGATGAACTGCAGATCTGGACCGACGTGGATGGCGTGCTCTCGGCCGATCCGCGGCTGGTGCCCGAAGCGGTGCAGCTGGAGGCGCTGAGCTACGACGAGGCCTGCGAACTGGCCTACTTCGGTGCCAGGGTGGTGCATCCGCAGACGATGTCGCCCGCCATCCAGCGTGGCCTGCCGATCCTGATCCGCAACACCTTCCAGCCCCGGCATCCGGGCACGCGCATCACCGCCGGGCGCTCCATCCAGGGCCCGATCAAGGGGTTGACCCTGAGCGCCGGGCTGGCGCTGCTCAACCTGGAGGGCACCGGCCTGATCGGCGTGCCGGGTACCGCCGAACGCGTGTTCGCGGCGCTGCGGCAGGCGCAGGTGTCGGTGGTGATGATCTCGCAGGGATCTTCGGAACATTCGATCTGCTGCGTGGTGCGCGGCAGCGATGCCGCGCGTGGTCGCGATGCGTTGCTGCAGGCGTTCGCGCACGAGCTGGCGGTCGGCCAGGTGCAGCGCGTACAGCTGACCGGCGAGGTCAGCGTGCTGGCCGCGGTCGGCGACGGCATGGCCGGCCAGCCCGGCGTGGCGGCGCGCCTGTTCGAATCGCTGGGACGCGCACGGGTGAACATCCTGGCCATCGCGCAGGGCTCGTCCGAGCGCAACATCTCGGTGGCGGTGGCAGACAGCGACGCTACGCGTGCGCTGCGTGCGGCGCATGCGGGCTTCTGGTTGTCGCCGCAGACCTTCGCCGTCGGCGTCATCGGCCCGGGCAACGTCGGCGCGGCGCTGCTGGACCAGCTGCAGGCGGCGCAGCCCCAGTTGCTGGGCAGGGCCAACATCGACCTGCGGCTGCGCGCGATCGCTTCGCGGCGCGGGATGCACCTGGCCCCGCGTGCATTGCAGGGCGACTGGCGTGCGGCCATGGAAGGTGGAGCCGACCCGTGGTCGGCTCCACCGGAGCAGGGCGACAACGCGGCCAGCGACCTGGATGCGTTCACCGCGCACCTGCTGTCGGCGCACCTGCCGCATGCGGTGGTGATCGACTGCAGCGGCAGCGCCGAGGTCGCCGACCGCTATGCCGGATGGCTGGCCGCGGGCATCCACGTGGTGACGCCGAACAAGCAGGCAGGTTCCGGGCCGTTGCCACGCTACCAGCAGATCCGTGCCGCGGCGGCAGCCAGTGGCGCGCGCTTCCGTTACGAGGCGACGGTGGGCGCCGGCCTGCCGGTGATCACCACGCTGCGCGACCTGGTCGATACCGGCGACGAGGTGCTGTCCGTAGAAGGCATCTTCTCCGGCACGCTGGCGTGGCTGTTCAATCGTTTCGACGGCAGCCAGCCGTTCTCCACGCTGGTCGCGCAGGCGCGCGACATGGGATACACCGAGCCCGATCCGCGCGACGACCTGTCCGGGGTGGATGTGGCGCGCAAGCTGGTGATCCTGGCGCGCGAGGCCGGGCGCGAGCTGAGCCTGGACCAGGTGGAGGTCGAAAGCCTGGTGCCGGCGACGTTGCGCGCGGGCAGCATCGACGCCTTCATGCAGCGGCTTGGCGACAACGACGGCGTGATGCTGCAGCGCCTGGAGCAGGCCCGCGCGCGTGGCGCGGTGCTGCGTTACGTCGCCGCGCTTACCGCCGATGGTGCATCCGTGGGATTGGTGGAGGTGCCCGCCGATCATGCGTTCGCCAACCTGCGCCTGACCGACAACGTGGTGCAGTTCCGCACCCGGCGTTACTGCGAGAACCCGCTGGTGGTGCAGGGGCCGGGTGCCGGACCGGAGGTCACCGCCGCCGGCGTGTTCGCGGACCTGCTGCGCGTGGCCGCCGGTGAAGGAGCGCGGCTGTGATCGCACGCGCCTTCGCGCCGGCCTCGGTCGGCAATGTGGCGGTGGGATTCGACATCCTCGGCCATGTCATCGCCGGGGTCGGCGATACCGTCAGCGTGCGCCGCATCCCCGGGCACGAAGTGCGCATCGACGCCATCCGGGGCGCGGATGTTCCGCTGCCGCGCGAGGCGGCCCGCAATACCGCCGGGGCCGCGCTGCTGGCGTTGCGCGAGGCGCTGGCGTTGCCGTTCGGGTTTGCACTGGAGATCGACAAGGGCATCGCGCTGGGATCGGGCATGGGCGGTTCGGCGGCGTCCTGCGTGGCCGCGCTGGTGGCGGCCAATGCGCTGCTCGAGCAGCCGCTGGACCGGCATGCGTTGTACCCGTTCGCGCTGGAAGGCGAAGCGGTGGCCAGCGGCGGAAGGCACGGCGACAACCTGGGGCCGATGCTGCTGGGCGGGCTGGTGTTGAGCACTGCCGACCGGTTGGTGCCGATCCCGGTGCCGGCACACTGGTACAGCCTGCTGGTGCATCCCGATGCGGTGCTGGAAACCCGCCGCGCGCGCGAAGCGTTGCAGGGCCGCTATGCGCTGGGGGATTTCGTGGCGCAGAGCGCGAACCTGGCGTTGGTGCTCGCCGGTTGCCACCAGGGTGATGCCGGGCTGGTGCGGGCGGGATTGCGTGACGTGCTGGTGGAGCCGCGGCGCGCGTCGCTGATCGCCGGCTTTCTTCCTGCGCGCGATGCCGCACTGGCCGCCGGCGCGATGGGGGCCAGCATCTCCGGTGCGGGACCGAGCGTGTTTGCCTGGTTCGAGGATCGCGCCAGTGCCGAGGCCGCCATCGCTCCGGTGCAGGCGGCCTTCGCCGCTGCCGGCTGCGGCAGCCAGGCGTGGGTATCTTCCCTGGCAGCACCCGCGGCGGTGTTGCTGTGACGTTTCTCCTTCGACAGGAACATGCGATGCGCTTTGTCTCCACCCGCGGACGGCCCGCAGCGGTTTCCCTGAGCGCGGCGATCGCCGCCGGCCTGGCGCCCGACGGCGGGCTGTACGTTCCCGAGCGCCTGCCTGCGCCGCGCGCCTGGGCGCCGGCGCTGACGCTGGCACACACCGCCGCGCAGGTGCTGGCGCCGTTCTTCGAAGGCGACGCGCTGGCCGATGCCCTGCCGTCGATCTGCCGCGAGGCGCTGGATTTCGAGGTGCCGCTGCGGCCGCTGGCGCGGCGCGGCGACCACGTGCTGGAGCTGTTCCATGGGCCGACCGCTGCGTTCAAGGATATCGGCGCACGCTTCCTGGCGGCAGCGCTGTCGCGACTCCAGGCGGGACAGGAACAGCCGTTGACCATCGTGGTGGCGACGTCCGGCGACACCGGTGCCGCGGTGGCGGCGGCCTTCCACGGCCAGCCGGGCCTGCGCGTGGTGGTGCTGTATCCCGATGGCCGCGTCTCGCCGCGCCAGGCGCATCAGCTGGGCTGCTTCGGTGGCAACGTGCAGGCGTATCGCGTGGCGGGCTCGTTCGATGATTGCCAGGCGCTGGTCAAGCAGGCGCTGGCCGACACCGCGCTGCAGGCCAGCGTGCCACTGAGTTCGGCCAACAGCATCAGCCTCGGACGACTGCTGCCGCAGATGAGCTACTACGCTCACGCAGCGCTGCAGCACCAGCAGGCCGGACGACCGCCATTGGACCTGGTGGTGCCGACCGGCAACCTCGGCAATGCGATGGCGGCGATCCTGGCACGTTCGATCGGGCTGCCGATCGGGCGCATCGTGCTGGCCACCAATGCCAACGACGTGCTGCCACGCTTCTTCGCTGGCGAGCCGTACCGGGCCGGTGCCAGCGTGGCAACTGTCGCCAACGCGATGGACGTGGGCGCGCCGAGCAATTTCGAACGCCTGCGCTGGTTGTTCGATGGCGACGACGCGGCGTTGCGCGAGGCGTTCAGCGCGCACGCCGTGGACGATGTCCAGATCCGCGCCACCATCGCCAGTGCACGTGCGGCGGGTGGGGAGGTGTTCTGCCCGCATACCGCCACGGCGGTGAAGGTGCTGGACGACCTGCGCATGCAGGGTGCGAAGGGCGATTGGGCGGTGGTAGCGACCGCACATCCGGCCAAGTTCGACGCGGTGGTCGAACCGCTGGTCGGGCATGCGCTGCCGGTGCCGCCGGCACTGGCGGCGCTGTTGCAACGGCCGGCGCATGCCGAGCCGATGGCCGCCGATTACGCGGCGCTGCGGGCGGTGTTGCTGGGCTGATGGTCCGATGGGCAGCTGTCGGGCAATGGCCGGCGCTGTCGGTGGCGCCCGACCGTTGGTCGTGGCGGCGGCGTGCAGCGCCGAAGGGTTTGCTCGCGGCTTCGGGAGCGGTGACGACCAACGGTCGTCACCCACCGGATGCTGTGGTCATCACCCGATACTGCAGCCACACTCCAGGTGCTGCAGCCACACACCAGGTGCATCACCCCGCGCTGGCCATCCGCTGCAGCGCGTCTTCGTCCAGGATCTCGACCACGTTCAGATGGGGCAGGGCGATCAGGTCCTGCTGGCGCAGCCGGGTAAAGGTGCGGCTGACTGTTTCCATCGTCAGCCCGAGGTGATCGGCGATGTCGCCGCGCCCCATCGGCAGCATCACCTTCAACGGTTCACCGCCGAGCTTTGCTTCGCGTGCGGCCAGCCGCAGCAGGAAGTCCGCCACCTTCTCGGTCGGTTGCAGGCGCGCCAGAGACAGCGCGGCATCCTGCGCGGCATCCAGTTCCTGGCAGGCGCGCTGCAGCAGTTTGCGTTCCAGGTGCGGGTAGCGGTGGCGCAGCTCGCGCATGTTGGCCAGCGACACCCGGCAGACGCGGCTATCGGCGATGGCTTCGATGTCATGCCGATGATGGTCGCTGCCGCTGAGCCCAAGATAATCGCCGGGCAGCACGAAACCATTGATCTGGCGCCGGCCATCGGACAGCGTCCGCACCAGCCGCAATGCGCCCTGGGTCAGGGTGTAGACATGCTGGCGTTCCTCGCCGCTGCGTACCAGCGTCGTGCCCATGGCCACCTGTTGTGAGCTGGTCACCGCTTCCAGTGCACGCACTTCGGCCGGCGACAGCGCCGAACACACGGCCAGGTGGCGCACCGAACAGTGCATGCAGTCCAGCGTCGTGCACCCCGCCGTAGCGGGAGAACTGGATTCGGCAGGGTCGGTGGAGGACCGCGACATTCGGACGGCAACGGGGCAGGGGGCCTGTCATGATACGCCATGCCCCGCGGGGTCTCCTGGCACCGTGCATATCCTCAGCCCAGATCCACCCAGCCCCCCGGCGCCACCGCCTGCACCGCGACGGATCGCTCATGCGCGACCTTGCGCAGCCGACCCAAGGGATCGGCGACTTCTTCGTAATCCGGCATGCCGGCGATCCCATAGTGGATCGGCACCAGCGTGCGCGCCCCCAGGATGCTGGCGGCGGCTGCGGCCTGCTCCGGCGTCAGCACGCCGGGCACGCCGCTGGCCGGTTTCCGCCACCCGAAGCGGGCGCCGTTGATCGGCAGGAAGGCGGCATCGAATGGCCCGAACTGACGACCGATACGCCACCAGTGCCCGTGCCACAACGTGTCGCCACCATGGAATATCCGGCGTCCGCCCGCGGAGACCACCCAGGACACCTGGGTATCGCCGTAGCCGTCTGCCGCGGGAACCGGTGTGGCGGTGAAATCCCCCAGCAGTTGGGGCTCCCAGAGCGGGCTTGGCCTGGCACGCACACCGGCCGGCAGCGGCAGAGGCTGGATGCCCGATGGATAGGCCAGCACACCGCCACGGTGCAACGCGTCGGCGGTTGCCTGGGCATCGTAGTGGTCCGGGTGCGCGTGGGTAATGAGCACGCTCGTGTCGCCCACGCCGTCGCGTACGGGCACCAGGGGATCGGCGAGCGCCTTGCCCCAGGCATCGGGATTCACCAGCGGATCGATGAACACGGTCGCCTGCGGCAGCTGCAGGCGGATGCCGGCCCATGCCAGGCGCTGTATCCTCAACGTCAGCGCCGGGGCTGCCGCCCGCGACGATCCTGCAGGAAGCAGCGCTGCCGCCGAAATGCCCGCGCAGCTGATGAGGAACCGCCTGCGTCGCGCATCAGGGTGCCTGCTGGTCGCGCCGGTCATGCGGCCTGCTCCCGCAATATCAGCGAGGCGTCCAGTCCGAAGATCGATTGCGCGACGATGGCGTCGAGGTTGCGGATATGCCATTCGCGCTCGAACGCTGTGGGTTCGACCGCTGGCGCGAGGCAGTCCTCGATCCGGATTGCCGCGATGCGATGATCTGGTTCCGATGCGGCCGGGTGCGTTCGAATACGCACCACCGTTTCACGCAGCCGCGCCAGGTAGTGCAGGGCGTTATCAAGCACGACGGCATCGAACATGCCCATGTGCCCGCCGATGATCCTGCTCCGTCCGAACTGTCGGATGCGTCCGATGGCCGCCTGCAGCAGCGTGGGGTCGGCCCTGGACAGATAAACGATATTGCCGACGATGTTGTCGCCCACGCAGGCCAGGTCCGCACTCGGGACATCCACGCTGATGTGGTCCATGGTCCTGCCGGGATTATGCAGCAGGCGCAGTTCGTGCCGCCCCCAGCGGATCGCCATGTTGTCGAAGACAAGCTGCGGTTCCCGGTAGAACGCATCGACCTGCCGGTTCTGGGAAAGAAACGTGTGGCGATGGTGCCGGTGCGTCATCAGCAGTGCATCGGGAAACTGCGTGACGCCGGCCATGTGGTCGCTCATGAAATGGGTGGTGGCGATCATGCGCACGGTCTTGCCCATCCGGGCGCAGAGCACCTCCCGCAGCCAGCCGGCATCCTGCGCGCTACCCAGTGCATCGACCAGCAGTACGTCCTCGCCGTCAATGAAGGCCGTGGCGACGGACTCGACCTCATCGCCGACGAACATCAACAGATCAGGCTCCAGTTCTTCGATACGCACGTCGTTCGCCTCCATTTAGGGAAGGCCATCGTCGCGGACGTCCAGGATGGCGGCAAACGAGTTGTTCTGCGGTTCGCGTTAGCAAAACTAAGGCGATACGATGTCGCCCGGGCCCTTCAGATCACGCCAGTGAAACCCCGCCATCCTGCTCCGCTCAATGCGTTGCGCTCGTTCGAGGCCGCGGCCCGCCATCTCGGTTTCAATCTGGCGGCGCGGGAGCTGTTCGTCACGCCGGCAGCGGTCAGCCACCAGGTCAAGCATCTGGAAGCGTATCTCGGCATGGCGCTGTTTCACCGCAACCATCGCTCCGTCGAACTCACGCCCGAAGGCCGGGCGTTGGCCACCACGCTCAGCGATGTATTCGGGCAGATCGACCTGGCACTGGATCGCACCCTGTCGCGCGCGAACGCGGAGCTGCGGGTGACGACCATGGAATCATTCGCCGCCAAATGGCTGGCGCCGCGACTGCACCGCTTTCACCGCGCCTGGCCGCAGATCCGGGTGCGCATCGAAACGGGCGATGCGCATGCCGACTTCGTGCGCGATGGCGTTGACGTGGCCATCCGCTACGGGCCCGGTGGCTACACGGGCGTGCATGCCGAACTGTTGATGCAGGCACCGGTTTTTCCCGTGTGTTCGCCGGTGTTGCTGCAGGACCCGGTGTGCCCGCTCGGTTGTCCTGGCGACCTGCATCGGCATGCGCTGCTGCATGATGAAAGCGCAGCGGGGAGGCCGGATGTGCCCGCCTGGTCGGACTGGCTGAAGGCAGTCGGTGCCAACAAGGTGGAAGCCGGCCGTGGACCGGTGTTTTCCAGCATCTACCTGGCGCAGGAAGCCGCCATCGCAGGCCATGGCATCGCGTTGGGAATCGGCCCCCTGGTCTTGGACGATCTTCGCCAGGGCCGCCTGGTCAGGCCGTTCGACCACACCGAAACCAATGCATACGCGTTCTGGCTGGTGCTGCGGAAGGAGGCCGCGCCTCGTCCTTCTGTGAAGGCGTTCTGCCAGTGGCTGCGCGAGGAAGCGGGCTTCGACCTGCCGGTTCAGGATGGGCCATCTACGGGTAAATAACTCTCATGATCAAAAACAATGCTGCAACCGACGAGCTCATTCGACACGCGACCGATCAGCAGGGTGTGGGGCGACCCCGGGCCTGCTCGTCGGCACAGCAGTTTTCAGTGAGACAGGCCACCAGCGCGTCCATCACCTGGAATTCGGCCTGGTAGCAGATGGTCCTGCCGCGCTGCTGGGCGTTGATGAGCCCGGCGGCCGCGCTTGAAGCGCAGCGGTTGCTGGAACAGCTCGGTGCGGAAACGAAACTGTTCGATCCGCATGAACTGCCGATGCTCGATTCGGTACCCGCCACGCATCCCACGGGACAGGAACTGCGCCAGGCCTCGCTGTGGTTGGAGGGGCATGTGCGGGTCAGCCCCGAACGTCATGGCGCGCTTACCGGCGCCCCCGATCCTGATCAACCGGCCGCTGGTGCAGACCGATATCGGCACGCGCCTGTGTCGTCCTTCCGAGGTTGTGCTGCATATTCTCCCGGCGGTCGACCGGCCGTTCCCCCTTCGACGCCGGGACGGTGCTACCTGACCTGTTTTCCGTACAGCTCGGAAAGCATGGCCTTGTATTCGGCCAGCGGCTGCAATCCCATTTCATGGCGCAGCGCATCCAGGATCTTCATGTCCTCCGTGGGCTGCAGCTCCATTACGCCGTCGGCCGTCTCCTTGAACTGGCTGCCGTAGCGCTGGGGCTTTCCCTGTGCCAGCAACACACGATCGGTGAGCAGCGCAAGGTCGGCAGCATCGGCTTCACCGTTGCGGGCGGCTTTCTCCATCAGCGAAACGGCCTCCGCCTGGAACACTGGATCGTGGTCGGCGTGTTGCACCAGGACCCACACTGCCTTCGCCCCATCGCGACCCACCCGCGAAGCCAGCGGCCATCCTTTCGTGGCGATGACTGTTTTCAGCCAGGCGGCGTTCTTCTCCTTTACCGGATTGGTTTGCTTCCAGGCATCACCTCCGCCGGCGGCGATGGCCGCGCGTTGCGCCTCCTGATCCTGCGCTTCACGCTCCAGCAGCTCCTTGCGCAGCGGTGCATCGATCAGGGCAGCACGTCGCGCTTCTTCCGCGATCACGCGCTGGAGTACGGCAGGCCAGGCCGGATCTGCGCGAAGTGCGTCAAGCCCAGGGCGCTGTTTGCCGCGAAGGTCGTCCAGCGGGAGGCGGTTGCCGGGCAGAAGCGCGTCGACGTAGATGAAGGCGGTTGCGTGATCACCGGCCGCCGCCGTGCATTCAATCAGCAGCAGTTCGCCGCCATCGGGAAACTTTTCGCCGCGCCGGTACAGGTCAGCCAATGTCCGGGAGCAGGCCGCGTAATCCTTGTTGTCGTACTGATCCAGCGCCGAAAAGAAGTCCACGGGTTCGGCTGCGGATGCCGCCATTGACGCGAGCAAGAGCAGGGCGAGCAACACGGCCTGCGCCAGGTATGACGGACGTATCGAAGATGAAGCCATGAGCGTCTTCCTCCGTGAAGGGCATTACGGGGCGCTTGCGGATGAGCGCGGTTTCCCGGCAAGCCGTGAACTTATCATCTCGGTTCGGGCAGGTGCGGATCGCCGCCAAGCGCCGTGTTTGATGCCATCGACGCGTGGCGCATGAATCAATGGGGGCCGATGGCGCGGCATACTCCGTACATCACCGCGGCCGGCCGGGCCAATAAGGTAGGCGCCATGACCATTCATGTCGCGTCCTGCAGCTGTGGAAAGCTCACCGTTGCAGCCCAGGGCGATCCCGTCCGGATTTCGATCTGTCATTGCCTGGCATGCCAAAGACACACGGGTAGCGTGTTCAGTGCCCAGGCCAGGTTCCCCGCCGAAAAAGTCGCCGTTGCAGGTCAAAGCACAACGTATGCGCTCGTCGGGTACGAGGGGGGCGTGGCTCGGTTTCATTTCTGCCCGGACTGCGGCGCCACTGTCTTCTATTTGCTGGACGCCATGCCAGGCGAGCCTGTGAGGCGGCGAGCCAGCTCCGGATGTCTGCTTCGAGCCTGGACCCAGGTGGCGGAGCGTCGTGGGGCGGCGTCCTGACATCCGGCGCAATGGCGGGGTCGTAGCCCGGTTGTCGGTGTTCCCGGGACCGCATGGCCCGTTCCCTTGGCCACGTACCCCGGGCTGTCCTGACATGCCCGCCGCATGCCCTCGGGAACCGCTCCCGCTACAATACCGCCCCTCAGCCCTTCCCCCCGTTTTCCGCAGGAGCCCCACGTGATCAAGCCCCGTACGCCGCCCGGCATCATGGAACTGCTGCCGCGCGAGCAGATCGCGTTCCAGCGCATGCTGGACGTCATCCGCCGCAACTACGAGCGGTTCGGGTTCCTGCCGGTGGAAACCCCGGTGTTCGAGCTTTCCGACGTGCTGCTGACCAAATCCGGCGGTGAAACCGAGCGCCAGGTGTATTTCGTGCAGTCCACCGGTGCGCTGGCCAATGCCGCGCAGGCCGGCGACACCTCCCTGCCGGAGATGGCGCTGCGCTTCGACCTGACCGTGCCGCTGGCGCGTTACGTGGCCGAGCACGAGCACGACCTGACCTTCCCGTTCCGCCGCTACCAGATGCAGCGCGTCTACCGCGGCGAGCGTGCCCAGCGTGGTCGTTTCCGTGAGTTCTACCAGTGCGACATCGATGTGATCGGCAAGGATGCGCTGAGCATCCGTTACGACGCCGAAGTACTGGCGGTGATCCACGCCGTGTTTTCCGAGCTGCGCATCGGCGAATTTGCCGTGCAGCTCAACAACCGCAAGCTGATGCGTGGCTTCTTCGAAGGCCTTGGCGTCGCCGACGGTGAGCGCCAGCTGGCGGTGCTGCGCGAAGTGGACAAGCTGGACAAGCGTGGCCCCGACTACGTGCGCGAAACGCTGGTGGGCCCGGAATTCAGCCTCACCGGCGAGCAGGTCGACCGCATCCTGGCCTTCGTGGCGGTGCGTTCGAGCGGCCATGACGATGCGCTGGTGCGCCTGGCCGCGCTGGAAGCCGATGCCGCTGCGACGGATACCCTGCGCACCGGCGTGGCCGAGCTGCGCGAGGTGCTGCAGCTGGTCAGGGCGCTGGGCGTGCCGGAACAGGCGTACTGCCTGAACCTCTCGATTGCCCGTGGCCTGGATTACTACACCGGTACGGTGTACGAGACGATGCTCAGCGACCATCCGCAGATCGGCTCGATCTGTTCCGGCGGCCGCTACGAAGACCTCGCCAGCCACTACAGCAAGTCGAAGTTGCCGGGCGTGGGCATCTCCATCGGGCTGACCCGCCTGTTCTGGCAGCTGCGCGAAGCCGGCCTGATCGAGGGCATCGAGGGCAGCAGCGTGCAGGCGCTGGTCGCGCTGATGGACGAGCAGGGCATGCCGCAGTCGCTGGATATCGCGCGCCGGCTGCGGGCCGGTGGCATCAACACCGAAGTGCAGATGGAAGCGAAGAAGATCGGCAAGCAGTTCCAGTACGCGGCCAGGGCGGGCATCCGCTTCGTGGTGCTGGCCGGCGACGACGAGCTGGCGCGTGGCGTGGTGGCGGTCAAGGACCTGCTGCGCGAACAGCAGTTCGAGGTCGCGCGCGAGGAGCTGGCAAGCACGCTGCAGGTGGAGCTGGAGCAGGCCCGCGCGATGGTGTGACGGCGCGCGGGCGAGCCCGCCTGGCGGCGCCCTGTGGCTGTCCTCCTCTGGCCGAACCCCTTTGAGGCCGAACCCCTTTGAGGCCGAACCCCTTTGAGGCCGAACCCCTTTGAGGCCGAACCCCTTTGAGGCTGAACCCCTTTGAGGCTGAACCCCTTTGAGGCTGAACTTCTTTGTGTGTGAACTTCTTTGTGGGTGACGACCGTTGGTCGTCACGGCCTTTCCCCCGATGTCTACAGAAGCGCCCACCCATCCGGTGGGCGTTTCTGTTCCTGGCACCTGAACCTCCGGGGGGAGGGGCGGGTTTGACCCCGTGCACGGGTTTGGATTAATGTACTAACACGCTATTACATTGATACGAACGTCCTCCCCCATGAAAGCCCGCCCGGCACCGCGCCAGAAAGACACCCAGGCAGACCTCGCCGCGCTCGCCGCGGCCTTCGCTGCCCTGCGCGATCCAACGGAGGTCGCCGCGTTCCTGCGCGACCTGTGCACGCCGGCCGAACTGGAAGCGATGGCCGATCGCTGGAAGGTGGTGCCGCTGCTGCAGCAGGGCGTTCCGTATCGGGAAATCCACGAGCGCACGGGGGTCAGCGTGACCACCACCGGACGCGTGGCGCGCACCCTGGAACATGGCCATCGCGGCTACGCCGCCGCCATCGCCCAGACCACCACGCGTTGACCCGAACGCTCGATCCGAATCCAGAAGAGACCGACCCATGAGTGCAATCAAGGCAGCACCGGCACGCGACCGGCTGCGCATCGCCATCCAGAAGAACGGACGGCTGGCCGAGCCGGCCCGCGCGCTGCTCAGCGCCTGTGGCCTGAGCTGGCGCGAAAGCCGCGACAAGCTGTTCTGCTACGGCGAATCGCTGCCGGTGGACCTGTTGCTGGTGCGCGACGACGACATTCCCGGGCTGATCGCCGATGGGGTATGCGACCTCGGTATTGTCGGCCGCAACGAGCTGGACGAGCAGGGCGCCGCACGCGTGCAGGGCGGGCTGGCGCCGGCATTCCACGCGCTGCGCGGACTCGGTTTCGGGCAGTGCCGGTTGATGCTGGCGGTGCCGGAAGAATGGGATTGGCAGGGGCCGGCAGCGTTGGCCGGTACCCGCATCGCCACCAGCTATCCGGCGATCCTGAAGGACTGGCTGGCCGCGCGTGGCATCGATGCCCAGGTGGTGGAACTGTCCGGTTCGGTGGAAATCGCCCCGCGCCTGGGCACGGCGGAGCTGATCTGCGACCTGGTTTCCAGCGGCGCCACGCTGCGCGCCAACCAGCTCAAGCCGGTGGAAACGCTGCTGGACAGCGAAGCGGTGCTGGCCGGCGCTCTGCGCGCTCCCGATGACGCGCGCGCCGGCCTGATGGCCATGCTGCTGCGCCGTCTGGATGGCGTGGTGCGGCAGCAGGATCGCAAGCTGGTGATGTTCCGCGCCGAGCAGGCCGACGTGCCGGCACTGGAGAAACTGCTGGCCGATGCCGAGCCGCTGGTACGGCTGCCGGCCGACGAAGGCGCGCTGCGGCTGCAGGCGATGTGCCCGGGTCCATTGACCTGGCAGCGGATGGAAGAGCTGGAACGCGCGGGCGCCCAGCAGCTGATGGTCCTCGGCGTGGAGCGGTCGCTGGCATGAACCGTATCCAATGGAACCGACTGGATGAGCTGGCGCGTGGCGAAGCGCTGCTGCGCCCGGTGCAGGCCGTCGCGGCCCGGACCCGCCAGGCCGTGGCCGGGCTGATCGCCGAAGTCCGCGAAGGCGGAGACGAGGCACTGCGCGCGATCACCGCCCGCTTCGACCATGTGCGGCTGGACGACCTGGAAGTCGGCGAAGCCGAATTCGCCGCCGCCGAAGCAGCCGTGCCCGTCGCCTTGCGCGAGGCCATGCAGCAGGCGGCCGAACGCATCGAACGTTTCCACGAGGCGGGCATGAGCACCGGCTATGCGGTGGAAACGGCGCCGGGCGTGACCTGCGAGCGGATGATCCGCCCGATCGGCCGTGTCGGCCTGTACGTACCGGCGGGCAGCGCACCGTTGCCTTCCACCGCGCTGATGCTGGGCGTTCCCGCGCGCCTGGCGGGCTGTCCGCAGGTGGTGCTGTGCACGCCGCCGCGCCCGGATGGCAGCGCCGATCCGGCGGTGCTGGTGGCCGCGCGCCTGACCGGCGTGCAGCGGGTATTCAAGCTGGGCGGCGCGCAGGCCATCGCTGCGATGGCCCATGGCACCGCCAGCGTGCCGGCCTGCGACAAGCTGTTCGGGCCGGGCAACAGCTTCGTCACCGAAGCCAAGCAGCAGGTGGCGCAGGACGGCGTGGTCGCGATCGACATGCCGGCCGGTCCTTCCGAGGTGCTGGTGATCGCCGATGCCGGTGCGGACGCGGCGTTCGTCGCCGCCGATCTGCTGTCGCAGGCCGAGCATGGCCCGGATTCCCAGGTGTTGCTGCTGACCGATGACGAAGCGCTGCTGGTGGCGGTGGAAGCGGAAGTCGAGCGCCAGGTCGCGCTGTTGCCGCGTGAAGCCATCGCACGGCAGGCGCTGGCGGCATCGCGGTTGATCCTGGTCGATCGGCTGCAGCAGGCGTTCGCGATCAGCAACCGCTACGCGCCTGAACACCTGATCCTGGCGCTGCGTGAGCCGCGTGCCTGGCTGGACCAGGTGCAGGCGGCGGGTTCGGTGTTCCTGGGCGATTACACGCCTGAAGCGCTTGGCGATTACTGCAGCGGCACCAACCACGTGCTGCCCACTGCCGGCGCGGCGCGTGCCTGGAGCGGGGTGAGCGTGGCCAGTTTCCAGAACACCATCAGCGTGCAGAGCGCGAGCGTGGAAGGTATTGCGGCCATCGGTGGCTGCGCGCGCACGCTGGCCAGCGCCGAGGGGCTGGATGCGCATGAGCGCGCGGTGGCGCTGCGCATGGAGGCGGTGGCATGACCGCTTCGGTGCAGGACGTGCTGTCGCTGCTGCGGCCGGACCTGCGGGCGTTCGCCGGCTACAGCTCGGCGCGCAGCAGCGCGTTGCAGGGCGACGTCTGGCTGAACGCCAACGAATCGGCGTGGGCCAATCCCGCTGACGTGGACGGCAGCAGCCGGCGCTATCCGGATCCGCAGCCCGCCGCGCTGGTGCAGGCGCTGGCCGATCTTTACGGCGTGGCGCCGACGCAGCTGCTGGTCGGCCGCGGCAGCGACGAAGCCATCGACCTGCTGGTACGCGCCTTCTGCCGCCCGGGCCAGGATGCCGTGCTGGTGACCTCGCCGGTGTTCGGCATGTATGCGGTGTGCGCGCGGTTGCAGGGCGCACGGTTGCTGGACGTGCCGTTGCGCGGGCGCGACGGCGCATTGCAGGCCGACATCGATGCGGTGATCGCCACGGCGCGCGGGCAGGGAGCCCGCCTGGTCTTCCTGTGTTCGCCATCCAACCCTGCCGGCAGCGAGATCGCCCTGGCCGATATCGCGCGCGCGGCCGAGGCGCTGGCCGGGCAGGCGCTGGTGGTGGTGGACGAGGCCTACATCGAATACAGCGAGCGCGCCTCGGCCACGTCGCTGCTGGCCGCGCATGCGAATCTTGCGGTGCTGCGCACCTTGTCCAAGGCGCACGCCCTGGCCGCAGTGCGCATCGGCAGCCTGGTCGCCGCACCGGACATCATCGCCGCACTGCGCCGTTGCCAGGCACCGTATCCGGTGCCGCAGCCCTGTGCGGATCTCGCGCTGGCGGCATTGCAGCCAGCGGCGCTGGCGCAGACCCGCGAGCGCATCGCCCAGGTCATCGCAGAGCGCGAGCGTCTTGCCCTGGCCCTCGCCAACACACACGGCGTGCGCCACGTCCACCCGTCCGCCGGCAACTACCTGCTGCTGCGCTTCGATGACGCACAGGCTGCGTTCGACGCCCTGCTGTCCGCCGGCGTGGTGGTGCGCGACCAGCGCGCAGCGCCGCAGCTTGGCGACGCGCTGCGCATCAGCATCGGCAGTCCCGAGGAAAACCAGCGCGTGCTTGCCGCTCTTTCGGCCCGGAGGGCCGCTGCATGACCCCCATCCTGTTCATCGACCGCGACGGCACCCTGATCGAGGAGCCCGCCGACCACCAGATCGACGCATACGACAAGCTGCGTTTCGTGCCCGACGTCATTCCCGCATTGATCAAGCTGCGCGATGCGGGCTGGCAGTTCGTGATCGTCAGCAACCAGGATGGCCTGGGTACCGATGGCTACCCGCAGGCCACGTTCGATGCACCGCACACGCTGATGATGCAGGTGTTCGAAAGCCAGGGCATCGTTTTCCGTGACGTGCTCATCGACCGCAGCTGGCCGCATGAGAACCTGCCCACCCGCAAACCGGGCATCGGGCTGATGACCGCCTACCTGCAGGACCGCAGCATCGACTGGACGCGCTCAGCGATGGTGGGCGACCGCTTCACCGACCTGCAGTTCGCCGACAACCTCAACATCCGTGGTTTCCAGCTGCGGACCGAGGAGTTCGGTGGCGACTGGGACTGGCCGGCGATCGCCCATGCGCTGGCCGATGCGCCGCGCACCGCGGTGGTCCAGCGCAACACGAAGGAAACCCGCATCCGCGTGGAGATCGACCTCGACGCCGCCGACGAGCCCCGCATCCATACCGGCCTGCCGTTCTTCGACCACATGCTGGAGCAGATCGGCAAGCATGGCGGCATTTCGCTGCGCATCCAGGCCGAGGGCGACCTGCACATCGACGAACACCACACCATCGAGGACACCGGCCTGGCGCTGGGCCAGGCATTGCGCCAGGCGCTGGGCGACAAGCGCGGCATCGGCCGCTATGGCTTCACCCTGCCGATGGACGAAACCCTGGCCAGTGCCGCACTGGATTTCAGCGGCCGGCCGTATTTCGTGTTCGAAGGCGGGTTCAAGCGCGAGCGCGTGGGCGACATGCCGACCGAGCTGGTGCCGCATTTCTTCCGCTCGCTGTGCGATGCCGCCGGCCTGAACCTCAACCTGCAGGTCCGCGGCGACAACGACCACCACAAGGTGGAAGCCTGCTTCAAGGCCTTGGCGCGGGCGTTGCGCACCGCCGTGGCGCGCCAGGGGACGGCGCTGCCCAGCACCAAGGGGGCGTTGTGAGCGACGTGGCGCTGATCGATGCGGGCGGCGCCAACTTCGGCTCGGTGCGGTATGCGCTGGAGCGGTTGGGTGCCCGCGTGCGGCTGGTAGGTGATGCGGCCGGCCTGGGCGGTGCAACGCGGGTGATCCTGCCCGGCGTGGGTGCGGCGGGCCCGGCGATGCAACGACTGCACGCCCAGGGCCTGTTCGAACCGCTGCGCCGGCTGGAGGTGCCGCTGCTGGGCATCTGCCTGGGCATGCAGCTGCTGTTCGAGCGTTCCGAAGAAGGCGAGGTGGAAACGCTGGGGCTGATTCCCGGCACGGTGCGCAAGCTGGTGCCGGCAACCGGCATCCGTGTGCCGCACATGGGCTGGAACCGGCTGCTGCCGCTGCGCGGCTCACCGCTGCTGGACGATATCGCCGAGCGCGCCAGCGCGTATTTCGTGCACAGCTACGCCGCGCCCTTGAACGCGCATACGGTGGCGGCCTGCGACCATGGTGGACTGTTCAGTGCGGTGGTCGAGCATGGGCGCTACTTCGGCGCGCAGTTCCATCCCGAACGCTCCGGCGATACCGGCGCCTTGCTGCTGCGCAACTTCCTGCAGGAAACCACGGCATGAGTTTCATCGTCTACCCCGCACTGGATATCCGCGAGGGCCGCGTCGTGCGCCTGCGCCAGGGCGATTACGCGCAGGAAACCCGCTACGGCGACGATCCGCTGCCGCGCGCACGGGCGTTCGCCGCGCAAGGGGCAGGATGGATGCATCTGGTGGACATCGATGCGGCACGCGCCGGTGGCTATACGCTGGCGCCGCTGCTTGCCGAGATCCGCGCCGGGACCGGGCTGCAGGTGCAGACCGGGGGCGGCGTGCGCGGCCGTGACGATGTCGCGCGCCTGCTGGAGGCTGGGGCAGGCCGGGTGGTGATCGGCTCGCTGGCGGTGCGCGAACCGGAGGCGGTGATCGGCTGGCTGGCCGAATTCGGTCCCGAGCGGCTGACCATCGCCCTGGACGCACGCCAGGATGGTGCGGGCCAGTGGCAACTGCCGATCCATGGCTGGACCGAGAACGCAGGCGTCACCCTGGACCGGCTCGCGCAACGCTATGCCGCCGCGGGCATGCGCCATCTGCTGTGCACGGACATCGCCCGCGATGGCATGCTGGCCGGACCGAACCTGGCGTTGTATTCGCATCTGTCCGCGCTGCTGCCCGGCGTTGCGATCCAGGCCTCCGGCGGCATCCGCGACGTGGCCGACGTGGCCGCGGCGCGGACCGCGGGCTGCAGCGGCGCAGTGCTCGGCAAGGCCCTGCTGGAACAACGGATGGATCTGGCGGAGGCCCTGGCATGTTGAGCCGGCGCATCATTCCCTGCCTGGACGTGCGCGATGGCCGCGTGGTCAAGGGCGTGCGTTTCCGCGACCACGTGGACATGGGCGATATCGCCGAACTGGCGCTGCGCTACCGCGACCAGGGCGCCGACGAGCTGGTGTTCTATGACATCGGCGCGAGCCCCGACGGGCGCAGCGTGGACGTCGCGTGGATCGAGCGCATCGCGCGCCTGCTCGACATTCCGTTCTGCGTGGCCGGCGGCATTTCCGATGTCGAAACCGCGCGCCGTGTACTGCATGCCGGCGCGGACAAGATTTCGATCAACTCGCCGGCGCTGGGCCGCCCCGAGCTGATCACCGAACTGGCCGAGGCGTTCGGCGTGCAGTGCGTGGTGGTCGGCATCGATTCGGTACGCGAAGCGGATGGCCAGTGGCGCGTGCGTCGTTTCAGTGGCGACCCGGACAGGACCCAGGCGGTGGCGCTGCGGACATTGGACTGGATAGGCGAGGTGCAGCGCCGTGGCGCCGGCGAGATCGTGCTGAACTGCATGGACAGCGATGGCGTGCGTCGCGGCTACGATGTCGAGCAGCTGCGGCATGCCCGCGCTGCGTGCTGCGTGCCGTTGATCGCATCGGGCGGGGCGGGAACGCCCGGGCATTTCGCGGACGTCTTCGACCAGGCCGACGTGGATGGTGCACTTGCCGCCAGCGTGTTCCACAGCGGCGCCATCGCGATTCCGGAACTCAAGCGCTATCTGCGCGCGCAACAGATCGAGGTGCGGGATGTCTATTGAAGTGCTGCCCGACGCCGCGTCGCTGGACGGGCTGGACTGGACCAAGGGTGATGGCCTGCTGCCGGCCGTGGTGCAGGACGTCGATACGCTGCAGGTGCTGATGCTGGGCTATGTGAACCAGGCGTCGCTGCAGGCGACGCTGGAGCATGGGCACATGACCTTCTTCAGCCGCGGCCGGCAGCGTTTGTGGACCAAAGGCGAGCAGTCGGGCAACGTGCTGGCGGTGGTGTCCATCGCGGTGGATTGCGATGCCGATACGCTGCTGGTGCGCGCGCGCCCGGCCGGACCGACCTGCCACACCGGCGCGGACAGCTGCTTCCCCGGGGCGCCGAAGGATTTCCTCGGTGGACTGGACCATCTGGTGGCCATGCGCGATGAGGTGCGCCCGGCTGGGAGTTACACCACCGCCCTGTTCGAGGGTGGCATCCGTCGCATCGCGCAGAAGGTGGGCGAGGAGGGCGTGGAAACCGCGCTGGCGGCCGTGGCGCAGGGCGACGGGGACCTGGTGGGCGAAGCCTCGGACCTGGTCTACCACCTGCTGGTGCTGCTGCGCGCGCGTGGCCTGTCGCTGCAGGATGTGCGTGCGCTGCTGGAAGCCCGCCATGCGCGGCCTGCGCTGCATCGGTAGAGCCGACCCATGGTCGGCTGTACACACCGCACGCGCCGGAAATTCAGCCGACCATGGGTCGGCTCTACCCACACGTGTCACCAACCGTCATTACACTATGGGGTCTTTGCGCCGTGACCTGCCGATGAAACTGCCTGCGATCCTGTTCTGCCTGCTGTTCACCAGCGCGCCCGCATGGGCCGAAGTGGTAACGATCACCGGCAGGGTCTACCAGGAACGCGACGGCAGGCCCGGGCGTGGCCCCACCGATCCCGGGATGGGCGGCGTGCAGGTTTCCAACGGTCGCACGATCGTGCGTACCAGCGGTGATGGCAGTTACCGGCTGCCGGTGCAGGCGGGCGATACGGTGTTCGTGATCAAGCCGGAGGGATACCGCCTTCCCCCCGCCGCCGACGGCCTGCCTTCGTTCTGGCGCCATTACCGGCCCGATGGTTCGCCGGCGTTGAAATACAAGGGCATCGCGCCGACCACCACGGCGGCCGACGGCTACGATTTCGCACTGCTGCCGGATCGCCACGATACCCGCCGCGGGTTCCAGATGCTGGTGTTCACCGATTCGCAGACCGCCAGCCTGCGTGATATCGGCTACTACGCCGAGTCCATCGTGAAGCCGCTGAAGGGGAAGACCCGGGCCCGCCTCGGCACCACGCTGGGCGACATCGTCAACGATGATCTTTCGCTGTACCCGGCGATCAACGCCGTGACCACGCAGCTTGGCGTGCCGTGGTTCCACGTGCCCGGCAACCATGATCTGGATTTCGACGCGGCCAGCGACGCCCATTCGCTGGACAGCTGGCGCGCGGTATATGGCCCGGATACGTACGCGGTGGAAGAAGGCGGTGCCAGCTTCCTGTTCCTGGACGACGTGGTATACGACCCGACCGCGAAGCCGAACTACATCGGCGGGCTGCGCGAAGACCAGTTCGCCTTCGTCGAGCAGTACCTGAAGGGCCTGCGCCGCGACCGGCTGCTGGTGCTGGGCATGCACATCCCGCTGTTCGATGCGGCACCCGGCCGGGAGACCTTCCGTCATGCCGACCGCGAGCGGCTGTTCGCGCTGCTCGGGGATTTCAGCAACGTGCTGGTGCTCAGCGGCCACAGCCACACGCAGCAGCACTATTACCACGCCGCCGCCGACGGCTGGCAGGGCGAAAAGCCGCTGCACGAATACAACGTGGGCGCGAACTGCGGTGCGTTCTGGTCCGGGGTGAAGAACGCGAAGGGCGTCCCGGGCAGCATGATGAGCGATGGCACGCCGAAGGGCTACGCCCTGCTGGATGTCGCCGGAAACGGCAGCTACCGCCTGCAGTACCGGGTGGCCGGGGCGCCGGAAACCGAGCAGATCGGCCTGCATGCGCCGAAGGTGCTGCGCCAGGGGGCGTATCCGGCATGGGGCGTGTACGCCAATGTCTACATGGGCGAGGACGCCACGCAGGTGGAGTATCGCGTGGATGATGGCGCATGGCAGCCGATGAAGCAGGTCCGCCGGCCGGATCCGCGCCTGCTGGTGGAGAACGTGGCCGACGACCTGGCCACGACACTGCGCGGGTATGACCGCTCGCCGGAAGCCACCGCGTCGCCGCATCTGTGGCGTGGCGCATTGCCCACCGCCCTGGCGGTAGGGGAGCACCGGGTGGAGGTGCGCGCCACCCAGCCGGATGGCGCGGTGTTCACCGCCGGTACGCGTTACACGTTGCAGACCGCGGAACCATGAGCGTACGTGCGGGGATGCGCTGGCCCCGCATGACGCCCGGCAACGCGGCAGAGCCGACTCAGGGTCGGCTGGGCGTTGGTCCGGAGAGGTAGGTAGAGCCGGCCCACGGCCGGCTGGATATCCGAATGGCAGGAAGCCGACCCTGGGTCGGCTCTACCGTGTTTCGCGGAGGAAAGCCGGGCAGGGCCCGGCTCCATGCCTCAGAACTTCCAGTTCACGCCGAAGTACAGCTGGCGGCCGGTGTAGATGTTCGACAGCAGGCGTGCCCTGGTGTCGCTGCCCAGGTGGGTGCGCTGCTCGGACTTGGTGGCGTTGAGTACCGAAGCGGTCAGCGTCAGGGCGTCGGTCAGGTTGTACGCGGCGTTGAGGTCGAGCTGGTCGTACGGCTCGGTGTAGATGGTCATGCCGTTGTTCAATCCGCCGACCACTTCACCACGACGGTTGTACGATGCGCGCGCCAGGAACCTGTCGTTCTCGTAGAACACCGTGACATTGGCCTGGTTCTTCGCGCTGCCCACCAGCGGCGAGGCGCCGATGCTTTCGCCGTCGAGCACGATCGATGCCAGGTTGGTGTCGTTGTAGGTGTAGTTGGCCTGCACGCCCAGGCCGAAATCGAACGTGTACTGGCCATACACCTCGACGCCCTGCGACACGCCGTCGCGACCATTGGCCTCGGTTTCATAGTCCTGCACCAGGACGGTCTCGCCGCCGACTTCCATCTGCAGGTCGGCCACCACCGGCACGGTGAAGTTGTCCACGTCCTTGCGGAACAGCGCCACGCCGGCAACCGAACCCGGCTTGAAATACCATTCCACGCCCAGGTCGTACTGCAGGGCCTCGAAGGGCTCCAGCTGCTTGTTGCTGCCATTGCCATACCAGCCCGGCGTGGTGGTGCCACCGGCCACGCGACGGTCGTTGCTGTATTCCTCGCTGATGTACTGCAGGCCACCCGGATAGGCGATGCTGGTGTAGCCCGGACGCGCGATGACCTTGGACGCCGCACCGCGCAGCACGATGTTGTCGGTGATGTCCCAGGCGATGTTGAAGCTGGGCAGCACATCGGTATAGGTCTTGGTCAGCGACGACGTCTCGTAGGTCTTCTCGCGCACGTCGGAGCGCACGAAGCCGGATTCGCATACCGTGCCGGCCGGCGCGCCACCCGGCGGACAGGCCAGCGGATTGCCATCGGCGCCATCCACGAAGTAATCCATGAAGCGTTCCACCGAATCGCTGGACGACGCGTTCTGGCGGGTCTGGGCGACACGCACGCCGACGTTGCCGCGCAGGCGTTCGGTGCGGAAGTTGGCCTGGAAATACGTGGAGTAGATCTTTTCGTTGACGTCGTAGACGAAGTCCGGCTCGCGACGGTTCTGCATGCCGCCGTAGCGGTTGTTCAGGTAGTCGATGTAGGCCGGATAGTTGATGCCCGGCATCACGTTGGCGTTGAAGCCACCGGCGATGTTGTCGATCGGGCTGGACAGGAAGAAGCCAGGCTGCCCGATTTCCTTTTCCGGATCGGCACAGTTCTTGTACTGGTAGCGCGCCTCGTAGTCGGCCGGGTCCGCGCCCTGGCAGACCCAGTAGGTGTTGCCGGTATTGCGGTGGACCTTGCCATCACGGTACTTCACGCCCATCTGGATCGAATCCAGCCAGCCGCTTTCGAACAGGCGGGTGAAATCGGCCTGGAAGTAGTTCTGTTCGATGCTGGTTTCGCGCCAGGACGAATCGGTGGAACCGGTATCGATCTCGGCGACACCGGCCATCAGCTGTTCCTGCAGGTCGGGCGAGAAGGTCGCCGACGGCGTGCCGGTGAAATCCCATGCGCTGTACTGGTTGCCGGCCTGCCATACGCCATCCACCTGGCGGCGCGGCTTGGCCGACATGCGGAAGTTCATCGACGGTCCGCCTTCGGACCAGGTGCGGCCGCCCTTGAAGGTGACCTTGCTCAGCGGGCTGATTTCCCAGTCCACGGTCAGGTCGCCGGTCTGCGAAAGGGCTTCTTCGCGGCTGTAGGCGCCGGACAGCTGCGGCGTGGGCACGGTGCAGTCGTCAGGGCCCCAGCCACCCGGCGGCAGGCCGGCCGCCGCCGCCTGTTCCTCGCTGCAGTAGTACGTCTTTCCCGCCAGCTTTTCATACTGCGCGCCGGTGACGATGGTGCCGCTGCGATCGAACTGCATGCCGTTCACCAGGCGCCCGCCGGCCCAGTTGCCATCGCCGTTGTAGCGGGCGATGTTCCATTCCGGGATCTTGGCCTGGTTGAGGATGTAGTCTTCCTGCAGTTCGAAGCGGAAGTAGTTCGCGGTAAGCGTGAGGTTGTCGGCCGGCTTGAACTGGAAGGTCAGCTGGCCGCCGGTACGCTCGCGCTGCTGTTCGCGCACGCCGAACGCCACCGAGGTGGGCATGAAGAAGTTCGTCATGTAATCGCCGGACTGGTTGTAGAAGCCCGACTCACCCCACCAGTACGCAATGCCGCCCTGTTCCATCGCACGGCCGTTGACGTCCTGCGCCGGCATGGCATCGTAGTCGTCCCCGTACCACTGGTAATCCGAGGCTTCGACTTCCATGCTGCGGTTGGTGCGCTTCTGTTTCGTCGCGCCGATCAGCACGCCGAAGCGCTCGTCCTTGCTGTGCCAGGCGTACATCGCCGACACCTGCGGATCCACGCCATCGCTGGTATCGGAGGAGACGCCTTCCAGGTTGACGAAACCGGAGTTGGATTCCATCTCCAGCGGGCGACGGGTGTGCAGGATCACCGTGCCGCCGATGCCGCCTTCGTCGATGCGGGCTTCCGGCGATTTGAACAGTTCCGCGCTTTCCAGCATGTTCGACGGCAGCAGGGTGTAGTTGAACGAGCGCGAGGCCTCGTTGTTGCTTTCCGAGGTGGCGATGTAGTTACCGTTCAACTGGGTCAGGGTGAGGTCCGAATCCAGGCCGCGCACGCTGACGTTCTTGCCTTCGCCACCGTCGCGGGTGATCACCACGCCCGGGACGCGCTGCAGCGCGTCGGCCACGTTCTTGTCCGGGAACTTGCCGACGTCCTCGGCGGTGATGACTTCCACCACGGCATTGGCATCGCGCTTCTGCTGCAGGCTCTTCTCGATGGCGTAGCGGTAACCGGTGACGTTGACGCTGTCCAGCGTGGTCGCGCTGGGGGCCTGCGGGTCTGCGGCGGGGGCGGCGTCCTGGGCGAGGACGGCGGCCGGTGCGGCGGTGGCGACCAGTGCGAACGCGATCGCCGTCGAAAGCGCTCGCCGGCCGTATGTGCGTGTCATTTTGTTCATTCTCTCCCTCTCCTGGATCGAATCGATGGCTGATGCGGTGGCGTGGGGGCAGGGGAGACAGGGCGCCCTGCGGGCAACACCGTCGGCTTCTGAACCCGGCAATCGTGACCGTATGAAGTTGGATCGATCTAAACGATTGGCGCGCATTTTTTAGCACGGTCCAAGGCGACTGGCATGCTGCTACGCAATATGAGGCGGCGCTGGCGCGGCGCCAGACCCGCGATGTTGCGCCGCAGAATGCATCCGATGAACGCGTCATGTTTACTTCAATCGATCTAAATCGCGCCTGCCGGCCGATTTCGACCCCCTACGCGGGCTTGGCGACGATCGCGGTCGCGAACTCCCGCTGCCCGATCCCTGCCCAGGAGCCCGTGACCGTGACCTGCCGTCCCTCCCGTCGTGCCCCGTATCGATCTTCCCGCCATGCCTTTGCGCCGCTGGCTTCGCTGGCCTGCGTGCTGGCCCTGTCCGCTGCGCCGGTGCTGCATGCCGCGCCGGGCGCGCTGGAGCGCGAGGTCAACACCTTCATCGGCAGCAAGGACGATGGCAACACCTTTCCCGGTGCGTCGGCGCCATTCGGGCTGATCCAGGTCAGCCCGATCGGCAGCCACTACGCCGGCTGGCGCTACGATGACGAGAAGATCCGCGGTTTCGGGCACTCCTTCGTCTCCGGTGCCGGGTGCTGGGAACAGGGGGGGCAGGTCTCGGTGCTGCCGGTGACCGGCACGATCGGCCCGGGCGGCGACTTCGATACCGGGAACGCCAAGGCGTTCGACCATAAGGCCTACGCCTCGGCCTACAGCCATGACGGCGAGGTCGGGCAGGCGGGGTATTACCGCGTGCGCCTGACCGACCATGGCGGCATCGACGCCGAGGCCACCGCGCGTACCCGCGCGGCTGCCGAGCGCTACACCTTTGCCGCAGGGCAGGGCGAGGGCCACGTGCTGGTCAACGTGGCCCAGGCCAACGAACGCCATTCGGTGATCGGCAGCGTGGTCGACGTGGTCGGCGACCGCGTGGTGGAAGGCAAGCTGGTGACCAAAAGCTTCTGCGGCGGCCACCAGTACACCACCTGGTTCCGCATCGAGTTCGACCGTCCGTTCAAGGCCCACGGCACGTGGGGCGAGGAGGGCGGCCTGGCGGGCGCGCGCCACAGCATGGAAGGCGAAGCCAAGCCCAACGGTGCATGGCTGAGCTTCGACCTGGCCGAGGGCCGCGCAGTGACCGCGACCAGCGCCATTTCGCACGTCGATGCCGAGGGCGCGCGCATCAACCTGCGCGCCGACGGCATGCAGGACGGCAAGCTGCTCGGCTTCGACCGCATGCGCAAGCTGGCGCAGCGGGCGTGGCGCGACGAACTGTCCACGGTGAAGCTCGATGGCGGCAGCCGCGACGACCGCACGGTGCTCTACACCGCGCTGTACCACGCGCTGCTGCAGCCGCTCACCGGCAGCGATGCCGACGGCCGCTACCGGGGTTACGACGATGGCATCCACCATGCCGACGGCTGGACCTACTACGAGTATTTCTCGCTGTGGGATACCTACCGTGCGCAGAACCAGTGGCTGGCGTTGACCCGCCCGCAGGTCGCCCGCGATATCGGCCGCACGCTGCTGGCGATCGACCAGCAGGGGGGATGGCTGCCGCGCTGGGGCTTTGCGAACTTCGAGACCAACATCATGACCGGCGATCCTGTTACGCCGTTCATGGCCGACCTGTGGCGCTTCGGCGCGCTCCAGGGCCGCGAGGGCGAGGCCTGGAATGCGCTTCGCCGCAATGCCTTCGACGTGCCGCCTCTGAACTCGCGCATGGCCGGGCGTTCGGGCAACCCGAGCTACCTGGACAAGGGCTACGTGGCCTACGATCGCGCGTTCCCCTCCAAGGGCATGGATGTGGATCCGCACCATGGCGGCTCGGCGACGCTGGAATATGCGCTGGCCGATTGCGCGCTGGCGCAGATGGCCGATGGCCTGGGCCATGCCGAGGACGCGGCGGTGCTGCGCGAGCGCGGGCGCAACTGGCGCACCGTATGGGACGAGCAGGTGCGCGACGAAGCGGCTGGCTTCAGCGGCTTCCCGCGCCCGCGGACCGAGGACGGCCAGTGGTATACGCCGTCCAACGGGCATTACAGCCCGCGCTCGCACCATGGCTTCCATGAAGGCACGGCATGGCAATACCAGTGGCTGGCGCAGCAGGACGTGCCGGGGCTGGTGGATGCGATGCACGGCCGCGAACAGGCCGGCAAGCGCCTGGACGTGTTCTTCGCGATGGATGCGCTGCTGGCCGATCCGCTGCAGGCCGCGCGCCGCGAGTGGGTGGTCGGTCCTTACAGCTATTACAACCAGTACCGCTACAACCCCAACAACGAGCCGGACCTGCACGCGCCGTGGATGTACACGCTGATCGGCCAGCCGTGGAAGACCGCCACCGTGGTACGCGCCGCGCAGCAGCTGTTCACCAACGCCCCCAACGGCGTCACCGGCAACGATGACCTGGGCACGATGTCGGCCTGGTATCTGTTCAGTGCGCTGGGCCTGTATCCGGCGGTGCCGGGCAGCGGTGAATTCCTGCTGCATGCTCCGCGTTTCGCCAAGGTCGATGTCGCACTTGGCAACGGCCGCCACCTGGAACTGCGCGCGCCCGGCGCCGATGGCCGGCGCCTGCAGTACGTGCAGGGCGTCAAGGTGGACGGCAGGGCGCACGACGCGGTCTGGCTGGACTGGAACGACCTGCAGCAGGGCGCCCGCATCCAGTGGACGCTGGGCACGCAGGCACCGGAACAGGGCTGGGGCACCGCCGTCGATGCACTGCCGGTGTCCTACTGCGCGGCACCCGGCAGCGCCCTGCGATGATGCCGGGCCTGGCCGATCAGCGGTTGTTGCCAGTGGCATGGCGGGCCGCGCCCGTTATGATCAGGCAGCTATCCGCAGGTCAGGGGCTGTTTGGCGATGAATGATTCCAGCAACACCAAGGCGCCGCGCAAGGGTGCCGGTCGTGCGGTCACGGTGACCGACATCGCACGCGCCATCGGCGTGTCGCGTGCGACGGTATCGCTGGTCCTGCGCGGCAGCCCGCTGGTGAACGTGGATACGCGTGCCAGGGTGGAGGCCGAGCTGCGCCGCCAGCGTTATGTCTACAACCGCGCGGCGGCCAACCTGCGCCGGCAGACGTCGTCGAGCGTGGCGCTGGTGATCAACGATCTGTCCAACCCGTTCTTCGCCGAGTTCGCCGCCGGCGTGGACGAGGCGCTGGGTGAGCAGGGGTACGTCACGCTGCTGGGCAGCACCGGCGAATCCGCGCAGCGCCAGCAGGCCGTGCTGGGCACGCTGATGGAGCACACCCCCGCCGGGCTGATCCTGTCGCCGGCCGAAGGCAGCGAGGCGATGCAGGTGCGCCAGGTACTGGGACCGACCGCCAACGTACTGCTGTTCAACCGCGCGCTGCCCGGCGCCGAGTGGGACTTCCTGTCGCTGGACAACCAGCAGGGGGCCTACCTGGCCACCCGTCACCTGCTCGAGCGTGGCCATCGGGACATCGCGTTCTTCGGCGGCCATGCGTCGTCGAGTTCCTGCGAGCAGCGCCGCGCGGGTTACCAGCAGGCGCTGGGCGAGGCGGGGCTGTCGGCGCGGCCGCAGTGGCTGATCGAATCGGCGCCCAATCGGCTGGAAGCCGCGGCGCGCGTGGACGAGCTGTTCGTCGATGGCCTGCGGCCCAGTGCGGCGGTCTGCTACAACGACACCGTGGCGCTGGGCCTGATGCTGGGCCTGACCTCGCGCGGCATCCGTCCGGGCGGCGATTTCGCCGTCACCGGATTCGATGACATTCCCGAGGCCGCCGTCGCGGTGCCGCCGCTGACCACGCTGACCGTGGATCCGCGCGCCCGTGGCCGGCAGGCCGCCGAACTTCTGCTGCGGCGGGTGCAGTCACCCGATGCCCCGCCGCAGCGTACCGTGGCTCCCGTGCAACTGCGCATCCGCGAAAGCAGCGCCGCGCGTCCGAGCTGATTCCCTCCCACTTTCAACCCACGCGCACCGAGGCGCGACCCCACATGCCGATCTCCGCTCCGCCACCTTCCTCCTCGCCATCGCGCCTGCCTGGCGCGCCGGTCGTCAACACCCGCATGGCCCTCTGGGTGGTCACCAGCATCTTCTTCATGTGGGGCTTCCTGACCAGCCTCAACGATGTGCTGATTCCGCACCTGAAGGCGGTGTTCGAGCTGAACTACACCCGCGCGATGCTGGTGCAGTTCACCTTCTTCGGCGCGTACTTCCTGATGTCGCTGCCGGCCGGCCGGCTGGTGGCACGGCTCGGCTACAAGAACGGCATCGTCGCCGGCCTGGTGATCGCCGGCATCGGCGCGCTGGGGTTCTGGCCGTCGGCGGCGCTGCGGGTCTATGAAGCGTTCCTGGCCTCGCTGTTCGTGCTGGCCACCGGCATCACCGTGCTGCAGGTCGCCGCCAACCCGTATGTCGCGCTGCTGGGTCCGGAACAGACCAGCTCCAGCCGGCTGACGCTGGCGCAGGCATTGAACTCGCTGGGCACCACCCTGGCGCCGATCTTCGGCGGCCTGCTGATCCTGGGCACCACGGTGAAGAGCGGCGAGCAGATCGATGCGTTGCCGATGGCCGAGCAGGTCGCCTACCGCGCGGCCGAAGCGCAGTCGGTGCAGGGACCGTACGTGGGCCTGGCGATCGCGCTGGTGCTGCTGGCGGTGTTCGTCTACCTGTTCCGCCTGCCGAAGCTGGCCGAGGCCACCGAGCAGGGCGATACCAGCCACCACACGCTGATGGATGCGCTGCGGCAGCCGCACGTGCTGTTCGGCGTGCTGGCCATCTTCTTCTACGTCGGTGCGGAAGTGTCCATCGGCAGCTTCCTGGTCAACTACCTGTCGCTGCCGGAAATCGGTGGCATGACCGAACAGCAGGCCACCCATTTCGTATCGGCCTACTGGGGCGGTGCGATGATCGGCCGCTTTGCCGGCTCGTGGCTGCTCACCCGTTATTCACCGCGTCGCCTGCTGGCGGTGTTCGCGGTGGCCAACGTGGTGCTGCTGGGCCTGACCCTGGCGTCGTCCGGACAGATGGCGGTGTACTGCATCGTCGCCACCGGACTGTTCAATTCCATCATGTTCCCGACCATTTTCGCGCTGGGCATCGAGCGCCTGGGGCCGCTGACCAACAAGGCCTCCAGCCTGCTGATCATGGCCATCGTCGGCGGCGCGGTGGTGCCGCTGCTGCAGGGCATGCTGGCGGACCATATCGGCCTGCACAACAGCTTCGTGCTGCCGGTGCTGTGCTACGCCTACATCATCTTCTACGGCCTGGTGGGTTCGCGTCCGCCGGCTACCAGCATCCAGGGAGGCTGAGTCCAGGATGGGCAGCATTGTGTGTTTCGGCGAGATTTTGATCGATCTACTCGCCCAGTCGCCGGCCTCGCCGGAGCAGCCGCGCGCGTTCCTGCAGTATGCCGGCGGCGCCCCGGCCAACGTCGCGGTCGCCGCCGCGCGGCTGGGGATCGATACCCAGTTCGTCGGCATGCTCGGCCGCGACATGTTCGGCGATTTCCTGGCCGACAGCCTGGCCCAGCACGGCGTGGGCACCGACTACATCGCCCGCACCGATGCAGCCAAGACCGCGCTGGCGTTCGTCGCGCTGGATACGCATGGCGAGCGCAGCTTCAGTTTCTACCGTCCCCCGGCGGCCGACCTGCTGTTCCGCGCGGACGACTTCCAGCCGGCGTGCTTCGAACAGGCCAGCTGCTTCCACGTATGCTCCAACAGCCTGACCGCGCCGGACATCGCGCGTACCACCTTCGAAGGCATGCAGCGCGCGCGTGCGGCCGGCGCGCTGGTCAGCCTCGACCTCAACCTGCGTCCCGCGCTGTGGCCGGCCGGAGCCGACCCGCTGCCATGGCTGTGGCAGGCGCTGGAGCTGGCGGATGTGGTCAAGCTGTCGCGCGAGGAGCTCGAGTTCCTGGCCGCGCCGCTGGGCGATGACGGCGACGCCAGGGTGCTGCGGCGATTGCTGGACGCGAACGCACGCTGGGTGGTGGTGACCGACGGCGCCGCGCCGCTGCGCTGGTGGACCCGCGACGGCAATGGCGAGGCGGGCAGTTTCCGCGTACCGATGGTGGACAGCACCGCCGCTGGCGATGCCTTCGTCGGTGGCCTGCTGACCGCCCTGGTCGAACGCGGCGTGGATGCCGCGGGCCTGCCCGCCTTCTGCACCGATGCGGCGGCCATGGACGAGGTGCTGCGCTTCGGCGCGGCGGTGGGAGCGCTGGCGGTGACCCGCAAGGGTGCCTTCGCCGCCATGCCCACGCGCGATGAGGTGCATGCGCTGATGCAACAACCACAGGACATTCGATGATGAGCCAGACTCCAGACTTCCGTTCGCCGGCGTTCCTGCGCGGGCACATCGCCGATACCATGGCGTTCTACCACCCGCGCTGCATCGACCCGGCCGGCGGCTTCTTCCATTACTTCCGTGACGACGGCAGCGTATACGACGCGCAGCATCGCCACCTGGTGAGCAGCACGCGCTTCGTCTTCAACTATGCGATGGCATACCGTGAGTTCGGCGATGCGGCGTATCTGGACGCGGTCAGGCACGGCGTGCGTTACCTGCGCGAGGTGCATCGCAACCCGGTCACCGGCGGTTATGCGTGGACGCTGCGCGATGGTGTCGTCGAAGACGCTACCAACCACTGCTACGGCGTGGCTTTCGTGCTGCTGGCCTACAGCTGCGCGCTCAAGGCCGGCATCGAGGACGCGCGCGGCTGGATGGACGAGACCTGGCAGCTGCTGGAAACGCACTTCTGGGAGCCGCAGCATGGCCTGTACCGGGACGAGGCCGATGCGCAGTGGAACTTCACTGATTACCGCGGCCAGAACGCCAACATGCACATGTGCGAAGCGATGCTGGCCGCGTTCGAGGCCAGTGGCGAATCGCGTTACGTGGAACGGGCGCTGCTGCTGGCCGATCACATGACGCGTCGCCAGGCGGCCAAGGCCGGTGGGCTGGTGTGGGAGCATTACGACCGCGACTGGAACATCGACTGGGCCTACAACCTGGACAATCCGAAGCACCTGTTCCGTCCGTGGGGGTTCCAGCCAGGTCATCAGACCGAGTGGGCGAAGCTGCTGCTGATCCTGGACCGGCATGTGCAGGCGGACTGGCTGGTGCCGACCGCGCGGCACCTGTTCGACGTGGCGGTGGAGCGCAGCTGGGACGCGGCGCGCGGTGGGCTGTATTACGGGTTCGCGCCGGAGCAACGCCGGCAGCCGGGCATGGACGGTGCGCCGATCGGTGGCGACAGCTTCGTCTGCGATGACGACAAGTATTTCTGGGTGCAGGCCGAGACGCTGGCGACGGCGGCGCTGATGGCGCAGCGTACCGGCGATGCGACGTACTGGGACTGGTACCAGCGGTTGTGGGCGTATGCGTGGGCGCATTTCGTGGACCATCGGTACGGTGCGTGGTTCCGCATCCTGGATGCGGACAACCGCAAGTACAGCGATGAGAAGAGCCCGGCGGGCAAGGTCGATTACCACACGATGGGTGCGTGCTACGAAGTGCTGAACGTGGTGCGGCCGAAGGCCGGCTGACGGCTGTCGGGTGGTGCCCGTCGGCATTTCCGGTGGGGTTGGCGGAACAGGTAGAGCCGACCCCGGGTCGGCTGCCTCTCGGGGTGCGGCATGCCATCAGCCGATCATGGGGCGGCTCTGCCGACGTGGATGCTCGAGGAGGGACGCGATGCGGATCATGACGATTTTCCTGCTGGCCGCCGTCGGGGTGTGTTCGCTGCTTCCGGCGCTTCCTGCATCGGCGGCCGTGCTGGACGCGCGCTGGGAGTTCCGCCTGCTGCCGGGTGACGGGCAGCAGGCCGGGCATCCGGAGGTGGCGGAATGGCGCGATGCGCGGGTGCCGGGCAGCGTGCATACCGATCTGCTCGCGCATGCGTTGATCCCCGACCCGTACGTGGGCGCTCCCGAAGCCGGGCTGCAATGGATCGGGCTGGCGGACTGGGAATACCGCGCGCGCTTCGATGTGGACGCCGCGACCCTGGCGCGCCGTCATGCCGAGCTGGTGTTCGAGGGGCTGGACACGTTCGCGGAGGTCGAACTCAACGGCCGCCCGTTGCTGCGCGCCGACAACAGCCATCGCACCTGGGTGGCCCGCGTGGATGGGCGCCTGCGGGCACGCGACAACACGCTGCGGATCGTGTTCCGTTCGCCGATCCGCACGCTGCTGCCGGTCGTGCAGGCCATGCCGCACATGATCGCCGGCAACTATCCGTCGCCTTACGGGGACGAGCCGAAGGATGCGATGGTCGGCAACTTCGTGCGCAAGCCGGCCTACCACTTCGGCTGGGACTGGGGGCCACGCTACGTGACGGCCGGCGTGTGGCGCCCGGTGCGGCTGGAGACCTGGGACGCGCGGCGCGTGACCGACCTGGCGGTGCGTACCGATGCGTTGAGCGACGCGCGTGCCACGCTCAGCGCGCTTGTCGAGGTGGAACACGATGGCGCGGCAGGCAGCGTACCGGTGCAGCTGGAGGTGCAGGACCCCGAGGGTCGCATCGTTGCGCGCGTCGATCGCGATGTGCGCCTGGAGCCCGGTGTGCAGCGCCTGGAGCTGCCGGTGCGGATCGACCAGCCGCGCCGCTGGTGGCCGGCCGGGCAGGGTGCGCAGGATCGTTACACGGTGCAGGTGCGCGTCGGGCATGGGAATGATCCGGCGCTGCAGGCCAGCCGCCGCATCGGACTGCGCAGCGTGGAACTGCGCCGTGAACGGGATGACGATGGCGGCCAGGGCTTCGCGTTCGTCATCAACGGCCGTCCGATCTTCGCCAAGGGCGCCAACGTGATCCCGTTCGATGCGTTTCCCGCGCGCGTGGATGCGCAGCGCCTGCGCACGGTATTGACCGCAGCGCGCGATGCCAACATGAACATGCTGCGCAACTGGGGCGGGGGCTACTACGAGGATGATGCGTTCTTCGATCTGGCCGACGAACTCGGGCTGCTGGTCTGGCAGGACTTCATGTTCGGCGGCGGCATGCAGCCGGGCTTCGACCCGGCATTCCGGCGCAGCGTGGTGGCCGAAGCGCGCGACAACGTGCGCCGGCTGCGGCACCATCCGAGCATCGTGCTGTGGTGTGGCAACAACGAAGAAGAAACGGCATGGAAGGACTGGGGCCACGGGCGCGACCTGCAGCAGGCCGACCCTGCGTTCGCGGCGCAGGTCTGGCAGGGGTATGTGGATCTGTTCGGCCACGACCTGCGCCAGGTGGTGGCCGAGGACGGCCTTGGCGTTCCCTACTGGTCGAGCTCGCCGGGCAACGACCTGGACACGAAGGCCAACGATTCCCGTCGCGGCGACAAGCACTACTGGGAGGTGTGGGGCAATCCTGCCCTGCCGGTGACCGCCTACCTGCGCGAGACGCCGCGTTTCATGTCCGAATACGGGCTGCAGTCGTGGCCATCGCAGGCGATGGTGGACCGCATCGCGCCGCGTGCCGCGCAGGATATCGACAGTCCGATGATCCGCGCGCACCAGAAGTTCATGGCCGGGGAGGGCAACGCACGGCTGCTGCATTACATCCGTACCGGATATGGCGAGCCGCGCGACTTCGCCGCGTTCCTGTACCTCGGCCAGGTGATGCAGGCCGAGGGAATCGCGCTGGCGGCACTGCATCATCGTGCATCACGTCCATACACGATGGGGTCGCTGTACTGGCAGCTCAACGATGTGTGGCCGGGCGCTTCCTGGTCCAGCCTGGACCACGATGGCCACTGGAAGCCGCTGCATTTCAACGCGCGCAGGTTCTTCGCCGATATCGCGGTGGCGGCGTTGCGCGATGATGGAATCACGCGGTTCACCCTGCTCAACGACACGCCGCGCGCGCAGCCGGTGCAGTGGCGGCTGCGGGTGATGGACCTGGAGGGGCGCGTGCTGGGCGACCGGCAGCAGGCGCTGGTGCTGGCACCGGGTACGGCCGCCGAGGTCGGTCGCTTCAGCGATGCGCGCCTGCTTGGCGATGCCGATCCGTCGCGCACGGTGGTGGTGGTGGAACTGCTGCAGGAAGGGCGCGTGCGGTCGCGGCAACTGGTTGCGTTCGTGCCGCCGCGTGAGCTGGCCTTCGGTGCCGATCAGCTCGACGCACGCCTGCAGGCCGGCCCGGAAGGACCGCAGCTGGTCCTGCAGGCACGTGGCCTGGTGCGGGCGGCGTGGATCGATTTCGGCACACTGGATGTCGTGCTGGAAGACAACTTCCTCGACCTGCTGCCAGGTGAGCGCCGCGTGCTGGGCCTGCGCACGCGCGCCGGCCCGGCTGAACTACGTGCCGCGCTCAACATCCAGACGCTTGGCGACACGCTGCGGTAGCGCCGATCCGCGATCGGCCGCAGGCGTGATGCACACGCCGTGGTAGAGCCGATCCATGATCGGCTATGGGCGTGATGCACGCGGTGAGGTGCAGCCGACCATGGGTCGGCTCTACCGGGGATGCTGAGCGGTAGCGCCGATCCGCGATCGGCTGCAGGCGTGATGCACACGGCAAGGTGCAGCCGACCATGGGTCGGCTCTACCGGGGAAGCTGAGCGGTAGAGCCGATCCATGATCGGCTATGGGCGTGATGCACGCGGCAAGGCGCAGCCGACCATGGGTCGGCCCTACCGTGGTCGGAGATCAGGCGGTGATCTGCTGGAAATTTTCCACGCGTTCGTGGCCGTGCGTGGCCTCGCCGGTGCGCGGCAGCGGGTAATCGTCCAGGCGGTCCAGCAGCCGGGTCTGCAGGCCTGCCTCGCGGGCGGCATCCAGTTCTTCGACCACGTCGGACAGGAACAGGATCTCTCCCGCGGCCACGCCGATGTCCTGGACGATGCGCCGGTAGCTGTCGGCCTCGCGCTTGCCGCCGATTTCGGTGTCGAACCAGCCCGAGACCAGGTGGGTCAGGTCGCCCGCATCGCTGAAGCCGAAGAACAGCTTCTGCGCCGGCACCGAGCCGGAAGAATAGACATACAGCTTCAGCCCGGCTGCATGCCAGCCGGACAGGACCGCAGCCACTTCCGGGTAGAAGTGCGCGGTGTAATCGCGGCGCTGGTAGCCTGCCGCCCAGATCATGCCCTGCAGCGCCTTCAGCGCCGTGTGCTTGCGATCCTGGTCGATCCAGCCCTGCAGGGTTTCAGCGACCAGGCTGTCCTGGCAGGCGCCACCGATCTCGGTGGCCACCGCGTCCAGCCAGCGGCGCACGTCCGGCTCCTGGCCATGTTCAGCGATGAAGCCGGGCAGGGCCTGGCGGGCATACGGGAACAGCACGTTCTTGACGAACGAAATGCTGCTGGTGGTGCCTTCGATATCGGTCAGGATGACGCGCGGCTGCATGGATCAGGAGGCCTTGGTGGGAACGTAGCGGGGAAACTTCTGCGCGATGTCGGTGCCGGTGAAGTGACCGACCCAGCCATCGGCTTCGGTGAAGAAGCGGATCGCCACGAAACTCGGCTCATCACCCATGTCGAACCAGTGGGTGATGCCGTCGGGAACGGCGATCAGGTCGTCCTTTACGCACTCGATCTCGTACACCTTGTCGCCGACGTGCAGGGTGAACAGGCCGGAGCCGGCAACGAAGAAGCGCACTTCGTCTTCCTTGTGGAAGTGTTCGTCGAGGAACTTCTTCCGCAGTTCGGCGCGGTTCGGGTTGTCCGGCGCGATCGAGGCCACGTCCACGCTCTTGAAACCACGCTCGGCGACCAGCCGATCGATGTCGGCACGGTACGCGGCGAACACCTCGTCCTGGCTCGCGCCGGGGGCGACCGGCTGCGTGGCCTGCCAGCGTTCGAAGGTGACGCCGATCTTCCGCAGTTCGGTGGCGATGACCGCGCCGTCCTGGGTATCCAGCAGCGGGGCATCGGGGGCGGTGTCGTCGTAGATGCGCAGTCGGCTCATGGCGGCGGCTTGAACGTGATGGGGGGAAGGACAGGGTAGTAGCGCCGGGCTCTGTCCGGCAACCCGCGCGCCTTCAGCACGCCGGGTTGCCCGCGCATTCCACCGACCTGAGTTCAGCCGCGCAGTTTCCGCAGCTCCAGCTCGCACTGGAACAGGAACTCGAAGGCCTCCAGGTGGCGGCGCGCCTCGGCCATGTCGCGGCCCCAGGCGTACAGCCCGTGGCCGTCGATCAGGTAGCCCCACAGCAGCTGGGTATCCATCAGCGCATCGACCTGCGCGGAAAGCACGTCCATGTCCTGGGTATTGGCGAACACCGGCACGTCCACCGCCATCTCGTGGGTGCTGTTGCCGGCGAACGCCTTCAGCAGCTCGTAGCCTTCCAGGCGGATGTGGCCCTGCGAGGCATACAGGCGCGAGGCGACGGTCTGTACTGGCGAATGCGTGTGCAGCACGCAGCCGATTTCCGGAAAACGGCGATACAGCTGCGTGTGCAGCAGGGTTTCGGCGGACGGGCGCAGCGGGCGGCCGACGGCCTTGCCGTCAAAGTCCACCACCATGATGTCGTCCTCGATCAGCCGTCCCTTGTCACGGCCGGAGACGGTGATGGCGGCGTGGCTGTCGTCCAGGCGATGCGAGAAGTTGCTGCTGGTGGCCGGCGTCCAGCCGGCGCGGGCCAGTTCGCGGACGTTGTCGATCAGCAGCTGGGCCAGTTCGCCCAGGCGCGTGGTGTCGTACGGGAAGGTGGGGGCGTTCATGGCGGGTATTTTACGGGATACGGCGAACGGCTGAGCCCCTCGTGGCGGAGGCGCACGGTGGAGCATGGGGGAGGCCGGGCGGGAGGGGTTTGCGGGAGACGCCGTAAATCCATCCCTGGAGGCTTGGTCGCCGCATCCATGCGGCTCACACTCCCGCAAACCCCTCCCGCCCGGCCTTCGACATTTTCCGTGGGCGCCAGCCACGGAGAAGAAGAATGAAGAGCAAGGGCAAGAGCGTGACGACCAACGGTCGTCACCCACCAAGGTAGTTTCCGATTTTTCAGATGCCGGCATTTGACGTTCGTACCGTCACCGGAATTCTGTCGAAGCCAGCCGCCACCACAGGAATCGCGCTTTCGCCGTTGCGGTTGCCGTTGCCGTTGCCGTTGCCGTTGCCGTTGCCGTAAAGCAGGGCGCGGGGGCGCAGCCCCCGCAACACCCTCACTTGCCGCGCAGACGGCTGTGGCGGTGGCCGTAGGCGAAATAGATGCCGAACCCGGCCAGCGTCCAGCCGCCCATCAGCATCCAGTTGTGCACCGTCATCGCCGACAACAGCGCCAGGCAGCTCAGCACGCCCAGGCTGCAGACCAGCCAGGCACCGGGAATGCGGAACGGACGCGGCAGGTCGGGCTGCGTGCGGCGCAGGATCAGCACCCCGGCACACACGGCCGCGAAGGCGATCAGGGTCCCCATCGAGGTCAGCTCGCCCAGCACGTCCAGCGGGAACAGCGCCGCCAGCAGCGCGATGCCGATACCGGTGATGACGGTGTTGATGTGCGGCGTGCGGTAGGTCGGATGGATCTTCGTGAACACCGGCGGCAGCAGCCCGTCGCGACCCATGATCATGAAGATGCGCGGCTGCGCGATGATCATCACCAGCACCACCGACGACAGGCCGACCAGCGCGCCGATCTCCACCACCACGCGCAGCCAGCCCAGCTGCGGGTGCGCGGCCACCGCGGTCACCACCGGCTCGTCGGTGCCCAGCAGCTGGTACGGCACCAGGCCGGTCATCACCGCAGCCATGGCGATGTACAGCACGGTGCACACCACCAGCGACAGCATCATGCCGATCGGCATGTCGCGCTGCGGACGGTGCGATTCCTGCGCGGCCACCGACACCGCCTCGAAGCCGATGTAGGCGAAGAACACCATCGCCGCGCCACGCAGCACGCCGTCCATGCCATAGCGGCCCGGTCCCTCGTTTTCGGGGATGAAGGGCGTCCAGTTGGCCGGATCGACGTACTTCCAGCCGACCGCGATCACCAGGATGATCAGGCCGGTCTTCAGCACCACCATGGCCATGTTCATCGCCGAGGACTTGCGGATGCCGACGTAGCACAGCCAGGTCAGCAGCAGCACCAGGATCGCGGCGGGCACGTTGGCGATCGCCCCGGTGGGGCGCAGTTGTCCGTCCAGCGGTGCGTTGACCAGCGCCGATGGCAGGTGGATGTCGAAATGGCTGAGCAGGCTGAGGAAATAACCGGTCCAGCTGACCGCCACCGCGGATGCGGACACGCCGTACTCCAGCACCAGCATCCAGCCGATGAACCAGGCCGACAGCTCGCCGAAGGTGGCGTAGGTGTAGGTGTAGGCGCTGCCGGAGACCGGCACCATGGAAGCGAATTCGGCGTAGGCCATCGCGCAGAACGCGCAGCAGATGGCGGCCAGCACGAACGACAGCATGATCGCCGGGCCGGCGTGGTTGGCCGCGGCCTGGCCGGTGATGACGAAGATACCGCCGCCGATCACCGCGCCGATGCCCAGCGCGGTCAGTCCCCACGGCCCCAGGGTGCGCGCCAGGCTGAGCGCGTTGGCGTCTTCATGGGCGGCGTGCGGATGCTTGGTGGCCCACAGTTGCTTGAGCATGTGTGTCGTTCTTTTCGAGGGATGCACGGGGCGGAATACCGCCGGGAAAACGAACGGGCCGACCCTGGTGGCCGGCCCGTCGGGGCATTATGGCGTCTTCGCCAGCTTGCTGTTGCGCATGCCGTAGCCGAGGTAGATCAGCAGGCCGAGCACGGTCCAGCCGACGAACAGGTGCCAATGCACCACGAATGCCTGCCAGAACAGGAACAGGCACATCGCCGCACCGAGCGGGCAGATCACCCATACCAGCGGTACGCGGAACGGGCGGACGATTTCCGGACGGGTATAGCGCAGCACCAGTACGCCGATACAGACGGTGGCGAAGGCCAGCAGCGTGCCCATCGACACCAGCTCGCCAAGCACGTTCAGCGGCACCAGCCCGGCCAGCGCCGCAGCGATGACGCCGACCACGATCGTGCTCCAGTACGGTGTGTGGAAGCGCGCGTGGACCTTGCCGAAGATCTTCGGCAGCAGGCCATCGCGGGAGATGGTGTAGGCGATGCGGGTCTGGCCCATCATCATCACCAGCACCACCGAGGAGAGGCCGGCGATGGCGCCGATCTCCACCGCGGTCTTGAGCCAGGACAGGCTGGCATATGGCTCAAGCGCGGTCGCCACCGGCTTGTCGGTGCCCAGCAGCTGGTACGGCATCATGCCGGTCAGCACCGCGCAGACGATGATGTAGACGACGGTGCAGACCGCCAGCGAACCGAGCAGGCCGATCGGCATGTTGCGCTGCGGGTCCTTGGTTTCGCCGGCGGCGGTGGACACCGCGTCGAAGCCGATGTAGGCGAAGAACACGATGGTCGCCGCGCGGAACACGCCGCTCCAGCCGAACTCGCCGGCCACGCCGGTGTTTTCGGGGATGAACGGCGTCCAGTTGGCGGCATCGATATGCGCCGCGCCGAAGCCGATGAACAGGCAGATGACGGTGACCTTGATCGCCACGATGATCGCGTTGACGAACGCCGACTGGGTGATGCCCACATACAGCAGGCCCGACACCGCCGCCACGATCAGCACCGCCGGCAGGTTGAACAGCTTGCCGGAGGCAATGAATTCGCTGCCGGTCCAGGCGATCGGCGCGGCACTGAGCGCGTCCGGGAACGGCATGTTCAACGTGGTGGTGATGAAACTGATCAAATAGGCAGACCAGCCGACCGCCACCGACGCCGAGGCGAACAGGTATTCCAGCACCAGGCACCAGCCGATGAACCAGGCCATGCCTTCGCCGAGGGTGGCGTAGGAGTAGGAGTAGGCGCTGCCGGAGACCGGCATCATCGCCGCGAACTCCGCATAGCACAGGCCGGCCAGCGCGCAGGCCAGGCCGGCCAGCACGAAGGACAGCATGATCGCCGGGCCCGCATGGTTGGCCGCCGCCTGCCCGGTCAGCACGAAGATGCCCGCGCCGATCACCGCGCCGATGCCGAGCAGGATCAGGTGCTTTGCCGTGAGAGTCCGTTTCAGCGTGGCTTCGCCGTCCAGGCTGCCTTCGATGGGTTCGCCGGCATCGACGTGTGCGGCCGGCGCGACCGGTTTGACTCTCAACAGAGCTTTCAGCATGCGTACTTTCCTAGGGAATTCGGGAAGTGGCCGGCGGTGCGTTGCCGCTGGCGCGTTGGGTGAAGGCCCCGCGAAGGGCGCGTTGTACCTTAGCCAAAGCTGAAGGCTGCGCACAAGCCGCACGTGCAGCATTCTGCGACGATAATGACCGGTCATCCGTCGTACCCACCGCCCGTCATGTCGAAACCTGTCGCAAGCCACTCCGCCGTTGCCGTTCCACTGGATCGCCAGCTACACGATTACGTCCGCCAGGTTCCCGATCATGACGGGCTTGCTGCCGAATTCGGCACATTCTCGCGAAGCCATGACGTGGCCGGCTCGGCCTACCACCGCGAGCGCCTGGCCGGTCATCTCACCGCCAGCGCGTGGCTGGTCAGCCGCGACAGCCGCCGCGTCCTGCTGACCCACCACCGCAAGCTCGGTCGCTGGCTGCAGCTTGGCGGGCACGCTGACGGCGACCCCGACCTGGCCCGCGTGGCGCTGCGCGAAGCGGCGGAGGAATCCGGCCTGCAGGGACTCCGGCTCGACGACGGCGACATCTTCGACCTCGACAAGCACTGGATTCCCGAACGCGGCGATGTGCCGGGGCATTGGCATTACGACGTGCGCTTCGTGGTCCGCGCGACGGGGGACGAGGCGTTCGTGGTCAGCGAGGAATCGCTGGCGCTGGCGTGGCGCGAGGTGGCGGAGATCGCCGCCGATGCAGGTGCCGACGCCTCGCTGCAGCGGATGGCCCGCCGCTGGCTGGGGCGTTGCGGACAGGCTGCGTAGCGCCGGCTCAATACAGGACGCGGGTGCGGACCGTGCCCGGGATCGCGGCCAGCTCTTCGCGCACGGCGGCGGCCTGGGCTTCGCTGGCGGTGATGTCGATCACCACGTAGCCGACCTTCGCATCGGTGCGCAGGAACTGGCCGTCGATGTTGACGTTGTGGCGCGAGAAGATCTCGTTGACCTGCGACAGCACGCCGGGCACGTTGTGGTGGATGTGCAGCAGGCGCAGGCTGCCATCGTGTTCGGGCAGGGTGACCTCCGGGAAGTTCACCGCCGACAGGGTGCCGCCGTTGTCGCTGTAGCGCACCAGCTTGGCCGCCACCTCCACGCCGATGTTGTCCTGCGCTTCCAGCGTGCTGCCACCGACGTGCGGGGTCAGGATCACGTTGTCGTGGGCGGTCAGCGGCGATTCGAACGCATCGCCGTTGCCCTTCGGTTCGACCGGAAACACATCCAGCGCCGCGCCGCCGAGATGGCCCGAGCGCAGCGCGGCATCCAGTGCGTCGATGTCCACCACGGTGCCGCGCGCGGCATTGATCAGGTGCGCGCCGCGGCGCATCCTGGCCAGCTCGGTGGCGCCGATCATCCACTGCGTGGCCGGTGTTTCCGGCACGTGCAGGGTGACGATGTCGGCGCGCTCCAGCAGGTCCTCCAGGCTCGCCGCCGCGCGTGCGTTGCCCAGTGCCAGCTTGGCGTCGACATCGTGGAAGATCACCTGCAGCCCCAGCGCTTCGGCGAGAACGCCGACCTGCGTGCCGATGTGCCCGTAGCCGATGATGCCCAGCGTCTTGCCGCGGACCTCATGGCTGCCGGCCGCCGATTTCGACCAGCCGCCGCGGTGGCATTCGGCGTTCTTGCCGGGGATGCCACGGGCCAGCATGATCGCCTCGGCGATGACCAGCTCGGCGACGCTGCGGGTATTGGAATAGGGTGCGTTGAACACCGGGATGCCGGCCAGTTCGGCGGCCTCCAGGTCGACCTGGTTGGTGCCGATGCAGAAGCAGCCGATGGCGATCGTGCGCTTGGCTTCGGCCAGCACCCCGGCGGTCAGCTGGCTGCGCGAACGGATGCCGACGATGTGCGCTTCGGCGATGCGCGCCTTCAGTTCGTCTTCCGGCAGCGCCTTGGAGTGCAGCTCGATCTGGCTGTAGCCGGCGGCAGTGAACACGTCCACGGCGGTCTGGCTGACCCCTTCCAGCAGCAGCACGCGGATATCCTGCTTGGGGTATGAAGTCTTCTTCGGCGACATGGGGCGGCACGGCCAGTGGGACGGGGGCATTCCACTATGCCAGATGGCAGCGCCGATGGTGCGCCGCGCCATCGGCGGGATGCAAGGTCGGCCCCAGCCACGCATCGCCGCGCATCTGCCCGGCCGCGGGCTGGACGCCGCCGCCACCGGCTGGCAGGCTTGCGGGCTTCCCTGCCGTGTCCCGACGCCATGACCGACCCGCGCCTTTCATCGCTGTTGCAGGACTGTCCCGATCTGCGGTTGAAGACCGATCCCGCCGACCTGCAGCACTACGGGCGCGACTGGACGCGGCGCTGGACACCGGCACCGCTGGCGATTGCGCTGCCGGCGACGGTGGCCGAGGTGCAGGCGGTGATGCGCTGGAGCGCGGCCGAGGGCGTGGCGGTGGTGCCGTCCGGTGGGCGCACCGGCCTGTCCGGGGGTGCGGTGGCGGCCAATGGCGAACTGGTATTGAGCCTGGAGCGCATGAACAAGGCGCTCGACTACGATGCCGTGGACCGCACGCTCACCGTGCAGGCCGGCATGCCGCTGGAAGCGGTGCACAACGCGGCGCGGGAACACGGACTGCTCTATCCGGTGGATTTCGCCGCGCGTGGCTCCTGTTCGATCGGCGGCAACATCGCCACCAATGCCGGTGGCATCCGCGTGATCCGCTACGGTAATACCCGCGAATGGATCGCCGGCCTGAAGGTGGTCACCGCCGACGGCGCGCTGCTGGAACTCAACAAGGGGCTGATCAAGAACTCCAGCGGCTACGACTTCCGGCAGCTGCTGATCGGGTCGGAAGGCACCCTCGGGGTGATCGTCGAGGCGACCCTGAAGCTGACCGATCCGCCGCCGGCCAGCAACGTGATGCTGCTCGCGCTGCCCAGCTTCGAAGTGCTGATGCAGGTGTTCGCCGCGTTCCGTGCGCGCCTGCAGCTGCAGGCGTTCGAGTTCTTCACCGACCGCGCCCTGCATCACGTGCTGGCGCACGGCGCGCAGCCCCCGTTCGATGATCTCCATCCGTACTACGTGGTGACCGAGTTCGCCGCCGGTGACGAGGCGCAGGAGGCGGCGGCGATGGCCGCGTTCGAGGACTGCATGGGCAATGGCTGGGTCAGCGATGGGGTGATCAGCGCCAGCGATGCGCAGGCCGCGCAGCTGTGGCGCCTGCGCGAAGGCATCACCGAAGCGGTCGCGCGCCATACGCCGTACAAGAACGACGTCTCGGTGCGGATCTCGGCGATGCCGGCATTCCTGGCCGAGACCCAGGCGCTGATCGGTGCGGCCTACCCGCAGTTCGAGGTGGTGTGGTTCGGCCACATCGGCGACGGCAACCTGCATATCAACGTGCTCAAGCCCGACGACACTCCCGATGCCGACTTCCTCGCCCAGTGCGAGCACGTGACCCGGCTGCTGGCGCAGGTGCTGGCCCGTTTCGATGGCAGCATTTCCGCCGAACACGGCATCGGCCTGGTCAAGAAGGGGTACCTGGACAGCACCCGCGGCGTGGCCGAGATCGCGCTGATGAAGGCGGTCAAGCACGCCTTCGATCCGCAGTGGCGGCTGAATCCCGGCAAGCTGTTCGACAGCTGAGGCGACGCAGGCGACGGCGAGCGGTTACTCTCTGCACACGTCCTTCACGAGTGCCCACGATGACCCGACCGATCCCGAGCGCGATGCTGCTTGCCATTGCCCTCTCCACGCTGCCGCTGTCGGCGCTGGCGTCGAGCTTTGCCGGCACCACGGCCGGTTCGGCCACCGGCGCCTCGTCGAATTCCTCCGGCAGCAGCTCGGGCGATGACAAGGTGATCCTGGCAGCGCGCGACGATGCGGCGGCGTTCGTCGCCAGCGATGGCCGCATCCGTGGCGCGCACCTGCAGGCGGCTCTGGCGCACCTTCGCGAACATGACGCCGAAGCACGCCTGGCCGACGACCTGGTGCTTGCGCGGACCCTGCTGGCACGTTGATGCCGCTGCGTCGCCGCGCTGCAGCCCGTGCGGCGTGGGGTGTCCTGGCGCTGTTGTGCCTGGCTCCGGGCGCGCAGGCGCTGCAACTGGTCGCCGACGATGCCGGCCTGGCCGATCCCCGGCGCGAGCGCGCGCGGGACGCGCTGCAACAGGTGGCGGGGCGCCTCCCGGACGGGCTGCGCGCTGCCTTGCCGGAGCGCATCGTGGTGCGCTTTGGCGATACGCTGCCCGCGCACGTACAGGGGCGCGCGTTCGGCGGCAGGCTGCAGCTGCAGCGATCGCTGCTTGACGGCCAGGGTGCGGACGCGGCGCGGACACTGCAGGCGGCGCTGATCCATGAACTGGTGCATGTCGCCGATCGCGGCAGCGGCGGCGGCTGGTCCGGTCAGGCGCGCCTGCGCGAGCTCGCCGGCTGGCTACAGCGGCCGTGGAAACTGGGGCGCGGCCCGAACCGCTTCAGCGACCGCAGTCCGGACCTTTACGAGCGCCATAGCGCGGCCGAATTCCTGGCGGTCAACCTCGAACATTGGCTGCTGGACCCGGGCTTCGCGTGCCGCCGTCCGGCGCTGGCGCGCTGGCTGGGCGAAACCTTCGGCCCTGCGCCGTTGCAGCCAACGCCCTGCGCGCCGGCGATGCCGCTGTTGCAGGCCAGCGATGAGGAAGGCGCTGCCGAACTGCTGCAGCTCGATCCGGCGCGCGTGTACGCGGTGGACTACCTGTTCGCCGAAGGCGGCGAGGCGGCGATGAGCCGCTGGGGCCACGCCATGCTGCGGCTGGTGATCTGCCGCGAAGGCCGCGTACCGGGCCCGGCCTGCCGCCTGGACCTGGAGCAGCACCGCGTGCTGTCGTTCCGCGCGTTCGTCGGCGACGTCGAACTGTCGGGCTGGCGTGGCCTGAGCGGCGGCTACCCGTCGCGGTTGTTCGTGTTGCCGTTGCGGCAGGTCGTGGATGAGTACACCAAGGTGGAGCTGCGAGGCCTGGCTTCGGTCCCGCTGCGGTTGCCGGCCGCCGACATCGCGGCACTGCTGGAGCGTGCGGTGCAGGTGCACTGGAGTTACGACGGACGCTACTACTTCCTTGCCAACAACTGCGCGGTGGAGACCGCGAAGCTGCTGCAGGCAAGCGTCTCGGCGCTGGGCGAGGCCGGCATCGGGCGGATCACCCCGACCGGTCTGCGGCGGCGGCTGGACCGGCTCGGCATGCTGGACGAAAGCGTGTTCGCCGACCACGCGGCCGCGATTCGTGACGGATTCTATTTCGAGTCCAGCGACCGCCATTACCGCACCCTGTTCGACGCGGCGCGCGCGCAGCTGGAGCTGCCGGCGAAGGATGCCGGGGCCTGGCTGGCGCTGCCGGCCATCGAGCGCGCGCCCTGGCTGCAGCGCGGCGACCTGCGTGCGACCGCCGGCCTGCTGCTGCTGGAACAGGCTGCGTTCCGTCGTGCCGAGCTGCGCGCGCGCGGCCGCCTGAAACGGCAGCTGTCCCGGCAACCGGATGGCGAACAGGCGCGCGGACTGCAGGCGCTGCTGGAAGAAGCAGGACAGTGGCTGCGTCCGGGCGCCCTGCTGCACGGCGATGGCTACGGCATGCCGCAGCCCGGCGAGCTGGCGCGGCTGCAGCCCCGGCTGCAGGCCATGAACGCGCGCACACCGATGGCCTGGCAGCAGCTGCGTGCACGATTGCGCGAAGGACTTCCCGCGACGCAGCGCGAAGAGCTTGACCAGTTGCAGGCCAACCTGGATACGCTGGGCCAGCAGCTTCGCCGGCAGGCGGCACCACCGCTGCCGGCCTACGCGCAGTGAACGCCGCGCCCGCATTCCCGCTGCATTGACGGCCGCGGTGTTACCGTCACGTGTCGTTGAACGATGACAAGGAGCGCCCATGCGCCCATCTTTTTTCCTGTTGCCCACGGTGCTGGTCGTCGCGCTCGCCGTGGCCTGCCAGCCCGGCCGCACCACGTCGGCGATGGCGGACGCCGGAAACGGTGACACGGCCGCGGGACGTCCCGCCGAAGTGCCGGTGCAGGCATTCCGCGCGACCGGCAACGAGCCGGGCTGGCTGGCCACGGTGGACGCAAAGGCGCCGGCGACGTTGCGGGTCGAGGTTGATTATGGAGAGACGAAATACGAGATCGCCGCGCCCACCCAGGGCCCGGATGGCTGGGCCGGTACCGCCGCGGACGGAACCCCGGTCAAGCTCAGCATCCAGCGCGTGGCATGCCAGGATGACATGAGTGGCCGGGAATTCGAGGCCAGGGCGATGCTGACCGTCGGCACCCGGCAGCTGCATGGCTGCGGCGGGTTCGTGCCGGATCGGTAGGGGCCGGACCTCCGGTGTGCCGACCAACGGTCGGCACCCACCGGTATGGTCGGCACCCACCGTGGCGGCGCGGATCGTCAGTCCGCGCGGCCGGCGAATTCGCCGGTGGCGGTGTTGACCAGCACGCGCTCGCCGTTGGCGATGTACTCCGGGACCATGATCTCGATGCCGGTGTTGAGCCTGGCCGGCTTCGGGCGCTTGGTCGCGGTGCCGCCCTTCAGTTCCGGCGGCGTTTCCACCACTTCCAGCACCACGCTGCCCGGCAGCTGCACGGCCACCGGCTGATCGTCGATCACCTGCACGTAGATGCCGGACAGCCCGTCGGTGATGTAGCCCGCGTCATCGCCGATCACGTCCGCATCCAGGGTATAGGGGGTGTAGTCCTCGTCGTCGAGGAACACGAACGCCTCGCCGTCCTTGTACGAATACGTGGACTGGCGGCGCAGCAGTTCGACTTCGACCAGGCTGTCGTCCGAATCGAAGCTGGCGTCGAGCTTGTTGCCGCCCGGTACGCTGTACATGATGAAACGGAAGCGGACGTTGCCGCCGCGCCCCTGCGGCGAGCTGCGCTCGATGTCGCGGATCTGGTAGACGCCGTTGTTGTACTCGACGACGTTGCCCTTCTTGATATCGCTGGCTTTCATGATCGTAGGCTTGGTTGGGGGAGGGCGCCTTCCCGGCGCCCGGGGGAATCACTTCGGAGCGAGCCGGGTGGCGCCGTCCAGGCGGATGGTCTCGCCGTTGAGGTAGGTGTTGCCGAGGACATGCGCGACCAGTCCGGCGAAGTCTTCCGGCCTGCCCAGCCGCGACGGGAACGGGATCGAGGCGGCCAGCGACTGCTGCACCGCTTCGGGCATGCCGTCCACCATGGGGGTCCAGAACACGCCCGGCGCGATGGTGTTGACCCGGATGCCGAAGCGCGACAGCTCGCGCGCCATCGGCAGGGTCATCGACACCACGCCGCCCTTCGACGCGGCATAGGCGGCCTGGCCGATCTGGCCCTCGTAGGCGGCGATGCTGGCGGTGTTGACGATCACCCCACGCTCGCCGTCATCGCCGGGTGCGTTGTGCTGCATGCGGTTGGCCGCGGCCTTGGCGACGTTGAAGCTGCCGACCAGGTTGACCATCACCGTGCCGCGGAAGCCGGCCAGCGGCATCGGGCCATCCTTGCCCAGCACGCGTCCGGCGCCGAGGATGCCGGCGCAGTTGACCGCCACGTTGAGGCCGCCCAGGAACGCATGCGCCTGTTCGATGGCGTCGGCCACGGCGGCCTCGTCGCTGACGTCGACCTGGAAATAGCGGGCATTGCCGGCGCCCAGCGCCGCCACCGCGGCCGCGCCCTTGTCGTCGTTGAGATCGAACAGGGCGACCTTGCCGCCTGCGGAAACCAGGTGTTCGGCCACGGCAAGGCCAAGGCCGGAAACGCCGCCGGTGATGACGGCTTGCACGGAAGACAGCTGCATTGCACGGTCCTGCAGGTTCAAGAACCGGCGATTCTAACGGATGCCGCGCGCGGCGCCGTTGTGCGCCGCACGCGGCGCACCGGGATGCGGGACGCGGTGGAGCGGGGCTCTGCCCGGCGCTACGCGGTCAGGGCCCTGCCTGCGCGGCTGGCGGTGGGGCGGCCGAGCAGCGAGGCCAGCCACTGGCCGATCATGGCCAGTTCCTGCAGGTCCACGCCGCATTCCAGGCCCAGCCCGCGCAGCAGGTAGACCACGTCCTCGCTGGCGACGTTGCCGCTGGCGCCCTTGGCGTAGGGGCAGCCGCCGGCGCCGGAGACCGCGCTGTCGACCACGCGCACGCCGGCGTCCAGGCAGGCGGCGATGTTGGCGATCGCCTGGCCGTAGGTGTCGTGGAAATGCACGGCCAGCGCCGCCATCGGCACCTCGCCGGCCACCGCCTCCAGCATCCGGCGCGCCTTGTGCGGAGTGCCGACGCCGATGGTATCGCCGAGCGAAATCTCGTAGCAGCCCATTGCATGCAGCGCGCGCGCCACCCGCACCACCTCGGCCACCGGCACCTCGCCCTGGTAGGGGCAGCCGAGCACGGTGGATACATAGCCGCGCACGCGCACCCCATCGGCGGCGGCGCGGCGCAGGATCGGTTCGAAGCGTGCCAGTGATTCGTCGATGCCGACGTTGGTGTTGGTGCGGTTGAAGGTCTCCGAGGCCGCGGTGAACACCGCCACCTCCTGCACGCCTGCGGCACGGGCACGGTCGTATCCCTGCTCGTTGGGCACCAGCACCGGATAGGCGATCCCCGGTCGTCGGGTGATGCCGGCATAGACCTCGGCGGCATCGGCCAGCTGCGGCACCCATTTCGGGCTGACGAAGCTGGTCGCCTCGATGCTGCGCAGCCCGGTCGCCGACAGGCGGTCGATCAGCGCGATCTTGTCGGCCGTGGACACCGGTTGCTTCTCGTTCTGCAGGCCGTCGCGCGGACCTACTTCGACGATGCGGACGAAATCAGTCATTGGCCGTGGCCTCCACCCAGCCCGGTGCGCGCTTGCCAAGGAACGCGCCGAGACCTTCCTGGCCCTCGGGCGAGACGCGCAGCCGTGCGATCAGGTCGGCATTGGCCGCATCCAGTGCGTCGCGATCACCGCTCGCCACCACCTGGCGGACCAGGGCCTTGGCGCTGGCCGCGGCCACCGGCCCGGCCTTGCCGAGCAGTGCGAGCTGGTGCGCCACCGCGGCATCCAGCCGGGCGGCCGGCACCACCTGGTGCAGCAGGCCGATGCGCAGCGCGGTAGCGGCGTCGAAATGTTCGCCGGTGGCGAACCAGCGCCGCGCCTGGCGCGGACCGATCGCCTCGACCACATAGGGCGAGATGACCGCGGGCAACAACCCCAGCCGGCTTTCGGTCAGGCCGAAACGCGCGTCCTCGGTGGCGATGGCGATATCGCAGCAGGCCACCAGGCCGACGCCCCCGCCGAAGGCCGCGCCCTGCACGCGGGCAAGGGTCGGCCTGGGCAGCTCGTCCAGGGTGCGCATCAGCCGCGCCAGCGCCAGCGCATCGCTGCGGTTGTCGGCTTCGCTGGCGGCGGCCATGCCGCGCATCCACTGCAGGTCGGCACCGGCGGAGAAGGAGGCTCCCTGTGCGGCCAGCACCACGGCGCGGACCGCGGGGTCGCGACCGGCATCCTCCAGCGCCGTGGTCAATGCAGCGATCAGCCCGGCGTCGAAGGCGTTATGCAGGTCCGGCCGGTTCAGGCGCAGGGTGAGGAGGGCGCCGGAGCGCTCGATCAGCAGGGAGTCGGTCATGGGTCCAGGAGTCAACCAGTAGCTGTATGGATCATAGCGGGCCGTGGGGCATCGGCCATGACGCGGCGCGACGATGGTAAGATTGAGAACCATTCTTATCACTGAGAAGTGCGCGAGTGATGCTGTCCGATCTGCCCCTGCAAGCCAACGCTGTCGTTGAATCGGTCGACGACACGCATGCCAACGACACCATTGCACGACGGCTCAGGGAGCTGGGCTTCGTCAACGGCGAGGACGTGCGCCTGCTGGCGCGTGGCCCGATCGGAGGCGAGCCGCTGCTGGTCCAGGTCGGGTTCACCCGCTTCGCACTGCGCCGCAGTGAAGCCGCACGCGTGCGCCTGCGCGCCCAGGCCACGGCGGGGGTCGGCGCATGAGCAGCCCGGCAAGCCTGCCGCTGCGCATCGCCCTGGTCGGCAACCCGAACAGCGGCAAGACCGCGCTGTTCAACCAGCTGACCGGCAGCCGGCAGAAGGTCGCCAATTACACCGGCGTCACCGTGGAGCGCAAGGAAGGCCGCATGCGTGCGCCGTCCGGCCGCGAGTTCGCGATCCTCGACCTGCCCGGCGCGTACAGCCTGCAGCCGGCGAGCCTGGACGAAGCGATCACCCGCGACCTGTGCCGCGGCTTCTACCCGGGCGAAACCGCGCCGGACGTGCTGCTGTGCGTGATCGATGCGACCAACCTGCGCCTGCACCTGCGCTTCGCGCTGGAACTGCGCGAACTGGGCAAGCCGATGGTGGTGGCGTTGAACATGGTCGATGCGGCGAAGCGGCGCGGCATCGAGATCGACGTACCCGCGCTGGAGCAGGCGCTGGGCGTGCCGGTGGTGGAGACCGTGGCGGTGCGCCGCAACGGCGCGCGGGCACTGGTCGAGCGCCTCGATGCGATGGTGCCGCATCTGGATGCGCCGGTGGCGGCCGCCGGTGGCCCGGATACCGATTACCACGCCAGCGTGCGTGCCATCCTCGACGCCGCGGTGCGCATGCCCACGCGCACCGCGAGGGTCGACGACATGCTGGACCGCTGGCTGCTGCACCCGGTGTTCGGGCTGGTGGCGCTGGTGGTGGTGATGTTCCTGATCTTCCAGGCGGTGTTCGCCTGGGCGACGCCGATGATGGACGGCATCGAAGCGCTGTTCGGCTGGTTTGGCGAGCAGGCCTCGGCGGTGCTGCCGGAAGGCCCGCTGGCCAGCCTGGTCAGCGACGGCATCATCGCCGGCCTCGGCGGCGTGGTGGTGTTCCTGCCGCAGATCCTGATCCTGTTCGCCTTCATCCTGGCGCTGGAGGAATCCGGCTACCTGCCGCGCGCGGCGTTCCTGCTCGATCGCATGATGGCTTCGGCCGGCCTGTCCGGTCGTTCCTTCATTCCGCTGCTGTCGAGCTTTGCCTGTGCCGTGCCGGGGATCATGGCCACGCGCAGCATCCAGGATCCGCGCGACCGCCTGGCGACCATCCTGGTCGCACCGCTGATGACTTGCTCGGCACGCCTGCCGGTGTACGCGCTGCTGATCGGTGCGTTCATCCCCGAAGGCAAGGTCGGCATCTTCAACCAGCAGGGGCTGGTGCTGTTCGCGCTGTACGTGGCCGGCATCCTCAGCGCGCTGGCGATGTCCTGGGTGATGAAGAAATGGCGCCGCGACAAGAGCGAGCATCCGCTGATGCTGGAGCTGCCCTCGTACCGCATCCCGCACCCGCGCGACCTCGCGGTCGGCCTGTACGAGCGCGGCATGATCTTCCTCAAGCGCGTCGGCGGCATCATCCTGTCGCTGACCATCCTGCTGTGGGTGCTGCTGTCGTTTCCCGCGGCGCCGGCGGACGCCACCATGCCGGCGATCGACTACAGCTTCGCCGGCCAGATCGGCCATGCGATGGCGGTGGTATTCGCGCCGCTGGGCTTCAACTGGCAGATCTGCATCGCGCTGATCCCCGGCATGGGGGCGCGCGAAGTGGCGGTGTCCTCGCTGGCGACCATCTACGCGCTGTCGGCCGCCGATGACGATGCGGCGATCTCCGCGCTGACCCCGATCGTCAGCGATGGCTGGTCGCTGGCCACCGGGCTGTCGCTGCTGGTGTGGTTCATCTATGCGCCGATGTGCATCTCCACCCTGGCCACGATCAAGCGGGAAACCAATTCCTGGAAGCAGGTGGGCTTCGCCACGTTCTACCTGTTCGCCGCGGCCTATGTCGCCGCGCTGGTCACCTACCAGGTGACGGTGGCGCTGGGAGGCGGCTGATGGACGGCGGGCTGCTGCTGCAGTACATCGTGATCGCCCTGGCGGTGCTGGCCAGTGCGTGGGTGGTGCTGAAGAAGCAGTTCCCCGGGACCGTACGCAGGCTGCGCGGGATGCTTGCCCTGCAGCTGCTGCGGCCGGCGCGCGCCGATTGGCTGCAGGCGCTGGGCCGGCGCGTCGCGCCACCGGCCAGCGGCGACAGCGGTGCCTGCGGCGGCTGTGACAACTGCGGCCCCACGCCGCCCAGGCAGCGCTGAACGGTAGAGCCGACCCATGGTCGGCGGTCACGGCAGCCGACCATGGGTCGGCTCTACCGCCGGCCCCTGTGCAAAACAGTGGGCAACCGCTAGCCTTTGCGGATGAACCCGACTCCGCTTCGACTGCTGATCCACGGTGCTTCCGGACGCATGGGCCAGGCTCTGCTGCGGCTTGCCGCCGAACACGCCGACACCCTGCAGGTGGTGGCCGCCTTCACCGGCCGCGCGCCGGCGCAGCGCGTGGTGGAGGGGGTGCCGCACTTTGCCGCCAGCGAGCTGCCTGGCGCACCGGCCTTCGACGTGGCGATCGACTTCAGCCTGCCGGAAGGCTTCGACGCCATCCTCGCGCTGTGCGTGGAGCGCGGCAGTGCGCTGGTTTCGGGCACCACCGGCATCAGCGCTTCCCAGCGCGCCGCGCTGGACGCGGCGGCCGATCGCATCGCGCTGGTATGGGCCTCCAACTTCAGCCTCGGGGTCGCGGTGCTGGACGAGCTGGTCGAGCGCGCCGCGCAGGCGCTGGCCGGCTGGGACTGCGACATCGTCGAATCCCACCATACCCGCAAGCTCGACGCGCCCTCGGGCACGGCGCTGACCCTGGGCGCGGCCGCGCAACGCGGCGGTGCCGAGCCGCATTACGCCAGCCTGCGGGCCGGCGACATCGTCGGCGAGCATCTGGTGCAGTTCACAGGGCTGGGCGAGCGCATCGAGCTGGTGCACCGGGCGAGCAACCGCGACATCTTCGCGCGCGGCGCGCTGTTCGTGGCGCGGAAGCTGAACGGGCGGGAAGCGGGCAGCTACCGGGTACGCGACCTGCTGGAGGGGTAGCGCCGACCCATGATCGGCTGGAGCCGTGACAGCCGATGGATCGGCCCTGCCAGGCTGTTCAGCCGATCATGGATCGGCCCTACCATGTCGCCCGCATCTCCTCTGGCGCTGGAACCCGCTTGGGTCTACAATTCGCACTCGCCGAAACACGACAGCCGGACCGGTCCTGAACCGTACGTCCGCGCTTTTTTGCAACCGGTTTTTGCCGTGAGCGCAGGCGTGACCTTCGGTACCCCATCGGTAGCCAAAGTGAGATTTCCGTGACCCAAGCCGCAATCCTCGTCCTCGAAGACGGCACCGTGTTCGAGGGCGAATCCGTAGGCGCGCCCGGCCTGTCCGTCGGCGAAGTGGTGTTCAACACCGCCATGACCGGTTACCAGGAAGTGCTGACCGATCCCTCCTACGCCCGGCAGATGGTCACGCTGACCTACCCGCATATCGGCAATACCGGCATGACCGACCAGGACGACGAAGCGTCGAAGGTCTGGTCGGCAGGCCTGATCGTGCGCGATGTGCCGCGCCGCCCGAGCAGCTGGCGCAGCCAGGTATCGCTGCAGGACTGGCTGATCCAGCGTGGCGTGGTGGCGATCGCCGGCATCGACACCCGCAGGCTCACCCGCATCCTGCGCGAGAAGGGCGCCCAGAACGGCGCGCTGATGGCGGGCGAGGGCATCGACGTGCAGAAGGCGCTGGAAGCGGCGCGCAAGTTCCCCGGCCTGAAGGGCATGGACCTGGCCAAGGTCGTTTCCACCGAGAACACCTACCGCTGGAACGAGGGCCAGCTGGACCTGGACGCCAACGCATTCGTCAGCGTGCCGTCGCAGTACCGGGTGGTGGCCTACGATTACGGCGTGAAGACCAACATCCTGCGCATGCTGGCCGAGCGCGGCTGCGAGGTCACCGTGGTGCCGGCGCAGACCCCGGCCGCCGAAGTACTGGCGCTGAAGCCGGATGGCGTGTTCCTGTCCAACGGCCCGGGCGATCCGGAACCGTGTGATTACGCGATCGATGCGATCAAGGCCTGCCTGGACGCCAGGGTGCCGACCTTCGGCATCTGCCTGGGCCACCAGCTGCTGGCGCTGGCCTCGGGCGCGAAGACGGTGAAGATGGGCCACGGCCACCATGGTGCCAACCATCCGGTGCAGGACCTGGACAGCGGCCGGGTGATGATCACCTCGCAGAACCATGGCTTCGCGGTGGATGAAAGCACCCTGCCGGCCAGCCTGCGCGTCACCCACCGTTCGCTGTTCGACGGCACCAACCAGGGCATCGCGCGCACCGACGTGCCGGCGTTCTCGTTCCAGGGCCACCCGGAAGCGTCGCCGGGACCGACCGACGTCGGCCCGCTGTTCGACCGTTTCGTGACCCTGATGGCCGAGGCCAGGGCCTGAGCCTGCAGGGAGCGGCGCCGGTGGATGCCGGCGACCTCCCTGGCTGGCCGCAGCCTCCTGCGGCGTCGCGCACGTGCGTGATGCCGCAGCCGCGGAAGATTCCTGATCGACAGCGTGCGATCACTCCCCCAGACACGCTGCACCGACCTAGAGAAGACAATGGCAAAGCGCACTGACCTGAAAACCATCCTCATCATCGGTGCCGGCCCGATCGTCATCGGCCAGGCCTGCGAGTTCGATTATTCCGGCGCGCAGGCCTGCAAGGCGCTTCGCGACGAGGGCTACCGCGTGGTGCTGGTCAACAGCAACCCCGCCACCATCATGACCGACCCGGAGATGGCCGACGCCGTCTATATCGAGCCGATCAACTGGCAGACGGTCGAG
>Ga0160444_100091_pt1 | contig 113908 bp, 97 predicted proteins | sample HID1972K_E1MG_FD_108232 | JGI IMG/M metagenome (GOLD analysis project Ga0160444, IMG submission 108232) | Enriched pill bug-associated microbial communities from UW Madison campus, WI, USA - HID1972K_E1 MG | ecosystem: Host-associated > Arthropoda: Insects > Digestive system > Unclassified ... | reverse complement strand
CTCGCCACCAAAGCGTTCGGCACCGATCTTGGTCAGCGCGGCGGTCAGCGTGGTCTTGCCGTGGTCGACGTGACCGATGGTGCCGACGTTGACGTGCGGCTTGGTGCGCTCGAACTTACCCTTGGCCATGGCTATATCTCGTGTATGTCTGAGGTGGTGCAGATGATGGTGCTCACGAAAGGAATCGAACCTTCGACCTCTTCCTTACCAAGGAAGTGCTCTACCGACTGAGCTACGTGAGCGAGTTTTGCATTATGGCATGAACTGGAATATCTTCAAAGTTCTGCTTCATTCAATGGAGCGGGAGACGGGAATCGAACCCGCACAATCAGCTTGGAAGGCTGAAGTTCTACCATTGAACTACTCCCGCACCGGGAATTGCCACAACGTGAAACTGGTGGAGGGAGGTGGATTCGAACCACCGAAGGCGTAAGCCAGCAGATTTACAGTCTGCCCCCGTTGGCCGCTTGGGTATCCCTCCTTACCACCCCATGCCGTGCCGCCGAAGCGGTGCAGCCCGTGGTGGTGAGCCCGCAATTCTGCTGATGCGGCGAAGTTCTGTCAACACGTTTTTTCAGTTTTTTCACACGTTGTCGCAAAGCCGTTGATACGAAAGGTTATCGACCGGGAACGTCGATCGGCTCGTCGTCGAAGATCGCGATATGCGGTACACCCTCCGCGCCGATCCAGCCCCGGTACATGCCCTGGGTATTGAACGGCAGGCCGACCTCGCCATCGGCGGTCAGTACGATGGCGCCGCCGTCGCCGCCCATCGCCGGGATCATTTCATTGATCACTTCATTGCCGGCCTGCGCGGCGGTCTGGCCGTCCAGGCGGATGCGCGCGCAGATTTCATGCGCGGCGGCCGAACGGATGTAGAACTCGCCCCAGCCGGTACCGGAGACCGCGCACCGGCCATCAGCCCAGGTGCCGGCACCGATGATCGGCGCGTCGCCGATGCGGCCGTAGCGCTTGTTGGTCATGCCGCCGGTGGAGGTGCCGGCCGCCAGCGCGCCGCGCGCATCGAGCGCCACCGCCCCCACAGTACCGAAGTGCTTCGCGGTCTCCAGGTCGGCATGCGCCTGGCCGCTGGCGTCCTCGCGCAACGCGCGCTGCAGCTGCTGCCAGCGCTTCTCGGTGCGGAAGTACGAAGGATCGACCAGCGCGATGCCCTGCTCGGCGGCGAACGTCTCGGCGCCCTGCCCGGCCATCATCACGTGCGGCGAATGCGCCATCACCGCCTGTGCAAGCAGGATCGGATTGCGTACCCGCTGTACGCCGGCGACCGCGCCGGCGCTCCGGGTGGCGCCATCCATCAGCGCGGCATCCAGTTCGTTGCGGCCGTCATGGGTGAACACAGCACCCTTGCCGGCATTGAACGTCGGATCGTCCTCGAGCACGGTGATTGCCGCGGTAACCGCCGCCAGCGCGGGGCGGCCAGCGGCGAGTTCAGCCTGGCCGGCCAGCAGCGCGGCGCGCAGTGCCTGGCGTGCGGCCTTTTCCTCGCCCGCGGACAGGTCCTTGCGCTGCACGCCGGCGCCGCCGTGGATGACCAGCAACGGTGTCGCCGCGCGCGCGGGCTCCTGGGGCGTCGTCGCGGTGGGCGCTGCGGCAACGGCGGCCAGTGGAAGGAAGGACAGGAGCAAGGCAACGAATGGACGCAGGCGCATGGCGGATCCCGGGTGGAAGGAGGCCGTTACGCTGCCCGCGCCAGTTCGATGCGACAAGTGCCGTTGGTGCAGGTCGCGGGGATTTCAGCTGCGACCGATTCGAATCCGGCAGCCGACTGCCCACGCTCGATTCCGGCCCCTGCCGGCAGGCATGGTCGCGCTACGGCGCGCGTCGTCCTGCCGCCGGTGGCCGCCCTCATTTCGACAGAGCGCGTCCCGCCCATGAGCCATCCGTCTCCACGCCCCTGCCCGCAGGCGCGTTTCCGCATCCCCCGCCCGACCCTGCTCGGCCTTGCCCTCGGCGCGGCCCTGCCCGCCTCGGCCGCGACTTACAGTGGCCCGATCCTCATCGATGGCGGGGACGAACGCAGCTTCAGCAACGACCTCATCCTGCAGGACCGGCCCGGGGTGGCCGTGGTGGTGCGCGATCCGGGCAGCCACGCCCTTCTCACCGATGTCCTGGTGCAGCTGGATCCGGCCGCCTCCACCGTCGGCAATGGCATCCAGGCCAGCGGCGCGGGCCGGATCACACTTGTCGGCAGCCGCATCGACCTGGGCGCGGGTGGCACGGGCTTCGCACTGGACGCGACCGGCCAGGGCAGCATCATCCAGGCCGAAGGACTCCAACTGCGTGGCGGCACGCAGGGCGGCAGCGGACTGCTGACGGCGAGCGATGGCGCGACGATGCAGCTCCGTGCCCTGCGCGTGGACAACCGCGGCGACCTGCTGCGGGCCGACGGCGCGGGCACGTCCGTGCAGCTCGAAGCCGCCGAGCTGCATGGCGACGGCAGCGGAAGGATGCGCGTCGGCAACGGCGCGGCGCTGGTGATCAGCAACAGCACAATCGACATCGCCGGGGATAGCACCCACTCTTCGGGGGGCCTGTGGGCCAGCAATGGGGCAACGGTGACGCTGGACAGGATCCGTTACGGCAACGGCTTCGTCGATCTCGCCAGCGGTGCCAGCGCCACGCTCGATGCCGTGGACATGTCCGGCACCCGCGGCAGCATGCGCCTGTTCGGCGACGCCGCCGGCCAGCGCTACAGCACGGCGGTCATCACCGGTGGCCGCTTCGATTCCAGCGGCGACATCGGCTTCAACGTCAATGCCTGGGGCCGGCTCGACGCCCGCGGCACCGTCATCCACAGCGCGCCTGGCGCCGGCAGCGCGGCGATCTGGTTGTCCAGCGACAGCTCGCACCTCTCGCTCGCGGACAGCACCGTAGAGGTCAGCGGCGACAACCGCCATGCCATCGAGCTGCAGGGCGGGCAGGCGGAAACACGCGGCGGTACGCTGATCGTGCGGGGCGCGGGCGGACAGGCGCTGCGCGCCACCGGCTCGACCGGCAGCACCTTCACCCGGCTGCAGGCAACCGGCACGCATATCGATCTGCAGGGCGCGGGCAGCACCGGCGTCTTCGTTGGCGGCTCGGCCACCCAGGCGACGCTGCAGGACCTGCGGATCGACAGCGATGCCGGCCAGGCCTTCGGGCTGGTGCAGGTGAACACCGCCGCTCTGGATACTGTCCGCGGCCTGGACATCGAACTGCGCGGCGAGGGGTCCGTGGCATGGCGCTCCTACCTCACCGCGCCTGGCGGGCATTGGAATCGCGCCATGATCGAAGCCAGCCAGCTTGATGCCGGCGGCGGAACCGCGTTCTGGCTGCAGGGCGGCAACCACGAACTGCAGCTTCGCGGCAGCCAGGTCAATGCGGCTGCCGACACCATCGGCCACCTGCTGCGGGTGAGCGACACCGTGTTCAACGATGGCAGCGCCATCGCCACCGGCGTGGTCCGCTTCAGCGCGGCAGCCAGCGACCTGCGTGGCGACATCCAGGTCGACAGCGCGACCGCGTCTCTGGACCTGTCGCTGCAGGACGGCACGCGGTGGCGGGGCGCGCTGCTGGAGAATGAAGGCCTGCATGCGCGCTCGCTGGCGGTGGACGGCAGCAGCCAGTGGGCGCTGACCGGCGATTCGGCCGTGACCACGCTGGACCATGCAGGACGGATCAGCTTCGCGCCGCCCACCGCGGAGGGCTTCGGCCACCTCACCGTGCACGGGGACTATCTCGGCCGCGATGGACTGTTCGACATCAACACCCGCCTGGCCGGCGACGATGCCCCCACCGACCTGCTGCACATCGAAGGCGACAGCAGCGGCTCGGCACGGCTGCGGGTGGACAACGCCGGCGGCGGCGGTGCGGAGACGGTCGAGGGCATCCGCGTGGTGCGGGTGGATGGACGGTCGGGTGCTGCGTTCCAGCTGGAAGGACGCGCGGTCGCCGGCGCCTACGAGTATTTCCTGCACCAGGGAGGGGGCTCCGATCCGGACGATGGTGACTGGTACCTGCGCTCGCAGCTGCCGGGCGGCGGCGGCGACCCCTGCCAGCAGGACCCCACTGCGGCGGAATGCGAAACGGGCGGGCCGAATCCACCGCCGGTCATCGATCCGCCTACCCCGGTGCCGTCGGTGCAGCGCCCGGAAGCCGGCGCTTACCTTGCCAACCAGGCAGCGGCGCTGGACATGTTCGCCATGACGCTGCGCCAGCGCATCGGTGAAACCAACCTCGCGCAGCGGCAACGCCATGGAAGTTCGTTGGCTGGCGCATGGGTGCGCACCGGCAACAGGCAGTCGCACCAGCGCATCGACAAACAGCTGGCCGGTCGCGGCAACGATGAACTTCTGCAGGTCGGTGCCGACCTGACCCGATGGGGCGACGAGGACCGCGGCGTCTTCGGTGTCATGGCCGGTACAGGCCACGCCGCGCAGCAGGCATCGTCCACGCTTTCCGGCTACCAGGCCAATGGCCGGGTCCGTGGCCGCTCGCTGGGCCTCTACGCCACCTGGATGCAGGGCGCGGCCGATGACGCGGGGCTGTACGTGGATGGCTGGCTGCAGTCGGCCCGTTTCCGCAGCCGCGTGACCGGCGAGTCGCTGGCTGAAGAGCGCTACCGCGCGCGCGGCACCTCGGCATCGGTGGAAGCGGGCTACGCGCTGCCGCTGGCACGAAGCGAAGCGGGCTCGCTGTACATCGAACCGCAGGCGCAGCTGGGCTGGAGCGGGTACCGGATGCAGGGCGGTGGGCATGTGGAGGCCAACGGCACGCGGGTGCGCGCCGCCGATGTCGGTGGACTGCGGACACGCCTCGGCCTGCGCCTGCATGGCCGCGCCGACACCGACCTGGCGGCTGTCGTACAGCCCTTCGTCGCGGTGGACTGGATCGCTCGCCACGGTGCAGCGAATGCGGTGGCGCTGGACGACGTGCGCCTTGCCGGCGCGCAGCCCCGCACTCTTTACCAGGCCAGGGCCGGCGCGCAGCTGCAGCTCACCCGGCGGCTGACCGGCTGGGGCGAGCTGGACCTGGGCCGTGGAGACAGCGGGTACCGCGACGTCGCCGCGCTGCTGGGCATCAAGTACAGCTGGTAGGCAGGCAGGGCCGACCCAGGGTCGGCTGGAGAACGGGCGTGACGACCAACGGTCGTCACCCTCCATCAGCGGCCGTCACCGGCCGCCCACCACCCGCGCGTCAGACGTTGATCACACGTTTAAACGTTGATCGGTCGGCAAAGGGCCGTGAATGTTAGGTTTCGCGGGGAAATCAGGCCACGGCCTTTGCGGAAATCGCTGGAAGTACCCCCAGTTGTACCCCCATAGGGGTATCGGGATGATAGATCAGTCTGGATGCGGGTGCCAGCGCTGCGCCTGCCGGATAAAACGGGTATGGCGCAGACCGCATTGTTGGCTGACGCATGGAGCGGTACGCGATGAGATGCAGGGGAACGGGCCACTGTGGCCCAGACCTTGGAGAACTCCCATGGCAGACCACCTCACCCGCCACAACCCGCTGGGGCAAGACGCCTTCTTCACCACGCCGACCTCGCTCATGCTCGATGCCCGCCTCACGCCATTGGAGCGCAATGGCTGGCAGGTTCTGCGCATGCTGCGCTCTGCTGAGGGCATCAGCCCGCTGGCAAACCTGGGGCAGTTGCGCCGCTATCTCACCTCCACCCCGCTGGGGCAGAGGGCCGGGTACGAGACGGCCCGGCGCGTCCTCGTCGTGCTTCGGCTGACGGGGTGGATCAGCCTGGTGGGCCAGCAACGCGATCCCCTTACCGGCCATGTGCTCAGCGAGCTGTATCAGGTTCACGAAAGCGCCCTGGACTTCCAACAAGCCTGCGCACTCGATGCCAGTCTGTCCGTGCTTCTGCAAGCGTCTATCGGCCACGAAAACAACCAGGTGGATCGGGTGGCTGTCCACATTCAGGCAACGCAGGCACAGGCACCTGAAGCCGCCTCCATTGCGACCCACGATCATCTCGGGGATGACGATGATTTTCCCCCTACGCCGCCGTCGCCGGCGAGCGAGGCAGCCGACCCACTGCCATTATCTGGCGATTCCGCTGGCAGCACGCTTGTTCCGCAACAGACCGGACACGCTCGCCACATGACGGCTGAGCAGAGCAGTACGTATAAGACGTATATGTATAAAAAAGAACGTACGTACCGCGCGCGCGAGGGCGACGGCGATTCGGCATCGCAGTCGGTGAGCTTGCCGCCTTGCCTGAGCAATGCCCAGGCAGATCAGCAAAAGGACGTGCAGGCCGCCTTGCGGCGGCTTCCGCCGCAGCATCGCCAGGAAGTACTCGACGAGTTGCAGGCACGCAGCCAGAGCGGCACCGTACGCAATGTCGTGGCCTACTTTTTCGCCTTGGTGAAGCGCGTTTTTGCGGGCGAGTTCCGCTTGTGGGCAGGTCGTAAGGAGACATCTGCCGCCCCACGGCCTGCCGAAAATCGGCCTGCTGGTGTGCCACGCACCGAACACCGCCCGGAACCGACTGCGCAACCGGCATCGCGTGCAACCGCCCTGGCGCACATCGCCAACATCCGCAAGATCATGAACGCCTCGACGAACGCTGGAGACATCGCAGCGCAGGCAATGCAGTCCAGGGGATGGCAGCCGCATCCTGCGTAGTAAATGCTGCCGCGAAACGGGGCGTCACTGCACGCCGCAGTGACGCCCCCGCTCACGCCAGCAACAATGCGGGCGAATACCGAATCCTATTGCGTGCGGCAGACATGATGATGGCCGCCCTACACTGACCGGGCAGTCGCCAAGACCGATGGGCTTCGTACATCGGCAACCCCAACAGCGCAGGTTCCTGCAAGCGCTGGCCCGTCAGGGCGGAACCACCCCAGGTATGCCCAGGCTCCGACCGCATACCGGCCCTCCCCAGGGCAGAGCCTTCTTCGTCTGTGTGAACTCATCCCTACCGCGCCGCCTGGCGCACTGTCCTTTGCGGCAATTGCCCCTGTGCAACGCATAGGGCTCCCGCTGCATTTCTCATCCCACTCACTTCATAGGAGGACTCGTCCACGTTCGCATCACTTTCGTCTTGTAGTACCTCCGTCCGGGCTTCCAGCAGGGAGCAAGACGGACGCCTCATTCGAGGCTCTGGTGTCTCCTGAACACCATGCCCTTGCCCTCACGGGATCTCGCCGTGCCTTGGCGAGCTGGCACCAACACTAACCATTGAGTTTCAGGACAACGTAGTACGACGCTTTACCGGGAGGCCGCAAGATGGACGACTTGACCTATACGCTGCGGCAGCTTTGCCAGCGTAACCGTGACGGCAGCCACAACACACAGGCCGACCGGATGCGCTCTCTCGCGTTGACTGCGCGGCAACTACGAGAGGCCGGTTTCCGGCAGATGAAGGCATCGTCGCTCAAGGGCAAGCATATCCAGGCGCTGCTGGATCGCTGGCAAGGCGAAGGCTTGTCGTCCGGCACCATCAAGAATCGGCTCTCTCACCTGCGCTGGTGGGCCGAGAAGATCGGCAAGTCCGGCATCTTGCCAGCAGATAACACGCAGCTTGGCGTGCCCGAGCGCCGCCATGTGACCAACGTCAGCAAGGCCAGGGAACTAGGCGCAGGCCTTGAACAGATCACCGACGTCCACGTGCGCATGAGCCTTCAGCTACAGGCCACCTTCGGATTGCGTAGGGAGGAAGCGATCAAGTTCCAGCCCAGTTACGCGGATCGAGGCGACCACATCGCCCTCAAGGGATCGTGGACCAAGGGCGGTCGGGAGCGAACTGTGCCCATCACCACGGCAGAGCAACGCGACGCGCTCCACGCAGCACACCGCCTGGCGGGCACAGGATCACTGATCCCGGCAAACAAAACCTACATCCAGCAACGGCACGTATACGATGGGCAGTGCAAGGCGGCGGGCCTGAGTCATATGCATGGCCTTCGTCATCAGTACGCGCAAAGCCGCTATGAGGCTCTGACGGGGTGGCCTGCACCAGCAGCGGGAGGGCCACCCGTCAGGACGCTGAGCGATACACAGCGAACCCAGGATACCGCAGCACGACAAATCATCAGCCGAGAGCTTGGGCACGAACGGCTGCAAGTTACGGCTGTTTATCTCGGAAGATAAACACCTTGGCATCCGCTACTTCACCACCTCCATCAGCTTGCCGAAACTGTCCACCACGTCGTACTTGACGTTCTCCGGGGCGTAGCGGCGGTTCATCTCGTCGAAGAACTTGCGGGCACACTTGATCTTGGTCTTTTCGATCTCGCGCAGGTCCATCGAGGACATGGACCCCTTGGTTTCCGCCACGAAATAGATGTGCTTGACCGCGCCTTCCTTGAAGCTGATCGCCCAATCCGGGTTGTAGTCGCCCACGGGCGTGGGAATAAGGAAGCCGCGTGGCAACTTGGCATAGACCACCACTTCATTTGCTGTGTCCAGCTCTTTCACGAACTCCCGCTCCACCTTCGAATCCGTCAGCACATAGTCGTAGATGTGTCGCTGAAGCTTGTCACCGGCCTTGCTGAAGTCCTGCTTGGTCTGCCCGGCAGTGAAGATGTCGAGGTCGAACTTGTCCTCGACGGGATCGTAGGCCAGGTGTTCGATGATGACCGTGGCCTTCTGTTCGTTGATGAGTCGCGTGGCCTCGGCGATGAAACTTTCCGGGTTGGTCTTGAACTGTGCAAAAACCGCGACGTTAATACCCTTGAGGATTTCCGCCACCATGCGGCGAGTCAAATGAGTACCTTCGGCCAGCTTGCCGATCAGGTCGTACTTAACCGCTGAATAGATCGACTGCTTGTTGTATTCGGTCTTTGTTTCGGAAACCTTGAAACCATCTCCACGCTTTAGCGCCTCGCCAGTCACCTGGTCGATCTGTTCGCCTGCCTGGATGGTGTATTGCAACGGGGTCACGCGCAGGGCCGCGTCCAGCTCCTTGACCGCCTTTTGCACCAGCTCGTCCGAGTCGAAATCGACACTGTAGGCCGCCTTGCGGTTGATGCGGTTCCACAGCGCCTTGAACTCTTGTTTGTCGAAGTTGGCGTTGAGCGGGTTCTTCTTGGGTTTTCGGTCGTCGCCGATGTCGGGCAACTGGCTTTCGCTGAAGACACTATCCACAAGCGTGAACACTTGGCCGCCTAAGGGAGCGAGTTCATCCGGCAGCGCAGCCAGCGTGCCGTCTTTCTTGGCCTGATGGTATTTCTCGGTGATGTTGCGCTTTTTGTCGACGTAGCCGTTCTGAATCAGGTAGAACTCGATGTCGGTCGCTTGATCTTCTGTGACGGTCACTGAGCCCGTGGCTGTGGTCACCATCTTGCCCGTAAAGAATGCCTTGTCTGCCACACGCGGCCGTTCCGACAGCGACTCGCTGATGTCCTTCTGCAGCGCGGCAACGAAGTCCTTGTAGCTCTCGCTGGCGACCACGGTCAGCACGTTCACTTCGTGAACGGTAGCCGGGTGATCCATCCGGTCGCCTGTCTGGTTGACGGATAGCCGCAAGCCACGCCCCACCTCCTGGCGGCGGGAGATGGTGTTGTCGCTGTGCTTGAGCGCGCAGATGACGAACACGTTCGGGTTGTCCCAGCCTTCTCGCAGAGCCGAGTGCGAAAAAATGAAACGCACCGGCTCGCCGAGCGACAGCAAGCGCTCCTTGTCTTTCAAGATTAGATCGTAGGCATCCACGTCATCTGAAAACCCGGCGTTCTCGCCGCGCGCGGCAACCGTCGGGTCAGCCAGCCGCTTGGTTTTCTTGTCGATGGAGAAGTAGCCGTTGTGGGTCTTGTCCACCGCAATGCCTTTCAGGTACTTGACGTAGGCCGTCTCGTCCAGATCGAGCATCTCGTTCAGGTACTGCGTATACTCCTCTTCAAAGATGCGCGCGTATTCGCCTTTTTCATCCGCCTGCGCGTAGTCGCGGTACTTGGCCACCTCGTCAATGAAGAACAGGGTCAGCACCTTCACGCCTTGCTGGAACAGTGCCTGTTCCTTGTCGAAGTGCGCCTTGATGGCCTCCCGAATCTGGATGCGGCGCAGCGCCGCTTCAGTCACGTCGCCAGTGGCGTCACCAACCGTCAGCTCCACGCCATTGGTAAAGCTCAGGGTGTCGGTGTTGGCGTTGATGTCTGCCACCACGTAGTCGCGGTACTGATCCAGCCCGCCCGACAGATCGAACAAGTTGTTGCCCTTGCTGAGCTTCTTCACCACGCGCTTGATGTTTCCGCCCGTCAGCTTCTGCTCGAACTCGACGCGCGCCTCGGGCGGCTTCTTGCTCGAAATCTCGATGGATTGCAGGTACAGGTAGCCCGCCGTGCCCGCCAGCCCCTTCACCGCGATGCCGCGCACGGCGATCTTCTTCACCAGCTTCTGGTTGTAGGCGTCCAGCGCATCCAGCCGATGAATCTTGTTGTGGGTGGTCTTGTGGGTGGCCGAGTAGCGCAGCACCATCAGCGCCTTGAATGCCTCCAGGGAATCCAGCGTTTTCTTGCCTTCCATCTTCTGCGGCTCATCCAGGATCAGGATGGGGCGGTTGGCGCTGATCACGTCGATGGGGCGGCGCGACTGAAAGTCGTCCAGCTCCTCGTAAATGCGGCGATTGTCCTTGCCGGTGGCATTGAAAGCCTGCACGTTGATCACCATCACGTTGATGCCCGCGTCCGACGCGAAGCTCTCCAGGTGGTGCAGTTGCTTGGAGTTGTAGATGAAGCAGCGCGCCTTCTTGCGGTAGGTTTCCAGGAAGTGCTCGGCGGTGATGTCCAGCGACTTGGCCACGCCCTCGCGGATGGCGATGCTGGGCACGACGATGATGAACTTGCTCCAGCCGTACAGCTTGTGCAGCTCGAAGATGGTCTTGATGTAGCAGTAGGTCTTGCCCGTGCCAGTTTCCATCTCGATGTCGAGATTGACCTTGGCCACCTTGGTTTTGACCAGCGTATCTGACAGCGGCAGGTTCTGCCCCCGCTGCACGGCGTGGATGTTGTCCAGCAGCGCTGTTTCCGACAGCGTGAAGTCGGCGTTGCGAAACGCGGCTTCCCTTTCCACTGCAGCTTCAGGCGAAGCGGTCTCTAGCGCGAGCGCCGCTTGAGGGATCTCTGGGGCTGCTTTCTGGCTGCCTGGATCGAGCCGGTAGCGAATGCCGCCGTGATGTGGAACCTGCCCCTTGAAGCAGTCCACCACCGCCTGCACTGCCGCCGTCTGGTAGGCCTGCGTTTTGAACTTCAGCTTCATCGCCACATCCTCAAATGCTCTTCACTTCGGTGGATGGCGACAAGAGCTTGAAGATCTGCTCCACGTTGATCTTGACGGCGCTGTCCTTGAATCCGGCGTCGCGGAACACCACGCGCAGCGGCTTGTGTGTGGCCAGTTCCTTGACGAACGCTTCGTCCACACCACCGTGCGCGTCAAAACACGCGGTCAGCGCGTTGCCATCGACAAAGAACACGTCCTTGCCCTGGATGATCTTCTTCTCAATGGGTAGGGCGAGGTCAACACCCCAATCAAGCATCACTTGGAACAGCAGGTCTTCCGCCGTGCGGTCAGGTTTTATGTTGTCCACGAACAGGTCGAGGTTGGCTTTGTCCAGCGAGTCGGGCGAGTAATACACGTCGGCCATGTTGGACGTGGCAATCTTGAAGACGCGGAACCCAACATCTTTGTTCCAATCCTCGTGGCATTCCCCCTCAACGACCTGCTTGCCAGCGCGACGAATACGCTCTCTCGAGAGTTTGGCTACGTTTTCAAACCCAGCTTCTTGTGCTTCCCCACTTTCAGGAATTTGAACCATGATGAAGCGCCGCGAACCGCCATCTTCAGCATTCGTAGCTAGAACAGCATGCGCCGTGGAACTAGAGCCAGCAAAAAAATCTACGACCTTAATATCACTTCTCGGTTGCATTGCAACAATACGTTTAAGCATCGCTAACGGCTTTTTACCGTTCTGGAAAGGTATATTTCCTTCCTTTGTAAGATTTTTTGTTTCGCTCGCATAGTCCCAGTAAGTCCCGCGCATTTCCTTTTTATATAAGACGCCATCCTTTTCTTCGGCGACATCTCGCAGCCAAGCAAAAAGACGAAAACTCTCCCCTTTATAAAACTGCTCGTAAACTTTCCCTTTGTTTCTGCCTGAGCGGGGAACGTATTCAATTGAATAGAGGTCGGACTGAACGCCGCCATTTTCTTGCACAAACGACATTACTCTTGGACGTATCGAGCTTTGTGGCATAGCAGTTTGGAATATTCTGTCGGCATACTTATTGTAAGCGTCTTCCTCAGAAATGCCGTCTTCTCGTTGAACCTGGGCTATCGAGCGAATCACAAACCCTCGGCGCTCGTAAACCGTGATGTCATTGCCATCCCCGTCCACTGTTTTTCCTAATTCGATTTTTTGCCCGGAATCGACAAGAACGCTGGTGTACTTCCAACTCTTTCCCTCTTCTCGGTACTCTTGAACCAACAAGCTAATTGGGAATAAATCGTAAGCATTGTTGAAACCAAGGAACTCTTCGCGATCGCGCACATAAACGTGAAGATATTCGATGTTTTTCTTTAGTCTCTTATCTTCCCCTCCACCGGAGGCGCCCGCAACATTCTTCATATTGACCGAAATGGTGTTAACAAAGTTTTCCGCCCCAAATATTTCATCGCATATTTTTTTCAGATTTTCTTGTTCTTCATCGTCAATAGAAATAAATACGGAACCTTGTTCTGAAAGAAGCCTTCTCGCCACTTTCAATCGGGCATACATCATGCTGAGCCAATAAGAATGGAAGCGTCCACTCGATTCCTGGTTGGCGACGAACTTATTGCCTAACTCGTCAATCTGATTTGTCGCCAAGTGGTACTCTTCAGCAGCAACTGAAAAATCATCGCGATATATAAAGTCCTCGCCCGTATTGTAAGGTGGGTCGATGTAAATCAGATCAATCGTTCCCAAATAGTTTTCCTGGAGTAACTTCAACGCATCCAGGTTGTCGCCTTCGATAAACAGGTTCTTCGTGATATCAAAATCCACGCTTTCCTCGCGCACTGGGCGCAGCGTTTTAGCAATCGGCGCGTTGGCCGTCAGCAATGCCTCACGCTTGCCCGGCCAGTTCAGGTGATAGCGTTCTTGCGGGCCTTCCACGATGGCATCGGACAGCTCCTGCCGAAGCTGATCAAAATCCACCGTGAGCTTCACGTTGCCATCTTCACTCTTGGCTTCCGTCACACAACCAGGGAACAACTCACGAAGACGGGAGATATTGTCTTCGGTCAGGTTGGGTGAATGCATTTTTAACTTGTCCATTACTCAATCTCTTCTTAAACGGGTGTTATCGGCCTTGCAATGACAGCAGGCTGCAGGTGCCTTATTCGTCATCCTCAATCTCGAATTGCTTCAATTCTGAAAATTTGGCCTTCATAGTGGGGTTGCCGTGCGTCAATTTTTTGATCGTCACGTCCTGCGCCTTATTGTTAGCCAAGCGTAGATTGCGATCGGTGCTCAGCAAAGCATCTTTGGTTTTCTGCAGATGATCGATCGACTTGTCGATCTCTTCGATGGCCTTCGTGAATTGCCTGGAAGCGAGATCGTAGTTCCTTTCGAACCCTGTCTTGAATGCCTCCAGCTTGTTTTCAAAATTGGTGATATCGATATTCTGGGCCTTGACCAGTGCCAGTTCCGACTTGTAAGCCAGGGACTTCATCGCCGCGTTACGCAACAATGTGATGATCGGAATGAAAAATTGTGGCCGGATGACGTACATCTTTGGGTATCTATGGAATACATCGACGATTCCGGTGCTGTACAACTCGCTCTCGGGTTCGAGCAGAGAAACCAGAACGGCGTATTCGCAGCCCTTCTCTGTGCGATCCTTGTGCAGTTCCTTCAAGAAGTCTTCGTTCTTCTTCTTGGTCGCTGTTTCATCACTCTCATTCTTCATCTCGAACATGATTGAGACGATTTCAGTGCCGTCCTCATCCAAATCCCGGAAAACGTAGTCGCCTTTGCTCCCGCTGCGCGCGTCGTTGTCTTTCTCGAAGTACGCTCGCGGAAACGCTGTGGCACGAATGCGGTTGAATTCGGTCTCGCAGTGCAGTTCGAGGGTCTCACCAACCATTTTCGTCGACAACCGAGCCTTCATATCCCGAAGGCGTTCGATTTCGTTCTCGCGGTCCTTGATCTGTACTTCGTACCTTTCCTTCAGCGACTTTTCAGCCAGCTCCTTCTCAAGCTCCTTGCGCTGCAAGCCGCTCTTCAGTTCATCGCGCTCCTTTTCAACTGCACTGACGGCTTCAGTTACCGCAATTTTTTGCGCGAGATTGCTGGCATCCAGTTTCGATTTCAGTTCTTGTATTTCCGCCTCTCTTACAGCCGCTGTTTTCTGCAATTCACTGGCAAGTCTCGCCTCTGCCAATGCTGACTCGGCTTGCTTGTCGCGCTGTGTCTGAGCCAAATCGCTGGCCAGCGCGTCACGCTCTTTCTCTATGGCCTTCAGCGCATCCGCCACTGCCAGTTGCCGTGCAACCTCTCCGGCGTCGAGCTTGGCCTTTAACTCTTTGATCTCACCCTCTTTGTCAGAGAGGGACTTTTGTAGGTTAGCGGTAGCCTGGGCTTCAGCGAGCGCAATGGCTGCTTGCTTTTCAAGCTTTGCTTGATCCAGTTCATTAGCCAGCGCGTCACGCTCTTTTTCCACTGCGCCCAGCGCTTCGGTCACCGCGAGCTTATGCGCAACCTCGGCGGCATCGAGTCTGCCCTTCAGTTCCTGGAGTTCGGCATCTTTGGCAGAAGCAGCCTGCTGCAACTCGCTGGTGATCTTGGCCTGAGCAAGCTCAACCGCATTGCGCTTGTCCTGTTCGGCCAACTCCAACCGCTCATGCAACTGCTTTTCAAAATCGCTGTCGCGTACTTGCTTCAGTATGTCCGCATACCCAGCCTCATCAATCTTGAATGCCTTCCCGCAGTGGGGGCAGATGATTTCGTGCACGGTTATTCTCCTTTCGCCTTAGCCAGGATTTGTAGCAGCATCTCGGGCACTTCACCTTCCGCCCTGAGCGTTGCCGTGCGGTATGCAAGTTGATTTTTTGCGAGACTGATACCTGTACTACTCTCTAAATCTTGGCAGGCGGCAACCCAGGCCTCCCACTTTTCCGATAAAAATCCCTCAATGTGATCATCTAGAATTGCCACATTCTCAGCCATCCTAGCTGCTGGAAAATCTTCTTGATTCAGCCCAAAGTACTGGAGTAGTTTCCTGTTCTCTTTTACGTTCTGATTGCGTTCGCTATCAATTTTTTGCTGCGTTTTCCCACTAGCTGTTGCACGCGCCACACAACCAGCGTCGGCATCAAAGAGAGCATATGCAGGAACGCCTATCGAATCCAAAATTGCATGCGCAAGTGGAATTGAGGTTTTTCCTCCCACAAAGACTATGGAAACCCCTGCCGCCTCCAGTGAGCCGGGAGACAATCTATCGCCGAGGCCATAGAAAACGGATGACTCTGTCGGGCCCTCTACAAGAAAAGCCCGGTTAGCGAAGAGTGCTATGGCTAGCTGGTCGGCTATATTGTGGTCAAGTCGGCGGTCGACCACCTCGCCATCCACGATCCCGTGGAGCTTGGCCTTCACGTCCGCGATAGTTGCATAGTGAACAGAAACCACCGGAGTCTCATCAGCCGACCTTGTTAGCCGCCTGACTTGGTCAAAATGGCGTGCTTCAAGAAAGTATGGGCTATGCGTTGCATAAGTCACCTGGATGCGCTTAGCTGCATCTTCTGCAAGCGACCTGAGAATCTTTGCAAAGGCTTGTGCCTGGATCGGATGCTGAAAGAGTTCTGGCTCCTCAATAGCCAAACAAATAACCCCCTCGGCCGAAGCCGCGCCAGACTGAGCTAGTAGCTGGAGTGCTGAAATCAGAATCGTGCGCTGAAAGCCATGACCCTGCCTTTCTACAGCGGTCTCGGTTGCGCCATCAAGTACAGCTACTTCGAATGTCGTCTTAGGGGCCTTAAGCTCTACTTCTGCGGGAGAAACGGTAACGGAGCGCCCCGGCGAATACGACGCGACAACCTCATTTAGCTGAGTCGTGATGGCATCAAGCTGTTCTTTGAACTTCTCTTCATAGACTTGCTGTTGCTTGGCACGCGACTCTTCGACAATTTTCGCAATTTCCTCGTCTGCGGCAGCACGATCAACTGAACGCTCAAGAATTCTGCCAATAATGCTCGACTTGCCATCGATCGACTCTTCGCTTGCGCGAAGGTCGGCAGTAACAAGGACGAAGTCGAAGAGGCCGCTCATCTTGCCACCGCTGTTGAAACCAAAGAAGTTGGTTTGCAGTGCTTCAGGAGCATCGATCAATTGATCGGTGTGAGCGGCTTCCCATGCTGTCATTGCCTGTTCAATAGCCGTAGCCGTATTAGCTGATGGCAAATCCAATCCCGGATTATCTGTACGCAGCTTGGAATAAAGTTCTTTCTTGGCAGCAGCACCGCTAGCTGCCTTGATTGCGTTGAAATCTGGGAACCCTTTTGCATTAGCGGAGAGAACATCGGAACCGTCTGATGAGCGGCGCTTCCATGCAGTGAACGTAACCGCCCCTTCTGGGGTGTACTTTCCAAGCGCCTCTCGATCCTTTTCAGTGAGATCGGCGAATTTGACCTGAACCTCGATATCTTCGTCAATCGCTCCAAAAGAGCAGTCTTTCTCTGTCAGTGAGCCAGGCTTACCGTTGAAGAACCAATCAAGCGCACGAAGCACAGTGGACTTACCAGCCCCGTTCGGCCCGATGAAGGTCGTGACGGAGTCGAAGGGAATCGTAACGTCTTTCAACGTGCGGAAGTTTTTGATGCGGGCGGATTGGATCTTCATTTCGGTTTCAACTCCTTGAACCTGTTATCTGCTTTTTGAGTTCGTCCAGCTCCATTTTCAGCTTCCGCAGTTCAGCATTGATCTCCACCTTGCGATTGAACTGCTTTTCCTTAGCCAGCCGCGCCGTGGTCTTATCCAGCTCGCGCTGCTTGGCTTGTGCTTGTTCGACGCGCGCCACCAGCTCGGCCAGTGTTTCCTGTGGCCGCGCTGACAGTGGGATCAGGTGGTGCAGCAATTGCTCGTACAGGCCGCCCAGATGCAGGGCTACGGGCATCGCGGTGCGTTCGCTATCCATTGGCAGCCAGTCCGATGCAAAGTAGTCCGAGAGCACCCTGCGGCTGGCGTCGGCTTCGTTCGGGCGCTTGTAGGCGGCGACCACCTGCGTTCTGCCGTCGAAGATCAGTTCGAACACAATGGGGAACGGGATGGCCCCATCGATACAACGCAGCACATCGGCGTGCAGTTCCGGCGTTTTGAGCTGGATACTGAAAATCTGGATTTCCGGTACGCCGGGGCGCGCCGGCAGATGCAGCGTCTCCGGTGCCAGCTTGTACTGCCAGATGACCTGTTCCACCTGTTTGACAAACAAGTCTTTGAGCCGGGTGTTGGCTCCGCCGTGCTCGTAGATCTTGTTCTTGGGCAGAACGCGCCCGAAGGCTGCCTGCTTGGGGTAAGCGATCAGCGCACTCATCCAGCCTCCTGAATCACGAGGAAGCTGATGAGTTCGAAGTCGTCCAGCCCGGAGATGGTGCCCGTGAGCGCCGTGGTCTTGCCGCCGGTGAACAGGCTGTCCAGATCCTTTTCTTCCTTCACCTCGATCATCGAACGGATAGCTTTGCCCAGCAGGTCGGAGTAAGGCTGCATCTTGCGGCCATCCGACGTTTCCTGATTGAAGCGCTGGCAAGCCTCAATCATGGGCTTGTCCCGCCCTTTGCAGCATGTGCGCGCCAGATCGAGCAGGCGCTTGACCCCGGTGTGGTCGTGGATCACCTCACCCTCGCGGTTGATGTAGACGAGGTAGTACGGGTGCAGGCGGTTGTGCTGGTTGAGGTTGACGCCTGAATTGCGGTTGCGCAGCGTGAAGATCACCCCTGGGCGCAGCCCCATCTCAGGCTGGGCGGGCACGACGGCGTGCATCCCGTTGGGCACATTGCTCAGTTCGCCGTGGGTCTTGACGTAGTTGAGCAAGTCCATGCGGAAGTCGTTGAGGCCCAGATCAGTGATGGAGACACCGGTCTTCAAATCTTCCAGCTCGATGACTTCCTCCTGCAGGCGGCGCAGTTGCTCTTTGCGGTACGACACGTCGTTGGCCTGAGCGGACAGCACGTTGTCGTCGCCGGTGGCGGTAACGTCGGCGATCATCATCCGACTCTCGACGCGCTCCTTTAGGTTGATGTATTCGTCGAGCGAGATGTCGGGCCAGTAGTTGACAAGCTGGATGCTGCTGTTGGGTGAGCCGATACGATCCACCCGACCAAAGCGCTGGATGATGCGCACCGGGTTCCAGTGAATGTCGTAGTTGATCAGGTAATCGCAGTCTTGCAGGTTCTGGCCTTCGGAAATGCAGTCGGTGCCGATCAGCAGGTCGACTTCGTGCGGCTCGTCCGGCAGCACTACAGCCTTCTCTTTCGAGCGAGGGGAGAACAGGGTGAGCAGTTCCTGGAAGTCGTAGTTGCGCTTGTGTATGCCGCTCTTGATGGTGGACTGCGGCGCGCCCTTGCCGGTGACCTTGGCGGTTTGGATGGCGTCCCTGGCCAGTAGCTCCGGCGCAAGATTGGCGTACAGGTAATCGGCGGTGTCGGCAAAGGCGGTGAAGATCAGCACCTTCCTGTTGCCGGGGTTGATGGGGTTGTCGATCTTGCCGAGCAGTTGCGCCTTGAGGTGCTGCAACTTGGCGTCGTCCTGCGGGGTGATCTTGTTCATTGAGGCCAGCAGAGCGTCGATAACCTGCAAGTCCACCTTGAGCTCGTGCTCCCAGGATGGCAAGTCCATGTCGGCGAGGCTGATCTTGATCTTCCCGCCGATCTCGCCGCCCTCATCACTGGGCATTGGCAGGTCGTCGTCCTCGGCATCCAGCCCCTCCAGCACTTCCGTAAGGTCACCCACTGTCGCCGCGCCACCGGATTGGTTGAACGCGGCAATTTTGGCCAGCGTCGCTTCGTTGTTGGCGCGCAGCGATTGCAGGGTGAGTCGGAATGACTGTACCGAGCTTTCGAGGCGCTTGAGCAGGTTGACGGTCATCAGGGCCTGCAGGCTCTTTTCGCGGTCAGCTTGGCGCAACGTGCCTTTGCCGCCAACCTTGGTGTCGTAGATGTCTTCGTACTTTTTCAGGCGGCTGGGCAGGATGTAGCTGATGGGGGCGTACACAGCCAGCTTGAGCAGGGAGAGCTGCTCGAAGATCTCGTTGAAACCCAGCACGTCCGACCGCGCGGTCAATGGGCAGTGGAACGACAGCGGCTTGCGACGTTCGGGAAATTGGCCGATATCCTTGGTGTCGTAGAAGGTCTGGATGTGCTTGCGCGATCGAGCAATGGTGACGCTGTCAAGCAGCTCGAAAAAGTCAAAATCCAGCAAATCAAGGATTGCTCGCGCGGTGCGTTCTTTCGGTGGCAGCTTTGACCATGTGTTGAAGACTGCCTGAGCATTGCGAAAAACTTCTTCCACCGACTTGCTGGTGCGGAGTTTCTTGCTGAGGCTTTCCGAGTCGCCTTCGTAGGCCAGCGCAAGCTGGTTGCGCAGGTCGTTGAAGCGATTGTTGACTGGTGTAGCCGATAGCATCAGCACCTTGGTCTTCACCCCTTCCTGAATGACCTTGCGCATCAGCTTCTGATAGCGCGTTTCCTTGTCCTTGTAGGCGTCGTTATTACGGAAGTTGTGCGACTCGTCGATGACGACCAGATCGTAGTTTCCCCAGTTGATGCGGTTGAGCGGTGTGCCGAAGGATTCGCCGCTGGTGCGCGAAAGATCCGTATGGCACAGCACGTCGTAGCTGAATCGGTCGCGGGCGAAGATGTTGGTCTTGAGGTTGCGGTTGTAGTTGAGCCAGTTGTCGGCCAGCTTCTTGGGGCAAAGTACCAACACGGATTTGTTCCGCAACTCGTAGTACTTGACTACGGCCAGCGCAGTGAAGGTCTTGCCGAGACCGACGCTGTCGGCCAGGATGCAACCACTGTAGGTTTCCAGCTTGTTGATGATGCCGGTGGCCGCATCCTTCTGGTAGTTGAAGAGCTTGTTCCAGATCAGCGTGTCCTGGTAGCCCGTGCGATCGTTGGGCAACACGTCTTCGTCGATGTCGTCGAGGAACTCGTTGAAGATGTTGTAGAGCATCAGGAAATAGATGCTCTCGGGCGAGTTCTCCTGATAGACCGAGGCGATGTGCTCGCAGATCTGCTCAGTCACGTCCTCCAGTTTTTCGGAGTCGTTCCAAATCTGGTCGAACAGACTGAGGTAGGTGGCAGAAAAGGGGGCCTCGTCCATCTTGTTGACAAGATTGGACACAGCATTGCCTTGCTGGTAGCCGAGATCGACAGCGGTGAAGCCGTGCAGGGGCATGTACGCCGTGTCGGTGCCGCCAGCCTGCACGCAGGCGAATTGCTGCATGGGCGCTTTAGTACGGTTGCTGCGGAACGCGGCCTTGCGCCGTATCCAGTCGGCACACTCCTTGGCCACAGCCCGCTGGGTGAGCTTGTTGCGAAGCTGGATCTCGAACTCGCTGCCGTAGAGGCTGCGCTCGCGGTCGAGCTTGGGTATGTGGAACTCCTTGCGTTCCTTGCGAATTTTGTCGGTGACCTCGTTGGCTACAAAGGTGGGCGAGGTAAAAATGAAGTTCAGCTCGTCGATCTTTTCCAGCTCGGCTTTCAGCGCCTCGAAGGCGTACATCGAAAAGCACGAGGCTGCGATCTTCAGGCGCGCGCCGGTCCTGAGAGTCTGCTTAAGATCGTCGCCTAGCAAGCGGCTGATGTTGTCGATCAGTTCCATCGTGCTCCCCTTACGCTCGCTTGATCCATTTCGCCCCTCGCCCCTTACCGGTCGATTCGATCAATCCCTCTGACTTCATCGCCCGCAGCACCAACCGCACCATATCCCGGCTCACGCCTGGGCAGGCTTCTTCAACCTCGGAAATCGAGAACGGCAGGGTGCGTCCCAGAACTTCCGCACGCACCCGGTCGCCTTTACTGCCACGTCCCCGTTCGATGGTGCCGACACGCTCCTCGAACTCACGGTAAGCCCGTAGCAAGGCACCCCAGAAGTAGTCGAGCCAGGGCTTTACGTCGTGCTGCCCCTGGTGCCAGCCCTGCGAGCTGGCTTCCAGCGTTTCGTAATAACCTTCCTTGGTATCTTCGAAGATGCGTTCCAAACTGATGTAGCGACCCACGGCATAGTCGAAGTGGTAGAGCAGCAGCGAGGTCAACAAGCGGGACATGCGACCGTTGCCGTCCGGGAAAGGGTGGATGCACAGCAAATCGAGCATCGCCAGCGGCACCAGTACCAGCGGGTCGGCCAGGTGCTGATCCAGCGCGGTGGCGTAGCGCCCGGTCAGATCGGACATGGCCATGGGCGTGAGGTGCGCAGCGACTGGCTGGAAGCGTAGACGCGAAGTGCCATCCGGGTGACGCTCGATGATGTCGTTATTGGTGGCCTTCCAGCGTCCGCCCGCCTGCGGCATATAGCGGTACAGCAGGGTGTGCAGTTGCAGCACCACTCCCTCACTGAAGGGCATGTGCGCGGCCGATTCGTGGATCAGCGCCAAGGCGTCACGGTAGCCGGCGATCTCCTGTTCGGAACGGCTCTTTGGCGTTGCGTTGCGGACGACCAGGGACTTCAACCGCGAGGGTGCGACGACGACGCCTTCCAGCCGGTTGGATGACTCGGTGGACTCCACCACCGCGATCTGGCGCAGGCCCTTGAGGGCTTCGGGCGACTGCGCGGCGTAGAGTTGCTGCTTACCCTGGTACTCGCCAAGTGTGCGCAACGTGGCGGCCTGGGTGCCATCGAAGCGAAGCGCGGCAAGGTACTCGGGTGTGAGCGAGTGCATGTAAATGTAAGCTCAGGCTGTCTAAATGGGGTAATCATAAACCGTTAAATGGGGTACTGTCTCTAAAAATGCCTCATTATCGGTGTTTGACTACCCCATTTCCTGAACATTGGACTGGTCGTGAGGGGCTGGCATGGCCGACCATGAAGGAAATGGGCGGCATGAATCCAAAAAAGGGCAATCAATTCTAAATTACCCCATTTACTTCATTGTTTACCCCATTTCCAGCGCCCAGCCTTGGGCAAAGGCAAATGGCAAGGGAACGGCCCTATCCAGAAAAGGAAAAAGGCCACCCTATCCATTGGTTCTGGCAACACTCAGCCAACTCTTCCCTATGCCGTGACGCTGCCTTCCGCAGCACTCAGATAGTCCGCCCAGTCCTGCAACAGCGTCCTTCTCTGATCCAGCAGCAACGCCTTGTTGTACGTCGCCCGCACCTTATTGGTTTCCACATGCGCAAGCTGTCGCTCAATTGCATCAGGCCGGTAACCGTTCTCATTGGCCCAGGTTGAAAAGGTCGTCCGCCAGCAATGCGGCGTCGTGCCCCGGCCCAGGTTCATGTCGCGCATCGCGTAGGTAAGCCGGTTGGGCGTAGTGAAGCCCTTTCCGCTTCGGTGTGGAAACAGATAGCGCCCGCCACCCGTGATGTGCTGCAAGTCTTTCAGCACCGCTATGGCCTGCGTGGACAACGGACTGACATGGTCACGCCGCGCCTTCATCTTCGCCGCAGGCCGACGCCACAGCGCATCCTCAAAGTCGAACTCGTCCCATTCGGCATCCGCCGCTTCCCCTGGACGGCATGCGGTCAGCGCAATCAGCCGCAGGCACAACGAGGTTTCCGGATAGCCCCGGTAGCCACACAACTCCTGATAGAACTTCTGGATTTGCTCTCGCGTCATCGCCGCCTTGCTCTCGCTGAACGGCACGCGCAGCAGCCCACGAAGACTGGGAATAGGATTGGCCTCGACTAGACCCCGCACCACCGCGAATTCAAAGATCGCCGAAAGATCGCCTTTGACGTGAATCGCCGCCCAGGCTCCGTGGGACTTGCAATCCTCCAACAGTGGGCGAATCTGCTTCACGCCAATGTCGCTCATCGGCATCCCATCGAACTTGGGCGACAGGTACTTCCTGATGCGGGATTCTTTCGTGCGGTAGGAGCTGAGCGCGAAGACCGGTTTGATCTCCGCCAGGTACGCTTTCGCTACCTTGGCAAACGAGCTTTCACGAGCACGCTGGCGCTCCTCCAGTGCTTCTAGGTTGCGCTTCTTGATCTGTTGCCGCTCATGGGCAGGATGAATGCCTTGCTTGACCAAGGCACGCGCCTTCTCCCGGGCCGCACGTGCCTCCGCAAGACTTACTTGAGGAAAGCCGCCAATGGCAAAGAGGTTCTCCTTGCCTTGCAGGCGGTACTTCCACCGCCAGAGCTTGCCGCCGGTGGGCTTGACCAGCAGGAACAGGCCCCCGCCGTCTGAAAGTTTCCAATCTCGATCAGTCGATTTGGCCGACCTGACCTTGAGGTCGGTGAGTAGGTTTTCGGGCATCGTTGGACTCCACTGCGGGGAGATGTACCCCCACGGTTGAACACGAGTACCCCCAACGCTACCCCCGAATTTTCTGGACCTCGATGAACAATAGGAACGCTCAGCAGACCGTATTGTTTACGCAACCCATTGATTTCAAATGAGCTAATCCGTCCACCAAGCGCTACTGTGCGCCATCGAGATCCAGCAAAAATCGTCAGACGTTGAAGCGGAAGTGCAGGATGTCGCCTTCCTGTACGCGGTATTCCTTGCCTTCCAGGCGCAGGCGCCCGGCTTCCTTGGCACCGGCTTCGCCCTTGTACTTGATGAAGTCGTCGTACGCGATGGTTTCGGCGCGGATGAAGCCCTTCTCGAAATCGGTGTGGATCACCGCGGCCGCCTGCGGTGCCGTGGCACCCTTGCGCACGGTCCACGCGCGGACTTCCTTGACCCCGGCGGTGAAGTAGGTCTGCAGGCCGAGCAGGCTGTACGCCGCGTTGATGACGCGGTTCAGGCCCGGCTCCGCCAGGCCCAGATCGGCCAGGAAGGTGTCGCGGTCCTCGTCATCCAGCTGCGAAAGCTCTTCCTCGATCGCCGCCGACACTGGCACCACCTGCGCGCCTTCTTCGGCGGCGCGGGCACGCACCGCTTCCAGGTGCGGATTGTTCTCGAAACCATCTTCCAGCACGTTGGCGATGTACATCACCGGCTTGAGGGTGAGCAGGAACAGGTCGCGTACCAATGCCTTCTCTTCGTCATCCAGGCCTGCCGCGCGGCCAGCCTTGCCGTCGGCCAGCGCGGCCTGCAGCTTTGCCAGTACCGGCTTGCGTGCGGCCGCGTCCTTGTCGCCGCCCTTGGCCGCGCGCTCGGCACGGTTCAACGCCTTCTCGACGCTGTCCAGATCGGCCAGCGCCAGTTCGGTATCGATGGTCTCGATGTCGGAGATCGGATCGACCTTGCCGGCCACGTGCACGATGTCGCCGTGCTCGAAGCAGCGCACCACGTGGGTGATGGCATCGACCTCGCGGATATGGGCGAGGAACTTGTTGCCCAGCCCTTCACCGCTGGCGGCGCCGGCGACCAGGCCGGCGATGTCGACGAACTCCACCGCGGTCGGGATGACCTTCTGCGGGTTGATGATCGCCGCCAGTTCGTTCAGGCGCGGATCCGGCACCGGCACGATGCCGACGTTCGGCTCGATGGTGCAGAACGGGAAGTTGGCCGCGGCGATGCCGGCCTTGGTCAGCGCATTGAACAGGGTCGACTTGCCCACGTTGGGCAGGCCGACGATGCCGCATTTGATACCCATTTTTGACAGCTCTCTGGGGTGAAAGTGATTGGCAAAAAGGCGCATGGCGCGCCGCTTGGCAAATCATTTTCCACGGCGGCAGCGTGTTGCACCGCAAACCGCAATGATCGTTTTCCGTACCGGTGGACATGCATGCCGAGCATGGCCTGGCACGACCGGAGATTATTTCGGGGTGTGCAGCCGCTTCATCGCCTCGTTGAAATCACCCTGCACCGCCAGCGGCATGACCTCGATGGCCTGGTCGATCGCCCGCGCGATGAGGATATCGTCCTCTTTCGATGCACGCCCCAGCACCCAGGGCACCACGCGGTCCTTGTGGCCCGGATGGCCGATGCCCACGCGCAGCCGGTGGAAGCGGCCGTGCCCGAGCAGGCGCATGGTATCGCGCAGCCCGTTCTGGCCCCCGTGTCCTCCGTCGAATTTCAGCCTGGCCGCGCCTGGTGGCAGGTCCAGCTCGTCATGCGCCAGCAGGGTTTCTTCCGGCTCGATCTTCCAGAAACGCTGCGCAGCGGTCACCGACTTGCCACTGAGGTTCATGAAGGTCGCCGGCTTCAGCAGCCATACCGGCTGTCCGCCGATATCCACCCGCGCGATTTCACCGAACAGCTTGCTGTCCACGCTCCAGCGCGCACCTGCCTTGTCGGCCAGGGCCTCAACAAAATGAAACCCAGCATTGTGCCGGGTCCGGGCGTGTTCCGGCCCGGGGTTTCCCAGACCTACGATCAGTCGCAATCCTGCCATCATCTCTTCCTGCTGGGTCCTCACCACCTTCTCAGGCAGCCGACCATGGATCGGCCCTGCCAGAGCGCATGCGCCGGTGGCAAGGCAACGGCGCCCGCCCCCGCGGGGACGGACGCCGCAAAGGCCTTACTCGGCAGCAGGTGCTTCTTCTTCCTGCACGTCAGCCGCATCTTCCTTGCCATGCTTGGCGGTGACCACGGCGTCGTCGTGGTCCTTGCCCTGCGCCAGCGCCGGAATTTCCACGCCCTTCGGCAGCTTCAGGTCCGACAGGTAGATGATGTTGCCGGCTTCCAGGTTGCCCAGGTCGACTTCGATCGACTCCGGCAGGTCCTTCGGCAGGCAGGTGATGGTCACTTCCTTCAGTTCGTGGGTGACCACGATGTCGGCGGCCTTGCCGGCCGGCGAGGTTTCCTCGTTGACGAAGTGCAGCGGCACCGAAGCGGTCAGGGCCTCGTTCTCGTTCACGCGCTGGAAGTCCAGGTGCATGATCAGCTGCTTGAACGGGTGGCGCTGCATGTCACGCAGCAGCACGCGCTGGACCTTGCCGTCCAGGTTCAGGTCGAGGATCGAGGAGTAGAACCACTCGTTCTGCTGCGCCAGCCAGATCTCGTTGTGGTTCAGCTCGATGTTGACCGGCGCGGCTTCGCCGCCGTACACGATCGCCGGGATCAGGCCGGCGTGACGCAGGCGGCGGCTCGCACCCTTGCCCTGCACGCCACGCGCGGTGACCTTGATTTCATGGGTCTTTGCCATTTTCGTTTACTGCCTTGGTTGTTGCCTGCCCTGCGGCGAGGCGGTTGAGGATGCTTCCGCGACCAGAAGCATCCGGGTATGCCCCGACCGTTGCCGGCCGGGACGAAAAATCAATCGACGTACAGCGAGCTGACCGACTCGCCGAAGGCGATGCGGCGCATCGTCTCGGCCAGCATTTCCGCCACGCTCAGCTGGCGGATCTTGCTGCACACCCGCGCCGCGTCCTTCAGCGGGATGGTATCGGTCACCACCAGCTCGTCGAGCTGCGAATTGGTGATGTTGTCCACTGCCGGGCCGGACAGCACCGCATGGGTGCAGTACGCGGCGACCTTGAGCGCGCCGCGCGCCTTGAGGGCAGCGGCAGCGGCGCACAGGGTGCCGGCGGTATCGACGATGTCATCGACCATCACGCAGGTCTTGCCTTCGACGTCACCGATGATGTTCATCACGGTGGAGACGTTGGCGCGTGGCCGGCGCTTGTCGATGATCGCCAGGTCGGCATCGTCCAGGCGCTTGGCCACGGCACGCGCACGCACCACGCCGCCCACGTCCGGGGACACCACGATCAGGTTTTCGGTGCCGTAGGCGCGCCAGATATCGGCGAGCAGCAGCGGCGAGGCATATACGTTGTCCACCGGGATGTCGAAGAAGCCCTGGATCTGGTCGGCGTGCAGGTCCACGGTCAGCACGCGATCCGCACCGGCGGTACCGAACATCTTCGCCGCCAGCTTGGCGGTGATCGGCACGCGCGAAGAGCGCATGCGGCGATCCTGCCGCGAATAACCGAAATACGGCACCACCGCGGTCACGCTGTTGACCGAAGCGCGCTTGAGCGCATCGATCAGCACCAGCAGCTCCATCAGGTTCTCCGCGCTGGGCGCGCAGGTCGGCTGGATCACGAAGACATCCTGCTTGCGGACGTTCTCTTCGATCTCCACCTGCACCTCGCCATCGGAGAATTGCGAGACCAGCGCCTTGCCCGGACGCACCCCCAGCTCCTTGCAGATGCTCTGCGCGAGGCGTTTGTTGGCGTTGCCGGAAAAGACCAGCAGATTGGGCGACTGTTGCATCATGATTGTCTCGGGCGGGGTCGAGTGGCAAAGGATCCGGTAACGGCAGGCACCCGGAGGCCCCTGCTGCTGACTGCACCACGGCGGTTTCCACGTCCCGCGCAGACGATGCGCTGGAAGGCGCGGACACAGCCGCAGGTGGCAGGGGCGGTAGGATTCGAACCTACGAATGCCAGGATCAAAACCTGGTGCCTTGGGCCTCTTGGCGACGCCCCTGCATCAAAAAATCAGTTACGCTCGAGTGCATCCAGCAGCGGCGAACGGGCGACGCCCGCGGCCACCCACGCCCGCAACTCCTTCGGCAGCTTCGCCCTTCCCTCCCTGGCCTGGGCCAGCGTGGGGAACTCGACGAAACAACCACTTCCGGACCCGGTCAGGCGCGCTGTTCCGATGCCGCTCAACGCCGCAAGCACCGTTTCCACGGCAGGCTCACGGCGGCGCAGCACCGGTTCGAACGCATTGCCGGACAGAGACCCGGAAACGAAGTCCTCTATTTTCGCTACTGGACTGTCGCGCGTCAAATCCGGGCAGGCAAACAGGGCCGGGGTCGGGACGTGGACACCGGGATCGGCGATCACATACCAGGCCGGCGGCAGTGCGATCGGCCGCAGCCGCTCGCCGATGCCCTCGGCCCAGGCGTTGTGGCCGCGCACGAACACCGGCACGTCCGCGCCCAGGCGCAGCCCAAGCCCGGCCAGCCGATCCACGCCCAGGCCGGTGCTCCAGAGCCGGTCGAGCGCGACCAGCACGGTCGCTGCATCCGACGAACCACCACCGAACCCGCCACCGGCCGGAATCGCCTTTTCAACGACGATGTCCGCACCCTTGCTGATTTTCGCTTCCTTCTGGAGCAGAAGCGCAGCACGGACGGCAAGATCGTCGGCTTCCGCCACCCCCGCCAGGCCAGGCCCGGGCCGACGGATCGCGGCATCCTCGCGGACGCGCAGGCCAATGCGGTCGCCCCAGTCGAGCAGCCGGAACACCGTCTGCAGCTCGTGGTAACCATCCTGGCGACGGCCGGTGATCCGCAGGAACAGGTTCAGCTTGGCCGGGGCCGGCCACCAGGACCAGCCGGCGTCATCCGCGGCCGCGCTCATGGCGCCGGCGATCCCCATTGGTCGATGACCAGCCGCACCCGGGCATCGCCGCGGCTGGCCTCGATGCGGCGCGGCAACACCTGCCGCCCGTCCTGTGCGGGATACCAGTCGAGGTACTGCACCACCCAGCCGGCCTGCTCGAGCCGGCGCGGGCGGCCTTCGGCATCGCGCTGGAGGCTGCTTTCACCACGGCCCTGCACGACCAGGCCACGGGTCCAGTCCGGCAGCTGGTTGACCGGGATATCCCAGCCGGTTGCCTCCAGCAGCAGCGTGCGTGCGTCGGCGCCCTCGCGGGTGCCGCCCTGCAGTCCTTCCAGTCGGCCATTGCCCTGCGCCGCGTCGCCATGCAGCTGCCAGCTCTGCCGGGTCACCGGGGCGCTGAGCTGGACCTGGTAGGCATCGCCCTGCTGGTCCCAGTCGATCCGGCCGCTGCCGCCATCACGGCCGCGGCTGACTGCTACGCGGCCCTGGAAGCTCCATTCCGGCTGTGCCCGCAGCGCCTGGACGCGCGCGGCTTCGGCACGCTCGGCGGCGGGCGAAACCGTATACGCCACATCCGGCGCCGGGGTCTTCTGGGTGCCGACGGTGGTACAGGCGGACAGGCCGGAAAGCATCGCTGCCAGCAGCAGCGCCCGGATCGTCATCGGTTGGATCATGGCGTGAACTTCTCGCGGACGCGCTGCAGCGCGCGGTTGTCGGGGTCGAGCGTGGCCGCCTCGTCGAAATAACGGCGCGCTTCGTCCTGCCGTCCCATCACCCACAGCACTTCGCCCAGGTGCGCGGCGATCTCCGCATCCCTGGCCAGCCCATAGGCACGACGCAGCTGGACCAGCGCTTCCTCGTTGCGGCCGAGCCGATACAGGACCCACCCGTGGCTGTCGACGATCGCCGGATTGTCCGGCTCGGCCACCCGCGCGCGGTCGATGAGTTCCAGTGCTTCCTGGTAACGCTGGGTACGGTCGGCCAGGGTGTAGCCGAGCGCGTTGAGCGCGGCCACGTTCTCCGGCTCGGTGACCAGGATCTTGCGCAGGTCGGCTTCGGCGCGCGGGATGTCGTCGCGGCGTTCCCATGCCAGCGCGCGCGCATACAGCAGCGCGTTTTCGTCCGGATAGGCAGCCAGCCCACGCGCAAGCGCATCCAGCTCGCCCGCGTCATCGTCGGCACGCAGGCGCAGCTCGGCCTCCAGCAGGTACGCGTCGCGGCGCGCCTCCTCGGCCAGCACGGGGTCGGACTGGATCCCGCGCACCTCGTCCAGCGCCCTGGCCTGGTCGCCAAGCAGGCCCAGCGCGTTGGCCGCGCGCAGGCGCGCCTCGCTCAGTTCATCGCCACCGGGCACGCTGTGATACCAGTCCACGGCCTCCTGGTAGCGCTTGAGGTATTCGGCGATCTTGCCCAGCAGCAGCCGCTGCGCCGGGTCCGGCTTGCTGGCCGCACGCGAAAGTTCGGCGTACAGGGCCGACAATGCGGTGCTGTCTTCCTGCTTGGCCAGCAGCGAGGCGCGCATGCCGAAGGTCTGCACGTCCTGCGGCCCGGCCGACAATACACGCTCGGCCGCCATCGGCTCGTTCATTGCGTCGTAGGCGATGGCCACCGCGTTGCGCAGGTCCGGGCTGGCCAATGCCCTGGGTTCCAGCGTCTTCAGTACCGCCACCGCGCCGGCGCTGTCGCCGGCCTGCTGCAGCTGGCTGGCGCGCAGCAACGCAACCCGCGGATCATCCGGAAAGCGGCGCACGACTTCATCGACCATCCGCTGCGCCAGCTCGGGTTTCTCCATGCGCATGGCGAGCCGGCCGAATTCCTGCCAGGCCTCGATCTGGTCCGGGATCGCATCGGCGCTGACCAGCGCGTCCAGCACGTCGGCCGGCACCGCCGGGTCGCGGCCGCCGCCGACCAGCGCGGCAATCGCGAACTTCCAGCCGTCGTCATCCGGCTCTGCCAGCAACGCCTTGAGCTCGTCCACCGCCTGCCCGGGACGCCCCTGGCGCATCGCCAGCGCCGCGGCCGCGCTGCGCATCGACTGCGCGCGCGGTGCCCGTTGCTGCCACAGCGCCAGTGCCTGGGCGGCACGTGCATCGTCGTTGGCGAGCATGGCGATCCGGGTCGCACGCTCGGCCAGTCCGGCGTCGCCTTCGCTGGCCTGTGCCGCCTGCAGGTACTGCACCGCGGCATCGCCGAGCCGTCCGGCCTGCAGCGCGAATTCCCCGACCAGCACCGGCTCCAGCGAGGGGTCCTGGGCGGCCGCCGGCGGGGTCGGCGCACGCACGGCAACGGGTGCAGCCACCACCTGGCCGGCCACCAGGGCGAGCAGCAGAACACTGGGGATGCGAATCAATGCAGGCATCGGCGGCATTGGGGCCTTAAAATGTTCACTTATGGCCAGCAGCTTATCGCAAGCAACTGAACAATGACCCTGTGGGTGCTCGGACTGAATCACCAGACCGCACCGGTGGACCTGCGCGAACGCGCGGCCTTCGCCGGTGAGGCGCTGCCGCGTGCGCTGGGCTCGCTGCGCGATACGCCGCAGATCGCCGAGGCGGTGCTGCTGTCCACCTGCAACCGCACCGAACTGTATGCGGTCGCCGACTCGGCCCAGGCCCTGGATCAGTGGCTGCAGGCGCAGGCCGGCGACCTGCAGGGCTACCTGTACCAGCATGCCGACGCCGATGCCGTGCGCCACCTGTTCCGGGTCGCCACCGGGCTGGATTCGATGGTGCTCGGCGAACCGCAGATCCTCGGCCAGGTGAAGGACGCCTGGACCATCGCGCGCCAGCATGGCCTGCTCGGCCAGCAGTTGGACCGGCTGTTCCAGCAGACCTTCTCGGTGGCCAAGCGTGCGCGCACCGATACCCGCGTCGGCGCGAACCCGGTGTCGGTGGCGTCGGCGGCGGTGCGGCTGGCGCAGAACGCCTTCGCGCGGCTGGACGATTCCACCGTGCTGCTGGTCGGCGCCGGTGAGACCATCGAACTGGCCGCGCGCCACCTCAGCGAAGGCAAGGTGCGGCGCCTGCTGATCGCCAACCGCACGCTGGCGCATGCCCAGGACCTGGCCAGCCGCCATGGTGGCGTGGCGCTGCCGCTGACCGAACTGGAACGCCATCTGGCCGAGGCCGATGTGGTGTTCTCGGCCACCGCCGCACGCGAGCCGGTGATCCATCGCGAGGCCGTCGCCGCCGCGCTGCGCGCGCGCCGGCACAAGCCGATGCTGCTGTTCGACCTGGCCGTGCCGCGCGACATCGAAGCGAGCATCGGTGCGCTGGACGATGCCTTCCTGTACACCGTGGACGATCTCGAGCGCGCGGTGGAAGACAATCGCCGCGGGCGCCGCGAAGCGGCCGCCGAAGCCGAGGCGATCATCGACCTGCAGGTGGCCCGCTACGTGGAAACCCTGCAGGCCGGTGCCCGCCACGCACCGCTCAGGCAGCTGCGCGCCTTCGGCGAGGCCACCCGTGCCGAGCTGCTGGAGCGCGCACGCCAGCAGCTGGCGCACGGCAAGCCGGCCGAAGAAGTACTGGAGCTGCTGGCCCATGGCCTGACCAACCGCCTGTTGCACCCCCCGACCGCCGCCCTGCGCGCCGCCGCGCTGGGCGGCGATGCCGAGCTTGCCCGCGCCGCCGAGCGCCTGTTCCCGGCCACGCCGGGCTACCACCATCCCCCTGTGAGAGCCGATGACGCCGACCCTGCGCCGTAAGCTGGAAGCGCTGGCCGAGCGCCGCGAAGAACTGCAACGCCTGCTTGCCGATCCCGACGTGGTCGCCGACAACAAGCGTTTCCGCGACCTGTCCCGCGAGTATGCCCAGCTGGAACCGGTGGCGATCGCGCTCGACGAGGAAAACCGCGCCAAGGCCGACCTTGCCGCGGCCGAAGCGATGCGCGCCGATCCGGACCTGCGCGCGCTGGCCGACGAAGAGATCGAGGCCGTACAGGCGCGGCTGCAGGTGCTCGAGCAGGAACTGGCGCTGCTGCTGGTGCCGCGCGATACCCGCGATGACGGCAACCTGTTCCTGGAAGTGCGCGCCGGCACCGGCGGCGACGAGGCGGCGATCTTCGCTGGCGACCTGTTCCGCATGTATGCCCGCTACGCCGAGCGCCAGGGCTGGAAGGTGGAGATCGAATCGGACAATCCCGGCGAACACGGCGGCTACAAGGAAATCGTCGCGCGCGTGGTCGGTCGCGGTGCGTTCTCGCGGCTGAAATTCGAGTCCGGCACGCATCGCGTGCAGCGCGTTCCGGCAACCGAATCGCAGGGCCGCATCCACACCTCGGCGGCCACGGTGGCGATCATCCCCGAAGTTGAGGAAGTGGACGAGGTCCAGGTCAACCCGGCGGATCTCAAGGTGGATACATTCCGCTCTTCCGGTGCCGGTGGCCAGCATGTCAACAAGACCGAGTCGGCGATCCGCATCACCCACGTCCCCACCGGGGTGGTGGTGGAATGCCAGACCGAACGCAGCCAGCACGCCAACCGCGACAAGGCGATGAAGCGGCTGAAGGCGCAGCTGCTCGATGCCGAGCGTTCGCGCCAGGATGCGGCGCAGGCCGAATCGCGGCGGCTGCAGGTCGGCAGCGGCGATCGCAGCCAGCGTATCCGCACCTACAACTTTCCACAGGGACGGATCACCGATCACCGCGTCGAGGGACTGACCCTGTACGACCTGCCCAACGTGATGGCCGGCGATCTCGATGCCCTGGTGCAGCGGCTGCAGCACGAGCACCAGGCCGATGCGCTGGCCCAGCTGTCGGCGTCGGCCTGAGCAATGGACGCGGGCACGCAACGGCGACAACTGCAGCAGGCCGTGCGCCTGCAGCCCGGCGACTTCATCGCCTGGGTGATGCTCGCCGATGCCGAGCTGGAAGCCGGCGACCTGGCCGGCGGCGAACATGCCGCACGGCGTGCCCTGCAGCTGCGGCCCGGTCATCCCGAAGCGCTGGCGCGGCTGGGCCGCGCGGCCTGGATGGCCGGCGCGCATGCCGACGCCGCCAGGCTGCTCGGCGAGGCCTCGGCGATCGTGCCGGCGCATCCCGGCATCGCCCTGTGGCTGGGCCATGCGCTGGAAGATGCCGGCGATGCCGAGGGCGCGTCGGTGGCCTACCGTCGCGCGCATGTGCTGCTTCCCGACGAGCCGTACATCGCCGCGCAGCGGCTGGCCTGGCAGCGCCGCCTGTGCGACTGGCAGGGCATCGACGATCTGTCCGCGCAGGTGCGCGCGGCCATCGCCAACGGCCGCGGAGGCGTGGAGCCGTTCGCGTTCCTGAGCGAAGATGCCAGCGCCGCCGAACAGCTGGCCTGCGCCCGCCTGCGTGCGGCACCGCTGGCCGCTTCGGTGCGCCGGTTGCCACCGGCCAGCGTGCGCCGCGACGGGGCGCTGCGGCTGGGCTTCCTCTCCAACGGCTTCGGTGCGCATCCGACCGGCCTGCTGACCGTGGCGCTGTTCGAACAGCTGCAGGCCGATCCGACCCTGCAGCTGCACCTGTTCGCGCTCGACCGCGATGACCGCAGCGCCATCCGCCAGCGGCTGTCGGCCGCCACCCGGCTGCACGATGTCGCCGGCGTGCGTCATGTCGATGTCGCCGCGCGGATCCGCGCCGCCGGCATCGACGTGCTGTTCGACCTGCGTGGCTGGGGCGGTGGCGGCGCGCCGGAAGTGCTGGCGATGCGTCCGGCACCGCTGCAGGTGAACTGGCTGGCCTATCCGGGCACGTCCGGTGCACCGTGGATGGATGCCGTGCTGGCCGATGAATTCGTACTGCCTCCAGCGCTGGAACCGGGCTTCAGCGAACGCGTGCTGCGCCTGCCGCGCGCGTTCCAGCCTTCGGACAATACCCGCGTGGTCGCCGAGCCGCCCTCGCGTGCGGACTGCGGCCTGCCCGACACGGGAACCGTATTCTGCTGTTTCAACAACAGCTACAAGCTCAACCCGGCCAGCATGGCGCGCGCGTTCGCGGTGCTGCGCGCGGTGCCCGGCAGCGTGCTGTGGCTGCTGTCCGGCCCGGGCCAGGCCAATGCGCGCCTGCGCGAGGCCGCGCGTGGCGCCGGCGTGGATCCGTCGCGACTGGTGTTCATGGCCAAGCTGCCGCACCCGCAGTACCTGGCCCGGTTCCAGCATGCCGACCTGTTCCTCGACACCGCGCCCTACAACGCCCACACCACCGCTTCGGATGCGCTGTGGGCCGGCTGCCCGGTGCTGACCTGCCCCGGCACCACCTTCGCCGCACGCGTGGCCGGCAGCCTCAACGCGCACCTCGGCCTGGCGCGCATGAACGTGGCCGATGACGCCGGCTTCATCGCGCTGGCCAGTACGCTCGGCACCAGCCGGGTGGCGCTGGCCGCGCTACGCGCCGAACTGGCCGGTGCGCGCGTGCGCAGCGGGGTGTTCGACATGGACGGGTTCGCCGCCGATTTCTCCGCCACCGTACGCGGGCTGGCCGCCACGCACGGTTGGCAGGATCCGTCCGCCGCCCCCTAGGTGCCGGCCATCGGCCGGCACCTAGGGGGCGGCAGCGATCTTCGCCTCGATCTCGGCCGCGGTCACCGGTCCGGTGAACGAATGTGCCACCCTGCCCTGCGGATCGACCAGGTAGGTCAGCGGCAGGCCACGCGGCGTGGCGAAATCGGCAGGCGGGTCGTACGGGTCGACGATGGCGATGGGATAGGTCACCGGGCGCTGCTTCAGGAACGCCTGCATGTCGGCCGCCTCGATCTCCTCGTAGGCCAGCCCGACCACTTCGATCTCGCTGCGCATCGCGTGCAGTGCCGACAGCTCCGGCATCTCCTTGCGGCACGGCGCGCACCAGGTCGCCCAGAAGTTCACCACCACCCACTTGCCACGATGCGCCGCCAGGTCGTAGTCGCCTCCGTCCACCGTCTTCACCTTCAGCGCCGGCTGCGCGGCGGTCGTCCGTTCGGCCGTTTCGGCCGGCTCGTCGGAGTTGCCGGGCGCCGGAGGCGGAGCCTCGACCGCCGGCGCGACCGGATCGGCGGCGGGCGTGGCCTCCGGCTTGCAGGCCGCCAGCAGCAGGACCGCCAGGGCGGGGGCGAGTGCTCTCACGCTCATCGTGTTTCTCCGGGAGGGTAGATATCGCTGATGCGACGCTTGAGTTTCTCACGCAACGGCAGGCGCAGCTCGTCCAGCGCGGCCAGCGCCGCCTCGCCAAGGCTGTCGTCGCGGTATGGCAGGTGCTGTTCGGAAACAGGAATGCGCAGCTGCGTGCTTTCGTACAGATCCAGCAGGGTGAGCTGGCCAAGGTCGCGGGCCAGCATCCATTCGCCATTCTCGGCACGACGCACCAGCGCGATGTCCTCCAGGTCGCACAACAACTGCTGCAGCAGCGAATCGGTCATCATCGGTTCGTGCTGCAGGATCTCGTCGTCGGCCAGCCCACGTCCCTGCGAACGCGCCTGCTGGAATCGTCCAAGCAGGCGCAGCAGGCCGTAGAACTCGTAACCGGCCGGCAAGCGCAGTTCGGCCGGTTGGTAACGAAAGGCGGCGATCGACGATGCCAGCGATGCGCCGAGCAGCACCGACACCCAGCACAGGTAGATCCACAGCAGCAGGATCGGCACGAACGCCACCGTGCCATACAGCTTCTGGTAGGACTGGAAACTGCCCAGGTAGGCACCGATGCCCCACTTCACCAGCTCCAGCATCACCGCCGCCAGCAGCGCGCCGGGCATCGCATGCCGCCACTTCACCGTATGGTGCGGCACCACCCGGTACACCAGCGTGATGCAGGCGAACTCGATCAGCACCGGCGCCAGGCGCAATGAAACGTCGGCCAGCCAGCGCCCTTCCTGGGTGCCGAACAGCGGCAGCGCGAAGACCCGCGCCGATACCGCCAGCGATGCCGCGGCCAGCATCGCGCCGAGGGTGAGCACGGTCCAGTACACCAGGAAACGGGTCAGCTTCGGGCGGCTGGAGCCTACCCGCCAGATCTTGTTGAAGGTTTCCTCCACGCTGTTGAGCGTGATCAGCAGCGAGATCACCAGCGCGATGAAGCCGGCGGCGGTCAACTGGCCGGCGCTGGCGCTGAACTGCCGCAGGTAACCTTCGGCCGCGCGCGCGGCGCTGGGCACGAAGTTGGAAAACACGTAGTCGCTGAGCTGGTCGCTCCAGCGGTCGAATACCGGGAACGCCGACAACACGCCGAACACCACGATGGCCAACGGCACCAGCGCGAACACCGTGGTGTACGCGAGGGCGGCGGCGGCCTGGAACAGGCGGTCGTCGAGGAAACGGTGCCAGAGGAAACGACCGAAGCTCGCGGCGCGGGGACGATCGCGTACCCGCTCCATCCACAGGTTGAACGTATTCAAGGGTTCCATCGGCGCAAGCGTACCCGATGCACGATGGGCGCAGGATAGCCATACTGGCGTCCCCTGGAAGAGAAGACGTGGCCACGATGGGCGAGATCCTGGTGCTGTACTACAGCCGCGGCGGTTCGGTGGCGCGGCTGGCGCGCCAGATCGCGCGGGGCATCGGCGAAGTCCCGGGCATGGCCGCGCGACTGCGCACGGTGCCGGCGGTGGCGGCTGTCACCCAGGCCGCACGGCCGCCGGTGCCCGACGAAGGCGCACCCTATGTCGGTCCTGCCGACCTTGCCGAATGCGATGGCCTGCTGCTGGGTAGCCCGACCCGCTTCGGCAACATGGCCGCACCGATGAAGCATTTCCTGGACGGGCTCGGCGCCGAGTGGGCATCCGGCACCCTGGTCGGCAAGCCCGCGGCAGTGTTCACCTCCACCGCCTCGATGCATGGCGGCCAGGAATCGACCCTGCTGTCGATGCAACTGCCCTTGCTGCACCACGGCTGCCTGATCGTCGGCATCCCCTACAGCGAACCGGCATTGAGCCACACCACCACCGGCGGCACGCCGTATGGCGCCAGCCACGTGGCCGGCAGCAACGATGATCCGCAGCCGAGCGAGGACGAAGCGACTCTCGCCCGCGCGCTGGGGCGGCGCGTGGCCGACATCGCACGGCGCCTTCGCGCATGACGCCGTCCATGGCGCCGCACCTGCGCGTGCTGGCGGTAGCGCTGCTGCTGCTGGCGGGTGTGTTCGCCGGCTGGTTCGCGGACGACCGCCACTGGCTCGCCAGCCATCTGGTGTTCACCGCGCCGCCGCTGGCACTGGCCATCGCGCTGCTGGCCTGGCGCAGCGCGCGGCCGCGCCTGGCGTTCTGGTCGTCGGTACTGGCGCTGGCCTGGTTCAGCCATGGCGTGATGAGTGCCTGGAGCCACGCCGGGTCCCGGCCGTGGAGCTGGCTGGAGATCCTGCTCGCCGTGGTGGTGGTGTTTTCCGCCAGCCTGCCCGGGCTGCGTGCCCGTTTCGGCCGCCGTCGGCGCTGACGGTCGCGGCCACACGCCGTATCATCGCCATTCCAGCCTCCTGCAACGCCGCGCCAGGTTCCAAGACATGCACACGATGGAAGAACTCCTGATCGTCACCACCGGTGGCACGATCGACAAGATCTACTTCGACGACAAGTCGGACTATCAGATCGGCGATCCGCAGATCGGCATGATCCTGCGCGAGCTGGGCGTGACCTTCCGCTTCAACGTTATTCCGATCCTGCGCAAGGACTCGCTGCATATCACCGACGATGATCGCGAGCTGATCCGCGCCACCATCGCGGCGCAGCCGACCCGCCACGTGCTGGTGACCCACGGCACCGACTCGATGGTGCAGACCGGCACCGTGCTGGCGACCATCCCGGACAAGACCATCGTGATGACCGGTGCCCTCAGCCCGGCACGCTTCCGCGGTTCGGACGCGGAGTTCAACATCGGCTGCGCGATCGGTGCCGTCCAGTCGCTGCCGGCCGGCGTCTACATCGCCATGAACGGCCGCATCTGGGATCCGCGCCACGTGCGCAAGAACGTCGCCGCCAACCGCTTCGAGGCGGCCTGAGGCGTCCGGACGCCGGTAGTGCCGGCGCCCGGATGCTGCGCCCTTATCTGCCGGGCGCCTGCTGCTCAGCCGTAACGAATGCCTGCATGGCTTTCTCCACGGCACCCGCCGCATTGGCGATACCCGCACCGCAGCCGCCGCCGCAGGCGCCCGGCAGCCGCCTGGCTGTCGACTTCAGGATTCCGACCACCTGATCAGGCGCCAGCGTACCTCCAGCGGCCGATTGCATCAGCGCGACGACGCCCGCCACGTGCGGGGCTGCCATCGACGTCCCGCTGTAGACCGCGTAACCCGGTGCGCCCGGGGAAGTGCTGCCGGTGTTGATCGTGGACAGAATGCCCTCGCCCGGTCCGGCCAAAGTGATGCCTGTACCGAAATTGGAGAAGCCGGCACGCGCACCACGGGAAGTGGTCGCTGCAACCGCAATGACACCCCGGCAGTTCGCCGGGGTGAACCGGGACACGTCCGCGTTGCTGTTGCCTGCTGCCACCACGATGGTGGCACCGTTGCCGATGGCGCTGTCCACCGCTGCCTGCATTGCCCGGTCGCAGGACCCGGACCCGCCCAGCGAAAGGTTCAGGGCCTTGGCCGGATGAGCGTTGTCCGGCACGCCGTTCACCCGTCCCCCTGCAGACCATACGATGGCATCGGCGATGTCGGACGTGTATCCGCCACCCTTGCCCAGCACCCGCGCATGCACCAGCCTCGCCTTGAACGCGGTTCCGGCCACGCCCTGTCCGTTGTTGGTCAGCGCCGCCACGGTCCCGGCGACATGGGTGCCGTGCCAGCTGGATGGCTTCCCCCATTGGCTGTCACCGGGATCATCGGGATTGGCATCGCGGCCGTTGCCGTCACCCGCGACGCCGGCGTTGCTGATGAAGTCATAACCTGGCAGCGTGTTCGCATCCAGCTCAGGGTGACGGGTACGGCCGGTATCGATGATGGCGACCACCTGCCCCTCGCCGGTCGCCATGTCCCATGCTGGACGGACGTTGAGCGAGGCATTGCCATTGGAAAAACCCCATTGCTCGCCTAGCCGCGGATCGTCCGGATCCAGGGCGGGCTGCAGGATGCGGTCGATCTCAACATGGTCAACCAGCGGATCGTTCGCCAGGCTGCGCATCCACTGTTCGGCCTCGGCGACATCCAGGGGGCGCGCCGACCTCACCACCATCGGGCCGGTGGCCAGCTGCCTCAGAAACTGCATGCGCGGCGGGTTGCCCCTGGCATCGCGCAACGTGGAAGCAGCCCGTGACAGGGACGCATCCCATGCTGCACGCGCCCGCCCGGCGTCACCGCCCGCCTTGTAGTGCACGATGAACTGCTGGTGGTGCGACGTGGCCTCCAGGCCCGACAGCGAAACTTCGCCCGCGCCCGCCGTTGCCGTGCACAGAATCGCCAACGCCGCCGCGACCGCGGCGGAGAGGGCCTTGCATTGGACTTTCATATCATTGCTCCCGTTTCGTAGGAATCACGCCGGATTGGGGTCCGACCCGCATGCGGCGACATGCTCTGCAGGCTCCAGGAGGCTGCGCGCAGAGTGCTTCGCCGTCTGACTGATCCTCATTGCGGACGCTCCGCGGAAATATCGGGGTTGTCCCTGTTCGTATGCGGGAAAGCGGCACTGCCGGGGTTACTTCACCGTGGCTACCAGCGTCACGCCGCTGTAATCGGAGATGCCTCTCACGCGCACGAACCAGTGTCCGATTCCGGGGTACAGGCGCACGCAGGATTCGTTGTTGCCAGCCGACTGCGGACGGCAGTTGAACGTTGTGTCGGTCGGCGCTTCGGCATACCGCGTATAGAGATCGGCATTCCCATCGCCTCCGGAGATCGACACGATGAGTTGCTGGCTTCCTGCAGGCACATTGACGGTATAGGCGAGGTTGCTTCCGGCATCGCCGGCGATCATGACCTGCATGCCATTCTGGAGTTCCGATGGATCCGGGTCCGGCTCGGGGCGCGGATCCGGGCCGGGCTCCTTGCCGTCGATCGCCATGGTGACCGCACCCAGCGCACTGGCGATTCCTGCGCCGCATCCCAGAGGGCATGGCACGGGAAGTGGGCGCGCCGTTGCCCTGAGGATGCCCGCTACCTGCGTGGATGTCAGCGGCCTTGGTGCGGCCGACTGCATCAGCGCGACCACGCCGGCTACATGCGGTGCGGCCATGGAGGTGCCGCTGTAGGCCGCATAACCCGGCAAGCCCGGCTCGTTGACGCCCATGTTCAAGGTAGAAAGGATGGTGTCGCCCGGCGCGGCGATGGTCATGGTCGCGCCATGGTTCGAGAAGCCCGCGCGGGCACCCGCCGCGGTGGTCGCGGCGACGGAGATCGCGCCGGGACAGTTCGCCGGGCGATACCTGGAAACGTCATCGTTCGAATTGCCGGCGGCAATCACCACCGTGGCACCGTTCGCATTGGCCATCTGGATGGCGCTGCGCGTGAGCGGATCGCAGCTGCCATAGGAGCCGAGCGAAAGATTCAGCACCTTTGCCGGCGTCGGGTTGTCTGGAACGCCCTGCACGGGCACCCCGGCCGCCCATACCATCGCGTCGGCGATATCGGAGGCGAATCCGCCGCCCCGGCCCAGGACGCGTATCGGCTGGACCCTGGCACCAGATGCCGTGCCGGCCACCCCCATGCCGTTGTCGGTAAGCGCAGCCACCGTACCGGCGACATGCGTGCCGTGCCAGCTGGATCGCCGCCCCTGGAAGAAGTCGCCAACATCCGACGCGTCGCCGTCGCGGCCATCACCATCGCCGGCGATGTCCGGGTCGCTGATGAAGTCATGGCCCGGGAGGATGTTGCCATCAAGATCGGGATGGGCCGTGATGCCGGTATCCAGCACCGCAACGACCTGCCCCCGCCCCGTGGCCAGGTCCCACGCACCACGGATGTCGAGCGAAGCCGCGGTGGTACCGAACCCCCACTGCTGGCCCAGCCGAGGATGGTCGGGATGCAGCGCCACCTGCATGAGGGCGTCGGTTTGCACGTAGTCGACATCGGGATGGCCGGCCAGGGCGCGCAGCAGCTGTTCCGCCTCGGCGGGATCCAGTGCGCGGTCCGTGCGCACGACCATCGGCCCTACCGCCAGCCGCCGCGCCACGGTCGCCCGCGTGGGTGTGCCGAGTATGGCCGTCGCCTGCCGCAGGTGCGCTGCCATGCGCTCTTCCGCCCGCGCCAGGGTGCTGCCGTCACGCATGGCGACAATGAACTGGTGGTGTGCCGGCTGGGAACCCAGTCCATCCAGGTGGATGGAGCCGGCGGATGCGGCCGCCGGCAGCGTGGCGATGGCCATCGCGGCCGCGAGTGCGCATAAGGGGAGTTTCAGGGGGTGCAACGCGTTCATCTGTACGTGCTCCACGTCAAGGCGGTGCCGGCGGGCGATCCGCGCATGGCGTATCCCGTCCGGGCCGGAGACGTCTTCATGCCGTCACATACGGCACGTCGCACCGGCAACGTCATGGTCCGCCCCGACAGGCGCGCCCGACATCGGGCCACGACTGGCCGACGAACGGAAATCCAGCCTTGCGGATGTCGGTGGATGCAGGACGCCCCGGGCTGGCCGGGGCGTCGAAGGCGTTGCTGCTGGAGGATTTCAGTACTGAGCGCGCACCGTCACCCCCGAGAAGGTGCTGTAGGCCTTGATGCGGACGTGCCAGGTACCCGCGGCCGGGTTGTTGATGGTGCAGGTTTCGTTGTTGCCGCTCAGGTACGGGCGGCAGGCGTAGGTGGTGTCGGTCGGCGCGCTGCCCTGGCGCAGGTACAGGTCGGCATCGCCACTGCCGCCACTGATGGCCACCCGCAGCTGGCTTGCGCCACTGGGAACGGTCACCGTGTAGCTCAACGAAGAGCCGGTACCCGCCGACAGGTTCGCGACCGGTACGTTGTTCTGCAGGACGCTGCCTCCCGGCGTGCCACCGCCGCCTCCGCTCAATGCCGCGGTGACCGCCGCATCGGCGTTGACGATGCCTGCGCCGCATCCCCCCGAACAGGCACCCGGCAGCGCGCGTGCGGTGTTCTTGATGATGGTTTCGACCTGCGCGGGCGACAGTGGCGCCGGCGCCACCGACTGCATCAGCGCCACCACGCCGGCCACGTGCGGCGCAGCCATCGAGGTGCCGTTGTAGGACGCATAGGTGGCCGACGCTGGAACCGTGCTGCCGGTGTTGAGCGTGGAGAGGATGGCCTGGCCCGGGGCGGAGATGTCGATGCCGGCACCGTAGTTGGAGAAGCTGGCACGCGCCCCGGCCGAGGTGGTGGCCGCGACCGCGATCACGTTGGCGCAGTTGGCCGGGACCGACGACGACACGTTGGTGTTGCTGTTGCCCGCCGCCACCACCACGGTGGTGCCACGGCCGACCGCGCCGTTGATCGCGCTCTGGTACGTCGTGGAGCAGCTGCCGGAACCCCCGAGGGACATGTTGATCACTTCGGCCGGGTTGGCATTGGCCGGCACGCCGCTGACCGAACCACCCGATGCCCAGGTGATGCCGTCGGCGATGTCGGAGGTGTAGCCACCGCACTTGCCGAGCACGCGCACCGGCACGACCTTGGCATTGAACGCGGTGCCCGCAACGCCGGTGCTGTTGTTGGTCAGCGCGGCGACGGTACCGGCCACGTGCGTGCCGTGCCAGCTCGACGCGGAGGCCGGATAACCGGCACCGCATTCGTTGGCGGCGTACCAGTCGCCCTCGTCGTTGGCATTGCCGTCACGTCCGCCGCCGTCGCGTGCCATCGATGCATCGCTGATGAAATCGTAGCCCGGCAGGATGTTGGCGTTGAGGTCGGGATGGTTGGTGATGCCGGTGTCGATGACCGCCACCACCACGCCGCTGCCGGTGGCCTTGTCCCACGCCGGGCGCACGTTGATGGAGGCAGTGGAGGTGCCGAAGCCCCACTGTTCGCCCAGCCGGGCGTCGTTGGGCACCAGGGTAGGCCGCATGATCTGGTCGACTTCCACGTATTCCACGTTCGGATCGGCGGCCAGCTTGCGCATCAGCAGCTCGGCCTGCGCCACGTCGAGCGGCTGGTCGGCGCGGACCACGCTCGGGCCGATCGCCAGCCGGCGCACATGCTGCAGGCCCAGCGTGCGCCCCTGCCCGGCGGCGAGGCCGGCAGCGGCCGTCTTCAACGATGCCGACAGCGCTGTCGGAGTGGCCAACGGTGCGCTGCCGTCGCGGTACTTGACGATGAACTGCTGGTGGACAGGTGCCGAGGACAATCCGGACAGCTGCACCTCGCCAGCCAGGACCGGTGCGGCGATGAGCAGCGAGGTGAGTACGGACGCGCCCATGACGACCAATGCACGCTGACGCTGACGCGATTGCGAAACCTGGGACATCGGAGTTCCTTTCAGTCTGGAGGGATGCCGGAATTGGCGGTGGTTCCCCGCGGACAGTTCCCTGCGTGCTGTCCGCCCCGGAAGCTAGTCCGCGCCGCCCTCCACGACAACGCTTCAGCGCGTCTTCAGCGACATGAAATGTTGGATTTGAGACTTTTTGTGTCAAATATTTGTAAAGATGAAGACACTTTCACGACATTTGAGGGTCAGCGGATGTCCCTCGCAGTGTCTCGGACTGTCCGTCCGGCCATAACGAAAAACCCGTCCTTGCGGACGGGTCTTTTTCGATGCTGCCGGAGGGGGGCCTGGTGCTGCCGGCCGAGCCTTGGATCAGTCCAGCCTGACCAGCCAGCCATGACGATCCGGCACGCGACCGTACTGGATGTCGGTCAGTTCCTTGCGCAGCGACAGGGTCACTTCACCGGCCGGCGCGTTGAGATCGCCCACCGAGAAACCCTCGCCCTTCAGCTGGCCGATCGGGGTGACCACCGCGGCCGTACCGCAGGCGAAGACCTCGGTGATCTCGCCGGACGCCACGCCATCCTTCCACTCGTCGATGCCGACCTTGCGCTCTTCGACCTTCATGCCGCGGTCGCGGGCCAGCTGCAGGATGCTCTCGCGGGTGATGCCTTCCAGGATGCTGCCGGACAGCTCCGGCGTCACCAGGGTGCCGTCCTTGTAGACCAGGAACACATTCATGCCGCCCAGCTCTTCGAGGTACCGGCCTTCGGCCGGATCCAGGAACAGCACCTGCGAGCAGCCCTGTGCCTGCGCCTTCTGCTGCGGCAGCAGCGAGGCAGCGTAGTTGCCGCCGCACTTGGCCGCACCCGTGCCGCCCTTGGCCGCACGCGCGTACTCGGTGGACAGCCAGATCGACACCGGCGCCACGCCCTTGGCGAAGTACGGGCCAGCCGGGCTGGCGATCACGTAGTAACCGGCCTTCTGTGCGCCGCGCACGCCGAGGAAGGCTTCATCGCCGATCATGAACGGACGGAAGTACAGGCTGGATTCGTCGGCCGACGGCACCCAGTCCTTGTCCAGCGCGATCAGCTGCTTCAGCGACTCGACGAAGATCTCCACCGGCAGTTCCGGCAGCGCCAGGCGCTGCGCCGAGCGCTGCAGGCGGCGACCGTTGGCGTCCGGGCGGAAGGTCCAGATCGAGCCATCGGCATGCCGGTAGGCCTTGATGCCTTCGAAGATTTCCTGGCCGTAATGCAGTACTGCCGCGGCCGGATCGAGCTGCAGCGGACCGTACGGGCGTACGTTGGCGTTGTGCCAGCCAGTGTCCTTGTCCCAGCGCACTTCCACCATGTGGTCGGTGAAATGCAGGCCGAAGCCCGGCTTTTCCAGGATGGCGGCGCGCTCACCGGCGCTGCGCGGATTGGCCGAGCGGGTGACGTCGAAGCTGAGGTTGGACTGGGACACCGGTTGTTTCCTGTTCTGGTTGCGGTTGTTGCCGGGATTCCACCACGCGGGCGGCGTACGGTCAGGTCAGAGCATGCCGGTTTCGAGACGGGCCGACTCGGACATCATGTGCCGGCCCCACGGCGGATCGAACACCAGTTCCACGTCGGCCTCGGCCACCGTGGGAATGATTTCCAGCTTGCTGCGCACGTCATCGACCAGGATGTCGCCCATGCCGCAGCCGGGCGCGGTCAGGGTCATCTTGACGTCCACCTCGCGGCGGCCATCATCCAGATGCTTCAGGTCGACTTCATAGACCAGGCCCAGGTCGACGATGTTGAACGGAATCTCCGGGTCGAAGCAGGTCCGCAGCTGCTGCCATACCAGCTGTTCGACCTGCTCGTCGCTGGCATCGTCGGGAAGCTCCAGCGGTGCCGGGGCTTCCTTGCCGATGGCATCGCCATCCTTGCCGGCGATACGGAACAGGTTGCCTTCGACGAACACGGTATAGCTGCCGCCCAGTGCCTGGGTGATGTAGCCGTAGCTGCCGGCGGGCAGGGTCACCGTATCGCCCTGCGGGACCATGACGGCCTCGCAGTCGCGTTCGAAGTGGACAGGTTCACTGCTGCGGGAATACATGGCACTCGATATGGGGTCGCGGCCTGGCCGCGCAAGCAGGCATTTTAGCCCAGCAGCCGGGAGCTCGTCCGTGCACTGCGGCAAACCCAGTATCCTGTTGGCCATCCCAGGGAAAAACCGCATGCCCTCTACCGCCGTACGCACCAGGACCGTGTCCTGGCTCTGGCCCTTGATGCTGTTGCTCGGGGCCGGCACCGCCCTGCTCGCCTGGGTGCTCCTGGCCCTGCTGACCGGCAGGCAGTCGGGATGGATGGCGGTGGTCGTCGCCGTGGAACTGGTGCTGATGCTGCGCCTGGGCACGCTGCGCGGCGGCGCCCTGCGGGTGGCGCTGACAGCGGGCGGCACCCTGCTGGTCAGTGCACTGGCGTGGTGGATCATCGCCAGCGCGTGGCTGGGTGGATCGATGGGGTTGTCGCCACTGGAATCGGCGCTGCGCATGGGTCCGCACCTGGCGTGGACGCTGGTGGGCCTGGCCAACGGCCTGTGGGACTGGGTGTGGGTTCCGGTGGGCATGGTCGTCGGCGCCTGGCTGGCGCGGTGACCGTGGTGAGTGACGATGCCGGACCGTGGTGGGTGACGACCGTTGGTCGTCACCGCTTTTCCCGCGCCGGGCAGAGCCCGGCTCCCCCTGCTGCTCAGTGCCCGCCGTCCAGCGCCTTCAGCTCGCTGACCAGCGCACCGGCGGCCTGCGCGCCGTCGCCGTACAGCATCCGCGTGTTGTCGGCATAGAACAGCGCATTCTCGATGCCGGCAAACCCGGTGCCGCGACCGCGCTTGATCACCACTACGTTGCGCGCGTTGACCACGTCCAGGATCGGCATGCCGAAGATCGGACTGCCCGGATCGGTGCGTGCCACCGGATTCACCACGTCGTTGGCACCGATCACCAGCACCACGTCGGTGCTGGGAAATTCCGGATTGATGTCATCCATGTCGGCGATCAGGTCGTAGGGCACGCCAGCTTCGGCCAGCAGCACGTTCATGTGCCCCGGCATGCGCCCGGCAACCGGGTGGATCGCGAATTTGACCTTCACCCCGCGCGCGATCAGGCGCTGTGCCAGCTCCCAGATCTTGTGCTGGGCCTGGGCCACGGCCATGCCGTAGCCGGGCACCACCACCACGCGCTCGGCGAAACCCATCATCGCCGCCACGTCGGAGGCATCGATGGGCTTCTGCGCGCCACTGATGTCCTGCGCCGCCGCGCCGCCGCCACCCCCGAAATTGGAAAACAGCACGCCGCTGATCGGGCGGTTCATCGCCTTTGCCATCAAGCGGGTCAGCAGGATGCCGGCCGCACCGACCATCATGCCGGCGATGATCAGTGCCTCGTTGCCCAGCACATAACCTTCGAAGGACACCGCCAGGCCGGTGAACGCGTTGTACAGCGAGATCACCACCGGCATGTCCGCACCACCGATCGGCAACGTCATCAGCACGCCCAGTGCCAGGGCCAGCACGAAGAAGGCAATGATCGCCCAGGGCGCCAGGGTGCTGGCGGCGATGATGCCCAGCACCGCCACGGCCGCCGCCACGGCCAGGTTCAGCGCCTGCTGGCCTGGCCACGTGATCCGCCTGTCGAGGCGACCATCGAGCTTGGCCCAGGCGATCACCGAGCCGGACAGCGACACCGCGCCGATCGCCGCACCGGTCACCGCCAGTGCCAGCACCGTGGCCGACGGCTGGCGCGCGGCCAGGTCGGCGATCGCCTGCGTGCTCCAGTGCGTGGTATCGCGGTGGGCCAGGAACGACCAGCGCAGCAGTTCTACCGCACCGATCGCCGCCGCCGAGCCACCGCCCATGCCGTTGTAGAGCGCCACCATCTGCGGCATGTCGGTGATCGCGACCCTGCCGGCGGACCACCATGCCAGTCCGCCGCCCAGTGCCAGCGCGACCAGGATCAACGCCACGTTGTGCAGTCCCGGCAGGAAGAAGGTCGCCGCGGTGGCCAGCAGCATGCCGGCGCCGGCCCAGCGGATGCCGCTGCGCGCGGTCAGCGGCGAGGCCATGCGCTGCAGGCCGAGCAGGAACAGCGTGGCGGCGACGAGGTAGCTGGACTTGACCAGCCAGTCCAGCAGGTCCGGTGTGCTGACGTTCAAGACTGTGGCTCCTTCGGCTCATCGCGCCGGCTGGGCTTGAACATCTCCAGCATGCGCGCGGTGACCACGTAACCGCCAGCGGCATTGCCGGCGCCCAGCACCACCGCCACGAAGCCGAGCGCCTTTTCCAGCGGGGTCTGCGCATGCCCCAACACCACCATCGCACCGATCAGCACGATGCCGTGGATGAAGTTCGAACCGGACATCAGCGGGGTATGCAGGATCACCGGCACCCGCGAAATGATCATATGGCCGGCGATGGCGGCCAGCATGAAGATATACAGCGCCACGAATCCGTCACTCATCGGCAACGCCTCCCGCTCTGTGTCGTGCGCCCATCATAACCACGCGCTGAACCGCATGCGGGGATCGGTCAACCCTGGCCCCTCCCGCACGTTGTCGTTGGTAAGCCCCCGAAGGAGCCGTACCCTGTGCTGGTGAGCAGCCCCGTTGCGCCCGAGATCGCTCCACCCACTTCGCTGGACGCCTTCCTGGCCAGCGTCGGGCCGCGCGCGTTCCGCTTCGCCGAGGCGGGGCTGCGCCACCGCGAGGATGCGCTGGATGCAGTGCAGGACAGCCTGATGCGGATGCTCGACTACCGCGACAGGCCGGCCGCCGAGTGGCCACCGTTGTTCTGGAGCATCCTGCGCCGGCGGGTGATCGACATGCAGCGCCGTCGCCGTTTCCGCCTGCCGTTCTGGCGCGACAACGTCGATGCCGAAGGCGAACCGGTGGACTGGGCCGACGAAGGGCCCGGTCCGGCGCAGGCCCATGAGCAGCAGGCCCAGTATGAAGCGCTGGTGCAGGCCTTGCGCCGGTTGCCGGACCGGCAGCGCGAAGCGTTTACCCTGCGCGTGCTGCAGGACCTGGACGGCGCCACCACCGCGCGCGCCATGGGCTGCAGCGAAGGCGCGGTCAAAACCCACCTGGCGCGTGCACGGCAGGCGCTGCAGACCCTGATGGAGAATCCGACGTGAGCCGCCCCCTGCCCCCCGATGACCTGTTGCGTGCCCTGCACGGCCAGGCACTGCAGTCGTTGTCGCCTGCCACGCTGGCGCGGCTGCGCGCCGCGCGTCATGCCTCCGCCGCTGCACCGCGCCGTCGTCCCGCCTGGTGGCTGGCGACCGCCTTCGCTGGCGTCACCGCGCTGGGCCTGGGCGTGCACCTGCAGATGCGTGCACCGCCATCGCCGGCATTCGCGCCGATGGTGGCCGCCCTGGAAGACGACAGCCGTGCGCTGGACGAGAATCCCGACCTGTACCTGTGGCTGGGCAGTACCGACCTGGCGATGGAGTGATGCGATGAGAACGACCCGAACGATGGTGCTGCCGGTCCTGCTGGCGATGATGTCAGCCAGTGGCACGCTGCTGGCGCAGGATGCCCCGCGCTGGGAGCAGCTGACGCCCGCACAACGCGAAGCACTCATCGCGCCGATGCGCGACCGCTGGAATGAAGCGCCGCCCGCGCAGCGCCAGCGCATGCTGCAGCACGGGCAGCGTTGGCAGGCGATGACCCCGGAGCAGCGCGAACAGGCACGCAAGGGCATGCGGCGCTTCGAGGGCATGAGCCCGGAGCAGCGCGAACAGGCGCGGGCATTGTTCGCGCACATGCGAGGCATGAACCCGGCGCAGCGCGACGAACTGCGCCGGCACTGGGGCACGTTGAGCAGCGAACAGCGCCGGCAGTGGCTGCGCGACAACCCGCCTCCCGTGCGCGGGCGCGATTGATCCAGAGCCTCGACGGCCGTGAACCTCGGTGATCCAGAACCTTGGTGGGTGACGACCGTTGGTCGTCACGCTGTTGCTTCAAAGCGGTGACGACCAACGGTCGTCACCCACCAAGGCAAAGCAAGGCAGCGCTCCAGAGCAAAGAGCCACCAGAACACCTCCAGGCAGAGAAAGCCCCACCCAGGCAAAGCAACCCGCCAGGACAAGGCGCCACCCGGCTCACGCGGTCCAGCGCGTCTTCGCCAGCAGTTCGTCGTCCCAGTCGAACTGCAGCGCGCCGTCGTGCAGGAACAGGCCGACGAAGTTCAGCAGGTTGCGTGCGTACATCTCGCTGGCCTGCGTCGCACCAAGGCTGGCCAGGTCCACGGGCCCATCGATGACCACCCCGGCATGGGTGATGCATTCGCCGGCGCGGGTGAGCGCGCAGTTGCCGCCGCTTTCCGCGGCCAGGTCCACGATGACGCTGCCGGGTGCCATGCCTTCGACCATCGCCTGGTCCAGGATCACCGGCGCGGTCCGCCCGGGCACCGCCGCGGTACAGATCACCACATCCACCCCGCGCAGGTGCTCGGCCAGCCGCTGCTGCTGCAGCGCGCGCTCTTCGTCGGTCAGCGCGCGCGCATAGCCTCCTTCGCCCGCGGCGCTGACGCCGAGATCGAGGAAGCGCGCGCCCAGCGACTGGATCTGCTCGCGGGTTTCCGGCCGCACGTCGAAACCTTCCACCTGCGCCCCCAGTCGGCGCGCGGTGGCGATCGCCTGCAGGCCGGCGACGCCCGCCCCCACCACCAGCACCCTGGCCGGGCGTACGGTACCGGCGGCGGTGGTCAACATCGGGAAGAACCGCGGCGCACGCCCGGCGGCGATCAGCGCGGCCTTGTAGCCGGCCATGCCGGCCTGCGAACTGAGTACATCCATCGACTGCGCACGCGTGGTACGCGGCAGCTGCTGCAGCGGAAACAGCTGCAGCCCGGGCGCACCGGTGAGCGCGGCAAGCGCAGGATCGCGCGACGGCTGCAGCAGCCCGAGCACGCTCGCACCCGGCTTGAGACGCGCCAGCCGTGCGGCCTCCGGCGCCTGCACGCACAGCAGCACGTCGATGTCGCCCCATCGATCGTCATCGATCATCCGCGCGCCCGCATCGAGATAGGCCTGGTCGGCGAAGCCTGCCGCCGAGCCGGCGCCGGTTTCGAACCACACCGTGGCGCCCAGGGCACCGAGTTTCTTCGCCGTCTCCGGCGTGAGCGCGACGCGCCGTTCGCCCGGCGCGGTTTCCTTGACCCCCAGCAACGCTACGGACATGCGCTTCCCCGTCGACCGATGGTGGCCAGATGGTAGCGCGGAAGCTTCAGCAAGGTGGATCGCACCACCATTCGGTTGCCCGCACGGGCCCGGTGGGTCAATGCAGGGTGGTATTGGCCTGCGGATCGAGCCGGTCGATGACGCCCTGCATCGCGCTGTCGAACGCACCATCGTCCACGTGCGTGCGCAGCCGGCCCAGCCGCACCATCACCGCCAGTTCTTCAGGCGAGGCCACGCAGAAGCGCACCCCGCGGCGGTTGACGAACAGCAGCCGCGACGAGATCGGGCTGATCCATGACAGCTTGCCAGCCTGGACCTTGCCATCCTTGTCGACGAAATCCAGCCAGGCCCCGATTTCCATGCGCCGGAAGCGGTCGGCGTCGGCGTTGTCGAAATTGTCGTCCTCCACCGAAGCGGACACTTCCAGCGTCGGGGCATCCGAGGTCGGCGGCGCGGGCAGCACCACCTGCGGCAGTTCGGGCAGCGCACGCTCCAGTTCCGGACGCGATTCGGCGATGCTCTGCAGTGTGTCGTGCAGCGCATCGATGGCCTGGGCAGCGCCATCGCCATGTACGCCGACGCTGGCGAACACACGCGTCAGCGCTGCCTGCCAGGCCTGCAGCCACGGCTTGCCGACGATCTTGCGGCGCGCCTCGGCCACTTCCTCCAGCACGCCATCGGCCAACGCCAGCGCCTCGACCGCCGAAGTCCCCTCCTCCCCTTCACGCAGCAGCGCCAGGGTCAGGTGGTGCTGCCACGGCTGGCGCAGGAACTCGGCGATGGCCTGCGGCAGGGTGGCATCGGCGATGCGCCGGTCCAGCTCGGCACCCGCGCGGGCGCGGGCCATCTCGAGCTTCTCCTGGCCGCGCTGGGTTTCGGCGGCACGTCGCTCGGCGATCTCGATGCGCCGGCGATGCTGCGCCAGGAAGTCCCGGAACTCTTCTTCCAGGGTGAGGAAGATCGCCAGGTTCTCGTTGAACTCGGCCACCAGGCGGTCGATGATTTCCTCGACCTTGCCCATCAGCACGCGCTCGGCCTGGCTTTCACCGGTATTACCCTCGCAGGCTTCGGCCAGCGAGTTGAGCAGCTTGCGCGCGGGATGGGTCTTCTGCACGAACATGCGCCGGTCCAGCATCGCCACCTTCACGAACGGCACCACCAGGCGGCCGATCAGCTCGCGCGAGCGGCCTTCCAGTTCGCGCTCGTCGAGCATCACGTCGAACAGCATGCCAACCAGGTCGATCGCATCCTCGTCCTGCGGATCCAGCCGCGCCTGGCTCGGATCGACGCCCAGCTGGGTGGCGTTGGACAGCACTTCGCTCTTCAGCCGCTGCGCCAGCGATTCGCCGTCCTCGCCGATCGCCGCGCGCAGGGTAGCGCTCGGGGTCGCCTGCAGCAGCGACAGGACCGACATCATTTCCCGCTGGCTGAGCGGCCGTTGCTGGCCCACCGCCACTTCGGCGGCGGACGTCGCGTCCTGGCGCACGTGGCGGGTCTGCCGCAGCAGTTCCTGCAGCGCATCGAGCAGCACGAACTGATCGCCGCCCTGGCCGTCGTCGCCGGCTTCGGGCACGCCCTGCAGATCGTCGCGGCGCTGCGCCCAGCGATCGGCGAAACGGCGCGCCCAGACCGGCGCATCGGGATCGCCCGGGTCCTGCTCGAATCCCGCCGGTACGCGCTGTTCGACCAGATCGTCGAGCATGCCGGCCGGTGGCGTGGACGGCGCGCGTTGCGGCGACGGCCGGCGCGGCGCGGCGATGTCGGGCATCACCCCGGCCTTGGCCAGGTGGTCGTCCATCTTTTCGTAGATACGGCCGACCGGACCGTGCAGGTCGCGCTCGCACAGCTTGATCAGCACCAGCCGGACTTCCGGCGCCAGCTCGCAGCCGGCGAAGGCTTCGTGGATCGCCACGCCCAGGTGTTCGGGACCGATCGGGTTGTTGTCCGCATCCAGTTCGAGGCCACCGCCGATCCAGCCCAGGCGGCGGTCCAGCCGCGCCAGCACCGGCTTGAAATCGCGCAGCAGCACGGTGGCCAGCTGGCGCACCGCCAGACGCGATTCCAGTTCATGCTCGCCCACCAGGCTCAGGCCTTCGTCGCCGGTGCCGGACAGGGTCAACTCGGCCGACATCGGCGTGCCGGCGGCGAACGCCTCCCAGGCACGCTGCAGATGCGCGGCGAAACCTGCGCCGATGTCCTGGCGACGACGCCGCAGTTCGCGCATGCCGTCCAGGAACAGCAACTGCGAGGCCCCTGCGGTGGCAGCGCGATCAAACAGCACGTCGTCGAAGCGCGCCAGCACCGTCGTGAAGGCGAGCGCAAGCGCGGGCAGCGCAGCGTCCCGGACCAGCATCAACTGGGACGCATCGCGTCCCGGCGTTCCCATCGGACTGGGCGTCACCATGCGTGAAGGCTCCCCACCTTCGCAGAAACTCGAAATAACAACGATGACACGACAGCGGGCGCCTCCCCGACGCCAGCCGCTCCATGGTAGGCCGCCCCGCCTGTCGCGGACAGTGAAACAGTCCTCACTTGCAAACCTCACCAGCAAACGACGGGCAATGCCCTTATCGTAAGCGGGCAGCGCCCCCAGTGCGAGCCTTGGCTCAGGATGCGCCCCTTATACTGGGCTTCCGTTCACTGCACGGCCTCTCCATGCCCGATCCCGCCGCCCTGCTCGCCCTCGATGCCCGCCGCTCGGTGCCTTCGCGCCAGCTCGGCGAACCCGGCCCGGACCCGGCGACCCTGTTGCGGATGCTGGCCTCGGCGGTGCGCGTTCCCGACCATGGCAAGCGGGTTCCGTACCGCTTCCTGAAGATCAGCGGCGACGACCGCCACGCGCTGGGTGCGTTCCTGGCTGAACGCGCCCGCCAGCGCGACCCGCAGGCGTCGGCGGCGCAGCTGGACAAGGACCGCCAGCGCTTTTCGCACGCGCCGCTGGTCATCACCGTGGTGGCCAGCCCGAAGCCGGACCCCAAGGTTCCCGAACAGGAGCAGCTGATGACCGCCGGCTGCGTCTGCTTCGCCCTGCTGCAGGCCGCACAGGCGCTCGGCTTCGGCGCGCAGTGGCTGACCGCCTGGATGGCCTTCGACCCCGCGGTCCATGCCCATCTGGGCCTCGCCGAAGGCGAGCGCATCGCCGGCTTCATCCACATCGGCACCGCCAGGACCGGAGTTCCCGAGCGCGACCGGCCCGATCCGGCTTCGCTGCTGCAGGACTGGACGGCGGCGCCGTGAGTGCGATGCCGCCGCCGGCCGGTCCAGGGCAGGCCCGGGCGCCGCTGTACCTCATCGATGCCAGCATCTACGTGTTCCGGGCCTGGCATTCGATGCCGGACCAGTTCCAGGACGCGCAGGGTTGGCCGACCAACGCCGTGCACGGATTCGCGCGCTTCCTGCTGGAACTGCTGGAACGGCAACGGCCGCAGCATATCGCCATCGCCTTCGACGAAGCGCTGGACAGCGGCTACCGGCACCGGCTGTATCCGGCCTACAAGGCCAACCGCGAGCCTGCCCCGCCGGCGCTGCGCCGCCAGTTCGTGCACTGCCGGGCGCTGTGCGCCGCGCTCGGGCTGGCGGTGATGGCCCATCATGACTACGAAGCCGACGACCTGATCGGCAGCGCGCTGCATGCCCACCGCGACGGCTACCGGGGTGTCATCGTGTCGGCCGACAAGGATCTCTCGCAGTTGCTGCAGGAGCACGACGAGCAATGGGATTTCGCCCGCAACGTGCGCTGGGACCGGCACGGTGTGAAGGGCCGGCTGGGCGTGCACGCGCACCAGGTGGCCGACTACCTGGCGCTGTGCGGCGACGCGGTGGACAACATCCCCGGCGTCACCGGCGTGGGCTGCAAGTCCGCGGCCGTGCTGCTGGCCCACTTCGGCAGCCTGGATGCGCTGTACGAACGGCTCGACGAGGTGCCGTTCCTGCGCCTGCGCGGCGCAGCGCAGATGGCCGTGCGGTTGCGCGAACAGCGCGAACACGCGCTGCTGTGGCGCACGCTGACCACCATCGCGCTGGACGCGCCGCTGGACGGCACCGTACCGGGCCTGCGGCGCGCGGCTGCCGATGGCGAGCTGCTCGAGGGCCTGTGTACGACGCTGCGCTTCGGCCCGCTGACCCGGCGCCGGCTGTTCGCCGCGGCCGGGCTCGGCGACGGAGCGGCGACCTCTTCCATTCCGTCCGCAGCGAGCGAAATCGCATGAGCGAGCCCGGCAATGATGTTCCCCGTGTCGTCTACGAAGGCAGGTACCAGCGCATGGTGGTGCGCGGCAGCTGGGAGTACAGCGAACGCACCCATGCCGGTGGCCTGGCGGCGATCATCATCGCGGTCACCCCGGAGGACACCGTGCTGTTCGTGGAGCAGTTCCGCGTGCCGCTGCAGGCGCGGACCATCGAGATGCCGGCCGGCCTGGTCGGCGATATCGATGCCGGCGAGTCGATCGAAGCTTCGGCGGTGCGCGAGCTGGAAGAGGAGACCGGCTGGACCGCGGCGCATGCCGAAGTGCTGATGATCGGCCCGACCTCTTCAGGAGCCAGCAGCGAGAAGATCGCCTTCGTGCGTGCCACCGGGCTGCATCGCGTCGGCGCTGGCGGCGGCGATGACAGCGAGGACATCACCGTGCACGAAATCCCGCGCGGGCGCGCGGCGGCGTGGCTGGTGGAGAAGATCGGCGAGGGTTACCAGCTCGATGCCAAGCTCTGGGCGGGCCTGTGGATGATCGAACACCATCTGGACGGCACCCCGCGGGACTGAAGCTGCCGGGATTGACAGGGTGCCGGGGTTTGGTGGTGCTGCTGGTGCTGGTGGGTGACGACCGTTGGTCGTCACGCTCTTCAGGCCGGCTGCGGGTGGAATGGTGACGACCAACGGTCGTCACCCACCGGGTTGGGGCCGTCCCCCACCGCGTACCTCAGGCGAACGCGTCGGTCGCGCGTACCAGCGCGTCCACGTTCTCCGCTTCGAAGGCCGAATGGCCCGATGCCGGGGTGATTTCCAGCTTCGCCTTCGGCCACGCCTTGTGCAGCTCCCAGGCATTGGCCAGCGGACAGACCACGTCATAGCGGCCATGCACGATCACGCCGGGAATATCGGCGATGCGGTGCGCGTCGCGCAGCAGCTGGTCCTCGACCTCGAAGAAACCGCCGTTGACGAAGTAATGGTTCTCGATGCGGGCGAACGCCAGCGCGAACTGCGGATCCTCATGGCTGTTGACGAAGTCTTCGTCCACGTGCAGGAAGCTGGTGGCGCCTTCCCACACGCTCCACGCCCTGGCCGCATCCAGCCGGGTGGCTTCGTCATCGCTGGTCAGGCGGCGGTGGAACGCGGAGATCAGGTCATGCCGTTCGACCGCCGGGATCGGCTTGAGGTAATGCTCCCACGCATCCGGGAACAGGCGGTTGGCGCCCTCCTGGTAGAACCATTCCAGCTCCCAGCGACGCAGCATGAAGATGCCGCGCAGCACCAGTGCGGTCACGCGCTGCGGGTGCGTTTCCGCATAGGCCAGCGCCAGCGTCGAGCCCCAGCTGCCACCGAACACCTGCCAGCGCTCCACGCCCAGGTGGACGCGCAGCTTCTCGATATCGGCCACCAGGTCCCAGGTGGTGTTGTCCACCAGGTCGGCATGCGGCGTCGACCGGCCGGCACCGCGCTGGTCGAACAGGATGATGCGGTACTTCGCCGGGTCGTGGAAACGACGCATCTTGTCGGTGCAGCCGCCACCCGGACCGCCGTGCAGCATCACCACCGGCTTGCCCTCCGGATTGCCGCACTGTTCGAAGTACAGGGTGTGGCGGTCATCAACGTCCAGCGTGCCGTGGTCGTACGGGGCGATCTCGGGGTACAGCGTGCGCATGCTTGCAGCTCCATGGTGGTGCCCTGCCGTGGCAGGAGAACCCCCATTCTAGGACGGCCGCCGGCCCAGCGTGACCCGCTCGCGCCGCTCCAGGTCCTGCACGGTCTGGACCTGCACGAGCCCGGCCCGGTCGAGCAGCGCGCGGATCGCCCTGCCCTGGTCCCAGCCATGTTCGAGCAGCAGCCAGCCCTCCGGCAGCAGGTGCGCGGCGGCGCCGGCGGCGATCGCCCGGATGTCGTCCAGTCCGTCCACTCCCGACGTCAATGCGCTACCCGGCTCGAAGCGCAGGTCGCCCCGGCGCAGGTGCGGATCGCCGGCCGCGATGTACGGCGGGTTGCTGGCGATCAGATGGAATTGCCGGCCGGCCAGCGGCGCATACCATGGCCCTTGGGCGAAGGACACGTTGCGGAGCCCATGATGGACGGCGTTGCGATGAGCAACGGCGAGCGCGTCGGCGCTGAAGTCGGTTGCCAGCACCTGGGCCCGCGGACGCTCGCTGGCCAGCGCCAGTGCGATCGCACCGCTGCCGGTGCCCAGGTCGGCCAGCTGCAGATCGGCATCGGCCGGCAGCCGTTCCAGCGCCAGCTCGACCAGCCGTTCGGTTTCCGGGCGTGGAATCAGCGTGGCCGTGCCGACCTCCAGGTCGAGCGTCCAGAAGCCGCGGCGGCCGGTGATGTAGGCCACCGGTTCGCCGGCCGCGCGGCGTTCCAGCAGCGCATTGAATGCCTGCCATTGCGTCGCCGGCAACGCATCGGTGGCATGCGCGAACAGCCAGCTGCGCGGCTGTTGAAGGACGTGCAGCAGCAGGTGTTCGGCTTCGTGCCGGCCCTCGTCGCCGGGCAGGCGGGCGGCGCCGGCGGCCAGGGCGTCGCGCAGGGAGATGTCAGGGGCGTCGCGCATGCGGGGCACCGGCGGCAGGGCCGGGCAGCTTAGCCGAAGTCATGCGTCGCAGATGACGCGGAGACGGTTGAGCGAACGCGTGTTCGGCGACGGCGTGATCGATGCGGCGGTTGAACAGCTGCCCCCTTGGTCGGCCTATCGCGCACTTCATTCAGCTTGTGGGCGATTGTTGGATAAAGGTTGGCTATCGACCTGACGGCCTCGGAAGGTCCGGACCCCCTTGCGGCACTAGCCTCATCACCATTCAGGGAATGGAATCTCGCCTCCTCTACGGCGCAATTCAATAGATTTTGTATATTGAATAGATGCAATCAATGGATTGTTCTTATTGATAAGGAATAGGTAATCTAGTCCCAGTCGTTTCACCCGCCCCTTCATCAAAGAGGAAAATCCATGTCCGTGATCAACACCGAAATCCTGCCGTTCGAGGCCGATGCCTACCAGAACGGCGAGTTCATCAAGGTTTCCGACGCCAACCTGAAGGGCAAGTGGTCCGTGGTGGTGTTCTATCCGGCCGACTTCACCTTCGTCTGCCCGACCGAGCTGGAAGACCTGGCCGACAACCACGCCGAGTTCCAGAAGATGGGCGTGGAGATCTATTCGGTCTCGACCGATACCCATTTCTCGCACAAGGCATGGCACGACACCTCCGACGCGATCGGCAAGATCAAGTACGCCATGATCGGCGATCCGACCCATCAGATCGCGAAGAACTTCGACGTGCTGCGTCCGGCCGGCCTGGCTGACCGTGGCACCTTCATCATCGACCCGGCCGGCGTCATCCAGTCGGTGGAGATCACCGCCGAAGGCATCGGCCGCGACGCCAAGGAACTGCTGCGCAAGGTCAAGGCCGCCCAGTACGTGGCCGCCCATCCGGGCGAAGTGTGCCCGGCCAAGTGGAAGGAAGGCGAAAAGACCCTGGCGCCGTCGCTGGACCTGGTCGGCAAGATCTAAGCTCTCCCCCTCGCTCCCATGCCCGCCCCCGCGGGCGTGGGGGTGAACCCAAGGCACCGGCATCCGCCAGCCACCGCCCGCCGTGTCCGGCGCCTTGGGTTCACCCCTACCCCACGTTGGTCCGCTACCTTTCGGTGCGGTGCCATGCCCCTTGTTTGCCCGGATCCGGGAAATCCACAGGAGATGACCATGTTGGATGCCAACCTGCAGTCGCAGCTGAAGACCTACCTGGAGCGCGTGACCCGCCCGATCCAGATCACCGCGCATGCCAATGACGGCGCCAGGTCGCAGGAGATGCTGGACCTGCTGACCACCCTGGAGAGCCTGTCCGATCGCATCAACCTGCAGGTGCTGCGCGATGGCAGCGGCCGTGTGCCCTCGTTCGACCTCGGCACCCCGGGCGAGGACATCCACCTGACCTTCGCCGGCCTGCCGATGGGCCACGAATTCACTTCGCTGGTGCTGGCGCTGCTGCAGGTTGGCGGGCACCCGTCCAAGGCGACCGCCGAGCTGATCGAGCAGGTCCGCAACCTGGACGGCGATTTCCGCTTCGAAACCTACTTCTCGCTGTCGTGCCAGAACTGCCCGGACGTGGTGCAGGCGCTGAACCTGGCCGCCGTGCTCAACCCGCGCATCCAGCACGTGGCCATCGACGGTGCCCTGTTCCAGGATGAAGTGGAGCAGCGCCAGATCATGTCGGTGCCGACCGTGTACCTCAACGGTGAGCTGTTCGACCAGGGCCGCATGACCCTGGAGCAGATCGTCGCCAGGCTCGACACCAATGCCGGCAAGCGCGATGCGGAGAAGATCGCGGCCAAGGAGGCCTTCGATGTGCTGGTGGTGGGCGGTGGTCCGGCCGGCGCGGCCGCGGCGATCTATGCCGCGCGCAAGGGCATCCGTACCGGCGTGGCCGCCGAGCGTTTCGGTGGCCAGGTGCTGGACACCATGGCGATCGAAAACTTCGTGTCGGTCAAGGAAACCGAAGGCCCGAAGCTGGCCACGGCGCTGGAGCAGCACGTGCGCGAATACGACGTGGACATCATGGACCTGCAGCGCGCGACCGGCCTGGTGCCGGCCGGCGAGGACGGCCTGGTGCAGGTGCGGCTGGAGAACGGCGCGGTGCTGAAATCGCGCTCGGTGATCCTGTCCACCGGCGCACGCTGGCGGCAGATGAACGTGCCCGGCGAAGACCAGTACCGCAACAAGGGCGTGGCCTACTGCCCGCACTGCGACGGCCCGCTGTTCAAGGGCAAGCGCGTGGCGGTGGTCGGCGGCGGCAACTCCGGCGTGGAAGCGGCGATCGATCTGGCCGGCATCGTCGCCCACGTCACCCTGCTGGAATTCGATGCCAGCCTGCGCGCTGACGAGGTCCTGCAGAGGAAGCTGCGCAGCCTGCCCAACGTGACCGTGCTGACCAGCGCGCAGACCACCGAAGTGCTGGGCGATGGCCAGAAGGTGACCGGAATCGTCTACACCGACCGCGTCGGCGGTGATTCGCACCGGGTGGAACTGGAAGGCGTGTTCGTGCAGATCGGACTGCTGCCCAACACCGAATGGCTGGCTGACGCCATCACCCTTTCGCCGCGCGGGGAAATCGTCATCGATGATCGTGGCCAGACCAATCTGCCGGGAGTGTTTGCCGCCGGCGATTGCACGACCGTACCGTACAAGCAGATCATCATCGCCATGGGCGCCGGATCGACGGCCGCGCTGAGTGCCTTCGACCACCTGATCCGTTCGTCCGTGACCAAGAGCAGCGGCGCTGTCGCCGAAGCTGCCTGATACCGGTTCCCAGGTCACCGGGAACCCCCTCGTCCGCTGGGTAAGCCACGCCGTCACCCGGTCCATTACCCTTTGAGGTCTCAGGATGAACCTACGTGATCTGAAGTACCTGGTGGCCCTGGCCGAGCATCGCCACTTCGGCCGGGCGGCCGCCGCCTGCTTCGTCAGCCAGCCCACGCTCTCCACCCAGATCCGCAAGCTGGAGGAAGAGCTCGGGCTGCCGCTGGTCGAACGCGCGCCGCGCAAGGTGATGCTGACCCCGGCCGGGCTGGATGCCGCCGCGCGCGCGCGGGTCATCGTCGCCGAGGTGGAACAGATGAAGGAAGCCGCCCGCCGCAGCCGGGACCCGGAAGCCGGGGCGGTGCGGCTGGGCATCTTCCCGACGCTTGGTCCTTACCTGCTGCCGCATGTCATCCCGCGCATCCGCGAGCGCTTCCCGCAGCTGGAACTGCTGCTGGTGGAGGAAAAGAGCGACGTGCTGCTGGCCCGGCTGCGCGAAGGCAAGCTGGATGCCGCCCTGCTCGCGCTGCCGATCATCGATGACCAGCTGCATGCCGAATTCCTGTTCGAGGAGCCGTTCGTGCTGGCGGTGTCGGCGCAGAACCCGCTGGCCGCGCGCAGCGAACTGGACGTGCATGAACTGTCGGCGCAGCGGTTGCTGCTGCTGGAAGACGGCCACTGCCTGCGCGACCAGGCGCTGGAGGTCTGTCGCCTGTTCGGTGCCAACGAGAAATCCGAGTTCCGTGCCACCAGCCTGGAAACCCTGCGGCAGATGGTCGCCGCCGATGTCGGCATGACCCTGATGCCGACGCTGTCGGTGAAGCCGCCGGTGCCGCGCTCGGACACCATCCGCCTGCTGGAACTGGTCGGCGACGACCCGCCCAGCCGGCGCATCGGCATGGCATGGCGGCGCAGTTCGGCGATGGGTGGTTTCCTGCTGCAGCTGGCCGACCAGTTCAAGCACCTGCCGCCCGCGCTGTTGACGCTGGACGACGCACCGCCGGTGGCGACCGCCCGGCAGGCGCTCGACGTGGCCGGCTGAACGCCTGCCCCGGCGGGTATCCTCCACGCGTGCGGGGCGGCTCGATTCCGGCGCGGTTTATCCCCACAATAGGAAGGGGGCGGTGCCATCGGGTGCCGCCTTTTGCATGGACCCAACCCAAGGAATACCGATCATGAGCCTCGCCAGCGGCCTGCCGCCGTCCATCATTGTTTCCAGCCACGACATGGACCGCCTGGAGGCCATGCTCGAATCGCCCGCCATCGGCCAGAGCCCTGCGGCCCAGGCGTTGGCCCAGGAACTCAACCGGGCCACCGTGGTGGCGCCGGACCAGATTCCCGACGGCATCGTGATGATGCACTCGCGGGTGGAATGCGAAGATGACGTCACCGGCGAAAAGCACGTGCTGACCCTCGTGTTCCCGCGCGAAGCGAACGTCGACCAGGGCAAGGTGTCGGTGCTGGCGCCGGTCGGCAGCGCACTGCTCGGCCTGGCGGTCGGCCAGAGCATAGACTGGGACGCACCCGGCGGCCGCAAGCTGAAGCTGCGCGTCACCGGCGTCCACAACGACGAACGCGCCTGACACCTCGTCCCGATCCCGGCCGCGCCCTGCGCGCCACGTATTGATGGAGCTGCAATGAGCACCACCCCGTCCAAACTCTCCCAGCTGCGCGAGCTGTCCGTGGTGGTCGCCGACACCGGCGACTACGAGGCGATCAAGCGCCTGAAACCAGTGGATTGCACGACCAATCCGACGCTGGTCAAGAAGGCGCTGGATCTGCCGGTGTACGCCGAACTGTTCGACGAGGCGCTGGCCTGGGGCCGCGCGCGCGGTGGCGATCGCGAGGCGGTGGTCAACGCCATCGCCGATCGCCTGACCATCGGCGTAGGCACGCGGCTGAGCGCGCTGGTGCCGGGCCGGGTATCGACCGAGGTCGATGCCGATCTGGCACATGACACCGCCGCCACGGTCGAGAAGGCACGCCAGTTCGTGGCGATGTACGCCGACGCCGGCGTTCCGCGCGAGAAGATCCTGATCAAGATCGCGGCGACCTGGGAAGGCGTGGAAGCGGCACGCGTGCTGCAGGCCGAAGGCATCGACTGCAACCTGACGCTGATCTTCAATCCCACCCAGGCGCTGGCCTGCAGCGAGGCCGGGGCGTTCCTGATCTCGCCGTTCGTCGGCCGCATCCTCGACTGGTACGTGGCCAATGGCCAGGCCCCGGCCAGCATCGATGAAGATCCGGGCGTGAAGTTCGTGCGGGGCGTCTACGCCGAGTTCAAGCGCCGCGGTTCGGCGACGGTGGTGATGGGGGCCTCGTTCCGTTCCACGGCGCAGATCGAGGCGCTGGCAGGCTGCGACCGCCTGACCATTTCACCGGAGCTGCTGGAGGCGCTGGACGCCGACCATGGCGAACTGCCGCGCAAGCTGGTCGCGGGTGCAGCGGAACCGGTTGCCGTCGCGCCGATCGACGCGGCGCGTTTCGCGGCCGACCTGGCCGCCGATCCGATGGCCACCGAGAAGCTGTCCACCGGCATCGACGCGTTCGCCAAGGATCTGGAAGGCCTGCGCGCGCGGATCCGCACCGGGCTGTAAGGCGGTCGAACCGGCAAGACCCGAGGGGAAAGCGGTAGAGCCGAGCCATGCTCGGCTGCTCTTCTTTTCGCCTCACCTGCATTCGATGCAGCCGAGCATGGCTCGGCTCTACCGCCCGACGCATCGTGGGCGAACCCGCGCGCCTCAGCGCGCGTCCACGTCCAGGCCGATCGGACAGCTCACGCCGGTACCCCCGATGCCGCAGTAACCGTTCGGGTTCTTGGCCAGGTACTGCTGGTGGTAATCCTCGGCGTAGTAGTACTCCGGCGCCGGATGGACGATTTCCGTGGTGATCGGCCCGTAACCTGCCGTATCCAGTCGCGCCGCGTAGATCCCGCGACTGGCCACGGCCGCCGTGTAATGGTCCTCGGAAAGACAATGGATCGCCGAGCGGTACTGGGTACCGGTATCGTTTCCCTGGCGCATGCCCTGGGTCGGATCATGGCCTTCCCAGAACACCTGCAGCAGCTGTTCCACGCTGACCAGATCCGGGTCGAATACCACCTGCACGATCTCGGTATGGCCGGTCAGCCCTGAACATACTTCCTCGTAGGTGGGATTGGGGGTGATGCCCCCGGCATAGCCCACCGACGTGCTGTACACCCCTGGCAGCGTCCAGAACAGGCGCTCGGCGCCCCAGAAGCAGCCGAGCGCGAAGCGGATCTGCTCGAACCCGGCGAAGCGGTCCTTCAGCGGATGGCTGTTCACGAAGTGCCGGTTTTCGTGCAGCGGCAGCGGCTGATCGCGGCCGGCCAACGCCTCTTCGGCACGCGGCAGGCGCTGCTTGAACGCGCCGATGCCCAGCACGCCCTGTGCGGCTCCCAGAATGGTCTTCGTGAACATATGCGCTCCTAGGCCGGCACACCGGCAAAATCATCCGTGTCGGAAATGGGGTCGATCGGATCGTGGCCCAGGTCCAGGCCGGCGACGATGTCCTCGGCCTGCGGGCGCGCGGCATCCGGCACGCCGACGCGCAGCACGCCGAACAGCGGCAGCTCGCCCATCCCGCCCAGCAGCGACTCGCCGAACACGAAAGCCGGGATGCCGGCGTCTTCCAGCGCATGCTTGACCAGATGGGCATCGAACAGGTTGTCGGCCTTGTAGACGATATGCATGGAGCGGCTCCTTGGCGGCAGGCGTCCAGCATACGCCCGGGGGCTGAATGGCGGTGGTGAGGGATGCATGCGGCTGCCTGCTGGAGCCGGGCCTCCAGGCCGGCGCTGCGGGCAGGCACGGCCCCAAAACGTTAGACTGGCGATCTTTCTGCCTTCTACTGCCGCCGCATCATGTCCGAGCATCTCCCCGCCAGCCCCGAGACGACCGCCGAGAGCCCCGAGAAGCGCGATTTCATCCGCCAGATCGTGCGCGAGGACCTGGCCAGCGGCAGGCACCAGGCGATCAAGACCCGCTTCCCGCCCGAGCCGAACGGTTACCTGCATATCGGGCATGCCAAGTCGATCTGCCTGAACTTCGGCATCGCCGGCGAATTCGGCGGCGTCTGCAACCTGCGCTTCGACGACACCAACCCGGCCCGGGAAGATCCGGAATATGTCGCCGCGATCCAGGACGACGTACGCTGGCTGGGCTTTGCGTGGAACGAGCTGCGCCATGCTTCGGATTATTTCCAGGCCTACTACCTGGCCGCGGAGAAACTGATCCGCGACGGCAAGGCCTACGTGTGCGACCTGTCGGCCGAGGACGTGCGCGCCTACCGCGGCACCCTGACCGAGCCGGGCCGCCCGTCGCCGTACCGCGACCGCGGCGTGGACGAGAACCTCGACCTGTTCCGCCGCATGCGGGCCGGCGAGTTCCCGGACGGCGCGCGCACCCTGCGCGCGAAGATCGACATGGCCAGCGGCAACATCAACCTGCGCGATCCGGCGCTGTACCGCATCAAGCACGTGGAGCACCAGAACACCGGCAATGCCTGGCCGATCTACCCGATGTACGACTTCGCGCATGCGCTGGGTGACTCGCTGGAAGGCATCACCCACTCGCTGTGCACGCTGGAGTTCGAAGACCACCGCCCGCTGTACGACTGGTGCGTGGACAACGTGGATTTCGCGCATGACGATGCGTTGACCGCACCGCTGGTCGAGGCCGGGCTGCCGCGCGAGGCGGCCAAACCACGCCAGATCGAGTTTTCGCGCCTGAACATCAACTACACGGTGATGAGCAAGCGCAAGCTGATGGCGCTGGTCACCGAGAAGCTCGTGGACGGCTGGGACGATCCGCGCATGCCGACCCTGCAGGGCCTGCGTCGCCGTGGCTATACGCCGGCGGCGATGCGCCTGTTCGCCGAACGCGTGGGCATCAGCAAGCAGAATTCGATGATCGATTTCAGCGTGCTCGAAGGCGCGTTGCGCGAAGACCTGGACAGCGCCGCGCCCCGGCGCATGGCGGTGATCGAGCCGATCAGGCTGGTCCTCGCCAACCTGCCGGAAGGCCACGAAGAAACCCTGGTGTTCTCCAACCATCCGAAGGACGACGCCTTCGGTACCCGCGAGGTGCCGTTCGCGCGCGAGCTGTGGATCGAGCGCGAGGATTTCGCCGAAGTACCGCCGAAGGGCTGGAAGCGGCTGGTGCCCGGTGGCGAAGTGCGCCTGCGCGGTGCCGGCATCATCCGCTGCGACGAAGTGATCAAGGACGACGCCGGTACCATCGTCGAGCTGCGTGGCTGGCTGGATCCGGAATCGCGGCCGGGCATGGAAGGTGCGAACCGCAAGGTCAAGGGCACCATCCACTGGGTCAGCGCCGCACATGCGGTGGCGACCGAAGTCCGCCTGTACGACCGCCTGTTCTCGGTCGCGGATCCTGACGACGAATCCGAGGGCCGGACCTACCGCGATCACCTGAACCCGGAATCGCGCCGTACCGTCACCGGCTATGTCGAACCGGCCGCGGCCAGCGCCGCGCCGGAGCAGTCGTTCCAGTTCGAGCGCACCGGATATTTCGTTGCCGACCGTCGCGACCACCGCGCCGATGCGCCGGTGTTCAACCGCAGCGTCACCCTGCGCGATACCTGGTCGGCCTGATTCCTGCACAACGCGCGGCTCGCCCGCGCGCCACCACCGCGCCTCCCCGTCCGCGCTCGCTTCATCGAACGCGGGCTACACTGCGCGCGCCCAGTTCATCGAGCATGGCTCGACACTCCCCATTACCACGAGGCACCCGCGATGCTGTATGCGCAAGTCCACCTGACCCTTCCCGCCTGGATCCATGACCAGATCGATCTGGCGCAGTCCTATGCCGGCGACGAGGCGAAGGTCGCGCTGGCGATCGAGCTGTCGCGGCTGAATGTCGCGCATGCCAGCGGCGGTCCGTTCGGCGCCGTGGTGTTCGGACCGGACGACCGGGTGATCGCCGCCGGCGTCAACCGCGTAATGCCGCACACCACCTCGTTGGCGCATGCAGAGAACATGGCGTACATGCTCGCGCAGCAGCGCCTGCAGACACCGCGCCTGAACGACGTGCTGGCCCCGATCACCCTGGCCACCTCGTCGCAGCCATGCTGCCAGTGCTACGGCGCCACCATCTGGGCCGGCATCGACCGCCTGCTGATCGGTGCCAGCGCCGCCGACGTGGAAGAACTGACCCCGTTCGACGAAGGCCCGCTGCCGTCGGACTGGGTGGGCGAGCTCAACAAGCGCGGCATCGACGTCGTGCAGGGCCTGAAGCGCGATGATGCGCGCACGGTGCTGCGCACGTATGGAGAAAGCGATGGCGCGCGCTACTGAAACAGGCCCCACCGGAGCCGGGATCGCCCTGCTGTGCCTGTGCCGGCAGGGCTTCGAGCCGGAGCTAGCCGGCGAACTGTCCGCCCGTGCGGGCGCGGCGGGCTTTCCGGGTTATGCACGCACGCAGCGCAACGACGGCTATGTCCAGTTCGTCTGCGATGAAGCCGCGCAGCTTTCCCGGATCCTGTCCTGGCGCGAACTGATCTTCGCGCGGCAGAAACTGGTGGTGCTGGCCGAGCTGCCGCAGCTCGATCCCTCCGACCGCATTACCCCGATGCTCGAAGCGCTGGCCGACGCGCCACGTTTCGGCGATCTCTGGGTCGAACATCCCGATTCGGACGCGGGCAAGCCGCTTTCCGGCCTGGCCCGTGCCTTCGGCAACGCCCTGCGCCCAGCGCTGCGCAAGGCCGGCAGGCTCAGCGACAAGCCCAACCCGAAACTGCCGCGCCTGCACGTGGTGTTCGTTGATGGCACGCATGCGTTCGTCTGCGTCGCCGACCCGTCCGACAGCGCGCCGTGGGCGCTGGGCATCCCGCGCCTGAAGCTGCTGCCGGAGGCTCCGTCGCGTTCGGCGTTGAAGCTGGACGAAGCGCTGTTGACCCTGTTCACCGCGGAAGAACGCGAGGCACTGGTGCGTCCGGGCATGCGCGCCGCCGACCTGGGTGCCGCGCCCGGCGGCTGGACCTGGGTACTGACCCGCCAGCACATGCACGTGCTGAGCATCGACAACGGGCCGCTGCGGCAGCATGTGCTGGACACGGGGCTGGTCGAACATCTGCGTGCGGACGGTTTCCATTGGCACCCGGAACAGGCGCTGGACTGGATGGTGTGCGACATGGTCGAGCAACCGCGCCGCGTCGCCGAGCGCATGGCCACCTGGTTCCGCGAGGGCTGGTGCCGGCACGCGATCTTCAACCTGAAACTGCCGATGAAGAAGCGCTGGGAAGAAACCCGTCTGTGCCTGGAGCTGTTCGAGGAACAGGCCGGCAAGTCGCTGGTGGTGCGTGCCAAGCAGCTGTATCACGATCGCGAAGAGATCACCGTGCTGGCGTCGCCGCTGCGCTGAGCGTGGCGGAGCGGCGGTGGCGCTTCCATAATCGTCCCATCCGTGTCTGGAGGAAACCGTCATGTCGCCGTCTCCCGCCTGCCTGCTGGTCCTGCTGCTGTCCGCCGCACCGCTGTCCGCGCAGCAGATGCGTCCTGATCCCGCGCTCAGCCAGCCCATCCGCGATGACAGCGGCGTGATCCGCCAGCAGCCGCTGGCGCTCGGCGAAGTCACCGGCAGCGTGGATATCGCGGTGCCCCTCGGCGAAACCCCGGTGACCATCCGCTCGCTTACGCCGTCCAGCGCCACCGGCCAGTACCGCGTCTACTTCGCCGGACTTGATGTAGATGGGGATGGCTTCATCAGCCGCGAGGAAGCACAGGCCAATCCGTCGCTGGCCGATGAATTCGATTCGCTGGATACGAAGCGGCGCGGCCGGTTGGACCGCGCCGATCTTGCCGGCTGGCTGCTGGACTGACGCTTTAGCGTTCGCTGGCAGGAGCGCAATCAGCGCTCGCAGTTGCAATACAACGAAATGAGATTATCAAACGCTTTTTCCCGCCGCCAATACCTCAGCGATGACACTGCGGTACTTCGCGATTGCAAAGGCGCGTTCTTCATCACGTTGCTGGTACCAGCTGCCAGGTTGGACTCCATAGCCGGCGCGCGCAGCGTACAAGATCCTGCCACTCTTCTCGGCGTGTACCAGCTCCGTTAACGCTGTCACTAATTCGACCGGTCTACGTCGATGTCCCTGGTTAGCTCCTTCCAAACGCTGCGTGGCCATGGAGAGCGTATCCAGCGCATCCTGGAACGATTTCCAGGCATCCGACGGAAGCTTATTTTTCAATGCAGCCTCCGAGAGAGGACCAACACCATCACGGAAGGCCTTCAAGTCGGCGGTTTGGACATTTACATCCGGCGCCGTTTCCAGCTGATTGAGCATTTCCTGCAGAGCGTCCAGATGACTGGATAGGGCGCTCAGGAGACTGAATTTCGCTTCGTAGAGCTGCGGCGCCAGCGAACGGGCATCGTTCGATAGATCAACCTGAAGCTTCTTGCACTCGATGGCGATCGCTTCGTTGGCTTCCCGGACGAATGAGTTTCCCCGTTCGCGAGTCTTAGCACGCGCCGCATCATATGCGCGCTGTGCATGGGGCTGGTCCAGGAAGCGGATTTGATCCTCCACAATCTCTACGGCTTTGGCAGGCAGACCCGGCCTGTTAGTCAGTGTCATCAGCTTGGCCAAAGGATCGTACGCAATCTGCGGACGCTTCTCCGGGAGCTTCATGAATGCCGGGAGGCGCCCTTGGTCGACTTTGGTAAGGTCGGCACTGAATGCGGTCTTGCAGCGCTTCGAAAATTCAAAACAGCTGCGGCTGAAGAATCCGGTGCGGTTGGCCTGGACGCAATTGATGAATGAGAAGGTGGGATTCATTGACTGATGCTGCATTTGAAGGCGGCCACAGGATGAACGTCGCCCCATCGCCCCGCTTGCAAAAACACACCGTTTCCGTTCCTTCCAAAATCTACGCGATGCCCTATACCCCCGCCGCGCGCTTCCAGAACAGCTGCAGCAGCGGCGGCCACTTCCCCGCACACCCAAGCGCGTGGCCACGCGCCAGCGTCAGGTGCATCTCGTCGTTGGAGAACACCGTGTTGATCGCCTCGAAGCCGTAGGCCGACACCTGGTTGTCGCTGCGGCGTTCGCGTGCCCAGCGCTGCAGGCGCTGTGGCGACAACCGTGCCTGGCCACGGCGCTGCGCGGATGGCTGTACCCAGCGCTGCAGTGCCGCGACGTCGCGCAGGCCCAGGTTCACGCCCTGCCCGGCCAGCGGATGCACCACGTGAGCGGCATCGCCCAGTGCCAGCACCCGGCCGGCCACATAGGCGCGCGCCAACTGGCGACGCAGCGGGAACGCGGCACGCGCGGAGGCCAGGCGCAGTTCGCCGAGGCGTGCACCGAAGGCCCGGGTCAGCTCGCGGTTGAACGCCGCGTCCTCCAGTGCCAGCACGCGCGCGGCTTCTTCCTCCGGCAAGGTCCACACGATGGAACTGCGCCGCTCGGCCACCGGCAGCAGCGCCAGCGGCCCGGTCGGCAGGAAACGCTGCCACGCGGTGGCACCGTTGTCGTGTTCGCTGTCGACGTAGGCGACCACACCGCGCTGGTGGTAGTCGTGGCGATCCACCTCGATGCCGGCCAACGTCCGCAACGTGGATTCGGCGCCATCGGCGGCCACGGCCAGGGACGCATCCAGCCTGCGGCCATCCTGCAGGCGCAGGCGCACGCCGTGCGCGTCCTGCTCCATGCCCTCCACCCGCGCCGGGCAGTGCACCTCCACGCCGGCGGCCGCCAGCGCCGCCCACAGGCGGTCCACCAGCAATCCGTTCTCCACGATCCAGCCCAGCTCGCTGCGGCCGAAGCGGTCGGCATCGAATACGAGGTCATCGCCACCGGCGGCATCCCAGACCTGCATGCGCCGGTAGGGATGCGCACGGCCGCGACGCACGGCGTCCCAGATGCCCAGCCGCTGCAGCAGCTGCACGTTGTCGGCGGCGAACGCGAATACCCGCAGGTCCGGGTGCGCCGACTGCCAGGGCGACGGCTCGCGGCCCTCGACCAGCGCCACCGAAAGGCCGGTGTCGGCCAGTGCCAGCGCGCAGCTGGCGCCGACCACGCCGCCACCGACCACCACCACGTCCAGGCGCGCGGCGCGGCTCATGCGGCTTCTCCCCGACACAACCTGGGCACTTGGCCGCGGAACCCCATCGCGCCACCAACCAGCATCGACTGCACCGTCGGGGTCTGGGTGGCCAGCAGGCCAAGGCTGCGCAGCGGCCGCAGCAGCGGCGCGGCGTTGCTGCTCAGCCGCGCCAGCCCGCCGGAAAACGCGATGGTCTGCTGGCGATCTTCTTCGCGGCGCTGCGCGTGGGCGCGCAGCAGCGCATCGCTGCCGGCATCGCCCGGCGCTTCCAGCAGCTCGGCCAGCGTGAGCGCATCGCGCAGGCCCAGGTTGAATCCCTGCGCGCCCAGCGGATGGATGGTCTGCGCGGCGTTGCCGAGCAGCACCGCACGTTCGCCGACCAGCGCACGCGCCACCACCTGCCGCAACGGATAGGCACTGCGTGGTCCGGACGCCAGCAGGCGTCCGGCGCGCCAGCCGATCGCCTGCTGCAGGCGCTGCAGCCATGCCGCATCGTCCAGCGCCATCACCGCGTCGGCGTGCTCGCGGGCGACGCCATGGACCACGCCGAAGTGACGATCGCCCCGCGGCAGCAGCGCGGTCGGGCCGGTGTCGGTCAGGCGTTCCCAGGCGGTGCCATCCGGTGCGCGCTGGCCGCGCAGGCGCGCCACGAACAACGTCTGCTGGAAATCATGGGTATCGACCTCGATGCCCAGGGCCTGGCGCACGCCGCTGGCGGTACCGTCGGCGCCGACCACCAGCCTGGCTTCGAGCGTGCGTTCGCCACCGGCGTCCTGCACATGGACCTGGCGATGGCCATCGACCACGTCGCCCAACCCCAGGAACCGCGCCGGCCGGTGACGTTGCAGGCCCGGCAGCTCCTGCAGGCGCGCTTCCAGCGCATTGCCGAAATCGCGTGCGACCACCACCTGCCCGAACCATGGCCGGTCGTAATCGGCGGCATCAAGCTGCACGCGGCCAAAATCGCCGGCGCGGCTGACGTGGATGCGGGTGATCGGCCCGGGCGGGCTCGCCAGCTTCTGCATCACCCCGAGCGCGGTCAGCGCGTTGACGGTGGCGGCGGCGAAGCTGAGGTTGCGCTGGTCGAACACCGCCGGCAGCGCATCGGCGGCGGTGGCCTCCAGCAGGCAGGCGGTGCGCCCGAAGCGCTGCAGGGCAATGGCCAGGCTGGCGCCAACCAGGCCGCCGCCGACGATCAGGACATCAACACGTTCGCTCATGTCGCCATGATACGCCTTCGCCGGTGATCGCCCGCCCACCGCACACGTCCAGCGCAATGGCCCGGCGCGGTCTAGAATGGGCCTCATCCTTTCCCCGCGCGCGCCCATGAACACCACTCCGCATCGTGCCTTTGCGCTGGCCTGCCTGTTGCTGCTGATGGCCGCCACGCGGGTGAATCATTTCGCCGCCATCCCCGATGCGTCGTGGGCGGTGTTCTTCATCGGCGGTTTCTACCTGCGGGCATGGACGCGCCGGGCATTCCCGCTGCTGATGGCAGTGGCGGTGCTGGTGGACTGGTGGGTGATCCGCAGCGCCGGGCTGGATTTCTGGCAGCACTACTGCGTGTCGCCGGGGTACTGGATGCTGGTACCGGCGTATTTCGCGATGTGGGCCGGCGGCATGCTGCTGGCACGCGGGTACCAGGGGGCACGCTGGGGCATGCTCGGCAAGGCCGCGCTGCTGGTGGCGGGCTCGGTCGCGGTATGCCACCTGTTCGCCCAGGGCGGTTTCTACTGGACCAGCCGCAACGTGCCCGAGCCGACGCTGGGCGGCTGGCTGCGCAACTATGCCGACTGGCTCGGCCCCTACCTGGGCACCACGGCGCTGTATGTCACCCTGGCCGCGGCCCTGCAGGTGGCCATCGAGCAGGTCGGCAAGCTGCGCCAGGCGCAGCGCGACGCGCAGGGCTGAGCGGCCAGCATGGGCAACCGGCTTTCGCGCATCTACACCCGCACCGGCGATGACGGCAGCACCGGCCTCGGCGATGGCTCGCGGGTCGGCAAGGACGACGCACGGGTCGCGGCGTTCGGTACGGTCGACGAAGCCAATTCGGCGCTCGGCGTGCTGCTGGCCACCACGCTTCCGGACGAGGTGCGGGGCCTGCTCACCACCCTGCAGCACCAGCTGTTCGATCTCGGCGGCGAGTTGTGCATCCCCGGCCATGCGGCGATCTCCGACGAGGACGTGGCCGCGCTCGAGCGCCAGCTGGACCACTACAACGCGGACCTGCCGGCGCTGAAGGAATTCATCCTGCCGGCCGGTGGCGAAGCCGCCGCGCGCTGCCACCTGGCGCGCACCATCGTGCGCCGCGCCGAACGCGAGACGGTCGCCCTGTCGCGCATCTCGGCGGTGCGGCCGCAGGCGCTGCATTACCTCAACCGGCTCTCGGACCTGCTGTTCGTGCTGGCCCGCGTGCTGGCCCGTGCCGACGGCCACGGCGAAGTGCTCTGGCAGCACGCTCGGCGCCACGCCTGACCGCCCCTCCCGGAACGACCGCACCATGCTGGTATTCACCCATCCGTCCTGCCTGCAGCACGATCCCGGCGCCGACCATCCCGAATCGCCACAGCGCCTTCAACGGGTGCTGGACGCGCTGCACGCGGGCTTCCCCGGGCGGCTCGACTGGCGGCAGGCGCCATCGGCCAAGCGGGGCGACCTGGCGCGGGTGCACGACAGCGACCTGATCGACCTGGTACTGCAGCCGCAGGCCGCGGGGCTGCGCCAGATCGACATGGATACGCGTACCTCGCCGGGTTCGGCGTCGGCGGCGCTGCATGCCGCCGGGGCCGGCGTGGCCGCGGTGGATGCGGTGATGCTGGGCGAGGATCCGCTCGCGTTCTGCGCGGTACGCCCGCCGGGCCACCACGCCACCGCCAGCACCGCGATGGGGTTCTGCCTGCTCAACAACATCGCCGTGGCCGCCGCGCACGCCCGCGACCGCCACGGTCTGGAACGGATCGCGGTGGTGGATTTCGACGTCCACCATGGCAACGGCACCCAGGACATCTTCCAGCTGGATCCGCGCGTGGCGTATTACAGCACCCACCAGGCCGGGCTGTTCCCGAACTCCGGCCTGCGCCGGGACCGTGGCGCGGGCAACCTGCTCAACATCCTGCTGCCCCCCGGCAGCGGCAGCCTGCGCTTCCGCAATGTCTGGGTGGAGGAGATGCTGCCGGCCATCGATGACTTCCGTCCGCAGCTGCTGCTGGTCTCGGCCGGCTTCGATGCGCACCTGCGCGATCCACAGGCCGACCTGATGCTGGAAACCGCGGATTTCGCCTGGATCACCGCCGAGCTGCACGCACTGGCGCGCCGCCATGCGGCCGGCCGGCTGGTGTCCATGCTGGAAGGCGGCTATGACCTGGAAGCGCTGGCCGAATGCTGCGTCGCGCACGTGGGTACCCTGCTCGACGGACACGCACCCGCTGCGGCCGGATGAACCCGAGCCGCCATGGCCGAACATCCTTCATTGCCCCTATGCAAGGGATGGGGCAAGCTACTGGCCGTTTTCGCCTGAATCTCATCACGCGTGCGCCAAGCCTTCCGCCTGCTGCCTCTCCCCCTGGGTATCGCCCTGTGCCTGCCGGCGCTGGCCGATGACAAGCCTCTCAACTGGGGGCTCTGCCCTGCCACCGACGTGCTGCCCGCCTTTGGCGATGCGCCGCCGGCGGACAAGGCGGCCGCCGCCACGCGCGTCGAGCAGCCGACCGACATCGAAGGCGACCAGCTCTCCGGCACCGCGACCGTGCCCCAGTACGAAGGCAACGTGGCGCTCAAGCGCGGCGACCAGTTCCTCGGCACCGACCACCTGAGCTTCGACACCGAGTCCGGCAACTATGTGGCCGAAGGCAACGTGCGCTACCAGGATTCCTCGATCCGCATGGTCGCCAAGCGCGCCGAAGGCAACCAGGAAGCCGACACCCACAAGATCTCCGACATCCAGTACCAGCTGGTCTCGCGGCGCGGCAACGGCGGTGCGGAGTCGGTGGACCTGCAGGGCGCGGTCGGGCAGATGCACCGCTCCACCTACACCACCTGCGATCCCTCGCAGCCGGTCTGGAAGCTGTCCGCGCCGCAGATCGAAGTGGACAACGACGAAGGCTTCGGCACCGCGCGCAACGCCGTGCTGCGGATCGGCAAGGTGCCGGTGCTGTGGGCGCCCTGGTTCAAATTCCCGATCGACGACCGCCGCCAGACCGGCCTGCTGTACCCGGAGCTGGGCATGTCCGGACGCAATGGCTTCGATTACGCCCAGCCGATCTACTTCAACCTGGCGCCGAACTACGACGACACCCTGACCCCGCGTTACATGAGCAAGCGCGGCTTCATGCTGCACAACGAGTTCCGCTACCTCTACGACGGTGGCCGCGGCCAGCTGGATACCGCCTTCCTGCCCGACGACAAGCTGCGCGACAAGGACCGTGGGCAGCTGCAGTATTCCGGGTACCACAACTTCAACACCAACTGGCAGGCCCGCGCCAACCTGGCCTGGGTCAGCGACGAGCGCTACGTGGAGGATTTCTCCAACCGGCTGCTGGGCGTGACCGCGTCGAACCTGCAGAGCCAGGCCGGCGTCTACGGTACCGGCGAAACCTGGACCGCCGGGCTGATGGCCGACTACTGGCAGCTGACCGACTACACGCTCACCGAGAGCTCGCTGCCCTACAACCGCCAGCCGCGCCTGTTCGCCACCTGGGACAAGCCGCTGCTGCCGTGGCTGGAAGCCGGCGTGTACGCCGAAGCGGTCCGTTTCGTGCACGACGACGTGCACGGCAAGTTCATCGATGCCGAAGGCGAGTACGTACGCGATGGCAGCGAGCGCGAGGTGCTCGGCGGCTCGCGCGTGGACATCAAGCCTTACGTGACCATGCCGTTCAGTGGCGCGGCGTGGTATGTCACCCCCACCCTGGCATGGCGCTACACCGGCTACGACCTGGAGCGCGGGCTGGCCGACAGCATCCGGGCCGACAACCTGCGCGCGGCCGGCATCGATCCGGCCACCGCCACGCCGGAACAGCTGCGTGGCAACACCTCGCCCAACCGCAGCGTGCCGATCGCCAGCCTGGACGCGGGCCTGTTCTTCGACCGCGAGACCACCCTCGGCGACCGGCCTTACCTGCATACGCTGGAACCGCGCCTGTTCTACCTGCGCACGCCGTACCGCGACCAGAGCGATCTGCCGATCTTCGACACCCGCGACTTCACCTTCAGCTGGGGCCAGCTGTTCCGCGACTCGCGCTATACCGGCGCCGACCGCCAGAACGACGCCAACCAGCTGACGATGGCGCTGAGCACCCGTTTCATCGACCAGAGGTCCGGCCGCGAGCGCTTCTCCGCCAGCGTCGGCCAGATCCTGTATTTCGACGATTCGCGGGTCACCCTGCCCAGCAACCGGACGCCGGTCGAACAGGGCAAGTCGGCGTGGATCGCCGACGCCAACTACGCCATCAACGACCGCTGGAACCTGGGCGCCACCTACCAGTGGGACCCCAAGTACAAGCGCGAGGACCTGGCCAGCGTGCGTGCGCGCTACCTGATGTCCAACGACGGCATCGTCAACCTGACCTACCGCCACCGCTTGAACGCGCTGGCACCGGCCAACGCGACCAAGGAACAGCGCACCCTCCTGGAGCAGGTGGACCTGTCGTTCCTGTACCCGATCAACCCGCGCTGGAGCGTGGTCGGCCGCTACTACTACTCGCTCGAGGACAGCAAGCCGCTGGAAATCATCGGTGGCGTGCAGTGGGACAGCTGCTGCCTGGCGGTGCGGGCGCTGGCCCGACGCTACGTGCGCAACCGCGAGGGCGAGCTGAACACCTCCTTCCAGCTCGAGTTCGTGCTCAAGGGCCTGAGCTCGCTCGGCCAGAACACGGACCGCACCCTGCGCCGTGCTATCCTCGGCTACAACCGCGACGACCTCTATCTCGTCCCGCCCAGCAACACCGGTGCGGACCGCGACGACTACGATCCGAACCTGATCCCATGACCAAGACCTTCCCCGTCCTACTCGCCTCCCTGCTGGCGGTGTCCACTGCGTCCGTGCCGCTGCAGGTACTGGCCCAGCAGGCCCAGCCGCTGGACCGCATCGCCGCCGTCGTCGACGAAGACGTCATCCTGCAGAGCGAGCTGGACCGCGCGCTGGCCAACATCCGCGCGCAGTACGTCGGCCGCGAGAACCAGCTTCCGCCGGACGACGTGCTCAGCCGCCAGGTGCTCGAGCGGCTGGTGCTGGTCAAGCTGCAGGTGACCCGCGCCGAAGGCAGCGGCATCCGCGTCTCGGACCAGGAACTGAACCAGGCGGTGGGATCGATCGCCCAGCAGAACGGCGGCAGCGTGGAACAGCTGCGCGCACGGCTGGCCCAGGACGGCATCGATTTCGATGAGTTCCGCCGCTCCGTGCGCGAGGAGATCCTCGTCCAGCGCCTGCGCCAGAGCTTCGCGCAGAGCCGTGTCAGCGTCAGCGAGGGTGAGGTCGATGCCGCGCTCAAGCAGCAGGCCACGGTCGGTACCCAGTACCACCTCGCGCACATCCTGATCGCCACCCCGGACGGCGCCGATGCCAGCCAGATCGCCACCGGCCAGCAGAAGGCCGACGGCGTCAAGGCGCTGCTGGACAAGGGCGAGCTGGACTTCAACGCCGCTGCGGTGCGCTACTCCGACAGCCCGAACGCGCTGGAAGGCGGCGATCTCGGCTGGCGCAGCATGGACGAGATCCCGCAGGCCTTCCTGCAGGTGCTGCAGGACATGAAGGCCGGCGACGTGGTCGGCCCGCTGCGCGGCCCCAGCGGCTTCCAGCTGCTGAAGCTGGTGGAACTGCGCGATGCCAATGCCGACGGTGCCACCGGGCAGACCGTCACCGAATACCACGGCCGCCACATCCTGGTGCGCGTGAACGACCAGCAGGACGATGCCGCCGCCAAGGCGAAGATCGATACGCTGCGCGCGCGCATCGCCGGTGGCGTGGACTTCCAGGAAGTGGCCCGGGAATCCTCCGAGGACAACAACACCCGTGGCCAGGGCGGTGACCTGGGCTGGTTCCCGGCCGACGCATTCGGTCCGGATTTCGGCCGCCAGGTCGAGGGCGTCAGCGATGGCGGCATCAGCCAGCCGTTCCGCACCGACGCCGGCTGGCACGTCGTGCAGCGCGTGGCCACCCGCCAGACCGATGTCGGCGTCGACAACCAGCGTGCGCAGGTCCGTGAGACCATCGGCCGCCGCAAGCTGGAGGAAGAGTACAACCGCTTCCTGTCCGAGCTGCGTGGCGAAGCCTACGTGAGCTTCCGCAGCGGCGACCGGGCGGAGAACACCGCCACCCCGCCGCAGTCCTGACCGATGCTTCCCCAGCTCGCTCTGGTACCGGGCGAGCCCGCCGGGATCGGGCCGGAGCTGTGCATCCGCCTGGCCCAGCAGCCGCGCACCGATTGCCGGCTGCTGGCGTTCGCCGATCCGGATACGCTGCGCGCGGCCGCTGCGGCGCTCGCCCTGCCCCTGCAACTGCTGCCCGAGCACGCTGAAACGCGCGTGCCCGGCGACCTGCGGCTACGTCCGGTCCCCAATGCCACGCCCAGCCGCTTCGGTCACGCCGATCCGCGCAACGCCGCGGCCGTCATCGGTGCGCTGCACGCCGGCGGCCAGGCCTGCCTGGAGGGCGGGCTGGACGGCATCGTGACCGGCCCGGTACACAAGGCGGTCATCAACCAGGGCGGCATCGCCTACAGCGGCACCACCGAACTGCTGGCCGACCAGGCCGGAAGGAAAGTGGTGATGATGCTGGCCAACGACATCGTGCGCGTGGCGCTGGCCACCACCCACCTGCCGCTGCGCGAGGTGGCCGATGCGATCACCGCCGATACGCTGGAACGCACGCTGCGTACGCTGCACGAAGCGCTGCGCCGCGAGTTCGGCATCGCCGCTCCGCGCATCGCCGTGCTCGGCCTGAACCCGCACGCCGGCGAAGACGGCCATCTCGGCCGCGAAGAGCTGGATCTCATCATTCCGCTGCTGCAGCGCCTGCGCGGCGACGGCATGGACCTGGTGGGTCCACTGCCGGCCGACACCGCCTTCCTGCCGGGCAGGCTGGCCGGCTTCGACAGCGTGCTGGCGATGTACCACGACCAGGGCCTGCCGGTGCTGAAGTATTCCGGCTTCGAGCAGGCCGTCAACCTCACCCTCGGCCTGCCCTATCCGCGCGTGGCGGTGGACCATGGCACCGCGCTGGAACTGGCTGGCCGCGGCATCGCCGATCCCTCCAGCCTGTTCGCCGCCACGTCCCTGTGTGCGCGGTTGGCGCGGCAACGTAAACTGCACGCATGAATCCGCATTCCCCCGCTGGCCCGGCGTTCACTGCCCCGGCCAAGAAGCAGCTTGGCCAGCACTTCCTGGCCGACCGCTACTACATCGACAAGATCGTCATGGCCGTCAATCCGAAGGACGGCGACCGCCTGGTCGAGATCGGCCCGGGCCAGGGCGCGATCACCCTGCCGCTGCTGCGCCAGCATCCACGGCTGACCGTCATCGAGTTCGACCGTGACCTGATCGCGCCGCTGACCGCGGCCGCCGCCCCGCTCGGCGAACTGACCATCGTCCATCGCGACGTGCTGCAGGTGGACTTCACCGCGCTGGCCGATGGCCAGCCAATCCGCCTGGTCGGCAACCTGCCCTACAACATCTCCTCGCCGATCCTGTTCCATGCGCTGGAGCACGCTGCCGTGGTCCGCGACATGCACTTCATGCTGCAGAAGGAAGTGGTGGACCGCATGGCCGCCGGCCCCGGCAGCAAGGTGTTCGGCCGCCTCAGCGTGATGCTGCAGGCGTACTGCGAGGTCACCTCGCTGTTCGTGGTGCCACCGGGCGCGTTCCGCCCGCCGCCGAAGGTCGATTCGGCCGTGGTGCGGCTGGTGCCGCGCGATCCTTCGCGGATCGGCATCAACGACCACAAGCGCTTCGCCGAGGTGGTCAAGGCCGCTTTCGGCCAGCGCCGCAAGACACTGCGCAACGCACTGAACAACGTGGTGAGCGCCGAGCAGTTCGCCGCCGCCGGGGTCCGCCCGGATGCGCGTGCCGAGCAGCTGGATGTCGCCGAATTCGTCGCCCTGGCCAATGCAAGCTGATCATATTCCCCCGATGCCCGACGCCGACCATTACGCCGTGGACGTGGAAGTCGCACCGCGTTTCCTCGATGATCATTCCGCTCCCGAGGACGGTCGCTACGCCTTCGCCTACACCATCCGCATCCGCAACCGTGGCCGCATCGCCGCGCGGCTGGTCGCGCGCCACTGGCGCATCACCGATGCCAACGGCCGGGTCGAGCATGTCGATGGCGATGGCGTGATCGGCGAACAGCCGCGGCTGCGTCCCGGTGAAGACTTCCGTTACACCTCCGGTGTCATGCTGGGCACCGAGCACGGCACGATGCAGGGCCACTACGACATGGTGGCCGACGACGGTACCGAGTTCGCCGCCGCCATCGCACCGTTCGTGCTCGCCGTTCCACGTACCCTGCACTGACAAGGAGGCCGGACCATGAGCGTGTGGGCGATCGGCGACCTGCAGGGTTGCTATGACGTGACCCAGCGGCTGCTGGAGAAGATCCGTTTCGACCCGGCACAGGACACCCTGTGGTTCGCCGGGGACCTGGTGAACCGCGGCGGGCAGTCGCTGGAAACGTTGCGGCTGGTGCATTCGCTGCGCGAACACAGCGTGGTGGTGCTCGGCAACCATGACCTGTCGTTGCTGGCGGTGGGCGCGCGCAGCGAGGAGGAGCAGCGCAAGGTCAACCCGGACCTGCTGCGCGTGGTGCTGGCCGAGGATCGCGATGTGCTGCTGGAGTGGCTGCGCGCGCAGAAGCTGGTGCACGTCGACCGCGAGCTGGGCTGGATGATGGTGCATGCCGGGCTGGCGCCGAAGTGGACCACGCAGCTGGCGGAGAAGCATGCACGCGAAGTCGAGCAGCAGCTGCACGGCAACGGCTACCGCAAGCTGCTGCGCAACATGTATGGCGACAAGCCGATCTGGGCACCGAACCTGACCGGCTACGACCGTTCGCGCGCGATCATCAACTTCTTTACCCGGATGCGTTACTGCACGCCACGCGGCCGCATCGGGATCGAGGACAAGGGCACGCCGGGGACCCAGGAACAGGGCCTGTATCCCTGGTTCGAAGTACCCGGACGGGTCGAGCGCGACCTCAAGGTGGTGTGCGGGCACTGGTCATCGCTGGGCCTGACGATCACCCAGGGCGTGCATGCCATCGATACCGGTGCGGTATGGGGGGGCAGGCTCACCGCCTTGCAGCTGGACAGCGAGGAGCTGCGCGTGGTGCAGGTCCCCGGCCGCGATGTACCGGCGCCGGTGCCGAATGCACGTCCGCCCCGCCCGGCTGGCGAGCGGCAGGCAGCGGCGGCGAAGGGCGAGAACGGCGAGGCGCGACCGCCACGCCGGCGTCGTGGCCGGGGTCGTGGCCGCCCACCGGGCAATGGCACCCCGGCGTCGTAGCATCGGATGCATCAGCCGGGCAATGCCCGGCTCTACGCCACCCGCTGGTAATGCGCGAAACGGAACGCATGCGGATGCCGTTCATCGGCCGCATGCGGCTGGCTGTCCACTTCGCGCCATGCTGCCGCGTCGATCTCCGGGAAATGCGTATCGGCGGCGACCTCGGTGTCCACCCAGGTCAGGTACAGGTCGCTGGCCCGGTCGATCAGCAGCCGGTAGATCTCGCCGCCGCCGATCACGCACAGTTCGTCCGCGCCCGCTTCGGCGGTCGTTGCCAGCGCCTGCTCCAGCGAGGCCACCGCACGCATGCCATCGAAGGGCACCTGGCCACCGCGGGTCATGACCAGGTTCAACCTGCCGGGCAACGCGCGCCCCAGCGACTCGGCGGTCCTGCGCCCCATCAGCACCGGCTTGCCCAGCGTCAGCGCCTTGAAATGCCTGAGGTCGTCCGGCAGATGCCAGGGCAGCTGGTTGTCATGGCCGATGCCACGCCTGCGATCCAGTGCCGCGATCAGCGAAAGCCGGATGCTCACACCGCCACCGGTGCCTTGATCGCCGGATGCGGATCGTAGCCATCGATGCGGATGTCCTCGAAGCGGAAGCCGAACAGGTCGGTCACCTCGGGATTCAGCCACAGGGTCGGCAACGTGCGCGGCGCACGCGCGAGCTGCTCGCGCGCCTGTTCGACATGGTTGGAATACAGGTGGGCATCGCCCAGCGTATGCACGAAATCGCCCACCCCGAGGCCGGTGGCCTGCGCCACCATGTGGGTCAGCAACGCGTAGCTGGCGATGTTGAACGGTACGCCGAGGAAGATGTCGCCGCTGCGCTGGTACAGCTGGCAGCTGAGCCTGCCGTCGGCCACGTAGAACTGGAACAGGTTGTGGCACGGCATCAGCGCCATCCGCGAAAGCTCACCGACGTTCCAGGCGCTGACCACCAGCCGCCGCGAATCCGGGTTGCGCTTGATCTCCTCCACCAGCCACTGCATCTGGTCGATCGTGCCGCCGTCGGCGGTGGCCCAGCTGCGCCACTGCTTGCCGTACACCGGCCCGAGATCGCCGTTTTCGTCGGCCCATTCGTCCCAGATGCGGACCTGGTTGTCCTTCAGGTAAGCGATGTTGGTGTCGCCCTTCAGGAACCACAGCAGCTCATGGATGATCGAGCGCAGGTGCAGCTTCTTGGTGGTGACCAGCGGGAAGCCCTGGTTGAGGTCGAAGCGCATCTGCCAACCGAACACGCTGCGCGTCCCGGTGCCGGTGCGATCGCTCTTCTGCGTGCCGTGTTCCAGCACGTGCGAGAGCAGGTCGAGATACGCCTTCATGCCTTCGAGCCCTGCACCACCGGCTGCGGCTGCAGCACCGGTGCGCGACGCGCCATCCACAGCAGCACCAGGCCCAGCGCCACCAGCGGCAGGCTGAGGATCTGGCCACGGGTCAGCCAGCTGAACGCCACATAGAGGCCGTTGTCGGGCATGCGCACGAACTCCACCGCGAAGCGGAACAGGCCGTACATCAGCGCGAACAGGCCGGACACCAGGTAGCGGTTGCGCGGCTTCGCCGACACCGTCCACAGCACCGCGAACATCACCAGGCCTTCCAGCACCGCTTCGTACAGCTGCGAGGGATGGCGCGCGTATGGGTTCAGCGCGCCCGTGGCGAACTGCGCCTTCAGCGTGGCGGCATCCAGCTGGTTCAAGGGGGCCGGCAGGCCGGACGGGAACACCACGCCCCAGCGGCCATCGGTGTACTTGCCCCACAGCTCGGCACCGATGAAGTTGCCGATGCGACCGAAGCCCAAGCCCAGCGGCACCAGCGGCGCGACGAAGTCCATGGTGTCGAAGAAATGCAGCCGATGCCGCCGCGACCACCACCAGCTCGCACCGAGCACGCCGAGCAGGCCGCCGTGGAAGCTCATGCCGCCGTCCCATACCTTGAACAGCAGCAACGGGTTGGCCAGGAAATCGCCCAGCGCGTAGAACAGCATGTAGCCGACGCGGCCACCGACCACCACGCCGAGCATGGCGTAGAACAGCAGGTCGGAGAAACCATCGGAGGTCACGCCGGGCAGGCGACCGGCGGCGACGCGGCGCTTGCCCAGCCACCAGGCCGACGCGAAACCAAGCAGGTACATGATGCCGTACCAGTGCACCTGGACCGGCCCCAGCGAGATGGCGATGGGGTCGATGTCGTGGAAATAGATCATGGAAGGCGCCTTGCAGGTAAGCGGCTATTCTCGGCCCACTGCCGCCTCGGCTCAACCGAGGATCTGCGGGGCATTCGGCAGGCCGTCATCGTCGTCGCGGGTGGACGGCGGAAAATGCATGGCCAGCAGGCCGGAGACCTCGTCAATGGCCGCGCGCAGGGCCAGCGCCGGATCGTGGCCCCGCAGGCCATCGCGCAGGTGTGCGCAGATATCCTGCCAGTGGCTGGCTGGTACCCGCCCGTGCAGGCCGCGGTCGGCGACGATCTCGATCGCGTGGTCGGCCAGCAGCAGGTAGATCAGCACACCGTTGTTGTCGGCCGTATCCCAGGTGCGCAGCTGCGCGAAAGCCCGTTCGGCCGCCTGTCGCGGCGTCACCCCCTGCCACAGCGCAGCCAGCGGCAGGTCGGCTTCCACAGCGAACATCACCTGTCCGCCATGGCGCCGCTCGCCCTCGGCGATCGCCTCGGTGATCGCCTGCAGGATCGCCGGCGGAAACGTCCGCCGTACCGAAGGGGACAGCACGTGCCGCCAGGCGCGTCGCATCATCACCAGCCTCCCGAAGCGCCGCCGCCACCGGAACGGCCACCGCCGCCGCCCCAGCCGCCGCCGCCGAATCCGCCACCACCGCCCCCAAAGCCGCCGCCCCCGAATCCACCACCGAAGCCACCGCCACCCCAGCCACCCCGGCCGGCGAACCGTGCCGGATGGCCCGAGGTCACGGCCATCAGCAGACCGACGAAGCCGGCGATGCCGCTGGCCAGCAGCAACGAAGTGAACAGGAACGCGACCAGTGCCGCGCCGCCGGCGGCGATCACCCCGCGGATCGGGCGCGGCAACCAGCCGAGGATGGCGCGCAGCAGCGAGCCGACGAAGAAGCCGATCACCACCGCCACGATCCAGCGATCACCGCCTCCGTCGCGCTGCCGATGCGCGCTGACCGGCGCGGGCAGCTGCTCGCCATCGATCAGCCGGACCAGCACCGCCGTGGCCTCGCTGATGCCGCCGGCATAGTCGCCTGCGCGGAACGACGGCACCAGGTATTCCTGGATCACGCGGTTGGCGACCGCATCCGGGATCGCGCCTTCCAGCCCGTAACCCGGCTCGATGCGCACGCGTCGATCGTCCCTGGCCACCACCAGCAGCACGCCGTCGTCCACGCCCTTGCGCCCGATCTGCCACTGCTCGAACACGCGCGTGGTGTACTGGGCGATGTCCTCCGGCTGGGTGGTCGGCACCACCAGCACCTGCAGCTGGCTGCCCTTGCGCTGCTGGAGTTCGATCGCCTGCTGCACCAGCTGACGGGTGCGCGCGGCATCGAGCGTGCCGGTGGTATCGACCACAGGCGAATCCAGCGCCGGGATCGGTGCGAGCTCCTGCGCATGCAGGCTGCCCGGCGACAGCCAGCACAGCGTTGCCAGCAGCATGGCGAACAGGCGCATCGATCAGTTGCCGGGCTGCTGTTGCGGCGGCTGCTGCGGGGCCGGGGCCGGGTTGCCGAACTCGACCGTCGGTGCGTTGGAAATCTGCGCCTCGTTCTCGACCGTGAAGTTCGGCCTGGTCCTGTAGCCGAAGATCTTCGCGGTGATGACCTGCGGGAACGAGCGGATGTAGGTGTTGTAGTCCTGCACCTGCTGGATGTAGCGGCCGCGCGCGACGGTAATGCGGTTCTCGGTGCCTTCCAGCTGTGCCTGCAGGTCGCGGAAGTTGGCATCGGACTTCAGCGTCGGGTAGTTCTCGGTGACCACCAGCAGGCGCGACAGCGCACTGCCGAGCTCGCCCTGCGCCTGCTGGAACTGGCGCAGCGACGCTTCATCGTCAGCGTTGACGTTGATCTGGCCGACCCGCGAGCGCGCGTTGGTCACCTCGGTGAGTACCTGGCGCTCTTGGTTGGCGAAGCCCTGCACGGTGTTGACCAGGTTCGGCACCAGGTCGGCACGGCGCTTGTACTGGTTGAGCACTTCGGCCCAGCTGGCGTTGACCGATTCGTCCTTCTGCTGGATGGCGTTGTATCCACAGCCGGACAGCAGGGAGGCCAGCAGGAGCAGGGGGATGAGACGGGTCAGCAGGCGCATGGCCAAGGCTCCGGGATGGGGTCGGGAGCCGAGCATGCCACGTTTGCGGTGAATGGAGTGACGGCCGGGGGAATCCGGCAGGGCAGGGCCATGACCCGCTCAAGGAGCGTGGCGACCAACGGTCGTCACCCACCGCATGCGGGGCGCGGCACCCTCCCCCAGCCACATGCGGGGGCGCGGGCCCGCATCACGAAGCCTTACCAGTCGCCGGCGCCGGGGACGTGGTGTTCGCGCGCACGGCGGCGCATCAGCAGGTTCAGCCATTCCACCAGCACCGAGAAGCCCATCGCCGCGTAGATGTACGGCTTCGGCACGTGCACGTCCAGGCCATCCAGGATCAGCACCGCGCCGATCAGCAGGATGAAGGCCAGCGCCAGCATCTTCACCGTCGGGTTGGCATCGATGAAGCGGCCCAGCGGATTGGCCGCCAGCAGCATCACCGCCACCGACAGCAGGATCGCCGCGACCATCACCGGAACGTGATCGGCGATGCCGACCGCGGTGATCACCGAATCCAGCGAGAACACGATGTCGATGATCGCGATCTGCAGGATCACCAGGCCGAACACGCCCGATGCCTTGGAGGTGGTCGGATCCTCGTCCTCGCCGCCGGTGATCAGCTCGCGGATTTCCATGCCGCCCTTGATGAGCAGGAACAGTCCGCCCACGATCAGCACCAGGTCGCGGATGGAGATGCCCATGCCGGCCACGGTGAACAGGTTGGCCTGCATGTGCGCCAGGTAGGCCAGCGACACCAGCAGGATGATGCGGGTGATGCAGGCCACGGCGATGCCGAGCTTGCGCGCGAATGGACGGCGCGCTTCGGGCAGCTTGCTGACCGCGATGGAAATGAATACCAGGTTGTCGATGCCGAGCACGATCTCCAGCGCGCTGAGCGTGAGCAGGGTCAACCAGACGTTGGGATCGGAAAGCAGTTCAAGGAGCATGGGAAGTCTTCGCGAAAGCGGGAAAAGTCCGGGACAGCCGGATCAGGACAGCCGGGGCAGCAGGATCAGCCCCCAGCACAGCAGGACGTTCATCATCGCCACGAACACCGCCGCCGACCCCATGTCCTTGGCACGGCCGGCAAGCTCGTGGATTTCGCTGCCGTACCGCTCGATCACCGCCTCGATGGCGGAGTTCAGCAGCTCAAGGGCCAGGACCAGCAACAGCGCGCCGATCAGCAGTACGCGTTCCACCGCGGTTTCCCCCAGCCACAGCGCCAGCGGCGCCAGGACCAGCAGCAGCCAGGCCTCCAGGCGGAACGAGGATTCGTGCAGCCAGGCTGCGCGCAGCCCCTGCCAGGACCAGCGCGCCGCCTGCAGGATGCGCCGCGGGCCGCGCGGCATGTGCCCGAACTGGTCAGCCATGCGCCCGGGCTCCAGCAGCGGCGCAGGCAGGCGGGTCGCAACGGTGCGACAGGAAGGACGGGGAACGGACGATCATGAAAGGCCTGGATGGACGGCAGGCGTGCATTTTGCCACAACGCCCGGTGGCCCCGCCGGCGCCACCGGGCGGCGTCGTATGATGGACGCCCGCAGACTGCTGGAGCTCGAGAATGCAAACGCGTCGCCGTCCGCTGCTGTTCGCCCTGGCCATCGGCCTGTCCGCGACCGGCCTGGCCCATGCCCTGTCGCCGCCGACGGCGCCACCGCAGGTACCGGCGCAGGTGTCCAACAGCGCCTGGGCCGACGACATGGCCGCGTTCGCCCGCGCCGACCAGACCCGCCCGCCACCGCGCGGCGGCATTGAATTCGTCGGCAGCTCGTCGATCCGCATGTGGCAGTCGCTGGCGGAGGATTTCCCCGGCAAGCCGGTGTTCAATCGCGGCTTCGGCGGCTCGGAAGTCCGTGACAGCACGTATTACGCCGATCGCATCGTCATCCCGTACGCGCCGTGCAAGGTATTCCTGTACGCCGGCGACAACGATCTCAACAGCGGGCGCACGCCGGCCCAGGTGCGCGGCGATGTGCTTGCCTTCGTCCAGCGCGTGCATCGCGACCTGCCCGACACCACGGTGGAGTTCATCGCGATCAAGCCCAGCCCGTCGCGCGCGCACCTGCTGCCGGCGATCAACGAGGCCAACGCGATGGTCCGCACCGCACTGGAGGGTGCCCCGCACAGCGGCTACGTCGACATCCACACGCCGATGCTCGGCAGCGATGGCCAGCCCGATCCGCGGTTGTTCCAGGAGGACATGCTGCACATGACCGACGCCGGTTATGCGATCTGGAAGCGCGTGATCGCACCGAAGGTCCACTGCGATGCGGCCGGCCACGGATGAACCGGCAGGGCCGAGGCGCTTGCCGGACAGCGCCCGGCCCTATCTGAAGATCACCGTCGCTTCGGTGCCCTGCCCCGGCACGCTGGCCAGGGTCACCTTCCAGCCGAAGCGGTCGCACAGGCGGCGCACGATGGACAGGCCCAGCCCGGTGCCCTGCGGGCGCTCCGGCTCGGCGCGGTAGAACGGTTCGAACGCCCGCGCCAGCGCCTCGGCCGACATGCCGATGCCGGTGTCGCGCACACGCACGCGGTCGTGCTCGACGAACACGTCCACCCGGCCTTCGTCGGTGTAGTTGCAGGCGTTGCGCACCAGGTTGCTGATCACCACCTGCAGCACCCGCGGCGGACCATGCAGCTCCACGCCCTCGGCGGCATGCAGTTCCACATGCACCGGACGGTCGGCGAGCAGTTCAGCCGCGGTGTCGACCTCGTAGCGTGCGACCTCGGCCACGTCGAACGCCTCCATCTGCGGCTGTACGTCGGCCTCGCGGGCCAGGATCAGGAACGCATCGATCACCGCTTCCATGTCACGGCCGGCGCGCTGGATGCGCTGCAGGCTGCGCTGCTGGCGCGGGGAGATGCTGTCGTCCGACATCGCCATGTCGCTCGCCACGCGGATCACGGTCAGCGGCGTGCGCAGCTCATGGCTGGCGTCGCGGGTGAAATTGCGCTCGCGCGCGACGTTCTCGGTGACCCGGCTGGCCAGCGAATGCAGCGCCGCGGCCAGCTGCCGGGTTTCGCCCTGCATGTCCGCCGGCAGCTTGTCCGGATCCAGGTCGCTGGCCTGCGGCCGCACCGGGTCCCAGCGCGAGACGCGCCGTGCCAGCCAGTTCACCGGCGACACCAGCCGTTTCGACGCACGGTAGGTCACCCAGGTAACGCCGTACACCGCCAGCAGGGTCAGCAGCACCGGCACGATGCCGAACCAGAAAGCCAGCATCTCCGCGCGCGAGCGCAGGAACACCAGGTACAGGCGGCCCTGCGGCCGTGCATCGACCCAGACCAGCTGGTCGTCGCCGGGCAGTTCGTGGAAACCGGGCGCGAGATCGCGCAGGTTGCCGGGCAGGTTGAGGCTGGACCGGCCGGCTTCCAGCAGGTAGCCCCGGATGTTGTAGGTATTGGGCGGCGGCTGGCTCGGCGATGCCGCATGCAGCGTCCAGTAGTACGCCGCTTCCTCGCGCAGGGCGGCGGCGACCAGGCTGTGCTTGATCACCAGCGATACCAGCCAGGCCCCGAGCAGGATGGCCAGGCTGGCGAGCAGCGCCTGCAGGATGAAGGCGATTCGGATCTTGCGCGGCAGGCCGTGCGGCATCAGGTGGATCACTACGGGAAATGGCCGCGCCGAGTATAGGCCGCTGGTACGTCAGCCCCCTGTGCAGGCATCGCGATGCCTGCACAGGCACACGGCACGGGCGCGATGTCAGCCCATCGGCTGGGCGATATCGGCGATGCGGTAACCGGCGCTCTGCACGGTGTGCAGCAGCGGGCGGTCGAACGGCTTGTCGATGATCTTGCGCAGGTTGTACAGATGGCTGCGCAGGGTGTCCGAATCCGGCAACCCGTTGCCCCAGATCTCGCGTTCGATCTCCTGGCGGGTCACCACGCGTGGCGATTCGCGCATCAGGATCGTCAGCAGGCGCAGGCCGATCGGCGACAACTGGAGTTCGGTGCCGGCGCGGGTTGCCCGCATGCTGACCGGATCCAGCACCAGGTCGGCAACCTTCAGCACCTCCGAGCCCACCTGGCGACGTTCGCGGCGGATCAGCGCGCGCAGGCGTGCCTCCAGTTCCTGGATCGCGAACGGCTTGGTGAGGTAATCGTCGGCACCGAAACCCAGGCCGGTCAGCTTGTCGTCCAGCGTGTCGCGGGCGGTCAGCATCAGCACGGGGGTCGATTTGCGCGCATCGTTGCGCAGCCGGCGACAGACTTCGATGCCGTCCAGGCGCGGCAGCATCAGGTCCAGCACCACCACGTCATAGCTGTTTTCGGCGGCCAGGCGATAGCCGTCCAGGCCATCCTGCGCGTAGTCCACTTCGAAGCCACGCCCTTCCAGGTACTCGCCGATCATCTCGGAGATATTGCGGTTGTCCTCGACCACCAGAACCAGGCCGGAGGTTTCCTTCGTCTGACGCATGACCTTCCCTCTAACTTCAGCTTTGTGAAACATGCCGGATCGACGGTGCACGCGATGTGAAGCCAGCGCCCGGGATTGCTGACGCGTTCATAGCAACGGCTGCAGCAGCGGCCAGACGTTGTCCAGCACCTTCGGCTGCGCCTTCGCGGTGGGATGCAGGCCGTCGGCCTGCATCATGCCCGGCTGCAGCGCCACCCCTTCCAGCAGGAACGGCAGCAGCGGCACCTGGTACTGATCGGCCAGCGCGCGATACACCGCCGCCAGCCGCTGGCGGTAGGCCGGCCCATAGTTGGGTGGCACGTCGATGCCGAGCATCAGCACCTTCGCTCCGCTGCCGCGGCTGGCCTGGATCATCTTCTCCAGGTTGCCGCGGATCTGCGCCGGGGTCAGCCCGCGCAGCGCATCGTTGCCGCCCAGGGCGATCACCACCACCCCCGGCTTCTCCCGCGCCAGCAGGCCCGGCAGGCGGGTCGCCGCGCCGGCGGTGGTCTCTCCGCTCATGCTGGCGTTGACCACCCGTGCCGGCGTGCCCGAACGCGTGCTGAGCCGCTGGCCCAGCAGATCGACCCAGCCACTGCCGGCCGGGATATTGTGGGCGGCACTGAGGCTGTCGCCGAGCACCAGCACCGTGGTCGCTTGACCTTTGGCACACGCCAGTACCGGCAGCAGCAGCAACCATGCCAGCAGCATCCCCATCCGGCCCGGCGGCCGGCCTTGTCCTGTAACGCGCATTGGAGCCTCCTCATCGACAGCCTGTCCCCCCGCAGCGCGCCCGTCGCCATCGCCGTCGACAACGTCGGCAAGTCCGTCCACGGCCCGGAAGGTGAAGTCCACATACTGGACAACCTCAGCATGACCGTACATGAAGGCACGTCGGTGGCGATCGTCGGCGCGTCCGGTTCCGGCAAGACCACCCTGCTCGGCCTGCTCGCCGGGCTGGACCTGCCCAGCCGGGGCAGCATCACCCTGGCCGGCAGCACGCTCGGCACGCTGGATGAAGAAGCGCGCGCGCAGCTGCGCGCCCGCGAGGTCGGCTTCGTATTCCAGAGCTTCCATCTGCTGCCGGCGCTGACCGCGGCGGAAAACATCGCGCTGCCGCTGGAACTGGCCGGTCGCGAGGATCCCGCGCGGGTCGATGAAGTACTGGCCGCGGTCGGCCTGGCCCACCGCGCACGCCATTACCCGCGGCAGCTGTCCGGTGGCGAACAGCAGCGCGTGGCGCTGGCTCGCGCCTTCGTCGGCCGTCCGCGCATCCTGTTCGCCGATGAGCCCACCGGCTCGCTGGACCAGGCCACCGGCCAGCAGATCAGCGACCTGCTGTTCGCCTTGAACGCAGACAGCGCCACCACGCTGGTGCTGGTCACCCACGATCTGCGGCTGGCGCAGCGTTGCCAGCACATCCATCGCATCGACAACGGCCGCCTGCAGCCGGTACCGCGCGGGGCCGGGGCATGAACCTGCTGCGGCATGCGCTGCGCTCGCTGCGCCGCGAGGCGCTGGCCGGCGACCTGCTCACCGTGTTCGCCGCGCTGGTGCTGGGCGTGGCGGTAATGACCGCGGTCGGCACGCTGGTGGACCGGGTCAACCTCGCACTCGCCAACAGCACGGCGGAAATGCTCGGCGGCGACCTGGGCGTCAGCGGGCGCAGCGAAGCACCGCCGGAATTCGCCGCCGAAGCCGCGCGGCGCGGCCTGAACAGCACGCGCATCGCCGCGTTCGGCAGCGTGCTGTTCCATGGCGAAGAAAGCCAGATGGCCACCATCAAGGCGGTGGAAGCCGGTTATCCGCTGCGCGGCGAGCTGCGGGTACGCGCCGGCGGCGATGCGCCGCTGATCGAAGCCGCCGCGGCGCCGGCACGCGGCGAAGCCTGGGCTGATCCGCGCCTGCTGCAGGCGCTGCAACTGCGCGTCGGCGACGCACTGGAATTCGGCGCCGGCACGCTGCGCATCGCCGGCAGCATCGAATCCGAACCGGACACCTCCAGCGAACTGCTGACGCTGTCGCCAACCCTGCTGGTCAATCGTGCCGATGTGGAAGGCACCGGCCTGCTCGATCCCGGCAGCCGCATCAGCTACCGGATGATGTTCGCCGGGCCGGCCGAGGACATCGCCGGCTTCCGGCAATGGCTGCAGCCGCGCGCGCAGGGCCTGCGCCTGGTGGGCCTCGGCGACACCCAGCGCGGCGTGCGCGAATCCTTCCAGCTGGCCGGCCGCTTCCTCGGCCTGAGCGCGCTGCTGGCGGTACTGCTGTCCGGCGTGGCAACGGCGCTGGCCGCCAATCGTTTCGCGCTGGGCCGCATCGACCAGGTGGCCGTGCTGCGCTGCCTGGGCGCACGCCAGCGCGACATCCTCGCCGGGCTGGCGCTGCAGTTGCTGCTGCTGGCGATCCCGGCCTGCGTGGTCGGGGTGCTGGTCGGCATGGCCGCACAGGAAGGGCTGGTGCAGATCCTCGGCGGGCTGGTGCCGCAACGGCTGCCGCTGCCCCAGGCCACGCCGGCGCTTACCGGCGCCGGCATCGGCCTGGTGCTGCTGCTCGGCTTCGGCATGCCGCCGCTGCTGCGGCTGCGCAACGTGCCGCCGATGCGCGTGCTCAACCGCAGTTTCGCGACCCTGCCGCCGGCCTCGCTGCTGGTCTATGCCGGGGCGTTGCTGGCCAGCCTGGCGCTGACCGTGCAGGTCACCGGCGATCTCAAGCTTGCGCTGTGGGTGCTGGGCGGGCTCGCGGCCTTGGCGCTGCTGGCCGCCGGGGGCGGCTTCGTGCTGCTGGCGCTGGTGCGTGGCCTGCAGCATCGCCTGCATGGCAACTGGCGCCTGGGCCTTGCGGCGTTGACCCGTCGCCGCGCGCTGGCGGTGATGCAGCTGGTCGGCCTGTCGCTGTCGTTGTGCTCGCTGCTGATGCTGGCGGTGGTCGGGCCGGGCCTGCTGCAGCAGTGGCGCGATCGGTTGCCCGCCGATACGCCGAACTATTTCCTGATGAACATCCAGCCCGACCAGCGCCAGCTGGTGCTGGATGCGTTGCGCGCGCAGGGCGCGATGGATCCCGGCATCGAGCCGTTCGCCACCGGTCGCCTGGTGGCGCTGAACGGTGAGCCGCCACGCCGGCGTGACGCCGGCCAGGACGACGACGGCAGCGAGGACGCGTCCGCGGCCGCACCCGGCGATGCGCAGGACGACCGCGACCGGCCGGTGAATTTCAGCTGGCGCACCACCTTCCCGCCGGCCAACCAACTGCTGCAGGGACGCTTCTGGGATGCCGACAGCACCGCTGCCGAAGCCTCGGTGGAAGAGGGCTGGGCCACGCGCTATGGCGCACGCCTGGGCGACCGCATCACCCTGCAGGTCGGCGAGCAGCAACGCGACTACACCATCAGCAACATCCGCAAGGCCGAATGGAATTCGTTCCGGGTGAATTTCTTCCTGCTGCTCAACGCCAATGCGGTCGGCGATGCGCCGCACAACCTGATCTCGGCCTTCCACCTGCCGCGCGCGAAGGCCGCCGGCCTTGGCCAACTGGTGCGCGAGCAGCCGAATCTTTCGCTGCTGGACATCGACGGCCTGATCGGCGAGGTCCGCCAGGTGATGGATCGGGTAGCGCAGGCCATCCAGCTGGTGATGGCATTCAGCCTGCTGGCTGGCGTACTGGTCCTGCTGGCGGCGCTGCAGTCCACCGCCGGCGAGCGGCGTTACGACAGCGCGGTGCTGCGCACGCTCGGCGCGACCCGGCGCCAGCTGCGCGGCGCGGTGCTGGTGGAGTTCGGTGCGCTGGGCCTGCTGGCCGCGGTGCTGGCGGTCGGTGCAGCGGCGATCATCGGCGTGCTGGTGTCGCGGCAGGTGTTCGACATTGCGCTGCTGCCACCATGGCCCGGGTTGCTGCTGGGCGGCGCGGCCGGGGTGGTGCTGAGCGTGCTGGCCGGCTGGTGGGGAACGCGGCGGATCCTGCATACGCCGCCGGCGTTGGCGCTGCGCGAAGCGTAGCGCCAGGGCGCATAATCCGCCGATCCTCCCGGCGGGTTCGACATGGTCCAGTACATCTATCCCGTGCTGCTGCTCGTGGGCAGCAACATCTTCATGACCTTCGCGTGGTATGGCCACCTCAAGTTCAAGAGTGCGCCGCTGATGACGGTGATCCTGGTGAGCTGGGGCATCGCGTTCTTCGAGTATTGCCTGCAGGTGCCGGGCAACCGCCTGGGCAGCGCGGTGTATTCCGCGCCGCAGCTGAAAGGCATGCAGGAGGTCATCACGTTGCTGGTGTTCGCCGCGTTCTCCGCGTTCTACCTGGACCAGCCGCTGAAGTGGAACCACTGGGCGGCGTTCGCGCTGATCGTGGTCGCCGCGCTGCTGATGTTCAAGGAATGAAACCGCGCAGACGGCCTGAAAGCAACCGAGCATGGCTCGGCACTACCGGACGGTGACCGCGCCGGGTGGGTGAGGAAGCCGCGCCGGGGTGGGTGACGACCGTTGGTCGTCACAGGTCTCCCGCAGCCGAGCATGGCTCGGCTCTACCGGGCGGTGACCGCGCCGGGTGGGTGAGGAAGCCGCGCCGGGGTGGGTGACGACCGTTGGTCGTCACAGCCCCCCGCAACCGAGCATGGCCCGGCTCCCGCGGAAATCAGCGCGCGGTGTCCAGGGGCGCCTTCTCCACGAATTCGGCGAACACCGCCTCGATCTGCGCATCCGTGACCTGCCCACCGTCCTGCAGTTCCTGCGCCTGGGTGAACATCGGCACGATCATCGCCATGCCGTCCACAGCGGTCTTCAGGTGTACGCCCGGTGCCTGGCCGAGGAAGCCGTCCCAGTGCCGGCGCACCTTCGCCCAGTAGCCGGCGGTGGCCTTCCAGTACGCGCGCGCCGGGGTGAAATCGACCTCGGTGGTCCTGATGTAGTCGTTGAAACCGAACTCGCGCGCGATCTCCAGCTGGCTGCCGTCGGCATTGCGCTGGACCTTGGTGTTGAACTGTTCGTGGGTCCAGCCGTTCGGCGTCAGCGTGTGCACGTTGACCACCGCCAGCGCGTTGTAATCGCTGCGCTTGGTGTATTCGCGGCGCGGCAACGGGCGCCAGCTCAGGTCGCTGGTCCATGTCGGCACGTTGTTGCGGTACTCCCACCTGCCGCTGCCGCAGTAGCGCGGCGCATCGCTGACTTCGTACACGCACTGCGTCCACGCGCCCTGGTTGAGCGCGGCGGGAATGCGCCGCACCTGCCAGGTCTGGTCAGCACTGAACTCGAACCGGTCCGGCGCCTCATAGGTCCAGTCCTGGCGCCAGTGCTTGGTCACGTGGCCGCTCTTGCCGTCCACCAGCAGATGCTGCAGCACGATCTTGCGCGGTGTGTCCTCGACCACGACCACCACCTCGTTGCCGGCGCTGCGCATTGCCGGCGCGCGTTCGTAGCCCGGCTTGAGCAGCACGGTTTCGTCGAAGGCGAAATCCACGGTGTACTCACCCTGCATCGCGAGGATGGTGTCATGGTCACGGCGCGGATCGGCGGACTGCGCGCTGGCGGCACCGGTGCCGAGGATCAGCAGCAGCAGGCTGGCGGAAGAAGCATTCATCGGGGTTCCTTGTGCATGGCGATGCATTGGTCGGGTGGACTGCAGGTCCGCCATCCGTGGCGGGGGGCCTCCTTTGTTCACAGGCGGATCAGCGGAAGATCGCCTGCGGCGGTGGAAGAAGCGCCGCTGCGGGCGGCGCTGGCGCAGCAGCAGTCGTCGATCGACAGCTCTCCCTCGGCCCCTTCCAGGCGGGCGATGCGCCGCGCGGTCGCCGCGCCGAGTGAAGACAATGGCGCGAGGCTGGCGGCCAGCCCATCGCCGCCGTCCACCACGTGCAGCCGCAGCGCGCACATGCGCCAGCGCTGCCCGCCGAGATGGCCGGCCAGGCGCCGCCATAGCCGCTCACCGACGCTGCCGTCCTCACCGCCCGCCGGGCGCGCCGGCAACTGTGCCGCCAGCCGGTCCCAGGCAAGGAAATCACTGTCCGGCAGCAGGTACAGGCGCCAGCAGCAACGGCCGCGCGCATCGGTGAAACACACGCTTTCGCGCAGGCCCTCGCTGTCCACGCCCTGGCAGGCATGCGCGGAGACGGCCTGTCGCCAGCCGCCGAGTTCGCTGCTGTCGGCGCGGTACAGGCACAGCACCGTGCCCAATGCTGCCAGCTGTGCCGGTGCCGGCCCGGCGACCGACGCCGGTAGCGGGATCGGGGATGGGACGCGGTGGCGGATGGCGGACAGGGCTCGACTCATGGGCTCACCAGGACACGGCCAGGCTGGCCGACACGGTGCGGCCAGGATTGGAGAAACGGTCCACCACCGTGCTGGCCGAACCCAGCGTACCGGTGATGGCCGACCATTCGACATAACGCTTGTCAGCGAGATTGAACACGCCGACGTTGAATTTCGCACCCGGTGCGAAGTCCCAGTGCGCCATCAGGTCCAGCACGCCATGGCCGCCCGGACGGTAGCTGGCATCGTCGGCCAGCCGATCCTTGCGTTTGGCGAACGTGCCGGCAAGTTCGACACCCCAGGCATCGCGGTCGTAGGCCACGCCCAGCGTGCCACGCAGCGGGTCCACCGAATCCAGCGGCACGTCCTCGGTGCGGTTGTCGCCGCGCGACCACGCCAGCGCACCGCGCAGCGACCAGCCTTCCAGCGCCGCGGTGAGCTCACCGAAGTCCAGGCCGGCCTTCAGCTCGGCGCCATATATGCGCGCGTCGGCGATGTTCTGCGACTGGTAGACCATCAGGCCGTCTTCGTTGATGCCGACATAACGGCTGGATTCGATGAAGTCCTTGTAGTCGTTGTAATAGCCGCTCAGGCTCACGTACGCGGCCGGCGACAGGAAGCGCACGCCCAGTTCGACGCCATCGCTGGTTTCCGGCTTGAGGTCCGGATTGGGAATGGCGGTATAACCGAACATGACGTTGGTGAAGCCGAGGTTGACGTCGTTGTACGGCGGCGAACGGAAGCCACGCGAGTAGCCGGCGAACAGCGACCACTGATCCGCGAAACGCCAGACCAGACCGAATTTCGGCGACACGCTGGTCTTTTCCAGCTTCGACACCGCCACCCCCGGATTGTCCTCGGTGAAGATGCCATCCACATCGGGCTTCAGTTCGTAGCGGTCCACGCGCACGCCCGGCACCAATGACAGCCGACCGTCGGCCAGGCGCATTTCATCCTGCGCGTACAGCCCCAGCTCGGTGGTGGTGCTGATCGGGAAATCGCGGACCGGGAAGGCGTCGGGCAGGATGGTGGTGCTGGTCTGGCCGTTGGCCAGCACCTGGAAGCCATCGCGCTTCTGGCGTATTTCGGTACGCGCCCCATCGAAACCGTAGGTCAGCGCATGCTCCACGCCGCCGGTGCTGAAGCCCTTGTTGAACACGGCCTGCAGGCCGTATGCGCGCTGGTCGAAATTGAACTCGCGATGCCGGGTGCTGCCATTGGAGCGCGATTCGTCGGTGCGCTGGGTGGTCTCGCTGTCCTGCCGGTACATCTGCCAGTGCAGGCTGTCGGCGAAGCCCGTGTCCAGCGCCTCCATTTCATGGGCGAACGACACCCGCGCGCGGGTCTGCTTGTCGCGTGCCTTCATGCCGGTGGTGGTGGTGTGGTCGACGGAGGAATACACATCGGTATCGGTGTTGTCCTCGTTGCCCTCCACGGTCAGGCGGAAGCGCTGGTCTTCGCTGGGGGCATACACCAGCTTGGACAGCACGCTGCGGCCATCGCGGTCCTGCGGATTGGCGGCGGTGCGGGTGTTGTCGAGGCTGCGCACCTCGCCCTTGTTCCTGGTTTCCTGGCCCTGGCGGTGGTTGACGTTGACCATGCCGCTCCAGCGCTCGCCACCGAATGCGGTGGTGACCCTGCCCAGCAGCCCGTTCCAGTCGCCGTCGTAGCCGAATTTCAGGCCCACGTAACTGTCCTTGCCATCGGTGAGGTAATCCACCGGGTCCCTGGTGACGAAGGCGACCACGCCGCCCAGCGCATCCGAGCCATACAGCGAACTGGCGGGGCCGCGCACGATTTCCACGCGCTTGAGGGTTTCCAGGTCGGTGAAATCGCGGTTGGCGTTGGAGAACGAACCGATGTTGAAACTGGTCGGCATGGCGATGCCGTCGGTCTGGATGCGCACGCGGTTGCCGTCGAGGCCACGGATGCGGATGCCGCCGATACCGAAACGGGTGGCGCTGCGCGTGGCCGACAGGCCCGGCTCATAGCGCAGCAGATCGCGCAGGTCGTGCACCAGTTCATTGTCCAGGCGCTCGCGGTCGATCACATCGACGGTCGCGGCGACATCGCTCACTGCGCGTTCGGTGCGCGTGGCGGTGACCTGCACGCGATCGAATTCGCGCGTGGCATCGGGCGCGGCGACGGCGGCGGCATGGGCGGACAACGGCAGCGCGAGCCACGCGGCGGCGCACAGGACATTCGGACGATTCATGGCGGAAGGAAGACGGGCCTGCAGTGAGGACCCCCGGCCGCCGCCATCGCCTGCAGGCCATGGTGGAGTGCCGAGGGGGAGAGAGAGGGTGGGACGGCCGCCGGCGTCGGCTTCGTCGCGCAGTGGCGCGGCGGCAGCCCGGGAGGGAGGTGGCGGCCGGCCCGGTTACTTGGTCAGGATCAGCTTGTCGTTGCTGGTATGGCGCAACCGGTAGAAGCGGTCGCCATGCTGGATCAGGATCTCGCGGCGCCCCTTGAGCAGGGCCTCGCTGTCGATCACTTCCTCGGCAGGCACGGCACGGACCGGGCGATCGCGGAGGGTCAGGGTTTCGGGGCGCAGCAGCACGGCTTGAGCGTTCATCGTCTGGACTCGTTGCGAGGGACGACTCAAATGATAACGATTCTCAGTTCGCAATCAACAACCATTCTCAAATTGATTGATCTGATTGATGATCGATCGCCGTCATTTGATAGATAAGCCCTATGACGGCCAGCGACGTCCGTACGCTCCTGGCTTCGCCCGGCGGGGTTTTCCATGCAGGCGCCTCAGCCGGGCAGAGCCCGGCTGCACTTCCCGCCGCTGCTAGCGGCCAGCCTGGACGCTGTCGAACGCGCCTTCCACGGCGCGCCAGCCGTCCTCGCCGATGGCATCGATCAGTTCCAGCGCCTGCAGGTTCTGCAGCAGCTGCTCCACCCGGCTGGCGCCAAGGATCACGCTGGACACGTTTGGATTGCGCAGGCACCAGGCAATGGCCAGGGTCGCCGGCGGGTATCCCAGCGCCTCGGCCACCCCCGTGTAGCGGCGCACCTGCGCCAGGCGGCCTTCACGGTCATCGCCCAGCACGATGTCCTGCAGCCAGCCCATTGCCTCCAGCGCCAGCCGCGAACCCTCCGGGAAGCCCTCGTTGTACTTGCCGCTCAGCAGACCCGAGGCCAGCGGCGAGAAGGTAGTGGTGCCCAGCCCGGCATCGGCGTACAGCGATGCGTACTCGCGCTCCACCCGCTCCCGGTGCAGCAGGTTGTACTGCGGCTGCTCCATGCTCGGCGCCTGCAGGTTGTGCCGCCGGGCGATGTCCACCGCTTCCTGGATCTGCACCGCCGACCATTCCGAAGTGCCCCAGTACAACACCTTGCCCTGCCGCACCAGGGTATCCATCGCGTGCACGGTTTCGGCGATCGGGGCGTCCGGGTCCGGACGATGGCAGTAGTAAAGGTCCAGGTAATCCACCCGCAGCCGCTTCAGCGCGGCATGGCAGGCGTCGGTGACATGCTTGCGCGACAGCCCGCGCTGGGTCGGCCGCGGATCGGCGGCGCTGCCGAAGAAGACCTTGCTGGACACGCAGAAACCATCGCGCGGAAGCCGCAGGTCGGCGATCACATCGCCCATTACCTGCTCGGCGCGGCCGTTGGCGTAGCCCTCGGCATTGTCGAAGAAGTTGATGCCATGGTCCCACGCCGCGGCCACCAGGTTGCGCGCCTGGTCGCGGGGAATCTGCTCGCCGAAGGTGACCCATGCGCCGAACGACAGCGCCGAAAGCTTCAGCCCGGAACACCCGAGGCGACGATAAAGCATGCAATTCTCCTGCTGCGCGGACCCGCCGACCGGGCCGGATGGAGGGGCATTCTACCTGCGCGGTACCGGGACAGCCGGCCAGGGGCGCTCCACGAGGCGGGGAGCTGGCCGGAGGCCGGCTTCCAACGGCCGACCGGCCGACGGCGGCCCGGACAGGCGTTCATCGCCGTCCACGGTCGGCTTTTCCTTGCTCCGGCCCCTGCCCTGCTCTAGGCTTCCCGTTTTTGCAGCGCCCTCAGGGGATTCAACATGGTCGAAGGTTTGGGCAGGATCGGCTTCGGCCTGTTCGGGTTGGCGGTGCTGGTCGGCATCACCTGGTTGTTCTCCAACAACAAGCGCGCGGTGGACTGGAAGCTCGTTGCCACCGGCATCGCCCTGCAGATCGCCTTCGCCGCCGTGGTCCTGCTGGTTCCTGGCGGCCGCGACGTGTTCGATGCGCTGGGCAAGGGCTTCGTGAAGGTGCTGAGCTTCGTCAACGAAGGTTCGACCTTCATCTTCGGCTCGCTGATGAACGTGGACAACTACGGCTTCATCTTCGCCTTCCAGGTGCTGCCGACGATCATCTTCTTCTCCGCATTGATGGGCGTGCTGTACCACCTGAACGTCATGCAGGCGGTGGTGCGGGTGATGGCGTGGGCGATCACCAAGGTCATGCGCGTGTCCGGCGCGGAAACCACCAGCGTGTGCGCCAGTGTGTTCATCGGCCAGACCGAGGCGCCGCTGACCGTGCGCCCGTACATCGCGAAGATGACCCAGTCCGAGCTGATCACCATGATGATCGGCGGCATGGCGCACATCGCCGGCGGCGTACTCGCCGCCTATGTGGGCATGCTCGGCGGCAGCGATCCGGTGCAGCAGGCGTTCTATGCAAAGCACCTGCTGGCGGCGAGCATCATGGCCGCGCCGGCGACGCTGGTGGTGGCCAAGCTGCTGATTCCGGAAACCGGCACCCCGCTTACCCGCGGTACGGTGAAGATGGAAGTGGAGAAGACCTCCAGCAACATCATCGACGCGGCCGCCGCCGGTGCGGGCGACGGCCTGAAGCTGGCGCTGAACATCGGTGCGATGCTGCTGGCGTTCATCGCCCTGATCGCGTTGCTCAACGCGCCGCTGACCTGGTTCGGCGAAGTCACCGGCCTGTCCGCCGCGCTGGGCCGCCCGACCGACCTGGCGACCATCTTCGGCTACGTGCTGGCACCGATCGCCTGGGTGATCGGCACGCCGTGGGTGGACGCCACCACGGTCGGCTCGCTGATCGGCCAGAAGGTGGTCATCAACGAATTCGTCGCTTACAGCGAACTGTCGCGCATCGTCAATGGCCAGGTCGCCGGTATGACCCTGTCCGATGAAGGCCGCCTGATCGCCACCTACGCCCTGTGCGGCTTCGCCAATTTCAGCTCCATTGCGATCCAGATTGGCGGCATCGGCGGCCTCGCGCCGGAGCGTCGCCACGACCTGGCGAAGTTCGGCCTGCGCGCCGTGCTTGGCGGCACCATCGCCACCTTCATGACCGCGACCATCGCCGGCGTGCTGACCCACTTCAGTTGATACCCTTGGTTTCAATCTCGCTTCACTGAGAACAGTTTTCCTATGAGCAACAATGTCGTCGTCGTCGGTTCCTTCAATGTCGATCATGTGTGGCGGTGCGAAAGCCTGCCGGCACCCGGCGCGACCATCGCCGGCCGCTACACCACCGGCCCCGGTGGCAAGGGCTTCAACCAGGCCGTGGCCGCGCGCCGCGCAGGCGCACGAACCACGTTCGTGTGCGCGCTGGGCGACGACGCCGGCGGCGCGATGGCGCGCGACCTGGCGGCGCAGGACGGCTTCACGCTGACCGCCGAAGCCAGCGGCGAACCGACCGGCACCGGCGGCATCTATGTCGATGCGCGCGGCCGCAACACCATCGTCATCGGCCCCGGCGCCAATGCCGCGCTGAGCATCGACTTCGTGCAGGGACAGCAGGCGCTGCTGGCCGCTGCCAGCGTGGTGCTGGTGCAGCTGGAATCGCCGGTGGAGACCATCGAAGCGGCGCTGGGCCTGGCCCGCGCCGCCGGCGCGACCACGGTGCTGAATGCCGCGCCGGCCGACGCCCCGTCCAGCATCGGGCTGCTGAAGCTGGCCGATGTGATCACGCCGAATGAAACCGAGTTCGCCGCGCTGCTCAGCCGCCATGTCGGCGAGCGGGTGGACCCGAACGACGTCGCCGCGCTGGATGGCGCCAGCCTGCATGCGCTGTGCCGCAAGCTGGTCGGCAGCGGCACGGTGGTGGTGACATTGGGCGCGGTCGGCGTGTTCGTGTCGCATGACGAGGACAACCTGCGTGGCGATGCCCAGCCGTACTACCGGGTCGGTGCCGAGCAGGTGCAGGCGATCGACACCACCGGTGCCGGCGATGCATTCAACGGTGCGCTGGTGGCCTCGATGGCGCAGGCGCCGGAAGGGCCGTTCGCGCGCCACGTGCGCTTCGCCAACCAGTTCGCCGGCCGTTCCACGGAAAAGGAAGGCGCGGCGGCCGCCATGCCGCATTTCACTCCGGCCGATGCCTGAGGGCGGATGGCCGGACCATGGCCCGGTCGCCGCCTGGAGCAACAGCAACAGCGGTCCCGGGTTGTCGAAGGTCGGACGAGGCGGCCGGGAACTGCCCACCATCGCAGCGCGCTGCAGCCGGTGGAAGCAAGCGTCAAGCATCTGCTGATGCCGGTCCGGCATGAGCCCCATCCGGATGGGCCTGAACGCCACGGCACGGGGCACCGTCCAGCCCCTGCGCCGGCACTACAATGGCGCCCATGCAGATCGGCCCCTACACCATCGCCCCCAACGTCGTACTGGCGCCCATGGCCGGCGTCACCGACAAGCCGTTCCGGCTGCTGTGCAAGCGCCTGGGCGCGGGGCTGGCCGCCTCGGAAATGACCATCAGCGATCCGCGCTTCTGGACCACCCGCAAGTCGATCCATCGCATGGACCACGCTGGCGAACCGGACCCGGTCAGCGTGCAGATCGCCGGCACCGAACCTGCGCAGCTGGCCGATGCCGCGCGCTACAACGTCGACCACGGCGCGCAGATCATCGACATCAACATGGGCTGCCCGGCCAAGAAGGTCTGCAACGCCTGGGCCGGTTCGGCGCTGATGCGCGATGAGGCCCTGGTGGCGCGCATCCTCACCGCGGTAGTGGACGCCGTGGACGTGCCGGTGACCTTGAAGATCCGCACCGGCTGGGACTGCGACCATCGCAACGGACCGCGCATCGCGCATATCGCCGAGGACAGCGGCATCGCCGCGCTGGCGGTGCACGGACGCACCCGCGACCAGCACTACACCGGCCAGGCCGAGTACGAAACCATCGCTGCGATCAAGTCCGCGCTGCGCATTCCGGTGATCGCCAACGGCGACATCGACTCGCCGCGCAAGGCCGCGCAGGTGCTGGCGCGGACCGGCGTGGACGCAGTGATGATCGGCCGTGCGGCACAGGGACGGCCGTGGATATTCCGCGACGTGGCGCATTTCCTGGCCACCGGCGAAGAGCGTGCGCCACCCTCGCTGGCCGAGATACGCGACATCCTGCTCGGCCACCTGCAGGCGCTGCACGCGTTCTACGGCGAGCCGCAGGGCGTGCGCATCGCGCGCAAGCACCTGGGCTGGTACGCGAAGGACCGGCCGGAGAACGCTGCGTTCCGCGCGGTGGTGAACCGCGCCGAGGACCCCGCCAGCCAGATCGCCCTGACCGCCGATTATTTCGACCGCCTGATCGACGAGGAAGCAACACCCCGCCCGGACCGCGTCATGCCCTGCCCGGCCACCGCCTGAAACGCAGCGCCGCGCTCTGCCCGGCCCTGCCCTGACCAGTCGAGCAGCGCCCGACGCTACCGCCCTGCGAGCCAAGCCTCATGACCCCGCCGATCTCCTCCCCGACCTATCTGCACGGCTTCTCCGGCACCGAGCAGCAGCGCCTGATGACCCAGGCACGCCTGCTGGAGCCCGCGGTCTTCGGCCAGATTGATTACAGCGGCGTGCGACGCCTACTGGAAGTCGGCAGCGGCGTGGGCGCACAGACCGGCATCCTTCTGCGCCGGTTCCCGGACCTGCACGTGACCGGCGTGGACCTGAGCGAAGACCAGCTCGCCACCGCGCGCGAGAACCTGGCCCGGACGCCCTGGTGCAGTGACCGCTACACGCTGCTGCAGGCCGACGCCGGCGAACTGCCCTTCGAAGCACGCGAATTCGATGGCGCTTTCCTGTGCTGGGTGCTGGAACACGTACCCTCGCCCGCGCGCGTGCTCAGCGAGGTACGACGCGTGCTGTCCCCGGGCTCGCCGGTCTACATCACCGAGGTGATGAACGCTTCGTTCCTGCTGGACCCCTATTCGCCGCACATCTGGCGCTACTGGATGGCATTCAACGACTTCCAGCACGATCAAGGTGGCGACCCGTTCGTGGGCGCCAAGCTGGGCAACCTGCTTCTGGCCGGTGGCTTCCGCGATGTCCATACGGAGATCAAGACCATCCACCTGGACAACCGCGATCCAGCCCGGCGCAAGACCATGATCGCGTTCTGGGAGCAGCTGCTGCTGTCGGCGGCCGACCCGCTGCTGCAGGCCGGCAGCGTGGACGAGGACACGGTGGAGGGCATGCGCCGCGAGTTCCGCCAGGTGCAGAACGATCCCAACGCGGTGTTCTTCTTCTCGTTCGTGCAGGCCCGCGCAACCGTTTATTGAGGTCGTGCAGCGGGGCAGCGTCCGGCGCTACAGGCTTGCGTGCGCCGCGTCATCGGACCGGATGCCCGGTTCGTGCCAGATCCGCTCCCACATCTGCCGCAGCCGGCGTCCCATGTCGACGCGCGCCTGCGGGCTGCGGTAATCGGCACGCACCTGTTCCGGCACGATGCCGACCCAGCGGCCGTCGCGCTGTTCGGCGACCACGAAGTTGAAGGTGTAATCCGGCTCCAGGCCCATGCGCAGGTCGCTCAGCAGCAACCGGCCATCGACCACCTGCGTACGCATGAAGCCACGGTTGAACCAGTGCAGGCGCTGCACGGCGGGGATGCCATCGGCCTGGCGCAGGGCCTGCACATTGGAAGCAAAGCCTTCGAACTGCATCGCACCCTTGTCCGCTACCAGCGAGCGATCCCCGACCACGTAGCCGCTGGGGGTCATCGCCACCACGCGCCACAACAGCGTGTTGAACGGCATCGGCACCGAGAAGCGCGGTGCGTCGCCAAGGCCCATCGCCGCCAGGCTCTGCTGTGCGGCGCGGTCCACCTGGGCCTTTGCAACCAGGCTCCAGCCCAGGTAACCGGTGCTGATGACCAGGGCCAGGGCAAGCGCCTTGCCGGCCCACGGACGGGCACGTCCGAACCAGGCCAGCAGGCAGCCCAGCGCCAGCCATACGGTGTACAGCGGGTCGATGATGAAGATGTTCGACCCCATCGCCGGCGAGGGCTGGAAGGGCCACCACAACTGCGTGCCGTAGACAGTCATCGCATCGAGCAGAGGATGGGTGACCAATGCCAGCTGCATGGCCCAGAACCATCGCACCGGCGCCTGCGCCACCCGCCCATGGCCGAAACGCTTGAACAGCCACCAGAGCGCGGCGGCAAGCCATGGCAGCACCAGCAGCGAATGGCTGAAACTGCGATGCTCGGTCATCACCGCCACCGGGTCAGCCGCCATGAAGCCAAGCCACAACGCGTCCAGGTCGGGCAACGTGCCGAGGCCCGCGCCAGCCAGCAGGGCGGCGCGGCGATGGCCGGGCGGGGCGACGGCGGCGGCGATGGCGCCACCGAGAACGATCTGGGTCAGGGAATCCATCCGGCCGATGCTAGCAGCCGGCGCGGTTCCGCCGCAGCCACCCGGGTAGAGCCGATCCATGATCGGCTGGAGGCGCCGCCGCTGGGCCGATCCATCGGACAAGGCAGCCGGCCAGGGATCGGCCCTGCCGGAGACGTATCCTTAACCACCGGCAACCCGTAGCAGTCCACAATGCACTTGCGACGCGCGCCGTGTATCATTCGCGCCCATCTTTCCATCCGAATCAAGGGATATAACGCCTGATGTCCAGCTACCTGTTCACTTCCGAATCGGTCTCCGAAGGCCATCCGGACAAGATCGCCGACCAGATCTCCGATGCGGTGCTGGACGCGATCCTGGCCAAGGACCAGCGTGCCCGCGTGGCCTGCGAGACCATGGTCAAGACCGGCGTGGCGATCGTGGCCGGCGAGATCACCACCAGTGCGTGGATCGACCTGGAAGCCCTGACCCGCAAGGTCATCCTGGACATCGGCTACAACAGCTCCGACGTCGGCTTCGATGGCGCCACCTGCGGCGTGCTGAACCTGATCGGCAAGCAGTCGCCGCACATCGCCCAGGGCGTGGACCGCAAGAAGCCCGAGGAAATGGGCGCTGGCGACCAGGGCTTGATGTTCGGCTACGCCACCAACGAGACCGACAGCTACATGCCGGCCGCGATCCACCTGTCGCACCGTCTTGTCGAGCAGCAGGCGAAGATCCGCAAGAAGAAGAATTCGGCGCTGTCCTGGCTGCGCCCGGACGCCAAGAGCCAGGTCACCCTGCGCTACGAAGACGGCGAGGTGTCGGCCATCGACGCGGTGGTGCTGTCCACCCAGCATGCGCCGGGCGTCAAGCAGAAGGACCTGATCGAGGCCGTCCGCGAAGAGATCATCAAGCCGGTGCTGCCGGCGAAGTGGCTGCACAAGGGCACCAAGTTCCACATCAACCCGACCGGCAAGTTCGAGATCGGCGGCCCGGTGGGCGACTGTGGCCTGACCGGCCGCAAGATCATCGTCGATACCTACGGCGGCTGGGCCCGTCACGGTGGCGGCGCGTTCTCGGGCAAGGATCCGTCCAAGGTCGATCGTTCGGCCGCCTATGCGGCGCGCTACGTGGCCAAGAACGTGGTTGCCGCCGGCCTGGCCGACCGTTGCGAAGTGCAGGTCTCCTACGCCATCGGCGTGGCCGAGCCGACCTCGATCTCGGTCACCACCTTCGGCACCGGCCGGATTCCGGACGAGCAGATCGAAAAGCTGATCCGCAAGCACTTCGACCTGCGCCCGTACGGCATCATCAAGATGCTCGACCTGATCCACCCGATGTACCAGCAGACCGCGGCCTACGGCCACTTCGGCCGCAAGCCGAAGGAGTTCAGCTACATCGACGGCGCTGGCGAAACCGTCAACGCCACGGCCTTCTCCTGGGAGAAGACCGACCGCGCCGCCGCGCTGCGCGCAGCTGCCAAGCTGAAGTAAGGGATGAGGAAGGGCCGCGAAAGCGGCCCTTCTCTTTTCGTAGAGCCGAGCGAGCCCTGCTCGGCTTTCTTTTTGCCTGCGCCAAAAGCCAATCCAGCGACCGCGACGGCCCGATACAATCGAGCCATGTCGATCGAACTCAGATCCCACCAGCTCACCATGACCGTGTTGATGACGCCGGACATGGCCAATTTCTCCGGCAAGGTCCACGGCGGCGCGGTCCTGCGCCTGCTCGACCAGGTGGCCTACGCCTGTGCGAGCCGCTATGCGGGCCGCTACGTGGTCACCCTGTCGGTGGACCAGGTGATGTTCCGGCAGCCGATCGCGGTGGGCGAACTGGTGACGTTCCTGGCCTCGGTGAACTACACCGGCACGTCGTCGATGGAGATCGGCGTCAAGGTGGTGGCCGAGGACATCCTCAAGCGCAGCGTGCGCCACGCCAACAGCTGTTTCTTCACCATGGTCGCCGTGGACGAGGAAGGGCATCCTACCGCGGTGCCACCGCTGCAGCTGGAAACCGGCGACGAGCGCCGCCGCCATGCCGCCGCACTGATCCGTCGCCAGCTGCGGCAGGAGATGGAACAGCGCCACCTGGAACTGCTGGCATCCAACCCGCCGGCTCCGGAATGATTCCGATGGGATGGCTGACTGGCCTCGGTGGGGTGACGACTGACCTCGGTGGATGCCGACTGATCTCGGTGGGTGACGACCGTTGGTCGTCACCGCTTTCGGGCAAAGCAGGAGCGTGACGACCAACGGTCGTCACCCACCAGGGCTGCCTGCCCCCACCCACCAGGGCTGCTGCTCGTCCATCAAGACCAACCGCGCTAACCGGTGTTCTGCACGCCCTGCGACACACCGTTCACGCAGGCCACCAGCGCGCGCAGCAGCGCATCGTCCTCACCGCCGCTGGCACGCCAGCGCTGCAGCAGGTCCACCTGCAGCACGCTGATCGGGTCCACGTACGGATTGCGCAGGCGGATCGATGCGGCCAGGCGCGGATCGTGCTGCAGCAGCGTGTCCTGTCCGGTCAACGCCAGCAGCCACTGCCCGGTCAGCTGCCACTCGCGCTGTACCTGCGCGAAGAAGCCATCATGCAGCTCGCCGGACAGCCGCGAGAACTGTTCGGCGATGGTGATGTCGCCCTTGGAGAGCACCATCGCGGTGTCGTCGAGGAAAATGCGGAAGAACGGCCAGTCGCGCGCCATCGTGCGCAGGGTCGCTTCGTGGCCTGCATCCACCGCCGCCTGCAGGCCGCTGCCCACGCCGAACCAGCCCGGGATCACCGCGCGTGCCTGGCTCCATGCGAACACCCAGGGAATCGCGCGCAGGTTGGACAGCGCCGCGTCCTGCCCCAGCCGTCGCGACGGTCGCGAGCCGAGCGTCATCCGCTCGATCACATCGACCGGCGTGGCGCTGCGGAAATAGTCCATGAAGCGTGGCTGGCCGACGAAGGCCCGGTACACCTCGCTGCTGGCGTCGGCGATTACATCCATCACCGGCAGCCAGTGCGCTTCGCGGGGTTCCGGCGCGCGCGGCCGCAGGCTGGAACGCAGCACGGCGCCGGTCGCCTGTTCCAGCGAACGCAACGCCAACGCGCGGATGCCGTACTTGCGGTGGATGACTTCGCCCTGCTCGGTCACCCGCAGGCGACCGTCGATGCTGCCACGCGGCGAGGCATCCACCGCGCGCGTGGTCTTGCCGCCACCGCGGCTGATCGACCCGCCGCGGCCATGGAAGAAGGTCAGCGCGATGCCTTCCTCGGCGGCGGCTTCCTGCAGTTCCACCTGCGCACGCTGCAGCCCCCAGCGTGAAGCGGCGATGCCGCCGTCCTTGCTGCTGTCGGAGTATCCGAGCATCACCATCTGCACATCGCCACGCCCGCGCAGGTGCCCGCGGTATACCGGATCGGCGAGCAGGTCGCGCAACGTGGCGGTGCCATGGTGCAGGTCATCCACGGTTTCGAACAGCGGCGCGATGTCCAGCGGCACCGCGCCGCCCTCGTCCACCAGCCCGCCCCGTCGCGCCAGCGCCAGCACCGCGAGCACGTCGCTGCGATCGTGCGCCATCGAGATGATGTAGCTGCCCAGCGCATCGGCGCCGTGGCGCGTCCGCGCATCGGCCAACGCGGCGAATACCGCATCCAGGCGCTGGCTGCCCTCGCCCTCGTGGCGTGGAAGGGGCTGTGCGCCGCTGGCATGGGGACCGAGCAGCGCCGCACGTTCGGCCGGGTCGAGCGTCTCCCAGTCCGCGAGCCCGGGCAGGGTATCGACGAGCGCACGCGCATGCACGCTGGATTCCTGGCGCACGTCCAGCCGCGCCAGGTGGAAGCCGAAGGTCTTCACCCGCCATAGCAGGCGCTGCACGGCGAATCCGCCGGCATGTTCGCCGCGATTGGCCAGCAGGCTGTCGAAGATCAGCTGCAGGTCGTCGATCAGTTCCTCCGGGCCTGCGTAGGCGCCGTCGGCATCGTCCAGCGTGGCCTGCAGCCGCGCGCGCATGCGGTCGTTGAGCTGGCGGTACGGCATGTCGGCATGCCGCGGCCGCGACACGACCTCCGGGAAACGACGCTGGTAGTCGGCCACGCGTGCCTGCAGCGCGTCGCTGACACCGACGCGTTCGGTGGTCTGGCTGAGCAGGCTGGCCAGCTGCAGCAGCTCCTGCTGGTAACGCGACAGCACCGCCTGGCGCTGGGCATCCAGCGTGCTGCGGATGGTGCTGGCATCCACGTTCGGATTGCCGTCCATGTCGCCGCCCACCCAGGTGCCGAAGCGCAGCAGCCGGGGCAGTGGCAGGCCTTCGCCCCAGGTGTCGCGCAGCGCCTGCTGCAGCGACTCGTACAGCACCGGGATTACCCGATACAGCACCTGGACCAGATAGAAACCGACATGCTCACGCTCATCGTCCACGGTCGGCCGCACCGGCGAGGAATCGGTGGTCTGCCACGACGCGGTGAGCGCCATGCGGAAGCGCGCGGCATCGGCGGCGACCTCGCCCGGCGTGCGCTGGCCGTCCAGGTTGTCCACCAGACTGGCGACCATGATCTGTTCTTTTTCAAGCAGCGCGCGGCGCACCGCTTCGGTCGGATGCGCGGTGAACACCGGCTCGATGTCGATCCGCGGCAGCCAGCCGGCAAGTTCGTCGAGGGTGACGCCCTGCGCCTTCAGCTGCTGCAGCGCATCCTGCAGGCCATCGGGCTGCGGCGCCTGGGTGCCGGCACGCTGGTAATCGCGGCGACGGCGTATGCGATGCACGCGCTCGGCGATGTTGACCACCTGGAAGTAGGTGCTGAAGGCGCGCACCATCGCTTCGGCATCCTGCGGCGAGCGACCCGCCAGGCTGTCGGCCAGTTCGGCCAGCGGCGCGTCGTTCTCGCGCCGGGCGATGGCGCGGGTGCGGACCTGTTCGACATCGTCGAAGAAGGCACGCGATACCTGTTCGACCAGCAGGTCGCCGACCAGGGTGCCGAGACGGCGGACGTCCTCGCGGAGCGGAAGATCGGGGGCGGAGAATGCGGTACTGCTACGGTACTCGTTCATCGGCGACGCACGAACCTCAAGCAGGGGTCCCACCAAGCCTAACGCAGTTCGAAGTGCCGGCAACCCGGAAGAAATGGTTTCATCCGCAGCCATCCCGCTCCGGCGGGTGACGACCGTTGGTCGTCACCCATCAGGACTCCTCACCCACCAAGGCTCATCGTTGACGGCCCGCCATCACCTGGCCGGGCCGATGGTCTGCTCCAGCCAGCGCTCGCTCTCGGCCAGCATGGTCATGATCGATTCGCGCGCACGGTAGGCATGCGATTCGTTCGGCAACATCACCAGCCGCGCGCTGCCACCCAGTCCCTTCACCGCCGCGAACATCCGTTCGCTCTGCATCGGGAACGTGCCGGAGTTGTTGTCGTCCACGCCATGGATGAACAGGATCGGATCCTTGATGTCGCCGGCATGGTTGAACGGCGACATCTCCAGGTAGGTGTCCCTGGCCTGCCAGTAGTTGCGTTCCTCGGCCTGGAAACCGAACGGCGTGAGCGTGCGGTTGTACGCACCGCTGCGCGCGATGCCGGCCTTGAACAGGCGGCTGTGCGCGAGCAGGTTGGCGGTCATGAACGCACCGTAGGAATGCCCGCCGATGGCGATATGGTCGCGGTCGGTGACACCCCGTCGCACCACCTCGTCCACGGCCGCTTCGGCGTTGGCCACCAGTTGTTCGATGTAGGTGTCATTGGGCTCCTTGTCGCCCTCGCCGATGATCGGCATGGTCGGGCTGGCCAGCACAACGTAGCCCTTGGCCAAGAAGGCCTGCGGTCCCCAGTAGCTGATCGCGTTGAAACGGTACGGCGAATCGGTGACCTGGCTGGCGGTGGCCGCGCTCTTGTACTCGCCCGGATAGGCCCACATCAGCAGCGGACGCGGACCATGGCGCTTCGGATCGTAGCCCGGCGGCAGCAGCAGGGTCGCGGTCAGGTCCACGCCATCCTCGCGCTTGTAGCGGATCTGTTCCTTGGCCACGCCGCGCAGCTGCGGCAGCGGATGTTCGAAACGGGTCAGCGCGCGCGGGCTGGCATCGGCATCGGCCAGCGACTGCACGAAATAGTTGGCCGGCTCCTCCGGGCTTTCGCGGGTCAGCAGCAGCGACGATGCGTCCTCGCCCAGCAGTGCGATCGGCACCGCATAGGTCGGCGCCTGCGAATGGAACAGGCGGGTGGTCGCGCCCGTCGCCAGTTCGTAACGGTCGACGAACGGCCGGTCGCCTTCCGGCGATGCACCCTCGCCGTAGAAGTAGATGCTGCCGCCATCGGCACTGGTCTGCAGCAGCGCGCGCCCGTTGTCGTCGCGCAGTACGCCGGGCTTGCCCGGGGCGCTGTAGCGGTCCTGCGCATCGCGGTCGAACAGCAGCTTCGGATCGCGGCTGGACTCGTCCGGTGCGATCAGCCAGGTCCTGGTGCGACGGGTCTTCCACCACGACTCATTGAGCAGGGCGAGGTCGCCGCGACCCCAGGTGATGCCGGCGTAACGGCTGCCCAGCCGGGCCAGCGTCACCGGCGCCGCCTCGAACGGCGCGGCCTGCATCATCACCGCATCGCGGATCGCCGCTTCGCGGTTGGGATCGCCGCCGTCCTGCGCTTCGGCCCAGACCAGGGTCGCCGGTGCATCCCCACGCCAGCTGATGTCCCGCACGCCGGTCACCTCGGCATCATTGCCGGTGGGCAGGCCTTCCACCAGCGGGCGCACCGCCACGGTGTGCACCAGCTTGCCGGCACGGTCGAGCACTTCGATGCGGCGCGGGAAGCTGCTCACCGGCACCACGTAGGAGTACGGTCGCTGCGCACGCTGGCTGAGCAGGTAGCGCCCGTCGGGCGACAGCTCGAAACCGAGGTGGATGCCGGCCACGCCGATCGCGCGTGCCTGGCCATCCAGGCCCACTTCCATCGGCTGGGAGGAGGCGTAGTAATCGAACACGCGCGCGTCGGCTTCGTTTTTCAGCAGGTCCTGGTAGGTACGGATGGACACCACGCCGCTGCCTTCGGTGGTCTGCTGGATGGCCGGGCCGGTCGGTACGGCATCGCGCGGGGGCGGATCGCCGGCATTGGCCACGCGGCTCATCACCAGCAGGCCGCGGCTGTCCGGCAGCCACTGGAAGCCATCGCCGAGCACGGTGTTCAGGTCTCCGCGCAGACGACGCGCGCTGGCCGCGGCCACATCCACCAGCCACAGCTCATTGGCGCCACTGGCCGCGTCCACCTGGTTGAACGCCAGCCACTTCTGGTCCGGCGACCACGCCAGGTCGGCAATCGACAGCCTGTCCGGCAGGCCGCTGATCTGCCGCTCCCTGCCATCCTCGATGCCCAGCAGCCACAGCCTGGCGCCGTAGCTGAAGCGGCTGTCGGAGAACGTGCGCGGGTTGATGCGGCGGCCGGCAAGCTTGAGCTCCGGCTGCGCGACCACCTCGATCGATGGCAGCGAAGGCATCTGCAGCATGGCCGCGACATCGCGCCGCGGCGACAGCAGCAGCGTCGGCGCGCGCGGCTGGTCGACCACCGCCTGCAGTGCCGCCGAGGGCAGCTGGTAGCCGGCTGCGTCGGCAGCCGGTTTCGCCGCCGGTGCATCCGCCCATGCCCCGGGCGCCACCGCCAGCAGTGCCATCGACAGGACCATGCCGGTCCAGCGCCCCGTGCGCCGCGCGCGCTTGCTCATGACCATTTCCTTTGCTGCGTGTGGGTGAATCCACCGACCTTAACAGTCGCAGTGGCTTTGACCCCCTGCCGATGGTTGGGGGCGCCACGGGGCGCGATATAATGGGCGCCTTCCCCTGCCGAGGGGCGCTGCGACCGGTCATCCCGGCCAGGCTCGGAGGGGGCAACATCAAACGGCGCCCGGACCGATGAGCCAGCCGCTCATCCACAACCGGAGCAATTCGAATGAACGCTGTTGCCAGGACCTTCTCCACGGAAGGTGATTACAAGATTGCCGACATCTCGCTGGCCGACTGGGGCCGCAAGGAACTGGACATCGCCGAGCACGAGATGCCGGGCCTGATGTCGATCCGCCGCAAGTACCAGGCCGAGCTGCCGCTGAAGGGCGTGCGTGTCACCGGCTCGCTGCACATGACCATCCAGACCGCGGTGCTGATCGAGACCCTGAAGGACATCGGCGCCGATGTGCGCTGGGCATCGTGCAACATCTTCTCGACCCAGGACCACGCCGCTGCCGCGATCGCCGCCAGCGGTACCCCCGTGTTCGCCTGGAAGGGCGAGACGCTGGAGGAGTACTGGGACTGCACGCTGGACGCGCTGACCTTCACCCTGCCCGACGGCACGCTGACCGGCCCGGAACTGGTGGTCGATGACGGCGGCGACGTGACCCTGCTGATCCACAAGGGCTACGAGCTGGAAAACGGCAGCACCTGGGTCAACGAGCCGGCCGCCTCGCACGAGGAGCAGGTCATCAAGAACCTGCTCAAGCGCGTGCATGCCGAGCGTCCGGGCTACTGGACCCGCGTGGTCAAGGACTGGAAGGGCGTTTCCGAAGAAACCACCACCGGCGTGCACCGCCTGTACCAGCTGGCCCAGGCCGGCACCCTGCTGATCCCGGCGATCAATG